>Ga0080006_1145613_pt1 | contig 82227 bp, 62 predicted proteins | sample RS3BMetagenome_FD_69209 | JGI IMG/M metagenome (GOLD analysis project Ga0080006, IMG submission 69209) | Ferric oxide microbial mat and aquatic microbial communities from Rainbow Spring, Yellowstone National Park, USA - RS3B (SPADES... ... | reverse complement strand
AGCGAGTTGTGCGGTGTCTCCGTCTCGGTAGGTAGCGTGCAGAAGCTCTGCGAGCAGATCTCGGCGGCGGTGGCCGCGCCGGTGGAGGCGTTGGCGGCGGCCATCCGCGCCCAGAGGGCCGTGGGCATGGACGAGACCGGCTGGCGCGTCAAACACCGGCGGCGATATCCTGGGTGGTCTGCTCTGCCATCGGCAGCATCGTCAAGATAGGGAGCCGCGCGGCCAAGCTGGGCCAGGGTCTGCTCGGCGCAGACTTTGCCGGCGGCGTGATCACGGACCGGTACGTGGGTCACGACTGGTCCGGCCGCAGCAGCGTCAACTGTGCCGGGCCCATCTCGACCGTGACTCTCAGGCACTGATCGACTTGGGGATCAAGGCGGCGGCGGACTACGGCCAGGGCGTCCACAAGGCGGCCGCGGCCATCTTCAAAATCTGGCGGGAGTTCCAGGAGGCCGGTTCCGGTCCGGAGGCGCGACGGGGGGGCGGCCTTCACGGCCGCGTTGCTCGGTTCGCCGGGTCCCAATGCGGCGTTGCAGCGGGCCCGAGCAAAGTATGACGCGGAAGTCGAGTCGTAACGCCGCCATGTCTAACAGGCCATTTCGCTTCGAGGTCTTGAGCGGGGACCATGCCCCGGCGTCATTTCGTTGCGGCGAAGAGGCCCTGGACCGCTACCTGCGCCAATTCACGGGCCAGGACATGAAGCGCCGGGTCGCTACCGTGTTCGTCCTGGTGGATAACACCAACGGCCGTTTGGTGGGATTCTATACCCTCTCGTCTTTCAGCGTCCGGCCCTCCGGGCTACCGGAGGACGCACAGAAGCGGCTGCCGAGGTACCCGGAGGTGCCGGCCGTCCTCTTGGGCCGCCTCGCCCGTGATGAAACCTATAGGGGAAGGGGCTGCGGCGCACTCCTCCTCGTGGATGCACTTCGGCGCGCCCTGGCAACGACTTCGCAGGTCGCCGCCTTCGCCGTCGTCGTCGACGCCAAAACGGACACGGCCGCAGCGTTCTATCGCCGATTCGGCTTCACGCCCTTCCAGGATACACCGGCCCGATGGTTCCTGCCGATGCGCACGATCCAGGACCTCATGGTGCGGGACGGCGCGCCGGTACCCGACAGCACGTCTGCATGATCCCCGGCCCCCGCGCCTCCGCCGGCCCCGGCACTGTCTCGGCCGACGCAGAGGCCGGTACACATTCAGCGATCGGGTCGACCTCGCCGTCCCGAACCCTTCCGGCGCCCCTCCCGCGGAACCGCCGGCCGCGCCACCTGCCACCGTCCGTTCAGAGGGTGGGTGCGGACGGCAGTGTGGCGCTGGTAACCTCGGCCGCCAGCGGAGGGGGGCCGACCGACGCCCTGGCCCGCCCCCGACCCCCTGCCCCGCCGCCGGTTCCGGCCCCCTCTCCGCCCCCCTACCCGCCCCCCTCCTCAGGCCCGCTCCTCCCGCAGGTGCCGCAGCACGGCGTTCACCGGACGCCCCGCGATCAGATGCTCCCCGTCCGTGAAGCCCTCCTCGCGCCCCCGCAACTCCTCCATCAGCACCCGCCGCCACCGCGCCACCCGGCCCGCCTCGGCGGGCACCGGCGCGAGGTCGCGCAGCTCCTGCGGGTCCCGCTCCAGATCGAAGAGCTGCTCACGGCCCGTCCCGCTGAACCACACGTACTTCTCCCGGCCGTCGGTCACCCACTGGATCGACTGCCCGATCATCACCATCTCGCCGTGCAGGTGATCCCGCACCGGCTCCGCCCCGCCGCGCGCGGCCGGCAGGAGGCTCCGGCCCTCCACCTCGGACGGGACCGGCAGCCCGGCGCACTGCAGCAGGGTCGGCATGACGTCCCGCAATTCCGCGACCTCGCCGCACACCGCCCCGGCCGGCAGGCCCGCCCCGCGCGGGCCCGCCAGGACCAGCGGCACGCGTGCCGAGCCCTCGTAGGGCAGGCCCTTGCGGAAGAGGTGGTGGTCGCCCATCATCTCGCCGTGGTCCGAGACGAAACAGACCCATGTGTCGCCCGCCACGCCGTAATCCACCAGGGTCTCCCGTAGCCGGTGGACCTGGTGGTCGATGTGCGTCATGTGGCCGTAGTATCCGGCGCGCGCCCGCCGCAGGACCGCCGGCGGCACGGGGCCGGTCAGGCCGTCCGGCCGGTACGGCTCGGCCCAAGGCGCGAAGATGTCCGTCCAGTCGCCGACCGGCGGCTCGGGCATGTCGGCGTGCAGGTACTGCTCGAAGGCCCAGGCCGGCGGGTCGTAGGGCGGGTGCGGCCGGTGGAAGGAGACGTAGAGGAAGAAGGGCTTGCGCGGGTCGCGGCGGCGGAGGAAGTCGAGGGCCTGCGCTGCCACGAAATTGGTCGGGTGCGTGTCCTCGGGCTTGTCCCACGGCCGCGCGACGTACGAGTTGCAGTCGACGCCGTGGTCGAAGTAGTCCGCGTCGCGGCCGAGGCGGTCCCGCAGCCAGGGGGTGTAGTCGTCGACCAGGCCGTAGTCGCGGTCGCGCCGCCGGGCGAAGTGCAGGTAGCCGTCGTGGAGGATCACGTTCTGGAAGCCCACCTGCGACCGCTCCGGATAGACGTGCATCTTGCCGACGGCCTGGGTCTGATAGCCGTGCCGCGTGAATTCCCCGGCCAGGGTCACCGGGTAGTTCCAGGGCACGCCGTCGCGGTAGCCGACCCGGCCGTGCGTCCGCTGGGAGAGGCCCGTGAAGAGCGCGGCCCGGGCTGGGACGCACACCGGTGTGGCGGAGTAGGCACGGCAGAAGCGCACGCCGGAAAGCGCCAGTTCGTCCAGGTAGGGCGTGTGCACGACCGGGTGGCCGTCCACGCTCAGGCAGTCGCCGCGCCACTGGTCGACGCAGATGAGGATCACGTTGGGCCGGTCGGTCGTGGGCATGGCGAGTCCCCTTCCGTACGGCACGGGGCGCGGCGGAGGGCGCCGCGCCCGGGGGTGGGCGGTGGGGTATCTCTACGACCGCTAAATGCACTCCCCTGCTTCTCCGGGTGCGGATGCAGGTGCGGATGCGGGGGGGGCACATCGGGTGGGTGGCCGCAGGCGCATGGGCGGGAACGCAGGCGGGCGCGTGCGGGCCGGGCAGCCGGGCGGGATTGGGCCGCGACGTCGTCGCGGCTTTCTCCTGTGCCGGCCCCTGCCGCCTGCGGGATGCCTCTGCGTCGCGCACGTGCCGGAGACGGCGGGAGCGACGCGCCCGGCAGGCGGCGATCGCCGACGGGCCGAAAGGATAGGGATCAACCGGGCAGGGACGGCGGGTCGGGGCGGTCGGAACCGGTGGGCAAAGGGGCGATGCGCGTGGTCGGGTGCGCGGGCGCGCGGTGGTGACGGGGGGCGAGACCGCCGGCCGGCGGGGCCGCCTCCGCGCTGCCGGACGCCAGGCACTGCAGCAGTTGGGGGACGCGCCGCTGGCGGAACCCGCCCGCCTGGTCGGCCTTGCGGTCCTGGTGGGCGTCGTCGGCGGACTCGGCGCGCTCCTCTTCCGCTGGCTGATCCACGTCTTCCGCGTCTTCTTCGTCGGCTTCCTGCTCGGGCCCGGCGCCGGGTGGCCGCCGGCCGCGGAGGCCGATCTGCGCTTCCTCGCGCCGGTCCTCGGGCTTCTGTTGGTCGGGGTCATCACCACCTACCTCGCCTCGGAGGTCAAGGGCCACGGCGTGCCTCAAATCCTGGAGGCACTGGCCCTCCGCGGCGGGCGCATCCGGCCGCGGGTCGCCCTGTTCGGCATCCTGGCGCCGGCCATCACGATCGGCGCCGAGGGGTCGGTGGGGCGCGAGGGTCCCATCGCGCTGATCGGGGCGGCGTTCGGCTCACTCATCGGCCAGATCCTGCGGTTGGCCGACCAGCAGACGTCGCTCCTTTTAGCCTGCGGCGCCGCCGCGGGCATCGGGGCCACGTTCAACGCCCCGGTCGCCGGCGCGCTGTTCGGCCTGGAGGTCGTGCTGGGTAGCTACGCCATGGGCGCGCTCGTCCCGTGCTTCGTCGCCTCCGTCACCGGCGTCACCCTCTTCGACTGGATCCACGGCTACCAGCCCGTGCTCCCGACCCCGTCCTTTCAGTTCGTGCACCCGTTCGGCGTGGTGTTCATGCTGCCCCTGGGCCTTTTGGCCGGGGGGGCCGCCCTGGCGTACACGCGCGGGCTGAACCTCGTCGAGGGGCTCAACGAACGCCTGCGCTGGGGTTTCGCCGCGAAGGCCGCGGTCGGCGGCCTGGCCGTAGGCGTGGTGGGTTTCGCGCTACCCCAGGTGCTGGGCGTGGGTTACGCCGCCATGGAGTCGGCCGCGGCGGGACGGCTGGTCGTCGGGACCCTCGTCCTGCTCCTGGTCGGCAAGTACGTCGCGACGCTGCTCACGATCGGCTCCGGCGGGTCGGGCGGGGTCTTCGCACTTAGCCTCTACCTGGGGGTGATGCTGGGCGGGGCGTACGGGGGGCTCCTCCACCGCTGGCTCCCCGGATACACCTCCCCCGCGCCGCTCTACGCCGTGGCCGGCATGGGGGCGGTGTTCGCCGCCGCGGCGCAGGCGCCGCTGACGGCGGTGACGATCATCCTGGAGATGACCGGCGACTACCGCCTGGTGACGGGGGTCATGGCCGCCTGCGCCGTCAGCTACCTGTTCTACGGTTCGCTGGCCCGCGACTCGATGTACACCGTCCGTCTGACGCGCCGGGGCATCCAGATCCTCCGCGGCGCGGAGGTGCGCCCGCTGCAGCGCGTATCGGTGGAGGCGGCCATGGACCGCCAGGTCCTGCGGCTCGGCCTCCGGGACACCGCGGAGCACGCCTACCAGCAACTCGCCGCGCGCGGTGCCCGCGGCGCGCTGGTGCTCGACGAAGCCGGCGCGTTGTGGGGGGTGCTCGAAGGCGAGCAGACCGTCGGCGCCGCCGGCCCGGGCGGCAGCGCCCGCACCGTCGGGGACTTGGCCCGGCGCGACGTCCCGGTGCTGACGCCGGAGTCCTCGCTCGATGACGCCATGCGCCGCTTCGGCATCCTCAGCACCAGCCTGATCCCGGTGGTGGCGGGGAGGCAGGGGGGCCCGGTGCTCGGCGCCGTCACCCAGGAGGCCGTCCTGAAGGCCTACTACCGCCACACGGTCCTGACGATGGAGACGCAGAGCCGCCTGAACCTCGTGCCCAAGGAGCGCCGCCGCCACGAGGGGCGCTTCCGGGAGATCTCCCTGCCGGCGTCCTGGTCGCCGGGCCGGCGGGTGCGCGTCGCGGAGATCGGGGCCACCCTCCCCCGGGGCGTGGTCCTTGTCGCCGTGCGGCGCGGGGAGGACGAGATCGTCGTCCGCGGTGAGACGGAGTTGCGGGCGGGGGACCGCGTGCTCCTGTACGCGGCGGAGGAGGGGCACCTCACGGCGGCCGAGCGCATGCTGCTGCAGGGGCCGTCCCTGCCGAGGCGCGGCCGGGGCACCTTCGAGACCGTCGCCGTGGGGTGGCAGGCAGGCGTCGAGGTGCCCGTGCGCCACCTGGGGCTGCCCCGGGACGTGCTCCTGGTGTCGCTGTCGCGCGGGGAGCAGACGCTGGTCCCCACCGGCTCCACCACCCTCGCCGCCGGGGACGTGGTGGTCCTCTACGCGACGGATACGGAGCGGTTGGCCACGGCGGTGCGCCTGCTGGCGGAGGGGCCGGCGGGACCGGAGCCCGGACCGGAGGCGGCGACGCCGTAGGGATCGGTGGCGGCGGCTGTTCAGCAGCCTCAGAACTCGGGTTGTCCGGTCGACCTGACATTGCGGCGACCGGGTGGCGTGGGGCACCGACGGGCACCGCAACGCGCTGCAGCCGCACCGGCAGAACGCATGCAGGTACCCTTCCCGGGCTGGCCTCCCTCGTGGGTGCGGTGCGTTCCTGCAGCCGCCGGCTGGCGGCGTTCCCGACCGTGCCCGTTCCAAGCCCTCGCGCCCCGCCATGCCGCGGGCTACGGAGCAGCCACCGGTGGCGCCGGTCGAGTGGCGACGGGCTTCGGACCGCCGGATGGCGGCGCTGGGACGAAGGGCGGCCGACGGGCGGTCACACCGATTGGGGCCCCGTACGGCCACCCGGGCCGCGGGCCGGCTCAGCCGGGGACATCGACACCCAGATCCAGGCACTGCGCGTGCAGTGTCGACGCCCGGCCGTGCATGGGAAGCCCCCCCCGCTCAACGGGTGGCGACGTTCCGCTCCCCGGGGCGGTCTGCGCCGCGGTACGGCTCCGTCTCTTGGCATATCCTTCCACACCATGGTAGTATCCCACTGGGGGGTGGGTTCGGTTGGCCCAACCGCGGACGGGCGGAGCCACGAACGGCGGAGCGCCCCGGCGCCATGGGTCCGAGGTCGACCTCGAGCCCATGGCGGGGGTCCCGATGACCCTGCAGGAGTACATGGCCACCCCGGAGGGGCTCGGATACAACCTTTTGGATGGCCTGTGCCACCGAGAGGAGCCGACGGTCGAGCACCAGGTGATCGTGGCCAATGTCGTCGGCATGCTTCAGCGCTATGCTCGGGCCTCGGGCTTTGGCCGGGCGCTGCCCGCAATCAACCTGGACCTGGACGAACGCAACCAGCCGGCACCGGATGCGTGCCTCGTGTCACGGGGGCGGTATGCCCGGCTGCACGGACGCGCCCTCCATGGCCTCGCCCCGGATATCTGCGTCGAGGTGCTGTCGCCGAGCACGGCACGCCACGACCGCGGCCGCAAGGCGGATCTGTACGCGCGGTATGGTTGCCTGGAATACTGGATCGTGGACGGCGCCCGCCGCCGGGTCGAGGTGTACCGTCCCGGCCCGGAGGACGGACGGTTCGACCTCGTCGACACCTTCGGGACCGGAGAGGCCTTCGCCAGCGCGGCGGCGCCGGGGATGAACGTGAAGGTCGATGAGGTTTTCGCCGAAGACTGAACTGCACCCCAGACCGTGCGTACCGTGCGGCTCTCCGCCGTGTGACCGACTGCTCCTCCGTTGCCCCGGCCCCGGACCGACTCCCTCGCCGTCACCCGGCCTCCCGAGCCCCTGCCCACTCCCACTCCGCCCCCCCGTCGCTCGTGCGCAGCAGGCCGAAGGGGGTCAGGAGGAGCGCGTGGCCCGGCGCCGTCATGGCCAGGGCCGTCGCCAACACTCCCGGCAGCAGGCGGGCATTCCACGTGCGGCCGCCGTCGGCCGTGGTCAGGAGCGTGGAGGTGCAGTCCGTCCCGCCGCAATTGCCGTAATCGCCGGAGAGCACCATGCCGTGCTCGGCGTCCGTGAAGGAGACGAACTGCGGCGGGGCGCCGCCCGGGTCCCGGTACGCCTGCCAATGCACACCGCCGTCCGTCGAATGGCGGAGCGATCTCGGCCCGATCGCCCACGCGTCGGCGGGGGCCACCGCGTCGAGGCTCCCGATCAGCGGCGGTGAGGCGTTGACCAATACGAACGACCGACCGCCATCGGCGGTATGGAACAGGCCGCCCCGCGCCTCGACCAGTCCGTCGGCACGCGAGTCGAAGCCGAGGGCATAGGGCGGCGAGACGGAGGCGGGCAGGGGCAGGGAGACCCACTTCCGCCCCCCGTCGGCGGAGACATAGAGGTCGTCGGTACCGCCGGACGCGGCCTTCACCCCGAAGAGGGTCTGCGAACCGGCTATGGAGGATAGCGCAGCGGGATCGGCTCCCACCGCAGACCAGGTCGCGCCGCCGTCGGTGCTACGCACGAGTCCTCCCGCCGGGCCGATCCCATAGGCGATACCGCCACCGGCCAGCAGTTGCCCTCCCGTCGGCACCAGGGCCGGCGACGGCCAGACCTCGGTCCAGGTGGTGCCGCCGTCGGCGGTGCGGTACAGGTCGGTACTCTGCAACGAGCCCTGGGCGACGTACCCGACATCCGCCGTGGGGAAGGCCAGGGCGTCGACGTATTCGGCGAAGGGCCGCCCGCCAAGCCCCACCCATGTCGCGCCCCCGTCGGTGCTCCGCAGCACGCCACCGCCGCCGGCACCCCCGCCGAGCAGCATGTATCCGTGGGTGGGATCCCGGAAGACGATGCCGTGTGCGTAGCCGCCGCTCCCGAGGGCCGGGGTCTGCTTGCCGATCTGCACCTGCGCGGCTACCTTCCATGTATGGCCACCATCCGTCGTCGCGAAGACCGCCTTGCCCTGCATGCCCGCGCCCGGCTCACCCGTGCAGAGGACGAACCCGTCGGCGACGGTGGGGAAACTCACCGACGTCAGTTCGTCGAGGCCGCAGGGGTCCTTCACGGCCCCCCACGTGTGCCCCCCGTCCGATGTGTGCTCCAGGACGGCCGGCGGCGCGAATGCCCGGGTGGGCGGCGAGCCGGGCCCGACCGCCCAGCCATCCGACACCGACGGGAACGAGAGGCTGCCGAGCGGCGGTGCGGGGACGGCCGTCCAGGTCTGCCCGCCGTCCTGTGTGTGATAGACGCTTCCCCCCCACAGACGCCCATCCGTCCTCGGCCGAGGCGAAGGCGACGCTGCCGATGGGACCCGTCGAGGTGAACTGCACCTGCCAACTGCGCCCACCATCCGTCGTGTGGAGGATCAGGCCCGGGGCACCGGCCTGGGGGCCCGTGGATGCCGCGGCCCAGCCGTCGTCAGCGGTCGGGAAGGCGAGGTCGCCGAGGATCGGGAGCGGTGGGGGGACCGGCCGGCGGCAGCAGGGGCGAGAGGATGTCCAGGACGGGGGCCGCCAGAACGGGGGCCGCCGGGGCAAGAGGTACGGGCCCAATGGCGGGCGCCGATGTCGACTGTGCCGCGGACACGGACGAGCGGGGTGCCGGGGGAGTCCCCTGTCTGTGGATCCGGGCCGCGGGGCCGCACGCCGCCAAGAACAGCGCGGCGAGCAGGGACGCCCAGGCACGTCGCCGCATCGCGATGCCCCCCGTACACATGGACGCCCGGGAAGCGGTCGCGGTTCCCGGAGGAGACGGGCCGCAAACCCCCCGCCGGGCGTGTCATCGCCCGCAGGCACGCGCCCGCCGCTGTAGAACCTGCGGCAGCATGAACACCCCGCCTGGCGATGCGGTCCGGGTCCCGGCCGAGCACCTGCGTGCCTTCACCGCTGCCGTCCTCGAGGCCAGCGGCATGGATGCGGACCACGCCGCCCTGCTGGCCGGACTCCTCGCGGGCAACGACCTGCGCGGCGTCTTCAGCCATGGAACGCGCCAGGTCGCCACGTACGCGCGCGACATGCGCGCCGGCCGCCTCAACCCCCGCCCCGAGGTCCGGCTGGTCGACGAGGCGCCCGCCACCTTCGCCGTGGACGGAGACGGCGGCCTCGGCTACTTCCCGGCGCACCGGGCGGCGCAGGAACTGCTCGAGCGCGCCCGCGCCATGGGCGTGGCTGTGGCCGTGACGCGAAACCACGGGCACATCGGTGCGGCCGGCATCTACAGCCGTGTCCTCGCTTCGGCGGGCCTGATCGGTTACGTCACGTCCGGCCACCAGTTACACCTGTCCCCGGGCGAGCGGTTCACCCACGCCGCGGGCGGCTCCCCCCACAGCTTCGCGGTGCCCACGGGCAAGGAACCCCCCTTCGTCCTCGACTTCGGCGCCATGCACGACCTGTACGACGGCGACCCGAACGGGCCCGAGGTCTTCCGTCTCGCCCCCGGTGTGGTCTACCGCAGCATCGGCCTCGGCGCGGTGTGCCAGTCGGTCGGCGGCTTCCTCGCGGGTGTGCCCGCGGACCCCGAGCGCGCGCGGCGGGTCTTCCCCGGCGCCAACCAGGGCGCGTTCCTGCTGGCCGTGGACATCGAGCGGTTCCAGCCCATAGAGCGCTTCCGCGCCGAGATGGACGAGTACATCCGCCGGGTGCACGCCCTGGCGCCCATGCCGGGGTCCGGGGCCGCCATGCTGCCCGGCGAGCCGGAATGGCGCCGGGAGCGGGCCTGGGCGGGCGAGGGGGTCCCGGTGGGGCCGGATCACCTCAAGGTCCTGCGCGCGATCGGGGAAGAGGTGGGGGTCGCGCCGCCGGCCTGAGGAGCAGGTGATCGGGGCACACGCCCGGGCGGGACCAAGCGCCCGCGCCGGTGGACCGGAGAAGGCCCGGCGGCGGGCCGCCACGCGCAGGCACTCCCCCGGGATACCGGCCCCACCGTCATCCCCCGCCTCCATACAGATCCCGCCCAGCCGCCAGCGCCGCGAGTTTGGCGTCGGCGACCGTGCGCGGCAGCATCCAGAGGCCGCAGTCGGGGTGGACGTACCGTACGCGATCCGTGCCGAGCGCCTCCACGGCGCGCCGGATGCGCAGGGCGACGGTCTCCGGGGTCTCGACGGCCAGGTCCTTGACGTCGATCACGCCGAGGCCGAGGCCCGCGCGGAGGCGCGCGAACGCGGCCAGCGGATCCCCCTGAGGACGGGCGGCCTCCAGCACCAGGTGGTCGGCGGGCAGGGCGTCGAGGTAGGGGCGCAGCGCCTCCCAGGCGCCCTGCTGCACGCGTTGGCCGCCGTAGTTGCCGAAGCAGACGTGCACGGCGCGCTCGCAGCCGGCAGGCGCGGCGGACAGCACGCGCGCCATGGCCTCCGCGGCCCACTCCGCGTCTTCGGGGTGCCCGGGGATGTTGGCCTCGTCCACCTGCACCACGTCGCAGTCCAGGCGCGCCACCTGGGCGGCCAGGACGTCGGCGATCGCGAGGGCCAGCCGACGCCGGTCGCCGTACCGGCGGTCCAGCCAGACCCGGGCCAGCATGTGCGGGCCCGTGAGGGTGAACTTGAGCCGGTGCCCCGGGGAGAGCAGAGCCCGCACGCGGGCGCAGTCGGCGGCGAGGTCGAGGGTGCCGGGCGTGATGTCGTCCCGCACGACACCGCCGGGCCGCGCGCGGTAGCCCAGGCCGCGCAAGCGGCCGAATTCCGCGCTCTCCTCGGCCGTGGGATCGGTGGAGACCCCGCCCATGCGGGCGGCGAAGTGGTCGATCATGCCGTTGGTCTCGGGATGGTTGGGATCGAAGCGGTAGAGTTCGCCGTCCGCGACGACGTCGACGCCCGCCCGCTCCTGCGTCCGCAGCACCACCGCCGTGGCGTCCCGCAGCGCCTCGGCGGTGATGGGGCGCGGCAACCACCCGGGGCTCGGGTAGCTGCCGACGACCGTCGTCTGGATGCGGGGGATGCTGCGCGCCTCGGGCATACCGGCGGTCCCCTCCCTCCAGAGCACATCGGGGCCAAGGGAACGACGCCGGATCGGTCACACGTCCGTCGCGTGCGCCTCGATCCAGGCACCGTCGATCTCGATACCCAGCCCCGGGCCGTCCGGGACACGGGCCCTGCCGGCGGCGCCGACCTCCAGCCCGCGGGCGAAGGGGCTCTCCACGAACTGGCGGCCGTTGAGGTCGACTGGCACGGCGACGCCGGCCGCGGCGAAGAGGTGCAGGGAGGCCACCAGGCCGAGGTCGGTCTCGCAGAGCCCGCTGCCGAGGAGCGGCAGCCGCGCCGCCTCAGCCACCGCCGCCATGGCGCGGCCCGAATGGAGCCCGCCGCTGCGCTGCACCTTGAGGATCACCCCGCCGATCGCCCCCAGCCGGGCGAGTTCGTACACCTCGGCGGGGTCGCGCAGCGACTCGTCCAGGGCCACCGGCAGCGGGGAGCCCGCCACGAGCCGCTGGAGGCCGCTGATCGCGTCGGCGGGAACGGGCTGCTCGAACACCGCCACCCCCAACTCCTCCAGGGCGCGTGCCTGGCGCAGGGCCTGGTCGGGGGTGTAGCCCTGGTTGGCGTCGACCCAGAGGAAGCGGTCGTCACCGATGGCCTCCCGCACGGCGCGCACGGCGGCCAGGTCGCCGGCGGGCCCGTGGATGCCGACCTTCACCTTGAAGGCCGCGTAGCCCGCTTCGAGGCCGCGGCGGGCGATGTCGCCGGCCTCCTCGGGGTGGTCGGCCGTCACCAGGTAGGCGAGGGTGATGTCCGGCACCCGGCGGCCGCCAAGCAGGCGGTGGATCGGTACGCCGAGGCAGCGCCCGAGCAGGTCGTGCACGGCCACGTCGACGGCGGCCTTGGCCAGCGGCTGGCCGCGGCTCCAGCCCGGGGCGATCGCGCGGTCCATCGCCCGGTGGATGGCGTGGAGGTCCCAGGCGCAGCGGCCGAGGACCGCCGGCGCCAGGTAGCGGCGGACGGCGGAGACGATGCTCTCGGCCGTTTCGTAGGTCCAGGTCGGGCAGGGGGTGGCCTCTCCCCAACCCTCGCGCCCGTCGTCGCCGCGGACACGGACGAAGATGCGCGGGGAGGGTTCGCCCGGACGGGCGAAGGCGCCGCCGGCGAGCATGAAGGTGGCCTTGGCCGGGAGGGGCACGTGGAAGCAATCGACGGCGGCGATGACGGGCGGGGAGGCGGGGGGCGGGGAGTCGCTCACGGGTTCCACCTCCCGGGACGGGGTGGGTCGCGACCGGCTGGCGGCCGCGCAAACAGCTCGTCACTGTCGCCGCACGCGGCGGGACACGCCTCTCGGCAACCGGCCCTGAGCGCGCGCCGCGCCTGCGGATGCCGGGTGAGGGCCGCGTGCGAGACCATGCCGGGGAGCGTGAGGCGGGCACCCCCTGCTCCCGTTCTTCTGCGGCGGCGAGGGCGCGTCCGGGTCGGGGCGCCACGCCCGGACGCGCCCTCGCCTTCGCGGCGCGTGGGCGGGCGCCTGCCGCGGCCTGTCCGGGCGGGCCGCACCGGCAAGACCGCGGAGCGGGTGTCACCGTCGAGGCCTCCCCAGGCCGCTCTCCGATAGCGCCGCGCCCGCGGCGCCGGAGGGCGGGCGCCCGCCGCCGGCACGCCGCGGGGTGGTCCGGCGCGGTCAAGGCGGGCACCGCCTTGCATCACGGGTACCCGGGCGGGCCACATCCCGGGCAGGGGCGGAGGGGAGCCGCCGTCACGACTCCCCCGCAGAGCCCGCCACGTCCGCCCGCGGCGGCGGGTCGGCGTGCGACCCATGGCCCCTCCCCTCCCCGACGCGGCCACCGCTCCGCCCAACTGCAGTGCAGACCACCGCTGGAGCTGTCGGCGCTTGCCTTCCGGAAGCTCCCGGGTGATCGGCATCTCCAACGCGGCGCCCCGCCGCCGCGGGCCGATGACCTGCTTGATCAGCCGGCCTGGAAGCCACGCGCGCCGTCTCCTACCGCACCGCCGTCGGGAGTTCCAGGGAGGTGTCCAGGCTCACACCCTGCAGCGTCGACAGATCCTCGACGGGCCCCGAGAGTGCTTCCACCAGTACCACCGCCGAGTCCGCGACGCTGTCCATGCCACGGGCAACCATCCAAGGGCGTGTACCGCCCCCCTGCCGCCACAGGCAGCGGGGGTGGGGCGGCCCGTACCGGGGTCACCCGGGACGGGAATGTGGCCTTCCGGTAACGGTCGGCACACCGAGCCGCGGGGCGGACCGCCCGGTGCGGGCCGGGGGCGGGAACGACGGATGCAGCTACCGAGCCCCATCCTGTCGTTGCCACCCGCTCACCGGTACCACTGCGCCTGCGCCGCCCACATGCGGGCGTACTCCCCGCCCGCGGCGAGGAGCTGTTCGTGCGTGCCCTGTTCGACCAGGCGGCCCTCCTGCATCACCAGCACGCGATCGCAGAGACGGGCCGAACCGAGGCGGTGGCTGACCAGGACGGCCGTCCGCCCGCCGGCCATGGCCGCGAAGCGGCGGAAGACGTCCGCCTCGGCCTGGGGGTCGAGCGCGGCCGTCGGCTCATCCAGCACGATCAGCGGTCGCTCGGCTTGCCTCCATCCTGGCGCCTCGCGACACAGGTCGCCTCCCGCCGCTCCGTCGCGTCTCCGGCTCCCGGACTCCGGCCCGTCGCGCATGAAGCCGCGGGAGACCGCCACGCGCTGCCACTGCCCCCCGCTGAGCTCCGTCCCGCCGCTGAACATGCGCGTCAGTCGGGCGCCGTAGCCATCCGGCAGCGCCCGCGCCACCTCGTCCGCGCCGCCCCGCTCGGCCGCCCGCTCGACCGCCTCCGCGTCGGCCAGGCGCTCCGCGCGCCCTCTCGCTCGGCTCAACCCGTCCAGGCGCCTCGCGAGCCAGGTCGCCTCCCAGCGCTTCCATGGGGTCGCACTGTCGGCTCCCGGCATCCGGCCCCAATGTTCTCCCCCAGCGTGAACGCATAGTGCACGTGGTCCTGAAACACCGCCGCCTGCCGGTCGCGCACGGCCGACAGGTCCAGGGCCCAGAGGTCGCGCCCGCCGTAGAGGACGCGCCCCGCGCTCGGCCGGAAGAGGCCGAGCAGCACCTTGACCAGCGTGGTCTTCCCCGAGCCGTTCTCCCCGACCAGCGCGACGCGCTCTCCCGCGCGGATGGTGACGGAAATGTCCTGCAGCGCCGCCTCCGGCCGCTGCGGGTAGCGGAAGGACGCCCCGTCGAGGACGATGGCGCCGAGCCCCCGCTCGGGGGATGACCCGCCCTCCGGCTCCTCGGGCCCCAGGTCGAGGTAGACGAAGAGATCCGCCATCCGCATGGCCCGATCGGCCGTGACGCCGAACACGGACAGCATGTTGACCAACGCGACCTGAACGCCCTCCAGGGCGAGGATCAGCGCCGCGAAGCGCCCCGCCGGCAGCGTGCCGGTCGCCGCGGCCCAGGCGCCGAAGGCCACCCCGGCCATGACGCCCAGGGAGGACAGGCTCTCCACCGCGGCGCGGAAGAGCGCCTGCAGGCGCTCCAGGCGGTGGATCCGGTCCGCGGCCTCCCAGTACAGGTCCTCCCAGCGCCGCAGCAGCCAGGGGGCCAGGCCGAATGTGCGCACCTCCTTGGCGGCGGCGCGGGAGGTCAGGGTCTCGGCGCAATAGTCGCGCAGCCGGTGCTCGGCGGTGAGCGCCCGCCGGTTCAGGAACCGGGCGCGCGACTGCAGCACATCCACCAGCGGGCCCGCGGCGCCCGACATGGCCACCGCGGCGAGCAGCCAGGGGTTCCACCCGCCGAGGAGGGCGGCGAGGGCGACCAGGGTGATCGCGTTCTCCGGGAGATGGAGGGCGCCGATGATGATCTGGATCATGATCTTGGGATCGGCCGCCTCCGCCGCGCGGCCCAGGATGGCGGAGAAGTCGGAGCGCTCGAACACCTCGAGGCGCAGCCGCCCCGCCTTGCGCTGCAGGCTGACCTGGACCGCGTCCTCCATCTCCTGGTGCAGGCGCTCGATGGGGATCTGCAGCAGCGGCACCACGCCCCGAGACACGAGCTCGACGGCGCCCCAGGCGCCGAGCCAGCGCAGCAGGTCCGCCACCGGCACCGCGCCGCGGTAGACCCCCAGGGCATCCTCGAAGGCGCGGGCGGCGCTCCAGACCCTGGCCGCGGGGCACAGCCCCTGGACCAGACCGCCACCGAGGGCGACCAGCACACGTGGGGCGTCGAGCCGCAGGAGCCAGAGCAGCATGCGCCACAGGGTGGCACCGAAGCCGGGCCGCGGGGGCGGCGGCGGGAAGGCCGGGTCGTACCCGACCGTGACGCGCGCGGCGGGGGCGGGTTCGCGCCGCGTCATGGGCAACACCGTCCTGGACGCCACTGGCGGGGGGGGCAGGCCCTCCGCTGCGCGGGACCGGTCAGCGATACCATTGGCTTTGTTCCTCCCACATGCGCGCGTACACGCCCCCCAGGGCGAGGAGCGCGTCGTGCGGCCCGTCCTCCACGATCCGGCCGCCCTCCAGGACGAGGATCCGGTCGGCCAGGCGGGCCGAGCCCAACCGGTGTGAAATGAGCAGCGCGCCCCGCCCCCGCAGCAGCGTCCCGAACCTGCCGTACAGCTCGGCCTCCGCCCGTGGGTCGAGCGCGGCGGCCGGCTCGTCGAGGATCAGCAACTGCGGCTGCCGCATCAGCGCGCGCGAGATCGCGATCCGCTGCCACTGCCCGCCGGAGAGGCCGGTGCCGCCGTCGAGCACGTGTCCGAGCGGCGTGTCGTAGCTGCGGGGCAGGGCGCGGATGAAGCCGTCGGCGCCCCCGAGGCGGGCCGCGGCGGTGACGCGTTCCAGGTCGCCGCTGGCGGCGACCCTGCCCACGCCCACGCTCTCCCGCGCGGTGAGGGCAAAGTTGTAGTAGTCCTGATAGGCGGCCGAGACCCCGTCGCGCAGCGATTCAGGGTCGATGGCGCGGTAGTCGAGGCCATCGGCGCTCACCGTGCCGGCCTGCGGCCGGTAGAGACCGAGCAGGATCTTGACCAGCGTGCTCTTGCCGGCCCCGTTGCGCCCCACCAGGGCCAAGTGCTCCCCCGGGGCGAGGTGGAGGTCCAGGGCCTGGAGCACCGGGGCGTCGCGGCCCGGATAGGTGAAGGTCACGCCCACCAAGTCGATCCCGCGGCGCAGGGGGTTGGGGAAGGGCCGGGTGGCGGCCGTGGACCCGAGGTCGACCTCCTCGGCCGGCAGGGCCAGGAACTCCCGGACGCAGCCGGCCTCCAGCGCTCGCGCGCCCACTTGCCCCGCATGGTAGGACAGGCCCCACATCGCTGCTGACAGGCGCCCCACCGCGGAAAAGAGCGCGACGAACGCCCCCGGGCCGATGCGGTGGCGGGTGAGCGCAATGGCGAGGATGAGGGCCGTCCCGACCGTCACGGCCACGGAGAGGGCCTCGCCCGGCAGCGCCTGGGCCACCGCCCTGCGCCGCTGTCCGAGCAGGACGGCGCGGAAGGGCGCGGCGCAGGCTGCGCCATCGCTCCGCCAGGGGCTCCTGCAGGCGGAAGACACGCACCTCCTTCTGCTCGCCCCGCCCGGTCAGGAGACCGCCGATGTAGGCGACCCAGCGCTGATCCTCCGTCTTTTCCATGAGCGAGGCGATGGTCTCGCGGCGGGACCGCACCTGGGACGACACCGGGACGGCCAGCGCGGCGCCGAGCAGGAGCGGCAGCCCGGGCCACACGACGGCGAAGAGCGCCGCCACGGTCACCGCGGAAACCAGGGCCTGCGCGCCACGCAGGACCTCCCGATACACGAGGAACACCCTGGTCCCGGGATTGCCGCTGCGGCTGAGACGGTCGTAGCTCGCGGCGGACTCGAAGAAGAGGAGGGGCAGCGCCGCCGCTTTGGCGAGCCGCTCGCGGCCGAGCACATGGCCCAACCGTTGCTCCAGGCGCTGCTCCAGGGGCCGCCGGGCCAAGGTGACCGGGTGCTCCATCAGGATCCAGGCGCCCCCGAGCGCCGCGAGCCACGGGAGCGCGCGGAGGAGGCCCGCCCCGCCGTGCCCGGCCACCGCCAGGACGGTCCGGACGAGGCGGTCGGTGCAGACCGCGGCGGCCGCCGGACCCAGGGCGGCGAGGAGGCCGAGCAGCGCGAGGGCGGCCGCCGGCGCGGGGGCATGGCGGCACACCCGGCCGATGGCCCAGCGCACATCGCCCACGGTCGCGGGCAACGTCTGCAGCAGGCCCGTGCGGTGACCCTCCGATCGAAGCGTGGTTGCGACACCCCCCCGGGAAGGCGTCGGGGCTGGACGCTGGTGGCGGACGGGGGCTGCGGCCCGCGGGAGCGGAGCGCGCCGCAGTCCGGCGAAACGGGGCAGGGGCGAGCGTGCCGGCACGGAAGCGGAAGGGACACGGGCACGGCGGCGGCAGCCGCGGGGAAGGCGGAATGCCACCGGCAGCGGCAAAGCCTCCGGCCGGGGACGCGGCGCGTCGCCCCTACAACCCCCGGGGGAGGCCGCGCGCCGCCCGCTTCCCGCCACCGACCCGCGCCGGCCCCCGCCGTGGGCCCGACTCCCCGTCCCACCCCCACGCGTCAGTCCGTGTCCTCGCCCTCGCCGCCGCGCCCCTCGCGCCCGCGCAGGCCGGCCCCCCGCCGCTCCCGCCCGCCGGGATGGGTGTACCCGCGGCCCATGGGACGTGCAGCCAGGTCGCCCGCCACCTTCAGGTACCCCTCGTAGGCCCGGCGCGGGAGGCGCCCGTCCGCGACCGCCGCGCGCACGGCACAGCCCGGCTCGCCCCGGTGGGTGCAATCGGAGAAGCGGCAGGCCGCGGCGAACCCCGCGATCTCCGGGAAGGCGTCGCCGACCGCGGCGCCCTCGGGCAGGCCCAGCGAGCGGATGCCGGCGGTGTCGATGATGTAGCCGCCCCCGCGCAGGGGGTACAGGCGCGCCTGCACCGTGGTGTGGCGGCCGCGGCCGGCTCGCAGGCGCGCTTCGGAAACCGCCCCCGTCGCGGGGCCCTCCCCCGGGGTCAGGGCGGAGGCGAGCGCGGACTTGCCCACGCCGGAGGGCCCGAGGAGAACCGTGAGGTGGCCCGCCGCCCGAGCGGCGAGGGGATCGAGGCCGGTCCCCCGCAGGGCGCTCACGGCGAAGCCCTCGATACCAAGGCGCCGGTACGGGTCGAGGATGGCGGATACATCCGCCGGGGGCGCGTCCTCGGCCTTGTTCAGCACCAGCACCGGGGCGATGGCGCAACTGCGGGCGAGAGCGATCAGGCGGTCGGCGACGGCCGGCCGGAAGTCGGGGGCACGGTAGGCCTGGACGATCAGGCAGAGGTCCACGTTCGCCGCCAGCGTGAGGTCGGGCAGGACACGCCCGTCGGTGCGCGAGGTGAGGTGTCGGCGGAGCGCGCTGGTCCGGGGGGCGATGCCGATGACGGACCGGATGGACGGGGCGGCGCCGGGAGCCGGCGGCGGCAGCCGAGGACCCAGCAGGGCCCGGTCGCCCACCACCACACCCTCGCCCCGGTGGGTGTCGGAGCGGAAACGGCCGTGCAGCCGGCAGCGTTCCACGGTGCCGTCGGGATGGAGCACATCCAGGGCCTGCCGGTTGACGGCGAGCACGAGACCGGTCTCGGGGACGGGCGTCTCGGCCAACGGGCAATCCCCCAGGTGCGGCGCGCCGCGGCGGCCGCTCCCCGGGGGTCAGATCCCGTCCCGAGGGGGGCGCCGGCGGGTGGCCGCGGTGATGGCGGGCCGGACACGAATTTCGAACAGGGCGAAGCCGCACCGGACCAGCGTGTTCATGGCGACCCCTCCCCCCAGGCGAAGATGCGCAGGCCATCCCTGCAATGAACAGAGAATACGGCCAGCCGCCCTGAGGGTCAAGGGGCGTGACGGATAGTCCGTGCGGAGCCGGGCTGCGCCACCGAGGCGGCGCGCTCAGAGGGCCCCCCGCAGCGGTCGGCTCCGCCGCGCTCACGGGCCCGCGGCGGGGCGGGCCCGAGCGGGCCCCTCACCCGACTCCCCTGGGCCCCCCACTGCCGCGGCGCTAGATGAACGATCGCTCCCAAGGGATCGATCGGCAGGACCGCACGCCGGGCATGCGAACGGTCCGTCGGGTCCATTCGCGGCCGTCGAGCCGCCCGGATGCCGCACCGGGGCCGCCGCAGCAGCAGGGCGCGCGGCAAACGGCCCGCCACGCACCGTCCGAGGGGGTGTCCCGCCATGTGGAGCCGAATTGCCGACGACCTCTTCCTCTGGCGCGACAGCTGCAACGTCTACGCCATCCGGCGGGGTGACGAGGCGATCCTGATCGACAGCGGCACCGGCCTTGTCGCCGGACACCTGGGGGACATCGGGGTGCGGACCGTGGCCCACGTACTGCACACGCACCACCACAGGGACCAGTGCCAGGGAAGTACGCGCCTGCACGCCGCCGGTGCCAGGCTGTGGGCGCCGGAATACGAGGCGGATCTGCTGGGCGACCCCGAGGGCATGTGGCAGGGCCGGCCCCTGCTCAACAGTTACAGCGGGCGGTCCGACCGCTTCTCCCCCCTGACCGGCCTGCCCCTGGCGGGAACGCTGCTCGATTACGGCACCTGGGAGTGGGGGGACGTGCGGCTGACCGTGTTGCCCGTCCCGGGCCACACCTTGGGTTCCTGCGCCTTGCTCTGGGACGGCATGGCCGCCTTCACGGGTGACCTCCTCTACGCCCCGGGCAAGGTGTGGAGCATGGGCACCTTTCAGTACAACTACAACGGCTGCGGCGGTGCGCTGCTCAGCATCCGCTCGCTGCAGATGCTCCGCCACGCCTCTCCCGCCGTCCTGCTGCCCTCCCACGGAGAGCCGATGCGCGACGCGGCGAGGGCGTTGGCGGAGACCGAGGACGCGCTGGCCGCCTTCGTCGCCGCGCGCGACCCGGAACTGGCACGCCTGGCCGACGCCCTCTCGCGGCCGCTGGAATCCGTCTCGCCGCACCTGCTCCGCGACCGGTACTCGGTCTCGTCGAACTGGGTCGTGCTCTCGGGCGACGGACACGCGCTCTGGATCGACTACGGCTATCCCCATCACGTCTGCATCACCGAGGCCGGCGGCGACCGCGCGGGTAAGCGCCCCCTCCTGCACGGACTGGAGCAGTTGCGCGACGAGTTCGGCGTACAGCAGATCGACGCCGTGGTCATCACGCACCACCACGACGACCATGTCGCCGCCGTCAACGCCCTGCGGCGGGCCACGGGCGCGCAGGTCTGGGCCCCGGAGAACTTCGCCGACGTGCTGGAGCACCCCGATGCCTACAAGACGCAGTGCGTATGGTACGACCCGATCCCGGTGGACCGCGTGCTGGCCCTGGGCGAGGCCGTGTCGTGGCGGGGCATCGCCCTCACGCCGCACGCCCAACCCGGGCACACCCGCTACGCGGCCTGCATCGACCTCCAGGTGGACGGCCGCCGGTGCCTGGCCATCGGCGACCAGTTCCCGCACAACTACATCTACGCCAACCAGTTCGCGATCGGCGACTACCCGGACACGGTGCGGCTCTGGCGTGGGATCGGGCCGGACCTGATCCTGCCAGGCCACGGCCCGGCGCAGGAGGGGCCGGCCTACATCGATCGCTTCGCAGACCACGCCCAGGAGACCGACGCCCTGCACGCCCGCCTCCTGCCCCTGGAGGAACTCGACTTCGGGGCGGGCGGGCAGGCGGTCGAGGTCCGTCCATACCACGCCTTCGCCGCCCCCGGGGATACCGTGGAGGTCGTCGTCGCGGCACGCAATCCGCTGGCCCGCGCGGCCGAGGTCCGCGTGCGTCTGGCTCTGCCGGAGGGATGGCGGGCAGACCCCGGCGAGGCATCCGCTGCCGCGGAGCCGCACGGGACGGCCAGCCTGGCGTTCCGCCTCACCGTCGGCGGCGCGCCGGTGCGCAGGGCGCGCTACGCCGCCGAGTTGACGGTGGACGGCAGGCCCTTCGGCCAGGTGGAGGAGGGCTTCGTCACCGTGGGCGTGCGGCCGGCGCGAGGGCGCTGAATGCGCCGCAGAGCGGCGGGCGCAGAGGGCCGGGGTGCACGGCCCCACGCCCGACCGCGTGCACGCGCCGTGCGGCCGCGCGCCCGGGTTCCGCCTGCCGGTACCTGGATGGGTCGCCGCCACCGCTCCGCCCCCTTGCCGCCCCGGCGCCGGCGGCATCCGCGGCGCTGGCGGCGGCCCGGGGGCGCCGTACGGCTTCGGCCGCCGCGGCGCGGCATATAGACCGGGGGGCGCATGGCACGGAGGGCCGCCATCGCGGCCGATCGTACCGGCCCGGGGGGTGTCCCGTGGTCCTACGCGCGCGGTGGCTCCTTCCGGCCTTGGCCGCCCTGGCCCTGGTCGCCGCAGGCGGAACCTGGGCGGCGGCCCGCGCCCGACCGCTGCCGACCTCTCCCCTGCGCGGGGCGATCGTCCTCATCGACCCCGGCCACGGCGGGGTGGACGGCGGGGCGGTCGCACCCGACCGTCAGACCCTCGAGAAACACCTGGCGCTCGACCTCGCCCTGCGGCTGCGGGCCACACTGGAGACCGACGGGGCCGTGCCCTACCTCACCCGCTCGTCGGATGTCGACCCCAGCGGCCTGCCCTGGAACCGGCCGGGCCGGTCGAGCGCCAGCCTGCGCGCGCGGGTGGGCATGGTCGTCCGGACCGGCGCGGCGGTCTTCGTCTCCCTCCATCTGGACACGTCGGGCGGCCGCACCGAGAGCCGCCGGGGGCCGAGCGCCTTCTACGGGCCGGCTGCGGCACGCCATCCGGAGGGCGCGGCGCTCGCCGCCGCCCTGGAGTCCCGCTTCCACCAGGCCTTCGGGGTTACCGACAGGGCCTATCCGCTGAACGCCTACGTTCTGCGGACCAGCCCGGTCCCGGCGGCCCTGGTGGAAGCCGCCTTCCTCAATAACCCCGAGGACCTGGCGCGCATCCGCCAGCCGGCCTACCAGGTGGAGGTGGCCCGGGCCATCGCCGCGGGCATCGCGGACTTCCTGCGGGCGCGGGGCTGAGGCGCCGGCGGCCGGACCGCAGGGCCCCGAGCGGCAGCGCGGCGGTAACCATACCGGGGGGCTCGGCCCCGGCCCCAGCCCCCCTCCGCTTCGGGGCGGATGGCGGCCACGCGTGCATCGCCTACACTGGAATGCACGCACCGCGGGGCTGGTGTCCCCCGGCCTGCGGCGGATCCCCCCGGGGGTGAACGACGTGCACCCGACCGATCCCGTCTCCGGCGCCGCCTCCCTGGTCGACCCCTCCCTGCCCGCCTTCATCGCCGACCCCCACCCCTGGTACGCCCGCCTCCGCCGCGAAGCCCCCGTGCATTTCGTGGCCGCCGAGGGCCTGTGGTGGGTCACGCGCTACACGGATGTCGCCCGTGCCCTCGGGGACCCCCGCTTTGGCAAGGAGGCACCCGCCAGGGCCATCGCCGCACCCGAAGGCCCTCCCCCAACCGAGCCGGACGGCCCCGCGGCGGCATCGCCCGCCCCCGCCCCGGCGAAGGCGGACGACCCCTACGCCCGGCTGCGCGACCTGCCGGCCCACATGCTCGACCGCGATCCGCCCGCCCATACGCGGATGCGTTCCCTGGTCGCCGGGGCCTTCACCCCGCGGGTCGTGGAACGCCTGCGGCCCCGCATCGAGGAGATCGCGCGCGACCTCCTGCAAGATGCGCCGAATGCGCATCGGGCGGACCTCATCGATGAGTTCGCCTTCCCCCTGCCCGCCATCGTCATCGCCGAACTGCTCGGCGTACCCGCCGCCGACCGCAACCGCTTCCGTCGGTGGTCGGCGGACATCGTGCGCGACTTGGGACCGGAGACCAGCGAGGCGGGGCCGGCCGCCAATCTGGCGCTCCTCGACTACTTCACGGACCTCTGCGCCGAGCGCCGGGCCCGCCCGCGGCAGGACCTGATCAGCGAACTGCTCGCCGCGGAGGCCCATGGCGACCGCCTCAGCGCCGGCGAGGTGCTCTCCACGTGCATCCTGCTGCTGATCGCCGGCCACGAGACCACGGCAAGCCTCATCGGCACCGGTACACTCACCCTCCTGCGCCACCCCGGCGCCTGGCAGCGGCTGGCCGTGGAGCCGGACCTCCTACCCGCGGCGGTGGAAGAGCTGCTGCGCTACGAATCGCCCGTGCAGCGCTTCTACCGGGTGGCTCAGACCGACATCGACTTCGCCGGAGCCCACATACCGCGCGGCGCGGGTATCTTTCTCGTCTTCGCCGCCGCCAACCGGGATGCGGAAGCCTTCCCCGAACCAGACCGCCTCGCCCTCGACCGGTCGCCCAACCCGCACCTCGCGTTCGGCCGCGGGATCCACTATTGCCTTGGCGCGCCCCTGGCGCGGCTGGAGATGGCCGTCGCGCTCTCGGCGCTGCTGCGGCACGCCCCGCGCCTCCGCCTGGCGGGCGATCCGGAGTGGAACCCCCCGAGCGTGATCCGCAGCCTCCGATCGCTTCCCGTCACGTTCGAGTGAGAGTCCGGGACGGGACGCCGTGCAGGCCGAGCCGGGCGGGAATCCCACGACCCGATGTCTGGGATCGGCGGTCCCACATTCCCGTGCGGGTCGGTCTAATCCCGGCCGTGCGGGTGGGGCATGGGGCCTTCCCGGCCGCGGGCCTCTACCGCCGACCCGACGCTGGCGGCAGAACGGCGGTGGGCGGCGCCGCGAGCCCTCGATCACCGCCGGCCGACCCGCGCCGAACTGCCGGGCGCTGAGAAACCGGGCTGCGCAGCGTGGACGCGCACCGCGGGCCTTCGCGGGATAGGGGGCATCGGCCACCTACCGGTACCAGCGGGCCTGCCCCTCCCACATCCGGGCGTAGCGGCCGCCCGCAGCGACCAGCCCCTCGTGCGTGCCGTGCTCCACCACCCGACCCCGGTGCAGCACCGCCACATCGTCCGCCAGCGCGGCGGCCCCCATGCGGTGCGTGACGATCACCGCGAAGCGGCCGCGGGCCAGGGCCGCGAACCGCTCGAACACATCGCGTTCCGCCAGCGGGTCGAGCGCCGCGGTGGGCTCGTCGAGGACGAGCAGGTCCCCGCGCGCGAACACGCCCCGCGCCGTGGCGACGGCCTGCCACTGCCCGCCCGAGAGGTCCCTGGCCCCTGCGAAGCCCGTGCCGAGCAGGGAATCCAGGCCATATCGGGCCGCGACCTCTGTCGCGGCTCCCCCCTCGGTGAGGGCCCTCAGCACGTCGTCATCCTCCTGCATCCCCGAAGGCCGGCCGAGGCCCACGTTCTCCCGAAGGGTGAGATCGTAGCGGACATAGTCCTGCAGCACCGCGGAGCGGCGCAGGGCGCCTCCCCCGTCGCCCGTGACCGTGCCGGCGGCGGGGGTCAGGAGGCCGAGCAGGATGCGGGCCAGCGTGGTCTTGCCGGAGCCGTTCTCCCCGACCAGGGCCAGGAGCCGGCCCCGCCGGAGGTCCAGCGACGCCCCGCGGAGGGCGTCCCGCCGGGCCTCCGGGTACCGGTAGCAGACGCCGCGGACGCGGATCACCTCGGATGCGGCAACGGGCGAACCGCCCTCAGGCCGGTCGCTTGCGCGCTCCAACAGGGCGGCGGCGTCGGCCAGGCGGAGCCAGTGGTCCTGGCCGTCGGCCGCCTGATAGCTGATCTCCTCGGCGGCATCCTGCAGGGCGCGCACCCCGGCCGCGAGGGCCACGACACCGCCGGCGCTGAGCGCCCCCTGCCGGGCCAGCAGGACTCCGTAGACGAACGCCCCCAGGTACACGGCGAAGGCGCTGCCCCGCACCAGGGCGTCCCTTCCCGTGTCGCGGCGGGCGAGGGCCGCCATGGCGCCCTGCAGGCGTTCCCACTCGCGGCGCCAGCGCCCGATGATCCAGCGGGCGCCGCCGAAGAGGCGCGCCTCCGCGTTTACCGCCCCGTCCCGCAGCAGGCCGTCGAGGTAGCCGACGAAGCGGCTGCGCCCGCGGCTGCGCACATCCATCCGGAAGCGCCATCGGACGCGCACGGTGTCGGCCCAAGCCTGGACGCCGACCGACGCCGCCGCCGGTACCGCCAGCCATGCCGAGAGGTGCGCCAGCACGATGCCGACCGACACCACCTGGCCGGCCTGCGTCAACAGGGTGAGCCCCACCTGCAGGAGGTTGTACAGGCGGTCGCCGCCGAAGACGCCGCTCGCTCTGTCCAGGCGATTCCGCACGGCGGGCCGTTCGAAGTCCTCCAGAGGGATCCGCGCCGCCGCCTGAAGCAGGGCGTCGCCAAGGGCCTCGCGGAGGCCCTGCTGGGCCCGGCGGGTCACCAGGGGCCGCAGCCGGGCCGCCACTTGGCCCCCGGCCAGGGCGGCGCCCCAGAGGAGCAGGGCGCCAAGGCTGCGGCGGTCGATCAGATGGCCGAGGGCCGCCACGGCCACACCCGTCAGCGCCCCCTGCCCCACCGCCAGCAGGGCGTCGCCAAACAGCGGTAGGGGGCGGTGACGGACGGCCCGCCAGAGCATCTGCAGAACGCGCGGGCCGGACTCCCTGCTCATCGCGCCCACCCGCTCTGCGCGGCCCACATGCGGGCGTATGGCCCCTCGGCTTCGGCCAGGAGCGCCGCGTGCGTGCCGGCCTGCACGATGCGGCCGGCAGCGAAGACGGCGATGCGGTCGGCCAGGCGCGCCGCCGCCAGCCGGTGCGTCACCAGGACCACCGACCGGCCGGCGACTAGGCGGGAGAAGTCCGCATACAGGCGCGCCTCGGCGAGTGGGTCTAGCGCGGCGGTGGGTTCGTCGAGGACCAGCAGCGGCGCTTGGCTCCGCCAGGCGCGGGCCAGGGCCAGCCGCTGCCACCGCCCGCCGGAGGGTTCGATCCCCCCGCGGCGGAGGCGGCCCAGGGGCTGCTCGGGCGGGAGGTCCAGCCCGACCCGGGCGGTGGCGGCGGCGATCCGACCGCTGGCGTGCATTTGCGCGGGACGCCCGAGGCCGACGTTCTCCCCGGCGGTCAGGGAGTACCGGCCGAACTCCTGGAGGGCGACGCCGGCGCGGATCGGGGGCAGGGCATCCCCCGCGTCCGGTGTCAGCAGGCCGAGGAGGAGCTTGACGGCCGTGCTCTTGCCGCTGCCGTTGGGACCGACCAGGGCCAGGCGCTCCCCCGCCCGGACATCCAGCGTGAGATCGGCGACGGCGGGTCCCGGGGCGCCCGGGTAGGTGAAGGTTACGCCGCGCAGGGCGGCGACGGGCCCGGGGCGCGGCGCTTCCGCGCACCGACGCGCCGCGACGATGTGTCGCCGCGTGAGGCGGGCCGCCAGCGGCCACGGGCGCAGGGCCCGGCCCCACGAGAGCACCTCGGCCAGGTTGGCGGCGTCGCCCCCGTCCCGGACCAGACTCGCCACCCAGTAGCTGAGGTCACCGGTCTGCCGGAAGACGGACGTCAGCGCCAGGATACCGGCGGCAGTCGCGCCGGCGCCGTGCCGGCCCAGAAGCACCAGGCCGGCCGCCGAGGCCATCAGGGCCACTTGGAGGGCGGAGGCCGCCAGGCCGAGCAGGGCCGTGCGCACCTGCTGCGCGGCCTCGGCGGTCTGGACGCGGCGGACGGCGTCCCGCCAGCGCCCGCGGACGTAGGCGGCAAAGCCGAAGAGGCGCGCCTCGGCCGCCGCGCCCCGGCCCGTCAGCAGGCCGAAGAGATAGCCCGCCACCCGCCTGGCCGGGATTGCGGCCAGGCGGACGGACTCAAACTGCTCCGCCGCGGCGCGCCGCAGCAGGACGTCCGGCACGAGCGCCGCCGCCGCCCCGAGCGCGGCCCACGGGCTGACCGTCCACAGGAAGGCCAGGGCGCTGCAGCCGCGGCCGATGTCCCGGAGCAGGGCGCCCGCGGAGTCCCAGGCGACGTCGACGGCGACGATGCCGTCCTCGACACGGTCGAGACGGTCGCGGGCGGCGGGGTCCTCCAGGCGCGCCCAGGGCATGGTGGCGAGGGCCGCCTGCACCCGGGGGCGCAGCGCGCGCTCGGTGGCGCGGCTCACGGCGGCGAGGACCGGGCCGTTGACCACGCGGCTGCCAAAGGCGGGCACGGCCTCCCCGGCGGCCAGGAGCAGAAGCCCCGGCCATGGCGAGCGGTGCGCGGTCAGGGCGTTCAGCACCGCGCGGGTGCCGAGAAGCATGGCCAGCGGTGCCAGCGCCTCAGCCGCCGTGATGGCGGCGTCGCAGGCGGCCATCACGGGCGTGGCGCCCAGGACCACGCCGAGGGCGAAGACGAGTCCCTTCAGCGTGCGGACGCGTGCGAATGCCACCGATCGCGTCTGTGCGGACACGGACGACGCCCCCCAGGTGGCCGGGGGGCGAAGGCGGTGGGCCTACCGCGCATCCCCGGCGGCGGTCTGCGGGCACAGTGGTCCCTTGGCGCGCACCCGAAGGCACGCGCGGCGGGCGGTTATCCACGAGCCGCTGAACCGGCCGAGTACCGGGAAGGCGGTGGCCCCCTTCACGAAGTGGTGAACAAACTATATCAGATGAACTGGCGCAGCACCGGCGCCAGACGCCCGCCGTAACTTTGCAATACCGTGCAAGGCAGCGTTGAAGGGCGCCGAGGCCTGAGGACAGAGGGATAGGGGTGCCCCCGACCGTGCTGGCGGGTTGGTCTGACGCGTCCGGCGATGCGGCGCCCTCCCATCGGCCGCGCAGGCCTTCCCGGTGAGCGCGGAACCCGCCGGAACACAATGGACGTCCCCGACGCCCTCCCCCTACCCCGCCGCCGCCCCACCGGTTTCAGGTACACTGGCTGCGACGGGAGCGTGGGCGCCCGATGCGACTCGAAGACCGACGTACCGTGGAGGAACTGAAAAGACGCCTCCTTGACGCGGGCGTACCCCTCATCGAGGTGTGGGCCTTCGGCAGCCGTGTCCGCGGCGACTTTGACGAGGAAAGCGATCTGGATGTCGTCCTGCTCCTTCGGGAGCGTTCCCGAGGGATAGAGGCGGCCGTTAACCGGATCGCTTGGGAAGTGGGTTACGACGCCGGCTACGTGGTGTCCACCCTGGAATTGACCATGCAAGAACTCGCGCAACTACCGCTTCGAGCGTCCCCTCTTCTGGCCACGGTGCGACGGGAGGGCGTGCGCATTTGACGCCCGAAGAACGGCAGGCCTTGGCGCAATATCGCCGGGACCAGGCAGAACACACCCTGAAGCAGGCGGAGGTGCTCGCCGGCGTCGCCGAGTGGGCCGGCGTGGTCAACCGAGCGTATTACGCGATGTTCTATGCCGCATTGGCGCTCTTGGCGACGCGCGACCAAGGGACACCACGCAAGCATACTGGCGTACTTGCGTCTCTGGATCGCGAGTTCGTGCGTGACGGCAGCCTATCGAAGGACCATGCGGTGCGGCTACGGTCGGCCTTCCACCTGCGGCAGCGCACCGACTACGTCGAAGTGGCGCCGGCCGACGCCGAGGAGGCGCAACGGGTGCTTGACGACGCCAGGGCCTTTCTGGCGGCCGTATTTGCCCACATCCCGCCCGCATCGGGCCGCGAGCCGACGCAGGACGCCTGACGGGCTCCTCTGACTTACGACCGTCGGCCCCGCCAAACGGGGGATGCGGCGCTCCGCTGCCAGCGGGCGTTGGGCGACCTGCTTCGTACCGCGGAGGACCGGGCGGTGCGGCGCTCATGACGCGGTGGGGGCCGCCCACCAACACCGCATTGCACCACCCCACGCGGAGCCGTTCTTCCCCAGCCGGTTCGACGGTGGTGCCCCGGCAGCGGCCTCTCGCGGTCGGTCAACCCCGACACCGACCGGCCGGGGTTCCCGGTGACGGCCGGCCGACCAGGGGTCCGCGGGGGCGATCCTTGCGCGTATCCGATGCGCAGGGGCCGCCGCGGTGCATGGGCCGCCCCTACGGGCAGGGGGAGCCGCCGCGTCCCCGGCGGCGCGCTCGGTGCAGCGGCACGATCACCCCGCGACCGTGCACAGGCGCTCCTGCCAGGGTAACACCTTGGTAGCACCAGTCCTGAGGGTACCCCGCCGTCCTTGGTTCCGGTCCACACACCGGAGCCGTGGGTGTAAGCGGCGGCGGATACCCCCCCATCGAACAGATGGTGCGATCACCCCTTGACACAGGCCCAATACAGGAGCAATTAAGGACTATACGGATCATATGGGAGCGATAGGGACTTGGATGCCCAAGTCGCCCTAGTCTGCCTGGCCGATGCCCGCCGTGTCGCCGCCGGCCGCTGGCCCGGATGGGATTTCGACGCCCACCCGGTGGCCATGGTCCTCCCCGAAGGAACGCTGCTCTGGGGACACCCGCAGCCACCGGCGGACTTCCGGCCCTGGACCCCCGCCTTCGCGGTCCCGTTACCGGGGCCGCTGCACATCGGACCGGCGCGGACCGACCTGGCCAATTCGGCGCGGGAACTGGGCGGACGCACCGTCGCCACGGCCTGCATCGCATCCGAGGGAGGCCCGGAGTGGGTGCAGCGGATCCTGCTCCACGAGGCGTTCCACGCCTTTCAACTGGACCTGCGGCCGGACTCGGGGGTCCCGTTCACGCGCACGCCTGACTACCCCGAGGACGACGCCGCCAACAACGCCCTGGCCAGGGCGGAAAACGCCGCCCTGGCGGCATACATGGAGGGCCAACTCGTCGCGGCCGAGTGCGCCGCCGCCGTGATCGCCCTGAGGCGGGTGCGCCACGCCTGCATTCCGGTGGACTGGCCGGGGTACGAGGACGCCTGCGAGTGGTGCGAGGGCGGCGCGACCCTGGCCGAGTCGCTGGCGTTTCCGGAGGCGCGTGCGGACATCATCCGCGGGCTGCACACATGCAACCGTGGGGGCGAGGGCGCAGCGATTCGCCGCTTCTACCATACCGGCGCCGCGATCGGGCTCCTCTGCTCCGAATTGCTCCCCGATTGGCAGGCGCGCTGGCTGGTGCCGGATACGACACCCTTCGGCCTTCTCATAGAATGCGTCGCGGACGCCGGCGAGGCGGGCGCGCCCGAAGTCCTGCGGCACCACGGTCTTGACGGACTCCTTGCGGAGGAGGCCCGCGCCACGCGGAGGCGGCGGGCCGAGGACAGCCGGCTTCTGGCGGCACTGCACCCGGCCATCGAGATCGACACATCGGCGGTCCCCGCCCATTCCTTCATGCACAATCCGACTGCGCTACGGGTCCTTGGCGGCGGCCGGCGGCTGCACCGGGGCCGCGTCCGTCAGGAAGGCCCGGGGTGGGTCTTCGACTGGCGGGAGGGGGCGGGGCCGGTCTTGGAGGATCTCCGCCAGGGGCGGCTGGTGCTGCGGCTGCCGGACGGGGTCTCCCACACCGAGGGCACCGGCCCCGTCGAACTGCCCTTCCTGCGCGCACACCGGGCCGAGATCCGTGCCGACGGGCAGGGCCTGCGTATCCGGCTGCAGCGGGTGGAGGCGTAGTCGTGCGCGTTTTCGATGTGGAGGAGGTCGCGCGCATCCTGGGCCTGCATCCCAAGACCGTGCTGCGGCACATCCGCTCGGGGCGGCTCCCCGCCGCCAAGGCCGGCGGGCAGTGGCGGGTGCGGGAGGAGGACCTGGGGGCCTTCCTCAGCGGAAGCCGGGAGGCGTTCGAGCGCCGCATGGCGGCGGACGTCGGCGCCCTGGTGCGCGGGGAGACGCCGCCGCCGGCCGGGGGCCTGCAGGCGTGCGTCATCGTGACGTACAGCGCCCGGGACACCGCGCGGGCCGCCGCGCTGGCGGAGGTGTTCCTGCGGGCGATGAACGCCGAGGATCCGGAGCGGGGGCCGGCCCGGTTCCAATCCGTGCACGACACCACGGAGGCCCAGGGGCGGTATGTGCTCTGGGGACGGCCGGGCTTTTTGGCGAAGGTTCTGCAGCAGGTCGAAAGGGTCACGCAAGGGGAATAGCGGGCCCTGGTCGCCCAGGGGAGGGGAGGTATCAGCGTGCGTACCCCGGTGCCCCGCTAGGTTCGGGCCCCGCCCCTTCCCCGCCATGCCGTCGCCAGCCTCGGGGGGAGGGGTCGGAATGTGGCCGGTTCATGTCCCGTGGAAGAAGCTGCGCTTCGGCGTTGAGGTGGAGTTCGTCGGGGGATGCCCCGAACGGTTGGAACTGCTTCCCGGTTGGCGCCTGCAGCCGGGTGAACTGCAGACAGACGACGACGGCACCGAGACCGGCGGCGAGTTGGCGCCGGATCCGCTTCTCTGGTCGCAGGGGGCCCAGATCCGCGAGATGCTCCGGCGACTGCGGCGGACGGGCGCCCGGGCCAACTGGGCCTGCGGCCTGCACGTGCATGTCGGGTTGGAGCCCTGGGGGGAGGCGGCCGTCCTGCCCCTGGTCGACGCAGCGATCCGCTGCCAGGCTGGGCTGGGCGACCTGTTCCGCAGCGCACCGGACCGTGCGGTCTTTGCGCCGCCGGTGACGGAGGCCATGCGCGCGGCCTACGTCGCCGGGGGCGGGCCCGACGCGCTCACGCGGCACGGGCGCCCGCAGTCCCACCGCTGCGGCATCAACGCCCGGTCCTGGTACGACACCGGCAGCGTGGAGATCCGTCTCGCCAACGGCTCCACCGAATACGGCGAGGTGCGCCGCACGGTCGAGCTGTGCCTGCGGTTCGTGGCGGCGGTCGGCGCTGGGCGGGGGTCGGGACTGCCGCGGACGCGTGCGGCCCTGGCGGCGGCGTTGGGCGCGCCGGCAGGGGGGTATCCCCCCCCAAAGGCGGCGCCCCTGTGGCACCGGGAACGGTTGTGGCTGGAGGACGCGCTCCTGCCCGTCCTGGGGCCCCCCGCCCTGGCCGAGGTGCCGGGCGAGGTGCATCACATGCGCACCACCGCCGAAGGGGTGGCGGTGGTCGTGGAGCGGGAGGACGGGACGCAGGAGCCGCTCCTGTTTCACTGGGCGGACGGCGGGTGGCGGCGGGTATGAGGGTTCCGAGTTCCATCGGGCTGACGGCACGCCGGCCGGGGGCCGGCAGACGTCCGAGTCGCCGCACCGCGAGATGGAACCGGGGCCCGGACCAGACACCCCGGCTCCAGGGCGCTGCGGCCCGGGTCGATGCACGTCCCGGTGGAGCCGAGACGTGCGGCGAGGGGGCTCCGCCATGCGCGCAGCCCCCCGGCCGGCCCGCACAGGAAGCCCGGGGCAGGCGGCGCCCCTGTGGACGCCGCGCCGTCTCCTGGGGAAGTGGAATTGGCCACCGTTCACAGGCTCCTGGCGCTCGCGGGCGTATCCCGCTCCACGGCAGGGGATGTCGTGCGCGCACATGGCCAGGCGCGCAACGGTGGTGGGCAGCGCACCGGCACGTCCGCAACGGCTTCGTTTCCGGGGGTGACCGGTGATGATCGCGGAAAGTCCGTACCTGCCCCCGAATGCCGCTTTCGGCTGCCGATACGGCCTCGACCCGGACAGCGCGCTGCTGCGGCACGCCCTGACGGGCACGGTCGGGCGGGTCGTCGACACCGCGGAACTCGCCGGGGATCTGGAGTTCCTGCACCGGCTGCTGCAGCGGGTGTGGGCCGCCTACCCGGCCCTGCTGCGCCACCGCACGTTCGAGCCCGCCGCCTTCTTCGCCGAGTGGCAGGCACGCCTGCACGCGCTCGGGAAGACGGCGCCCATCCGGGCGGCCCTGGGGGAGCCCCTCGAGGCCCTCCGCCGGGCCGCCGGGGACAACCACCTCCAGGCCCGCGGGCTCGACAGGCCTCGCCACCCCATGCAGGAGTTCCAGGTGGAGCATGCCGGCGCACCGCCGCCGGCTGCCGCGGTGGCCGGGCCGGCGGGCGCCCGCCTCTCGACCCTGCGGGCCGCGCCACTCCTGCGGCGGGACGGCGCTCTGACCACGGTCCTCACCCTGTCAGCGGAGAACAGTGAGCCCGAGATCCGGCTGGAGGCGCCGGCCGCCGGCCTACGGCTCGTACGCCGCCCTCCCCCGCCCCCGGCCCCCACCGACACCCCGGCGTACGCCTGGCGTGACGTGGGAGGCACCGCGGTGCTCACCCTGCGGACGTTCAGCGGCCGGGCGCCGGAACTGCGCCGAATGGCCGACCACTACCCCGAGCAAGCCCGCCACGCGCGCATCGTGTTGGATCTCCGCGGCAACGGCGGCGGGAGCCTCGAGTACATCGAGGCCTGGATCGCGCGGGCCCGCGCCGGTGAGTGGCGGAGCCACCTGCGCCTGGAGGCGGCCGGGGCGCTCTGGCCGTGTGCCGACTGGAACCGCGCCGTCTGCCGGCAGATCGTGGAGGGGAGCGTGGACACCCCCGAGGCGGCGCAGGAGCGGCGACGCATCCGCGATGCCTGGTCCCGGGCCGTGCCGCCGCCGGCGACCCTGCTGCTGCCCGTCACGCGGCAGGGCCGTGCGCGGGAGACCTACGCCGGCCGCGTGTATGCCGTGGTGGACCGACACAGCGGTTCGTCGGGCGAACTCGCGGCGTATCACCTCCGTCGCGCCCTCGGCGCGGTGGTCGTCGGGGAGAGGACGGCCGGGGCGATGGGATACGGGCAGTTGCAAACGTTCGTCCTGCCGCGCAGTGGACTCGCGGTCCGGGTGCCCACCCGGCAATTCCTCTTCGAGGAGTATGCGGAGGTCGAAGCCGTCGGGCTGCCCGTCGATGTCTATCTGGAGGACATCGGACAACCGGCGGACGCGCTCATCCGGCTGTTGGAGGCCCTGGTGTGAGATCGGGGGGGCTCCCGGACGACCGGCGCCGCACGCGCTACGCCGTGCCGCCGACAGTCGGCTGGGCCCGTGAGGCGGTGAGTCGGCCGCTCAAGGTGTCCGCGCCCGACCCTCGCCTCCCCCATCCCCTTCCATCCTACTGCAGTTGCAGGGGCAGCCGCCTCCAGTAGTACCGCCCTTCGGTTCTGCGCCAGCCCGAATAGATCTGCTCCCAGGTCAGGCGCCGGTGGTGTGGTTCCAGCGAATCGGGTGCGACCGGCTGCGCCACCGGCTGGTAGCGGAAGTCCACGGACAGCCGCATCCGGTGGGCGGTGCGGTTGGGCAGGGCCTGGTGCACTGTGTGGCTGTGGAAGGTCAGGACGTCCCCGGCGCGCATGTCTCCCGCGACCCAACCGTAGGGCAGCGCGGCGGTGTCCACCGCCCGCCCCCCGGCCCCGTAAGCCGCGCGGGTCTGCAGCAGCGGTTCCCGCTGCGAGCCGGTCATGACCGTGATGCCGCCCAGCTCCGCCGGACAGTCGCCCAGCGGCAGCCAGGCCGTCCAGGTCTCGTCGGTGCCGTGGATGTGCAGGGCGTCCTGGTGGGCGGGCGTCGCGTGCAGGTTGTTGTTGGGAAACATGACCCGCGCGATGTTGCGCGGGTGGGCCAGGACCTCCGCGCCGAAGAGAGCGCGGTAGAGCCCGAGCAGGGCCGGATGCAGGGCGAGGGAGTGGAAGACCTCCAACCGTTGGATGCGGTCATACACCGCCATGTACTCGGGCTGCCCCTCGATGAAGGGGCCGGCGCCGGCGGCCCGTCCGCCGGGTGTGCACCACCCCGCCTCCACGCAGAGGAAGAGGATGGCATCGCGCACCGCCAGCACGTCGGCCGGGGGCAGCAGCCCCGGCAGGAACAGATAACCGTCCTCCGCCGCCCGGGCGCGCAGTTCGTCGGGCCGCGCCACCCGCCGGGTCGAGTCCTGGAAGGGCCGCGTGCGGATGCTTTCGGACTGGGACACCGGCATCCCCTCCCCCGGGGCTGCGGTCTCAGCAGGCGCGGGGTTTCGGCCCCGGCCGACCGCGGCCTGCCCCGTCCCGAGCGGCAGTTGGGAAGACCACGCCGGAGCCGGGCACAGAGGGGCCCCGGCTCCGACGGCATTCCCGATAGGTTCTCCGGCTGATTGGCAAATTAGACCATCTGGCGCTTCCGGATAACCGCTATTATCCGGCTAATGTCGCGAGTTATCTGGCCAATACGATCCAGGTGCTGGTGGGTCACATTAGCCGGATAATGTAGGGCGGCGGGGCGATCGGCGACGCTGCCAGGACGCCGTTCACGTCCGGCGAATGAGGCGCGCCGGGGGAGACGGCCGCTCGGACAGTGACCCTCGTTCTCACGGATCAGACGCCCGCCCGCGAAGAAACGGTGCCCCACACCGCTTGGGTAACGCTCGGGGGTGCGGAGTCGTTACCCCGGAAAAACATACGGCACGGCGGAGGTGCGCCCGCCCGGCACCCCGAACGCCCCCGCTCACCACCAAGCGCACGGGGAGGCACCCCTCGATGCTGGAGCGCGGCGCCAGGGTCCTCATCATCGGCGGCACCCGGTACATCGGCCGGCACACCTGCCTCGCGGCCCTGGCCGCCGGGGCGCAGGTGACCCTGCTCAACCGCGGCCAGGCGCCGTCCGGTTGGCTGGCCGAACACCCGGATGTCCGCCGGTTGAAGGGGGACCGCAGCGACCCCGCAGCCCTGGAGGGCGCCTTCCAAGACGGCTACGACGCCGTCTACGACATGATCGCCTACCGCCCCGACGATATCCGCCCGCTGCTACAGACCTACGCCGACCGCATCGGCCACCTGGTCGTCTGCAGCACGACCAGCGTGTACGGGCCCGCGCTCTACCAGCCCATCGACGAGGCGCACCCCAGGGGGTCGCACCCGGCGTGGGGCGACTACAACCGGGGCAAGAACGCGGTCGAGGACCTACTCGCCGCGGCGGACCGCGTGCGGACGACCGTGCTGCGCCCGCAGTGGGTGTTCGGCGCGCACGACTACCAGCGCCTGGCCACGTTCTACCTGGTGCGTCTGGCTGCGGGCCTCCCGATCTGGCTCCCCCACGCCGGCGTGGCGCAACTCAACTGGACCTACGCGCCGGATCTGGCGCGGGCGTTCCTCCTTGTCACCGGCATCCCGGAGGCGGCGGACCGGGCCTACAACGTGGTCTGCGACGAGACCCTGACGACGGTGGACTTCATCCGCCTCTGCGCCCAGGTGCTCGGGGTCGCCTCCGACATCCGGCACTACCGCCCGGAGGACCTGCCCGGCGAACTGCGGGGGCAACGGATCGGTCCGGTGCGCAACCTGCCCTTGGCGTGCACCTCCCTTGCGCTCAAGGCCCTCACGGGCTTCCGGCCGACGCCGATGGCGGAGGCTTTGGTGCGCACCGTGGATTGGCTGCGGGTCAGCGGCGCGTTCGAAGCCAATCAACTCACCCCGGTGGAGGAGTACCTGAACGCCGAGGGATGAGGAAGCAGCCGTCCTAACCGCGACGAATCTCGATCCTTGGGCCGCATCCAGCAACTGCGCCCACCTGGGCACGAAAGTCTCCACGTCCCCCTGTGGCGGCACCACGCCCCCGCCTGGCCTTGCCCCTACCCGTGGCGCCCCGGCACGCCCGGGGAGGTCATCGCCTCCGGGTCGAGGATCTCCTCGATCTGCGCCTGTGTGAGCAGGCCCTTGTCCAGGGCGAGTTCGGCGATGCCGCGGCCGGTCTGCAGCATCTCCTTGGTGAGGGCCGCCGCCGCCTCGTAGCCGATGGTCGGCGCCAGGGCGGTCGAGAGCGCCGCGCTCCGCTCCAGCCAGTAGCGGCAGCGATCGGCGTCCGCGCGGATCCCCGCGACGCACTTGTCGGTGAACGCGGCCACCCCGCCGTCGAGGATCGTGAGCATCCACGCCAGGTTGTGGGCGATGACGGGCATCATCACGTTCAATTCCAACTGGCCGGCCTCGCCCGCGAGGGCGATCGTCTGGTCGTGTCCGAAGACCTGGTAGCAGACCATGTTCAGCATCTCGCAGAGCACCGGGTTCACCTTGCCCGGCATGATCGAACTCCCGGGCTGCACCGCGGGGAGTTCGATCTCGCCGAGGCCGGTGCGGGGGCCCGAACTCAAGAGGCGCAGGTCGTTGCTGATCTTGTTCAGGTCCGCCGCCAGCGCGCGGCACGCCCCCGAGAGCCCGACCACGTCCCCCATCGACTGCATCGCCTGGCGCAGGTCGGAAGCGGGGCGGAGGGGGTGCCCCGTGGCGGCGCCCAGGTGCCGCGCGACGGCCGGGATGTAGACCGGGTCGGCGTTGAGGCCGGTGCCGACGGCGGTGCCCCCCAGCCCGATCTCGCGCAGGGCCTCCAGGGCCTGGGCGATGCGGCGCGCACCGCGCTCGACCGTGCGGGCGTAGGCGGCGAACTCCTGGCCCAGCCGGATGGGCACGGCGTCCTGGAGGTGGGTGCGGCCGGTCTTTAGGATGCCGTCGAACTCGCCCGCCTTGTCCTGGAAGGTGTTGGCGCAGCGCGTCAGGGTGCGCAGGAGTCGGGTGCCGAGGTCGAGGCCGATCAGGCGCAGGGCCGTGGGGATGGTGTCGTTGGTGGACTGCGCCATGTTGACGTGGTCGTTGGGGTGGACGCGCCGGTAGTCGCCGCGCCGGCCACCCAGGATCTCGACGGCGCGGTTGGCGAGCACCTCGTTGGTGTTCATGTTGTGGGAGGTGCCGGCACCGGCCTGGTAGGGGTCGACGACCCACTGGCCCGAGAGGTCGGGCGCGCCGGGGTTGTAGGGCCCGGGAGCAGGGGCCAGCGGCACGGGCGGGATCTGGGCCAGGGCCTCCTCCGCCGCGCGCGCGATCGCCTCCCCGATGTCGCGGGGCAGGCGCCCGGTCTCCATATTGGCGAGCGCGGCGGCGCGCTTGATCTGCACCATGGCCCGGACGAAGGCGGGGTGGGGCAAGAGGCCGCTCACGGGGAAGTTGCCGGCGGCCCGGGCGGTCTGGGGGCCCCAATAGGCGGCGGCGGGAACGGGGACATCGCCCAGGGAGTCGTGCTCCAGACGGATGCCGACAGAGTCGGGGGCGAAGGCGGGGTCCGGGGAGGCAGGGACGTCTGCCACGCGGCCTCTCTCCTCGGGGGGAGCGGATTGAAGGAGCGGGCTTGGTGGGCGGGGGGGCGGGCGGGTGAAGCGGCCGACCCCTGCCTCCAGACTACCATGGGCCGGGGCGAGGAGGCGGCGGCGGGCCGCCGCGGATGCGCTCTTCAGGGACGACGAGCCCAGGCACACCGTGGGCGCCGAGCACCTGGGCCTGCGTGCACACATCCTCTTGCGCCGAGGGTGGCTCATCTATCATAACGGGGCCCGACTCCCTGCCCTGACGCCCCGCGAGGGCAGGGCCCGGACCCACGAGGCCATGCGCCCCGGAACCGATGCTCTCCAAGGGGGCGGACACCGCGTCCAACCCGCGCGGTGCCGGCCGGGCGGCGCCCTCAGGGCGAGATGCTCGGGAAGGCCTTGCCGAGGATCACCACCACGTTGGCGGAAGAGCCCGGGACGCTCCGAGCCTGCACGCGGGTCCCCAGCATGTGCGCCACGATGTCCGCGCCGAGCGCGACCGACCCGTTGGGCGACGGCCGGCCGGCCGCCACGTTGACGTAGACATGATTATTCTGGCGGTCGGTGCGCGCGGCCTGCTCGGGGGGCAGTGTAGCGGCGCCCATGCCCCGGAGGACCCCGCTGAAGTAGGTCGCGTAGTCCTGCTGCGTCGGGGCCCCGTTCTCAACCTGGACGTCGAGCGCGCCGAGTTCGCCGAGCATGGTCGGGAACAGCCCGGTCACCACCTTGCGGATCGCGGCCTCGTGCGGCCGGAGCACCATGGCGCCGCCGCCGGTGGTGTAGTCGCTGACCGAGCCGTTGCTGTAGTCGAGCACCGCGGTGCTGATGTCGGCGTGCGGCAGATTAAGGACCGTCGCCGCCAGGCGCGGCAGGGCGCTGTAGGGGATGTCGGTGACCACGAGGTGGCTGAGGTCGCCGATAATCTTCGGCAGTTTAAGGAAGTTCTGGGGCTTGAGCAACTGCTGCTTGAGCGCCAGGAGTACCAACTGCTGGTCCTTCTCGCGCTGGATGTCACCGAGGGCGAAGGAGTGGCGCTCTCGCGCGAACTCCAGCGCCGTCGCCCCGTCCAGGTGGTGCACACCGGCGGAGAGCACGAAGTGCGTGCATCTGTTCTCCTGTGGGTTCGGGTAGCAGGCGTCGTTGATGGCATAGGGCACATCCACCTGGATGCCGCCGGCGGCGTCGACCAGATCGACAAAGGCGGTATAGTTGACAATGGCGTAGTACTCGATCGGCACGCCGACGTACTTCTCCACGGTCAGGGCCACCGTCTTGTACCCGCCGAACTCATAGGCGGTATTGATGCGCTGTGGACCGTGCCCGGGGACGTCCACCCACATGTCGCGCGGCACCGAGAGCACCGCCGCATGCCGCGTCTTCGGATCGTAGGTCATGACCATCATCGAGTCCGTGAGTTGCGGGCCCGCATACTGCGGCGCGACCTCGTTGGAGAGCACCAGGATGCTGATGGGCTCCTGGGCGACCACCGGCACGATCGGGCCGACGCCATTGGGCTGCAGCAGACCGGCCACCCAGCCGACGATAGGGAGGACGACACGGCCCGGGTGCCGGGCGGCGAGGACGAAGCCCCCCACCAGCGCCAGCGCCGCCAGTATTCCGAAGGTGATCCGGCCCCGGCGCCCGACGCGCCGACGCCGTGTACGGCGGCGCCGCGTGGGCTTGGGCGGCTTCCTCAAGACAGTCGGCGCTCTCTGCACATCCGTCGCTCCCCCACCCCGCACCGGTCCGGGCGCTGGACCGTACCGGCATCCGGCCATCGGCGGTGCCGGGGCCCACCATCTCCCCCCGCCGCCCACCAGGGCCCGCGCCGCGGCGGGCGCGACACATCGCGGAGCATAGACGAGCAACGGGCGCATGTCGACAACGCCGGCACCCTTCGCCATCCGGCAGCCGTATCGGGCCCGTCGGACAGTGCGCGGGCTGCCGCCGGGGTCCGTCGGGTCACCGCCACGACGGCGGCGCCGCGCGAGCCACGAGACTTCGGCGGCGGAGGGGGGGATGGCGCGGCGGCCGCCGGGATCCCGGCGGTAGGGGGAACCGGGCTGCGATCGGCACGACGCACAGCGGGACGGTGCCGCATCCCCTTGCGGCTGGCCGGCCCGCCCCCGTCCTCGGCTGCGCCCGCCTCCGCAGGACATCCACCGTCCGTGGGCCTGTCGATCCCATACCGCGTATTGACTCCCGCGGGGTGTGTCCGAGCCACCCGGTGCAGCCGCCGCGATATCCAGATCCACCCGCACCGGGGACGCCCCCGGACGGCCCGGGTGCGACCGCGGCGGCGGGCCGCCCGGCCGGAACATGCCCGGCGGCCCGTCCGCCGACGGGCTCGACGGGCCCGGAACGCTTGCGTCACTCCCGTTCCTTGGCATATAATGATATGCGACGCGTGCGCACGCGCCATGCGACGATGCGGTCACCGGCCCACAGGGCGACCGCGCCAAGAGTAGCGGTGTTCATCCTCAGCGATGTCGCACCACAGCACTCTCCGGCTTCCCTGACCGATCGAGGCAGCAGGCGGAACAAGCGCCTCCTCGCGCGGCGTGCTCCATCTGGGCGCATTGTCGTCCCATGGGTCGTTACACCTAGCTGGCCGCTGCAAAAGTCCTTTTGTGCGAGCCCACTGACTCCAAGTCCCTTGGGGCCTTCGGCTTGTCTCACCGGTGCTCCCGTCCGGGGCCGGCTCGACCCAGGTCGCTGCAGGCGCTTCGCGCCCTCCGCTCCCGGCATCCAGGCCTTCGGCTTCTTCCATCCTGGCGCCTCAGGCCTTCGGCTTCTTCCATCCTGGCGCCTCAGGCCTTCGGCTTCCTCCATCCTGGCGCCTCAGGCCCCAGGTCGCTCCTGACGCCTTAGGCGTCCTGCGCTCCCGGCATCCAGCCCCCAGGTCGCTCCAGGCGCTTCGCGCCCTCCGCTCCCGGCATCCAGCCCCCAGGTCGCTCCTGACGCCTTAGGCGTCCTGCGCTCCCGGCATCCAGCCCCCAGGTCGCTCCAGGCGCTTCGCGCCCTCCGCTCCCGGCATCCAGGCCTTCGGCTTGATCCATCCAGGCGCCTCAGGCCCCAGGTCGCTCCTGACGCCTTCGGCGTCCTGCGCTCCCGGCATCCAGCCCCCAGGTCGCTGCGGGCGCTTCGGCGCCCTTCGCTCCCGGCATCCAGTGGGCAGACTGGCGGATGCGCCACTCGGCAGCGAGGGTCTGGCTTCGCACACATCAGCCCTCGGCTGGTGCGACCTCGGCGCCCCATTCGGGACATGGCCCGCCAGATAAAGTGGCACGCAACAACGCAGCACGCCGATGGTGGATGACGTCCAGGCGGGCCCCTTTTTCCGCCGCCGCGCCTTACGGGCACCGCCTGGCACCGGTGCGTACTGCCTGGGCCAGTCCCCCGTCTCGCCGGGGAAGGCCGGGTAGCGAGGGGTGTGCAGGGTGGACGGGGACCACCGCCCTCCTGCGGGGTGGGGAGCGGTGCCGAGGCGGCCCGAACCAACCCCCCCCGGACAAGCGGGCCGCCCTGGGAATCGAGGAGGCGCGGTGTTGCTCGCCCGGAAGGCTTGGTGGCCGGCATCCTGGAACCCATGGCCCGGCGAGCGGGGACCGCGTGTTGCCGCCCCCGCTCACCGTTCCCCGTCTGGTCGTCGTACTGCGCCCCCGTCGCGGGGTGGTCCGCAGCGTCGCCACGGGGCGGTCGTTACACCTACCGCCCCAGCGGCCTCCCGCACGACGCGCAGAACAGCCAGTCATCCGCGAGGATCCTCGATCCGCAGTAGGGACAGAAGTTGGTGGCCCCCTTCGCGCCGGCCGGGGTCGGTTCGGCCGCTGCCGCCTGCGCCGCCACGGGGGCGTCGCGACGCGGGGAGCGCCTGCGCCGATCGGACCCGGAGACCTGGGGTGCGCCCCCAAGACGGAAGCGAGTGCCCTGGGGGCCGGCGCTCCTGGTGGTGATGTGGCCCGCGTGGACCAGCCTGCCCACGTGGTAGGTCACGTTGTTCGCGCTGGTACCGAGGGCATCGGCGATGATCTTGGTGGACAGCAGGACATCCTGCTCGGCGCCGCCGATCTGACCCTTGAGGTAATCGAGGATACGGTCGCGCAACGAAGCCTCCGGCGCAGCGCCAGCGTTTCCCGCGGCTCCGGTGTCCTCGTTCACTGCGTCGTTGTCCTCGCGTTCTTCCTCTGTACTCACACAGTCAACCTCCGCTTCGATGCTCCGCGCTTGCGACCGATCCACGGCCCCATGGGAGTATTAAATACTAAATCCGCCGCGGTTGCACCCACTCGATGGGGTGCCTGCCACCAAATCAGTTCACATCCTGCCCTTTGGATGCCCCCGGGCCGGAATTCAACCATGCAAGCCCTGATACATGGACGGTCCGTCCAAACGCCGGCGCACCGGAGGAGGGGCGGGCACCATAACGGCAGTCCGAGCGTGGGGGTGATGGATCTCAGCCGTTGGGCGAAGCGCTCCGCGCAAACGACGGCGTCACCGGGATGGCAGTCGACGCTGGTGCCTGATGGGTTGGAAGGCAGAGACGAGGCCGCCCCGGCGATCACCGGAATCATCGATCCCTCCAGGGCGAGGGCCTCCCCCTGCGCCGCGCCGGGGTGCGGGGGCATGCGCGCCGCGCACTGGCCGTCGAGTGCCGCCGCAGACAATGCACAGCCCGTGTCGAGACGCGGAAGTCCTTGGGCCCCATGCCGCCAGGAGGGATGGCGGCCCTCACTTATCCCCAGGTTGTGCACGCACCTCACACATATTGTCCACAAGAAATGCGGGGGCAGTGGCACGGCGCGGAGGCCGGAGCGGGCCGCCGGCCTTCCGTCTATAGAAGGTGGCGTTGTCCGTGCACGCCTTGACCGGCCCCCGCAGCGGTGTTATTGTTGTGTTAGTATGAGGCGGCGGAGCCAGACGGCCAGGCACGGGTCTGCAAAACCCTGAAACCGGGTTCGACTCCCGGCGCCGCCTCCACTATTTTCCAGCAGATCCGTCTGAGCAGTCGGCCGCAAGGAAATCCTCAATGAGATAGAACGCCAGAACGCGGCCTCCTACGAGCACATAGAAAAGACCCGGACGTACCCTCACGCCAAGACAAGGACTTCGCCCTCCGGACAGCCGCTCGCATCCGCCGACTTAGCGAGGATCTGGCGGAGTCTATCGAGGTGAAGGTCGACCTTGAGGACCCTGACATCTGCGGAACTTCCAGCTCAGCGCCCTTCACGCGAGGAGTACTTGAGGTTCCCACGCAACCCTGTGTCGTTCGTCCTCGACAACTTGACGAGCGGATTCAACGTAGGATCCGCGTTCCGCATCGCCGACGCATTCCGCGCAGACAGCCTTCACCTGTGCGGGACGACCCCGACACCCCCTCGTCCCCGCATCACCGAGACCTCCATGGGAACCGAGCGGTGGGTACCATCTCGCTCCTGGCCCAGTGCCACAGAAGCACTTGCCGCGCTGCGCTCCGAGGGCTGGCACCCAGTGGCCGTGGAGCTCGCTTCCGAAGCCGAGCCGTTAGTGGACTTCCGTCCGCGTTTCCCGGTGGCGCTGGTCTTTGGTGACGAACTGGCTGGCATCGGATCCGGCACCCTGGAACTTTGCGCCGCCGCCGTCTACATCCCCATGCACGGCATGGGTAATTCGCTGAGCGTGAGTGCGGCCATCGCCATCGCCGCACATCACTTCACGAACCTTGTGTCCGTCGGAAAGCGATTGCGGCAGGCGCGGCAACGGGCAGGACTCAGCCTGCGGTCTTTGAGCGAGTCTACGGGCGTGTCGTACGCAACCATCTGTGAGATCGAACGCGGGCGACGCGTCCCGCTGCCGAGCACGCTGACCCGCCTGCACACGGCCCTGGGCGTTGAGCCTGGGGTTGAGCCGGCCCCCTCTGAACCAAGCCTTCGCTGAGGGCTGCTCTCGGAAGCTTCCGAGGGCTTGACGCCCGTTGGCGTCACTCCCCCCACCGCGCCACGCAGGCAGCCCCGGGGGGGCGCCGGGCCGACGCGCCCCATCCGGCGGTCCCGCATCGTCCAGGCCCGATCGGGCTTTCCAAGTAAAAGGTCACGCCCATCGCTCGTCGGCACCCACTCGGCCGCAGCCCGCATCGCCACCGGTGGCGGGTGTAGCGATCTTGGAGGTTCGTGACCCGGAGGTGGTTCAGGCCCGGCCCCCCGAGTCGGGCCGTTTGACCGAGCAGGGGAAGGGCGTCAAGCATCCTCGTCAAGAAACGGGCGGTCGCCGGTTGCCAATGTTGTCGAACTGGGTTAGAATCCTGCCTGCGGCGGCTGGCGGCCCAGCTCCAGCTTCCAAGCTGGATGAGCGGTTCAACTCCGACTCCGTCGCTCCATGGCCGTTTGGCGTTTATGCGCCGGGGATGGTCACCTCACCACCAGGCCGAGAATGGACATCGCAAACACGCCGCCGAACTGCGGTCGCCCTCCGCACCCGCGGTCCACTTGGGCATCGAGCGTGATATATTGCCGCTCCACCGCCGCAGGGGGGGGCGGCCATCTGTCGCTCCACTTTGGCATCGAGCGCCTTCAGGTCGGTGCGGGTGTCGTCCCGAGCATGTGTCGCCCATCTGCCCTTTGGATGTCTGAAAACCGTTGGAGGATCAGCCATTCGGTGCTGACTGCCGGGGCCTGGGGCGCCGCGGCCAGCCGCTCACACACGCACGCTCCTGATGCTACTGATAGATCACCAGACTCGGGGAAGGCTTGAGGGCGATCACCTGGGCCGGCGTCATCAGATTGACATCATACTTGTAGAACAGCTTGATACCGCCGTAGCGCACCGGTGGGACGGGCTGGTCGGCGATGTAGGCTTGGTAGTTGCTCATCTTGAGGGCCTGACCGCCATAGCCGTCGGTGTCCATGACGAACTGCACGCCGGGCTGCAGATGGATGCCCCGCCAGTCGGGCACCATCCCCGGCGTGAACTGGTGGACGATCACGATCTTCGGCGGCAGGTGCAGTTGCGCCACCAGGTTGGACATGGCGTCCACGGCCCAGTTGATCTCCCCGGCGGACATCGTGCCGATCCACTTCCCGGGGATCTCGCCCGGCGGCATGTCGAACTCGGGGTCAAGCGCCAGTTCCACGTCGGGCTGCGCCAGATACGGCAGGAAGTAGGGCACCTCCTTGGCCACGGTGCTGCGGCCGACCTGGATCTCCAGGATGAGTAGCGCGTGGTATTGCCGTGCCAGCGCCAACTCCTGGTTCAGCATGCTGTACGGCATCCTCAGCCGGTAGGCGCCGCTCGGTCCCGGGGAGGCCTGCGCGACATCCGCCACAAGGTCGATCGCCGGCAGGGCCGGGTGCGCCGGGTCGACCGCCGTGTAGGCCGCCGCCTGCGCCAGGAGGCGCGCCATGTCCTCCGCGGGGGGATACCAGGCGAGCACGCCCATCGCCGGGCTGAGCGGGTTGCCGTAGTACGCGACGATCCGGCGGGACGGCAGCCACCCGGCGGCGGGCGCGATGAGGGGCGCCGGGGTGCCGGCGGGCAACTGCACCTGGCCCGCCATCAGTTCCGGCGCCAGGGTGCCCTCCAGGCTGGCCAGGGCGCCCGGGCTCATGCGTTGGAACGTCGAGGGCGGCATGATGGTCGGATAGGCTGCGCCGCCGGCGCCCTGAGCCGGCACTGCGGCGGACGAGGCCGAAGCCGGTGCCTGCGCCGCGACCGCCCCGCCGGTGCCGGCCGGGCCGACGCGGCCGCACGCGGCCAGGAGGAGGGTCACCGCCGCCGCACCGGCCAAGCGGCGACGCGCGCCGGACGCACCGCGGCGGACGCGCCCGGGCCTCCCGCCCGCCGCAGACGGTTCCCGCCACCGGTCCGCACACTCCCCCAACGCGGCACGCCTCCCTGCGGGGCCCTGCGGGGCGACATTCGGCGCCCGCGCCGCGCATTCCCGCCCCCGCAGGCCGCGCCGGACTCCCTGGGCTTCGACGGCGTCCCGGTCCCAGCGGTTCCCGAGGTCGCGCGGCCGCGGTTCGGGGGCGGCGCGCGGGTCGGCTGGTCGCCCGTGGGGGTGGCTCGGGGGCGAAGGGCGCGTTTCCCGTCTCCGCGCCGCCCCAACGGCGACCGGAGGAGGCCGCCCCTGATGTATCATGCCGAGGGGGCCGGTCGGCGCGCGGGCACGGCGGCCCGGGCCGGGACGGATCCCTGGCACGCCCCGCAGAAGGGAGTCCGGACGCCGTGCTGGTGCTGGTCGCGTTCGGCGCGGGGCTGCTGTCGTTCTTCTCGCCGTGCGTCTGGCCGCTCTATCCGGCCTACATCGGCCAGGTGGCCACCGCCGACGACGGCCGTGCGCTGCGCGGCGCGCTGATGTTCGCGCTGGGCTTCGCCGCCGTCTTTGTCGCCCTCGGGGCCTCCGCCAGCGCGCTCGGCCGCTGGGTCGCCGACTACCACCTGCCGCTGCAGAAGGTGAGCGGCACCCTCATCTTCGCGCTCGGGCTGGCGCTGGCGGGCCTGCTGCCCGAACGGCTGCTCGGCAACCCGCGCGCCGTCGGCTACCGCCCGCAATCGGCCGGGCCCTGGACCGCGGCCTTCCTCGGCGCCGCCTTCGCCTTCGGCTGGACGCCCTGCGTCGGGCCCGTCCTGGCCTCGATCCTGCTCCTGGCCGGCAACGCGGCGCACCTGCTGACCGGCACCGCCCTGCTTTTCGCCTACACGCTCGGCTTCGCGGTGCCCTTCCTCGGCTTCGCGGCGCTCGTCGCCCGCGGGCGGCGCGTGCTGCCCGGCATCGCCCGCTTCCTGCCCGCGCTGCGCCGCGTCGGCGGCGCGCTTTTGGTGGCGCTCGGCATATTGGTGTTCACCGGCACGCTCTCCGCGATTTCCACCTACCTGTACAGCCGGATCTGAGCCCACCCCGCCGCGCGCCGGGGAACCGCGGCGGGGACGGCGACGTCGGATCGCTCGGGAGGCGGCGGCGGCGGCGGCTGCGTCTGCGGTGGGCGCCAAGCGGCCATCCTCACGCTGCTCGCCGCGGCGGCGGGATCCCTACCCGGCGCGGGCACGGCGGGCAGGGGGACGCCGGCGCATCCGGCCGGGGCACGGACCGCCGGCGGGCCCCAACGCCCTATCCCCGACTGCCGCCGCGCACCCGCCGCACGGCCCGGCCGATTCGCGGCAGGTGCCGCCCGTCCCCCTCAGAAAGTCGCCCCCGGGCGCCGTGCCTCCGGGGACGGCAGCCCGCTGGGACGCCGGGCGACCCGGCGGCGCAAGGAGGGATCCGGCGTTGGCAGAGGAGCGGGAAGTGCGGATCGGCATCATCGGCTCCGGGGGAATCGCGGGGGCCCATGCGGAGCGCTACAAGAAGATCCCGGGGGTGCGCGTCGCCGCCTGCGCGGACGTGATCCCCGGCCGCGCCGAGCAGTTCATCGCGCGCTTCGGCTTCGAGGGCGCGCGGGCCTTCACCGACACGGCCGAGATGCTCAAGGAGGACCTCGACGGCGTCAGCGTCTGCACCTTCAACGCCGCCCACTACCAGCCGACGATCCAGGCCCTCGAGGCCGGCAAGCACGTCCTGCTGGAGAAGCCGATGGCGGTGTCGCTGGAGCAGGGCGTCGACATGGTGCGGACGAGCCGGCGCACGGGCAGGATGCTGTCGATCGGCTTCCAGTCGCGCTACGACGCCCCGGTCCGGGTGGCGCGCCGCATCGTGGCCGCGGGGACCCTCGGCCGCATCTACTACGCCGAGACGGGCGGCGGGCGGCGCAAGGGCATCCCGGGCGGCACGTTCGTGCGCAAGGAGAGCGCCATCGGCGGCGCGATCCTGGACATCGGCTGCTACTCGATCGACACGGCGATGCACATCCTCGGCAACCCGCGCCCGCTCACGGTGTCCGCCTACACCTCCGACTGCTTCGGCAAGTCGCCGGTGTACGGCAGGCAGGCCTGGGGCGGGAACATGAAGCCGGAGGATTTCACCGTCGAGGACTTCGGCATGGCGATGGTGCGCCTGGAGGGCGACGCGGTGCTGGTCTTCAAGATCTCGTGGGCGATGCACGCCAACACGCTCGGCGCCACCTTCTTCCTCGGCACCGAGGGCGGGCTGAACATGGACGAGATGCGGCTGTACCACGACGAGTTCGGCAAGGGCGTGCAGACCGAACTCGGGCGGCCCGAGGGCCGCGGGGACAGCTTCCTGCGCAAGATCGAGCTCTTCGTGGAGGCGATCCGCACCGGCGGGCCGGCGCCGATCCCCGGCGAGGAGATCATCCACTCCACGGCCATCATCGACGCCATCTACCGTTCGGCGGCGGAGAGGGCGGAGGTCCGGATCGAGATCCCGCAGATCTGAGCGTGGCTACGGCGGGCGGGCGGCGGTGCGCCCAGCCGCCGTAGCCACGGCAACCGTACCCACGGCAACGGGAGCGTTGGGGCAAGGGGCCGCGACACCGTCGCGGCCTTTTTGCGTGCGGCGCCCCCGAACGGCCCCGCTCGCTGCCGGGCCGCCCCCAACGACCGCTCGGGCCGGGATGATCGGTCTGCGCGCTTGTCGCTCAAGGCCCGAGTCGGATCTTGGCGACATCCAGGATCAATCGCGCGGGCGGCGGGAGAGTGCGCACGAACGGCTGCCGGGCGTCCCCGCCAGCGGCGGGCATCTGCGCCGGGCCGCCCGGGCACCGCCCCCCCGTTCCGGCCGGGGGGTGGCCGTTCCGGCGCCCTGGGGGCCGACGGTCGCTCCGCGCGCGCCGCGCCCCGGATCCGGCGGCGGTGGGGGGCCGCGGCCCTACGCGTACAGTTCCACGGGTCGCCGTCCCTCGAACGCCGCGGCCTCGGCCCGCCACGCCACGAGCAGTGCCGTCACCGCTGCCATGCTGCCAAGGGCGCCGCGGAGGTCCGCGTTCCCCGTCAGCCGGTCGAGCCCGTGCACCCCGCCGTGGGCGAGGAGTTCGAAGTGGGGGTCCTCGGACAGCAGGGACAGCAGGTGCACGGCGGCCGCGAGCCCGGCATCCCGGGCCCGGGCGGACGCCGGGTCGAGATCGAGGAATACCCCCTGGCAGACCGCGCCGGCGTGCTTGGAGGCCGTGGGGAGGAACCACACGGGGCGCGCGCCGACGCCGGCGGGCAGAAGGGGCCGCAGCCGCGCCGCCAGGGCCGGGCCGTCGACCCACGGCGCGCCGATCTGGCGGAACGGGTACGGGGTGCCGCGCCCCTCGGAGACGTTGGTGCCCTCCAAGAGGCAGGTGCCGGGATAGAGTTCGGCCATCTCCGGCCCGGTGGCGTTGGGGGACGGTGGGACCCAGGGCCGGGACCAGGCGGCGAAGGCGTGCGCCCGCTGCCAGCCCTCCACGGGCAGGACCCGTACGGCGCCCTCCGGTAGGCCGTCCTCGCGGGCGGCGAGCAGGGCCAGTTCCCCGATGGTCAGGCCGTGGCGGACCGGCACGTCGAAGGACGCGACCAGCGACCGGAGGGGCCGTGGCACCGCGGCCGGCCCCGCGCAACCCCGGCCGAGGGGATTGGGGCGGTCGAGCACCCACACCGGAACCCCCGCGCCGGCGGCGCGGGCGATCAGCCGCCGCAGCGTGCCGGGGTAGGTGAAGTACCGGCAGCCGATGTCCTGCAGATCGGCGAGGATGGCGTCGAGGCCCTGCAACGGGGGCGGGCCCGCGTCGGCGGCGCGCCCGTAGAGGCTCACCACGGGGAGCCCGGTGGGCCCGTCCACCGCGTCTGCGATCGCCGCGCCCGCCGGCCGGTCGCCGCGCAGCCCGTGTTCGGGGGCGAGGAGCCGGATCAGGCGGAGTTCGGGACAGGCACACAGGAGGTCGGCGGCGGCCTCGCCGTGCCGGCCGACGCCGGCCGCGTGGGAGAGCAGGGCGACGCGCGCGCCGCGCAGTTCCGCGGGCACATCGGCAAGCAATCGATCCAGACCGGTCTCCATGGCGCCTTCCCCCTGCCTGACGGACGACACCCGCCGCGCCCCGGCCGCTGCCCAAGGACAGTGCCGAAGCGGGGCGGCGGGCGGCGCCGCGTCCATGCATGTTCTCCCGTGCGGCCCCCGCTTCCCTCCGCCGGCCGTCCGCGGGCGGGGGGGTGTGCCCGCCGGTGCACCGCCCGTCGTCGGCGGAGGGAACGCCGGGGCGCGCCGGGACGTCAGCCACCACAGCGGGAGGAACGCCGGACGGCGGCTCGAACGCTGCCGCGGGTGAACACTTAGCCGGATGGACCCGCGGCGAGCACCGTCCGCCACCGTCAGCGCCATCCCGCGCGGCGCCGGTGGAGTGCGCGCCGCCGGCGACGATCAAGGCCGTCACGCCGGCACTCGCCCCGACCCGAGGAAGGGGGCCGCGGCATGCTGGAGCGCGGCGCACCGTCTGCACACGGTTGGTGGGCGTCCCGCGGTGACCCGGGGTCCCCGTCGCCCTCCCGCTTCTCGGCGGCCCTCGCGCGGGCCGCCCGCAGGCCGCTCTGCGTGCTGCTGGCGGGCCTGGCCGGCATGGTCGGGGCCGCCTCCCTCGTCCTGACCGGCACGGCGGCGGCGCAGGCGCAGCCGCAGGTGACCGTGACCGTGGACACGACGGCGCACGGCTCTGCGATTCCGGCCGGCTTCAGCGGGCTGAGTTTCGAGACGGGCAGCGAGCGGCCCGGCAACGCCCGGGTGGCGGGGTATTTCTTCTCCCCCCAGAACACCGCGCTCGTCACGCTCTTTCAAAACCTCGGGATCAAGAACCTGCGCATGGGCGGAGGCTCGGTCGACGACGAGATCCCCCCGGGGATGGGGTCGGACGGCTACGCCGGGATAGACAACCTGTTCGCCTTTGCCCGGGCGGCGGGCGTCAAGGTCATCTACTCGCTGCGCCTGCTCGACCCCGCCAAGAACCCTATAGCGGGCCTTGCGCCGCACGATGCGGCCATCGCCCAGCACATCGCGCAATACCAGCCGTACCTCTACGCCTTCGCGATCGGCAACGAGCCGGACTGGAACTCGTACCACCACTCGGATCCGCTGATCCAGAACTATCCGACCTATCTCGCCGACTGGACCCACTTCGCCGACACCATCCGCGCCACGGTGCCCGGGGCGCTGTTCGTGGGACCCGACACCGGCGCCTACACCACCGCGACCTACTACAACGGCGAGTCCTGGACGCAGCGCTTCGCCGCCGACGTGGGTCCGACGGGCCTCCTGGCGGCCGTCACCCAGCACGACTACGTGGGGGCCGGTCCCGGCAAGACGACCGCCCAGCAGGCGATCGATGACATGCTCTCCCCGCAGTGGGTGGACGGCACGCAGATCGCCGCCGGACCCCAGGGGACATCCACCTACACCCCCTACCCGTGGCTGTACGCCAACAATCTGGCGCCGGTCGTCCAGGACGGATTGCCCTACCGGATCACGGAGGCCAACGACTACCTGGGCGGGGTGGCGGGCGCCAGCAACGCCTTCGCCTCCGCCCTCTGGGCGCTGGATTACATGCACTGGTGGGCCGAACACGGCGCCGCCGGGGTCAATTTCCACAACAAGCAGTGGATCCTGACCGACACGATCGTCCCGAGCCCCAACCCCTGCGCCTCCGTCTGCGGGAACTTCCAGACCACCCCGAAGGGCTACGGCATCAAGGCCTTCAGCCTCGGCGGCCACGGCTACGTGGAGCCCGTCGCCATCTCCAACCCGGACAACGTCGATGTGACCGCCTATGCGGTGGGGTCCAGCCGGGATGTGTATGTGACCGTCATCAACAAGACCCAGGGGGCCGGCGCGCGGCCCGTGCGGGCGGTCATCGTCCCCAGGGGCCTTGCCGCGGCGAGCGTGGCATCCATGACCCTCACCGACGGGGTCCCCGGCAACGCCGCGCTGCTCACGGCGACGCTCGGGGGTGCCGCCATCACAGACAGCGGCCGCTGGACCGGCGCGTGGACGCCCCTGAGCCCAGATACGGCCGGGCGGCTGACCGTGACGGTGCAGGCCGCGACAGCCGTGATCCTCCACCTCCAGGCGGCCGGCGCGTATGACGGACCGGTGCAGATCAATCGGAACGGCACCCTGGAACTGGTCGCGGACGGCACGAGCGGCACCGTCGCGTTCGATCGGCAAACGGCGCCGGGCGGCTCGAACAGCGCGCCCGCGGGCTGGAACGGCTGGGCGGACATCCCCGGCGGGGTCGCCACCCAGGGCTCCCCCGCGCTGGTCCACAACCTGAACAACACCCTCCAGGTGTTCGCCACCACCGGCGCCGGCGCCGTGTACACCGATCGGCAGGCCACCCCCGGGGGCGCCTGGACGGGATGGCAGAGCCTGGGCGGGCCGGGCATCACGCATGTCGCGGCGGCGCGGAACGCCGACGGCAGTCTCAGCGCCTTCGGCATCGGGCCCGACGGTACGGTGTGGGTGGACAGCCAGGGCGCGCCGGGCGTCGGTTGGTCGGGCTGGTCCGACCTGGGCGGGCACCGGATCGAGCCGGGTTTCGCCATCGGGCGAAACCTCGACGGGCGCCTGGTCGTGTTCGGCATGGACCGTCACGCGCAGGTCTGGTACGACCAGCAGAACAGCCAGGACGCCTGGAGCGGCTGGCAGCCGCTGGGCACCGCCGGCAAGGGTCCCCGGCTCGCGGTCGGCCGGAACCTCGACGGCCGGCTGCAGCTCTTCGGCGTCGGCAGTGGCGGCGCGCTCTGGAGCGCATGGCAGGAGACGCCGGGCGGGCCGTGGCATGCCTGGACGGACCTGGGTGGAAAGGGTCTGGCCCCCGGCGTCGCCGTCGGCCAGGACAATGCCGGACGCCTGGTCGTCTTCGGTGTTCAGGCGCGCACGGGCGACGTGTTGAGCCTCACCCAGCGGGCGCGCGCCGGCGGCCGGGGCTGGGGGGATTGGTCCGACCTGGGACGCGTGGGCACGGGGGCGGGACAGACGGGGACGGTGGCCGGCCAGGCGGGGACGGAGGCGGGCCAGACGGGGACAGTGGCCGGGCAGGCGGGCGCCGCCGGTGGGGCCGGGCCGGTCACGGCGCCGCGACTCGCCGTCGGGAACACCGCCGGCGGGGGGATGCAGATCTTCGCACTCTATGGCGACGGCGCCGTGTGGTCCGATTGGCAACAACAACCCGGGGGATGGAGCGGCTGGACCCCCTTCGGCAGCCCTGGCGCGCCGGCGCGGTAGGGGCGCGGCGGCGGCCGCCGCCGCCGCCCCCTTGCCGGAGGCTGGGTTCAGCCGAGGGTCGGGGCCCAGCGGGATCCTGCCGCGCAGGCCCGCGTCAGCGTCGCGGCAGCCGGCGGGGCGAGGGCGGAACAGGCGGCACCCACCACCGGTGGGACGGGCAGGGGCCGGCACGTGGCGGCGACGTCGGGAGGGAGGGCCCGGAGCAGGGCCGCGCGCAGGGGACCGCCACTCCAGCCGGGGCCCGTCTCCGCGGCGAGCCACAGCCCGCCGGCAAGACCCGTCGGCGCCTCCGGCCCCAGGGCGGCGGCGCGGCGCGCCTGCAGGAGGATCCCGGCCAGGGCCTCGCCCGCTTCCCCGACCAGTGCCGAGGCGGCCGGATCTGCCGATCGGGCCAGGGCGAGCACCGCGGGCGCGAGTGCGGCCACCCGCGCCGGTTGGGCCCAGAGGCCGGGGGCGGCCAGCGTCAGCGCATCGATATCCCGTAGGCCGAGGGCCTCCAGGGCCGCCCGGGCCAGGGGACCGGCATCGGGTGACCGCCCGTCCGCGAAGCGGCCCACCGCCTCCAGGGCGCGCCGGCCCAACCAGAAGCCCCCGCCCTCGTCCCCCAGGTATCGCCCCCAGCCCCCGGCGCGTGCGGTCGCCCCACCGGGCACACCGGCCAGCGCGATGCTGCCGGTCCCCGCCACCAGCACCGCCGCGGGCCCGGCCGATCCCGGCGCGACGGCCCGGAGGGCGATGTGCACGTCGGTGGTGACATCCAGCCGGGCCGGACGCAGGCCGGCGGCGGCGAGGGCCGCCCGCAGGCCGTACTCCGCCCGGCGGGCCCCCTCCGGCCGTCCGGCCCCGGCGAAGCCCGCCACCACAAGGACCGCCTCGGTGTCCGGCGCGTTCGCCTGCACCCGGAGAGTGCCGAGGAGGCCGCCCAGGGCCTCGGCCAGTGCCTCCGGCGGCAATCCGGCGCCTGCCGGCCCCCCTCGGACGGCGGACAGAACGCTTCCGCCGTCGTCGACCATCAGGGCCCGGCTGCTGCTGCCACCGGCGTCGATCGCGAGGACGGACATGGGGTGCCTGCGCCTCCTCGATGGGAAGGTGGGGTGCGGCGGTGTGGACGGCGGCTCGGCACCCGGGCCGCGGTTCCGCGGGTCCAGCGTTAAGCGTTACGGGTGGGAGCCCTGAGCGCCACGCCGGGGCCTCCCCCCTCCCGCACGACGGGAGAGCACCCCGGCGGCGGGGCCTCCTCGGCCCCGGTTCCCGGCCGGGGCCGGTGCGTCCGGCTGCCCGCGCCTCCCACACCGGGCGCCCCACAGGAGGGCTGCCGGCGGGCCGCAGACGCGCCGGTTGGACGACCTCGCGCGGCACAGTCTTGCCCTGCCGATGCGGATGGAACCGCGGGCTGCAACGCGGTCCCACCCCCCCAGCCCGTCACCGCGGGCCCCACGGGGGCGCGACCCGGGAAGTCACCCCCGCTCCCCCAGGGCCCGGCGCAGGCTCCCGCCGGTGGCCGCCAGGCGCGCCTCCGCCTCGGAGGGCGTCAGGCCGAGGGATGCGGCCACCACGGCCGGCTTGACGCCCCAGCCCCCGGCCTCCAGGGCAGCCCGCGCCGCGGCGGCGTCGACACGCGCCAGGTCGGCGACCGTGCGCACCGCCCTCGCCCGCAGCTTGTCGTTGGTCGGTAGGAAGTCGACCATGCGGTCCCCGTGCACGTGGCCCAACCTGGCCATCGCCGCCGTCGTCAGGCAGTTGAGGGCCATCTTCTGCGCGCTGCCGGCCAGCATGCGCGTCGAGCCGGCCACCGGCTCCGGACCGGTGGGCACGACGATGGGGATGTCGGCCTCCAGGGCGAGGGGGCTGCCCGCCACGGCGGTGAGGGCGGCCGTGGCGGCCCCGGCGCCGCGGGCCACCTCCAGGCAGGCCCGCACAAAGGCGGGTGTACCGCTCGCCGATATGCCGACGACGAGATCGGCGGGCCCGACCGCAAGCGCCTCCGCGGCCCGGCGGCCCGCGAGGGCGTCGTCCTCGGCACCCTCCACTGCCCGGGCCAGTGCCGCTTCCCCGCCGGCCAGGACGGCCACGACCCGCTCCGGGGGCGTGCCGAAGGTCGGGGGGCATTCCGCGGCCTCGGCGGCGGCGATGCGGCCGCTCGTGCCGGCCCCGACCAGGATCAGCCGTCCCCCGCGGGGCCAGCGCTCCACGAGGACCTCCACGGCCGCGGCGATCGCCGGCAGCGCGGCGGCAACGGCGGGACCGACGGCGGCGTAGGCGGCGTGTAGGTGCCGCACGGCATCGGCCACAGGGAGCACGTCGAGTGCGACACGCTCGGTGGCCCGTTCGGTATCCGGCAAGGCGCGTTCCAGCGGCACCGCCCCCTTCCCGCGGGCATTTCGGCCGCCGCGGAGCGACACCTCCGCGCGGACCAGGGCAGAGCCGCAGGGGCCGGCTCAGGAGGCCGGTGGGACAGCGGGGGCCGTGGATGCGCCCGCGACCGGCAAGGTCACATGAACCGTCCAGGGGCGCACCCGCCCGCGGGGACCACTGAAGGTCGAGCGCACGATGCCCGCCCGAAAGACCGGGGCCATCCGGGCGGTAGGGGGGGCGGCGGCCTTACGGCCACATCCCCCTACCGATACCACTGCGCCTGCATCTCCCACATCCGCGCGTACTCTTCGCCGGCCGCCACCAACTCGTCGTGAGTGCCCTGTTCCACCAAACGCCCGTCCCGCAGCACCAGCACCCGGTCGCACAGGCGGGCGAAGCCGAGGCGATGGCTGACCAGCACCGCCGTCCTACCCCCCGCCAGGGCAGCGAACCGGCGAAAGACTTCGGCTTCGGCACGGGGGTCCAGGGCGGCGGTCGGCTCGTCCAGCACCACCAGCGGGGCGTCGCGCATGAACCCGCGCGATACGGCCACCCGCTGCCACTGGCCGCCGCTCAGGTCCGTGCCACCGCTGAACTCGCGCGTCAGCAACGTATCGTAGCCCTGCGGCAACGCCGACGCGACGGTGTCCGCACCCCCGCCCGCCGCTGCGGCGGCAACGGCCCCCCGGTCGCTGGACCGCTCCGCTCGGCCATAGCCGATGTTGTCCGAGAGGCTGAACGCATACTGCACATGGTCCTGAAAGACCGCAGCCTGCCGGTCGCGCACCGCACGAACGTCCAGGTCCCCCAGGTCACGCCCCGCGTAGAGCACCCGGCCCTCGGTCGGCCGGTAGAGCCCGGTGAGCAGCTTGACCAGGGTCGTCTTCCCCGCCCCGTTCTCGCCGACCAGCGCCACCCGTTCGCCGGCGCGCAGGGTGACCCGGATGTCGCGCAGGGCCGGTTCGGCGCGCTGCGGGTAGCGGAAGGAGACGGCGTCCAGGGTGATGTCGCCCGTGCCCGGCCCCTCGGGCGCACCCGTCGCCCCGGTCTCCTCCGGTTCAAGATCAAGGTAGACGAAGAGGTCCGCGAGGGTGAGCACAAGATCACCGACATACTGCCCGAGCGCGTGCGTGATCTGGCGCATGGCCCCCTGGATGGACTGCAGGGCCAGCAGCATCGCCGCGAACTGTCCCGCCTGGAGGCGCCCACCGAGGAGCCCCCAAGCCGCAAAGCCCATCCCGCCCGCCAGACCCAGCGCCCCCAGGCCGGCCGCCCCCGCCCCCGCCAGGCTCTGCGCTCGTTGCTGCGCGTAGATGTCATCCGCCACCGCCCAGTACAGGTCGCGCCAGCGGCCGAGGAGCCACCCCGCCAGAGCGAAGGTCCGCACCTCCTTGGCGTGGGCCCGCGAGGTGAGCAGGTCGGCCAGGTACCCGCGCAGCCGTTCCCGCGCCGTCTGCCGGCGGGCCAGGAAGAAGCGGGCACGAGATTGGGCGATGCGGGCCAGGGGCTCCGGAAGAGCCGCGACGATGGTCGCGGCCAGAAGCCAGGGGCTCCAGCGCCCCACGACGGCCGCCAACGCGATGAGGGTCGCCACGGCCCCCGGCACCTCCAGGAACGAGAGGAGCACGTTGAGAAAGAACCCGGGACTGGCGGCCTGACGCGCGCGGTTGAGGATATCGTAGAAATCCGCCCGCTCGAAGACCTCCAAGCGCAGCACGCCGGCCTTGCGCTGCAACCGAAGCTGCATGGAGTCCGCCATCTCCTGGCGGACGCGCTCCACGATGTCGTTCACCAGCGGCCAGCCGGCGCGCCGCAACAGCGACAGCCCTGCCCACACGGCCACCCAGCGCAGCAGCGAAGCGGCGGGCAGGGCGCCGCGAAAGACGCCCACGGCGTCCTGGAAGACGTAGCGGGCCACCCAGACCACGGCGGCCGGCAGCAGTCCGCGCACCAATTCCACAACCAGGAGCAGCGCGCCGCGGCGGGGGTCCGTCCCACCCACCCAGCGCGCGAACCGCCACACCGTGACGGGGGCGCTGCCCCGCGGCGGGGGCGGGGGGCTCAGCGGGTCGTATCCCTCGGCGGCCGCCGACGGCCGGTGGCGGCGCTTCATTGGTACCACCGAGCCAGGGCAGGAGGCTCGGCAGGGCGCCGATGCCGCGACCGGCGACGCCCAGCGCCAGGTTGACGAGGCGCTGGGTGATGCGGATCGCGGCGGCCGGGCTGAGCCCGCTGACGAGCGTCAGCGCCACCAACCCGAACGCCGTCCACGGGGCGCGGCGGAAGCCCTCGCCACAGGCCCAGGCGGTGTGCCGCGCAGTCGTGCGCCATTCGGAGCGGCGCCCCCAGAAATCGGCTCCCCGACTCGTGGCGGTGCACCTCCGGCAGGGGCGTTGATTCTGGTCGTGCCCGAGGGCCGGTATCAGGAACAAACCGCGGTGGCCGAGACGTGCATAGACGGTGCACGACATCTGCCGTAGGTTTGGGGCGTCGGTCCCGTGACCTGCGGGGAGAGAAGCCGCACCCCGATCAGGCCGGCCGGCGGCGGAGGCGACGAGCGCACGTGCAGCGTGAATGGCAACGTGCCGGCGGCGGCGGTCAGGGCCGGGTACGCCAAGGCGTACGCCGGGCGTCGGCGCCTGCACGCCCCTCCGCCCGCACGCGGCCCCGACCAACCCACACCGCGGGAGCGGTGCGGCCAGAACGGCGCGGGTCGGGCGGCTGCGGGGCACTGTTGCCGTCTGTGATGCAGCACTGCCCGCTGGCATGAACGGAGGCCCCCGACCGGGCCCGCGACCATCAGGGCAGCAATATCATACGTGAAGCATGGTTTGCAATGCCACCCTGTGCGGGCCTGTTCGGCGCCATCGCCCGCCGGGGCGGCGGCGGGAACCCCGCGCCGCCGATACGGCGGCCCGTCAGATATGCGGCAGGTCGCGGAGACGATCCGCCCGGAACAGGACCGCGTTCTCGCCCACGGCCAGGCCTCCGCCCTTCAGCAGTCCCTCGACGCCCACGCCGGGCAGTCGCCGGTCAACAGACGCATCGCCGCCGTCTTGGGCGGCCCCTCCTCCCGCGTCTGCTGCCAGCGCCAGACGCCGGCGGGACCCTCCAGGTCGGTCACCACGAAGTGCCGCATATGCCCAAGCCTCCTCGGTCATCGCCCCACCCGATCCGACTTGAGAACGCTTGCCGCCCGCCCGGTGCGGAGTCGCGGTGGCGCCGCCCCGTGCGCGTCACGGGCCGATCCGGCCGCCCGCGCCCTCCAGGCAGGTCCGCCGGCATGTGGGGACCCGCGCGCCGGACGCTCGGTCAGGCGCGTCGTTTCGGACCGCCGCGGCCACAGCCGACCGACCGTCGGGACGGCAGTTGTGCATCGCCCCCCGGGGTCCTGCCGGGACCGGACGAACGACGGCCGCCTCGGTCCGGCCGGTGCAAATGGACCGGCTCTCGGCGACCGGTCTGGCCCGGCGCGGGCGGGCAGGATACCATGGCCCTATCCGTCCCACCGGGGAGGCCTCCCTTGGAACACGCCGACTCCCCCGCCGCCGGCCTCCCGCTCGGGCGGGTGCTGGCGCGGCTCTTCATTGAATTCGCCGACCTGATCGAAATCGAGGGGAGCGATCCACGCAAGGCGTCCGCGTACCGGCGCGCCGCCCTGGCGCTGCGCAACTCCGCGGAGCCCGTGGAGACGCTGGCGGCGGAGGGCCGGCTCACGTCCATCCCCGGCATCGGGCCGGTGCTGGCGGCCAAGATCGGCGAGTACGCGCGCAGCGGGCGGATCGAGGCCCTGGAGGCGCTGCGCGCGCAGGTGCCGGCCGGGGTCGCGGGGATGCTGGCGATCCGGGGCGTGGGGCCTAAGTTCGTGGCGAGCGTGTGGCGGGGGCTCGGCATCACCTCGGTCGAGGCGCTCCGGGCCGCCGCGGCGGACGGTCGCCTCGCCGCCCTCGCCGGCGTCGGCGCGGCCCGCGCGGCCAAGGTGGCGCAGGCCATCCTTGCCGCCACCTCCGCCCTGCGCCTGCTGGGGGAGGTGCTACCGCTGTCGGCTGCGATCGCGGCGGCCCTGACCGATGCACCCGGGGTGCACAGGGCCTCGATCGCCGGCGCGGTGCGGCGGGGCTGCCCGCTGGTGCCCACGGCCGACCTGGTGGCCGCCGGCGATGCCGCCGCCGTGGGTACGGCGCTGGCCGCGCTGGCCCTCCCCTGGTCCGCGGCCCCGGAGCATGTGGCGGGGGATGGGCCCTGGCCCGAAATCCGCGGCACAATCGCCGACGGGCCGGACGTCCGCGTGATCGTCTGCCCCCCGGCGGCCTTCGGCACGGCGCTGCTTTTAGCGACGGGCGCGGAGGACCACCTCGCCGAACTCGCCGCCTGGCGGCGGGCGCGGGGGGAGGCCAACACCCCGTGGCCGGCGGCCGGCGACGAGGAGGGCGCCTACCGGGGCCTGGGCCTCCCCTGGATCCCGCCCGAACTCCGCGAGGGCCGAGGCGAGGTGCAGGCCGCGGCGGAGGGCCGGCTGCCGGCCCGCCTGGTGGAGCTACGCGATCTCCAGGGGGACGTCCACTGCCACAGCACCTTCAGCGACGGGACCGCCAGTGTGGAGGCCATGGCGGCGGCGGCGCGCGCCCACGGCTACCGCTACCTGTCGCTGGCCGACCACTCCCGGTCGCTGGTGGTGGCCCACGGGATGAGCGTGGAGGCGCTGCGGGAGCAGCGGCGCCGCATCGACGCCATCAACGCCGCGTCCACGGACGGCTTCGTGCTGCTGCAGGGCGCGGAGGTCGAGATCCTGCGCGACGGGAGCCTGGACTACCCCGACGAGATCCTGGAGGGGCTCGACTTCTGCGTCGTCTCCCTGCACAACCCCTACGGGCAGTCCGAGACCGAGTTGACGGCGCGCATGCGGCACGCCCTGGAGCACCCGGCGGCGGACCTCCTGGGGCACCCGACCGGGCGGCGTCTCGGCAAGCGGGACCCCTATCCCGTGGACGTGCCCGCCCTGGTCGCCGCGGCCGCGGCGTGCGGCAAGGCCATCGAGGTCAACGGCTCCCCGGAGCGGCTCGACCTCGACGGGACGTACAACCGCCTGCTGCCACCGGCCGGCGTGATCGCGTCGCTGGATAGCGACGCCCATTCGGCGGCCGGGCTCGGCGGGGCGGAATACGCGGTGATCACGGCGCGCCGCGGCGGGCTGACCGCGGCGGACGTCCTCAACACCCGCCCCCTGGAGGGACTGCGCGCATGGAAGAGCGGGAGGCGCTAGGACGGACGGGGTGGGGCGAGCGGGCGGCGGCGCTTCTGCCGCGCGTGCGGGAGGCCCTGGCGGGCGACGCCTCGGGGCACGACTTCGCACACGTGCTACGCGTGCGGCACCTGGCCCTGCGCATCGCCGACGCCGAGGGCTCCGACGCCGAGACGGTCGAACTCGTCGCGCTGCTGCATGATGTCGAGAGCCGCTCGGGGCGGGCGGGACACGGGGCCCGCGGGGCGGACACCGCGGCGGCCTGGCTCGCAGAGGGTGACGCGCCCCCCGCGCTTATCGAGGAGGTCCGCTCCGCCATCGCCGATCTGTCCTGGAGCGGCGGCCGGACCCCGGCCACGCCGGCGGGCCGGGTGGTGCAGGACGCCGACCGGCTCGACGCGATCGGCGCCGTGGGCATCGCCCGGGCCTTCGCCTACGGGGGGGCGCATGGGCGCTCGCCGGGCCTGCCCGCGCCGGGACTGGACGTCGTCGAACCCGGCGATACGGTCGCCCACTTCCACGACAAGCTGCTGAGGCTGGCGGATTCCCTGCACACCCGGACCGCGCGCGACCTGGCGGTCGGCCGGCACGCATTCCTGCGTGAATTCCTGCGGCGTGCGGAGGCCGAGGCGGAGGGGCGGGGATAGGGGTGAGCAATGGCTTCGCCCCTATCCGCACTTTCCGCCGCAGTCGGACGACGGCTGGCGATGTATCCCCGGGCATGACAGACACCCCGCGGATCCGACGCATCGAATGGGGCCGGCTGACGGGCAGGCGGCCGCGGGCCGCCGGCAGCAACGCACGCCTCGGGCCCCACGGGATCGACGTGCGTCCCGGCATCGCCCGCGTCACCGACAGCGACGGGCTGACCGGCTTCGGCTGGTCCTGGGTGCGCCCGGACGCGGCGCAGGCCCTGATCGGGCGGCCGGTGGCGGAGGGCTTCACCGCCGAGCGCGGGGCCTCCGGCCCGTTTGCCGCGGTCGAGTACGCACTCTGGGACATGGCCGGGCGGCGGGAGGGGCGGCCGGTCCACGCCCTGCTCGGCAGCACCGGGGCGCTTTCGGTGCCGTGCTACGACACCTCCCTCTACTTCGACGACCTGGATCTGGCCGACGACGACGCAGCCGCCGACCGCATCGCGGGTGAGGCCCGGCAGGGCTGGGCCCGCGGCCACCGGGCCTTCAAGATCAAGGTGGGCCGCGGCGCCCGGCACATGCCCCCGCGGGAGGGCATGCGGCGGGACGTCGCCGTGGTGCGCGCCGTGCGCGCGGCCGTGGGGCCGGAGGCCCGACTGATGGCGGATGCCAACAACGGCTTCAACCTCAACCTCGCCAAGCGATTCCTCGCCGAGACCGCGGACTGCCGCCTGCACTGGCTGGAGGAACCCTTCCACGAGGACCCGGTCCTGCTGGAGGACCTGCAGGGCTGGCTGCGGGCCGAGGGGCTGACCACCCTGCTGGCCGACGGGGAGGGCGCCGCCGCCCCCGCCCTGATGGAGTGGGTCCGCCGCGGCCTGGTGAACGTGGTGCAGTACGACATCCTGTCGCCGGGCTTCTCGCGCTGGCTGGAGATCGGCGGGGCCTGCGACGCGGCGGGGGCGCAGTCGGCGCCCCACCACTACGGCGCGCTGTACGGCAACTACGCCTCCGGCCACCTCGCCGCCGCCATCCCCGGCTTCGCCGCCGTGGAGTGGGATGAAGCCACGGCCGAGGGGCTCGATGCGTCCGCGTATCGCATCCGGGACGGGCGGGTGTGCCTACCGGACCTGCCGGGGTTCGGGCTCGGGCTGGACGGAGAGGCCTTCGCCCGAGCCGTGGCCGACGGGGGTTTCGTGGCGGAGTGACGGCGGGGATGCCCGCGCACCCGCTCGGGCGCGGGATGGGCGGGGAGGCGGGGGAGCACCGGCCGGCGCGCGGGCCCAACTCGATGCCCACGCCGCCCCAGCGGGCCATTCGGTTCACGGCCGGTGCTGAGAGGCCCAGGGGCTCAAGGGACAGGAACCGGCAGCCCTGCAGAGGAGGACCTCTGCAGGGCTGCCTACGCCTCCCCCGGCTCCGCCTCTGCCCCCCCGCCGCGGCGCCGCCGCAGGGCGGCCATCGCGTGGCGTGCCACGGGCAGCGCCCGCCGCGCCAGGAGGTAGGCGAGCGGGCGAACCGGCCGGTCCCACTCCCCCACGAACTCGGCGAGCTCGGCGCCGAACCCCTTCTTGAAGCGGTAGAAGCCGTACAGCGGGTTGTCCTCGGACAGATCCCCGGAGACGCCGCGGAAGTCGTAGACCGTGCAGCCCGCCGCCCGGGCCCGGCGGATCGCCTCCCACTGCACCGCGTAGGCGGGCATCAGCCCGCGCCGGCGGTTCGAACTGGCGCCGTAGACATACCACGCCGTGTTGCCCAGCCGGAAGACGATCGCGCCGGCCAGCAGGTCGCCATCCGCTTCGGCGAGCAGCAGCCACCCCAGCCCGCGGCCGAGGCATTCCCGCCACATGGCCTCGAAGTAGGAGAGGCCGCGCACCAGGAAGCGGTCGCGCGCCGCGGTCTCCTGCAGGACGGCGTAGAAGGCGGGGATGTCCGCGCCGCCGCCGGCGCGCAGGGCCACCCCGCGGCGCTCGGCCAGGCGGATGTTGTAGCGGGTCTTGCTGTGCATGGCGCCGAGGAGGTCGGCCTCACCCCGCCCGGCCAGGGGGAGCCGCATGTGGAAGCGCGGCTGCACGCCCTCGAAGGAGACGCCGGTGTCGAGCGCGCGGAAACCATACCGGCGCAGGGCGGCGGCGCAGACCGGGTGGTCTCGCGGCACGCCCGGGTCCAACTTGAGGGCGACGGCCCCGCGCCGGCGGGCGAAGGCGACCAGGGCCTCCAGGGCGGCGTCCACCGCCCCGGCGTCGTCCCAGTCCACGATGGGGCCCCGCGGGGCGTAGAGCAACGGCCCGAGGCCCGGCAGGCGGCGCTCGAGGACGGAGCAGGCGGCGGCGGGGGCACCGGCGGGTCCGGCCAGCAGCAGGCGGTGCGGCCGCCAGCCGGTACCGGCCTTCAGATCCCCCCAGCCCCAGGCCTGCAGGAACTCCGGCCGGGCCGCCGCGGCCACGAAGGCGTCGAAGTCGTCGCGGCGGGCGGCGGAGAGGGCTTCGAAGTCGGGCAAGGGGTCGCCTCCGTGACGGTCGGGTGGCGGTCGGTCCTGCGCGGCCGCTTCCCGGCGGCGGCGGTCGAATCCTGCCGCACCGGGCCCTGGGCCGGCCGCCCGGCTCCAGCATTGCCGGGGTGCGGCCAGAGGCCCCCCCCAATCCCCGGCGACCACGGGGGTGGAGGGCGTCGGTGCGTGTCCGGTAGCGGCCATAGGCGGTCGTGGCAGACCGCCGCTGCGCGCCAGCGGGGCGCTGTCCCCCCGGTCCGTCGCGCCTGGGGGACAGCGCCATCGGTGGTGGTCGGCCTCAGACCGGCGAGGCGCCCGGTTCCTCCACCGGGGCGCCGGAATGGCGACCGCCCTCCAGCCGCCGGACCACGCGGCCCAGCCTGTCTCTGTAGGCGAGGATCTGGTAGCGCGCGGCGATGGCCCCGGCCAGCGTGGGCTTCAGTTGCTCGATGCCCCAGTATTTGACCAGGGCCTCCACGACCTGATGATAGTACTCGCTCGGACCATAGCCGGCATGGTCCGCGATCAGCTTCATCCGGCTGTTGAAGTCCGGCATGCTGTGGCCGGGCATGTTGAAGTCCCGCAGGACACGGGCGATGGGCCAGACGTAGTTGGGATCGGCCTGCAGGTGGGCGGCGATGACGTCCCGGTAGAAGCCGTAGTGCAGCGTCTCGTCCCGGGCCAACCGACGCAGGATCCGCGCCAGGGTGGGATCCTGGGACTGTCCCGCCCCGGCGACACTGAGGTAGAAGGCCCGCGTCGCCAACTCCTGGATCGTGGTGCAGACCATGACCTCGATCGGCGTGTCGTACTCGACGGTGAAGCCCTGCTCGACGACCCCGTGGCGCAGTTGGTGCAGACGGCCCGGATCGCTGTTGCGCGTCAGCAGCAGGTACGTCTGCAGGAGATCGCTGTGCTGGTCCTCCTCCGCCGTCCAGGCACGCAAGAAGTCGTGCAGCACCGTGAGGCTGCCGCGGAAGAGGCCGTCCAGTGACGTGGTGAACCACGGCAGGTTGGCCTCGGTCAGCAGCGCGGTCTCCACCGCCACATATATCGGTTCGCGCAACTGACGCTGCTCGGGGGACCAGGGCTCACTCTCGAAGTTGCGGCCGCGCTCCCAGGGCAGGAGATAGGCGTAGCTCCAGTCCACCTTCCGCGCGGCCTCGCGGTGACGGGCGTACAGTTCCCGCAGCCGGGGTTCCAGTGCGGCGTCCGCGCGGGTGAAAACAGCAAAATCCATCAGGCCGAACATCCCTTGGGGCCCCGGCACTCCGCGCCGTTCACCGGCGGGTGGGCGCGATGACGAAACGACAGAACAACGGACGGGTCGGGCGCGAAATCCCGCGACACCTTCATGCTGACACACCAGCCCCGCTTGAGATGACTCTGTGAAATTACTCTGCCCCGCAGGCACGGCGGCGAAGCATCTGTCGATACCGGCCGGCGGCCCTTCGCGCTCCTGGATGCCGTTCCGGCACGCCGCAACGCGGTGCGCGACGCATCGTGCCGGGCCGGCGACACCGGGCCTGCCCCGCCTCGTATGGACGGGTCGCCGCTTGGTCGGGCCGCTGCCGTCTGTGCCTACGCCTATCCGCCACTACCGTCGCGCTGGGCAGGCGCTGTCTTCTCAGACACGGGTACGACGCACCCGCGCGGTTCTCCGCGGACCGGACTACCGGCGGCGGGCAATGGCTGCGCAAAAGGGGGGTTTTGCAGCCGCCACCTCGGCTCCGGGCGGGTTTTGCCGTCGTGTGCCACGACGGCCCCGACACCCCGCGAGGTGGATCCTTCATCGATGCTGACCGACCTGATCGAAGTTGGCAATGGCAATGGCGCACAATCCCGGTTCAATCCTCTGCCCATCACGCAGGGCCGCCGCGATCCGCCGACCCGACCCGGCGGCGGTCGTTGCGCCCCCCGCCGCCCCCTACTCCTCCCCCAGCACCGCCATCATGTCGATCTCCACCAGGATCCCGGCCAACTGCGACCCCACCGTGGTGCGCGCGGGCCGCGGCTCCGGCATCACCTCGCGGTAGACGCGGTCGTAGCCCGGGAAATCCCGCTGCAGGTGCTGCAGGTGCACGGTGACCTTGACGACGTCCCCGAACGTCGCCCCCGCCGCCGCGAGCACCGCGGCCAGGTTGCGCAGGGTTTGGCGCGTCTGCTCCTCGATCGTCTCCCCCACCGCCTGCCGCGTCACCGGGTCCTGCGGCCCGAGCCCGGCGGTGTACACGATGCTGCCGTGGCGGATCGCCTGCGAGTAGCCGCCGCCGGGCGGCGGGGCGTCGGGCGTGCGGATCTCCTGCTTCAGGGTCGGCATGGTCGGGCAGCCCCTTTCCGGTCGTGGGTCGGATGCACCGGCCGCCTACTGGCTGCGGCCGCGCGCAGCGATCGGCACCACGTCGAGCACGACGTCGCCGCGGACCAGCGCGGCCTCGTCGTACAGATTGACTGCGGCGCAGATGTGGTTGGGCAGGACCGAGACCCGCTCTCCCACCGCCGGGAGGCGCGGACAGGCGGACATGTCCACCACGGCGTGCTCCTCGTAGAGCCGCCGTACCACGGCGGCGGGATAGCCGGCGATGTCGCCGTGGCCGAGGCTCTGATCGTGTTCCAGCAGGTCGGCCGCAAGGGCCTTGCTCCCGGCGTCCAGGATGACGCGCTCGGGGGCGTTCGCACTGACCACCGTCGCCAGGACCGTGGCGGCGCAGTCGTCCGGCCCGGCGGCCCCCTGCCGCAGGGTCGCGCGGTCGTTGTAGATGTAGGTGCCGACCCGGAGTTCGGTGATCTCGGGCACCTCGTGGGTGGAGAGGGCGCCCGGCGTGCCGCCCGAACTGACGACGGCGGCCTCCAGGCCCGCGAGGCGCAGGCCGTCCAGCACCTCGGCCAGCCAGGGCCGCGTGGTGGGCAGGGTCGGGTAGGTGAAGAGGCCCGCGAAGCGCAGGCCCGGCAGCCCCGCAATGCGCTGCGCCAGCGCCACCGCCAAGGCCGGCGTGGCGACCCCGGTGCGGTGGTAGCCGGTGTCACCATCCACCAGGACGGGAAGCGCCAGGCCGGCGCGGGCCGCCGCGGCAGAGAGGCCGAGCGCGACCGCGGGGCTGTCAGCGACGGCCGTCACGCGCACGCGGCCGGCGAGGGCGGTCAGGCGCCGGAGGTTCCGCTCCCCCACGATCTCGTAGGACAGCAGGATGTCGTCGCACCCGGCGTCGGCCATGACCTCGGCCTCGCCGAGCTTCTGGCAGGTGATGCCCACGGCCCCGAGTTGCACCTGTCGCCGGGCGAAGGCCGGGAGCTTGTGGGTCTTGATGTGCGGGCGGAGCGCCAGACGGTAGGCATTGCAGTAGTCCTGCATCCGGCGGAGGTTGCGCTCCACGCGCTCGACATCGATGCACAGGGCCGGGGTGAGCAGGTCCAGGGCGGAGCGCGCCATCGGGGCCACCCCCCGGCGCCGGGATTGGACGCGGGAGCGGTAAAGCCTGCGCGGGGCGGGCCTGGGGATTCGGGAGGGGGCGGGACGGCGGGTGGGAGGCGGGAGCGGGGGCACGGGATTGGGACGGGGGCGGATCCGGCGGGCGAAGGCACATCCGCGGGGGCCAAGCGGGGCGGGGACAAGGCGCGCAGACGGGGAGGACGACGGGCGAACGGAGCGGGTGGTGGCGCGGCCGGGGCCGCAGGGGAGGGCACGGGTGGGCGGGACCGCCGGTCAGGCGGACGGGCGCAGCGGGAGGCGGCGGGCGGCCGCGGCGCGTGGGGATCGCCGGTGGGACAGCGACCCCGGCACCACCGACCGGGGTGGCGTGGACCGGCGGAACGCGGCGTAGCAGGCGACCCGGGAGGCACAGGGGATCGGGGCAGGGGATCGGTGCGAGGTTCGCACCAATCTCCGAGTGGCACGGCGCGCCCAGGGAAAGCATGACCCCGGGGGGCGGGGACATGGCCGAAACGGCTGCGGAGTACATCGTGGAACAGCTCCGGGCGTGGGGTGTGCGCACGGTCTTCGGGGTGACCGGGTCGGCGGTCTTTCCGATCCTGGAGGCGCTCTCGCGCCGGGCCGGACTGCGCTACGTGACGGCGCGCCACGAGGAGGGTGCCGCCCTGATGGCCTCGGCGCATGCCAAGCTGACGGGGGAACTCGCGGTGTGCCTCGCCCATGCCGGGCCGGGCGCGGCGCACCTGATCGGCGGCCTGTACGACGCGCAGCGCGACGGGGCCCCCGTGCTGGCGCTCACCGGGGAGATCCCCGAGGACCGCTGGGGGACGACCGCCAAGCAGTCCTCGGCGCAGAACCTCATGATGGCGGACTGCACGGGATGGAGCCGGCTGGCGGTGTCGGCGGCCGAGGTGCCGGAACTGCTGCTGTCCGCGCTGCGCTTCGCCACGGCCCGCGAGGAGGTCGCGCATCTGGCGGTGCCCGTGGACGTGCAGGCGGCGCCCGTCGGCCTCGGCCGTCCCCGACCCGCCGAACCGGACGCCTACCTGCGCCGGTCGCCGGCGCCCGATGAGGCGGCGGTCGCCAAGGCCGCGGAGATCCTCGGGAGGGCACGGCGGCCGGGCGTGCTGGTCGGGCGCGGTGCTGCCGGACTCGGCACGCAGGTGCTGGCGCTGGCCGAGCGCCTGCAGGCCCCGGTGGCGGTGTCCCTCTTCGCCAAGGGCGTCGTGCCCGACGACCACCCGCTGGCCGTCGGGGTGCTCGGGGAGGCCGGCTCGCCCTATTCCGCGCAGGCGTTCGCGGACCGGGACGCCGTCGCCGTGCTGGGCTCGACGTGGTGGCCACCGGCCGGCGCCGTGCCGGCCGACGCCGCTGTTGTGCAGATCGACACCCACGCCGAGCGCATCGGGGCGCGGCATTCCCTCACGCTGGGCATCGCCGCGGACCTGGCCGCGGTGCTCCCGGCGTTGACCCGGCGCCTCCCGGAGCGGCCTCTGCCCGCCGCCCACGGGACCGGCAAGTGGGGCTGGCTCACCGCACAGCGCTGGGAGGGCTGGGACGCCATGCCGGTGCATCCCGCCCGGCTGATGGCGGAACTGCGGGCGGCCCTGCCGGAGGACACGATCATCTGCGTCGACACCGGACTCGCGACCCTGTGGTACGGGGGCTACTTCGCGTCGCGTCACGAGACGACGCTCCTCTCGGGGCGCTGGCGGACGATGGGCTTCGGCCTGCCGGCGGCCCTGGCCGCCAAGCTGGCCCGGCCCGAACGGGCCGTGGTGGCGATCTGCGGCGACGGCGGCTTCGGGATGTCCCTACCCGAAATCCTGACGGCGGCGCAGCACGGCATCGCCGTGACGGCGGTCGTGCTCAACAACGGCACCCTGGGCGAGGAGGCCGCAAAGCAGGCACAGCAGGGCCTGGCCGTCTGGGGCACCGATCTCGGGAACACCGACTTCGCCGCCGTGGCGCGCGCCGCCGGGCTGGAGGGCGTAATGGTGGCGCATCCAGAGGAGATCTCCGCCGCCGTGCGCGCGGCGCTGGCCTCCGGCCGGCCGGCGGTCGTGGACGTTCCCACCGCCTTCGTGCCGACGCCCAGCCTCCTGCCGCCGGCGGAACTGCCCCTCGCCGCCGACCGCCCGGCGCTCGAAGCGGGGATCGCGCGCCCGGTGGCCCGGATCTGAGGGGAGTGCCGCGTCGGCGGCATCTCGCCGAAGGACGGGGCAGCGTACCGCGCGGCCTCGGTGCCGCGCATGCCGATGCGCAGTCACCGGGTCGTCGGCATGCGGTGTCCGCCGGCGCGGTTCAGGTAGCGCGGACACGTTCCGGCACCACGGTTCGACAAGGTCTGCGACCTCTGCACGCCGCCGATCCACCGGGCGGCCGGGGATACGTGAGGCCAGGACCCCATCCTCTGCAGGTCGAGCTTCGTGGCAGCCGGCCTGCTCGGCCATGGTCAGGCGTCCTGGCAGCCGATCAGCCGGACGGACGGCGACGTGACGGCCGGGACGTCACCGGCTCGCGCAGGCCGTCCATGGCAATGGGATCCGAGCCACGTCCGCTCGCGACGGGCGATCGGCGAACCCGGCACCCTCGAGTTCGGCAGGAACCGGGACCCTCGTTTTGTGACCACGTGGTCACGGCGGAAGTATAGTGCGCCCGCCGGAGGCGTCAAGGGGTTCGGGGGAAACGGCGCCCCCCGATGGCGATCCAGCCTCGCCATGTGCTGGGGCGCCAGACGGCGCTGCATGTCGCGCCGAAGGACGTGGCGACCAGATGGGCGATGGTCGGATCCTGGACCGACCTCGCACCTTCGGCCGACGCGGCGGACCGCTTCGCCATCCACCGCTCGGTGCGATCGGCCGGCGCGAAGAGGTGCGGATCGTCCGCCGGCCAGTCGAATACCGCGTCGTACTCAAAGTACAGTGGCCCGATCTTCTGGAGCACTCTGCCACGGGAGGTGTTGACCATCGGGCTGGGAACTGGGCTGGGAACTGGGCCGGCACCTTGCCCTCACCGCTGGTATGATGGTGACAGTGATGGCCACCGCCCGCGCAAAGGAGGTTGGGACGATGAAGTTCGAACGCATAACCGTCGATCCACATGTGATGGATGGCGTTCCGTGTATCCGCGGGCTTCGCATACCGGTGGCGACGGTGATCGGGATGCTGGCAGAAGGCGTGGGCGAGTCGGACGTCCTCCATGCCTACCCTGACCTGGAACAAGAAGACCTCCGGCAGGCCTTGGCATTCGCAGCCGCTGCACTCACCGAACGGCACCTCCCACTCGCGGCTGCGCTCGGATGAGATTCCTGATCGATCAGGCGCTGTCTCCGGTCGTGGCCGACGGGCTGTCTGAGCATGGCCACGACGCCGTGCATGTTCGCGCGCGTGGACTCTCATCCGCCCCAGATGAGGTGATCTTCGAGCACGCCGCCGCGGAAGCCCGCGTCCTCATTTCGGCCGACACCGATTTTGGCGCGATCCTCGCGCTCCGCCGCATCGCTCAACCCTCAGTAATTCTGCTGCGCCGGGTTCCACGTCGTCCCATGCTTCAGGTCGCGTTGTTGGTGGCCAATCTGCCCAACCTGGTGGAGTTCTTGTCCCAAGGAGCCATCGTCGTGTTCGACGATGCACGTATCCGCGTCCGGCTCCTGCCCATCGGTGCCGGATAGCCGCGACATGCTACGATGGATCAGGCCAAAGACCGCTGATCGGGTGCGGCATATCCCTCAGCCTCCGTCTATCCCCCATCGCGGTTGGTGCCCGGCCACTCCCCACCTGGCACCTGTGGGCCGGCGGGCGAACGGCTGGGCGCTCTCTTCTGGCAAAACCACACACCGTCCCCCAGGGCGGCCAACACCTGCTCCCGATAGAACGCCTCGGCACGCCGGCGCGTCCCGTCCCGTTCCTGCAGCCGATGCTCGCCGGCACTCCCCGGAAGCCGCGTCTCGGTGCGCACCGCTCGCACTCGCCTCCGTCCCGGGTCCCGTGGTGCCGGCGCCGCGGCACACGCCCCGTAGTGTAGCGCAGCGCGCGGGTGGCGTGGCGGAATTTGTCGAGCGGCGCTATCGCCACCGCCCTCGGGGCGAGGGCGTCGGGATCGCCCCCGGGAGGCGCGGATGCGGGCGCTCCGGGCTGGCGGGGCCACCACCCGCTTTTGTGCAGACGCGACGGCCGCCGTGTCCCCCGGGGCGCGCCAGCCTCCAAACGCCGAAGGCGCACAGGGTCGCCCCCCCCGGATGACCCAACGCCCGAAACCCCGGGGGCACCGCGGGGTTCACCCTCACGCGGTCACCGGCGACAGAGACGCGGGACCTTCTGCAGACGGCGGACGGTGGGAGCCGCTGGTCGGCGGTGGCGGCCACGGGCGGATGAGGGCCGCTGGGCCGGGGTCCGGCGCCGCGGCCCTCACCCCGGCCGCAGGGCCTCCCCCGCCCGCGCCGACGGATCGAAGGCACCGTCCAGCAACGCCGCGACGCCGTTGACGAAGACATGGCGCATGCCCTGCGCGGGGAGCCGCGGCTCCGCGTAGGTCGCCGTGTCGGCGAAGGCCTCCCCGTCGAAGACGGCGACGTCGGCGGCCGCGCCCGGCACGAGGACCCCCCGCCCGCGCAGGCCGTGGATGCGCGCCGCGCTGCCGGCCATGCGGCCGACCGCCTCGGCGGGCGTCAGCCGGCGCAGGTCGCGCACGTAGCGCCGCCAGAAGCGCGCAAAGGCGCCGTAGGCGCGCGGGTGCTGCCGGCCCGAGGCGAAGATGCCGTCGCTCCCCACGGCGCAGGCCGGATGGAGCAGGAAGAGGTCGTCGTCGGCCTCCTGCGTCTGGTGGACGATGACCCCGACGTCAAGGTCCTCCGCGATGAGGAGATCGACCACCGCCTCGGCGACAAGCCGCCGCGTTGCGGCGGCCATCTCCGCCACGCTCTGCCCCACGAAGCGGCCGCTCGCCGTATGAGAGATCACGTAGGACGACCAGTCCAGCGCCATGAACGCCGGGTCCGCGGCAAGGCGCGCGGGGGTCTCCCCATCCCGCAGACGGCGCAGAAAGGCGTCGGGACCTCCGTCCTGCAGCTCCGGCGCGAAGTACTGGTAGAGCACGCTGCTGCCCGCCTGGTAGGGGTAGAGGTCCCAACTGACGTGCAGCCCGCTCGCGATGGCGCCATCGAGGCGGTCGATCAGCTCCGCGGCGCGTCCCCAGGCGGCCCGCGCCGAGATGTGCAGGTGGGAGAGGTGCACGGCGCAGCCGGTCTGCCGGGCCAGGGTGAGGGCCTCCTCGGCCGCGTCGAAGATGTCGCCGCCGTAGCCGCGCATGTGGCTGACGTAGGGCAGGCTGCGGCGCGCCAGGGACGGGGTGAGGGCGAGGAGTTCGGCGGTGTCCGAGGCGCGGGCCGGGATGTAGGTGAGGCCGGTGGAGAGGCCGCAGGCGCCGTCATCGAGGGCGGTCTCCAGGGCGGCGGCCATCGCCCGGAGCTCACCCGGGTGCACGGGGCGCAGGTCGAAACCGGTGTGCGGGACCCGGAGGTTGACGTGGCCGGCGAGGGCGGCGGCGTTGAGGCCGAGGCGGCCGCGCAGGGCGTCCAGGTAGCCGGAGAGCCGGTCGTGGAGGAGGCCGGTGCCATCCGGGGCCTGCGTGCGGCCGTTGACGGGACGCCAGTAGCGGACGAAGGCGTCGCGGCCGACGGGATCTGCGGGCAGGGGCGCCCAGCCGAACCCGTCCTGCGCGACCACGGAGGTGGTGACGCCCTGGCGGATCTTGGCCTCGTAGCAGGCGGGATCGGTGGCGGCTGTGTCGTCGTGGGTGTGGGCGTCGATGAAGCCCGGGGCGATGAGGAGGCCCGTGCAGTCGAGGGGGTGAGCGGCGGACGGGTGAGACGGGGCCCGGACGGAGGGCGCCGGACCGGGTGCAGCGGGGCGGGCTGCAGAGGGACCCGCGGCCGCGGGGCGGGCGCCGGTCGGCGATGCGGCACGGGGGATGATCGCGGCGACGCGGCCGCCGGCGAGGTGGACGTCGGCCTCCAGCGCGCCGCCGAGACCGTCGAGCACGGTACCGCCGTGCAGGTACCAGTCGGTGTCGGGCATGGGTGGGCCCCCTTCGCCGCCGCGAGGCGGGTGCGGGGGGTTACGCGAGGGGGCGGCCGGACACCTGCGCCGGGGGGAGGGAAGGAAGAGGGATGGCGGTGAGGGATGGGAGGCGCCGTCGGCAAAAGCAGGGGCGCGCCGAGGGCGGCCGGGGCACACTTCGGCCGCGGCCTGCCCGGGGTTCGGGACGGCGGAGGGCCCTTCGGTGCGGGCGGGACCAGGCGCGGAAGTCGTGGCGGCGCAGGCCCGGATCGGCCGGGTCCGGCGAGCGGCCCGCGGTATCGCTGTGGCCACCTCTGTCCACCCTCATCGAACAGCACCGCGATGCGCGGCCTCTCCTATTTCGGTCTGCGGGGCCGGGGGCGGTAGACGTTGAGGCCGAGTTTCACCTCGTGCCCCGGGACGTCCACGTTGCCCTGCTCCCGGTAGAACGCCTCGGCCCGCGAGTTCGTCCCATCCTGCTCCTGCAGCAGGTGCTCGCCGGCACTGCCCGGCAGCCGCGTCTCGGTGCGCAATACCCGGTCGCCTCCGCTCGGCTTGGGCCGCCCCGCGAAGGGATCGGCCACTGGCACACGCCAAGTGTATACCGTCTGCCCGAGGGGTGGGGGCACCGACAGAGGGGGGCGGCGCGGGTGCGAGACGGGCTTGGAGACCGGGAGGGTGGGCAGAGGCGAGGGACGGCGGACATGCCGGCGAGGACCAGTCGCGCGGGCAGGGGCGCGCCATGGGCCGGTGAGGGGCAACCGTCCCGGCAGGGGCAGGGGGCAAGTTTGCGTACCCTCCCCGTGAGGCGGAGAGCGCAGCAGGGGGGAAGCGGGTGGAGCCCGGGCAAGAAGGAGGGAGTCACCCTCCCCCGCACCCCGGCGGATGGACCGCCCGTGGTGCCGCGCACGCACATCCAACGGGCCGGCGTCGAGCGGCGGGGCGACCGGACAGCGCTAGGGCAGACAAAGGAGGAGCGCCGGCACCGGACGCCGCCGCATCGCCTCTCCCGCCTCGGGGGAAGGACGCCCGGTCGGGGATGCCGGCCCCGCCTCCCCGCCATCGATAGGGGCATCGCCTGTGGCGAAGCCCCTATCACGGGAGCAGATCTTCAAGTGCTAAGGGCCCTCCGACCCTTCAGCGCTTGAAGGCGTCCTCGAAACTCCCGCCCGCGGGCGAGGCGAAGTCGATGCGGTGCACGAACGCCGCGGACTCCGGACCGCCGATCTCGCGGTCCATCGTGTTGTCCTCCCACTCGACCGAGAGCGGGCCCTGGTAGCCGATCTGGTTGAGCGAGCGGATGATGGGCGTGAACTTCACGTCGCCACGGCCCACGGAACGGAAGTCCCACGCCCGGCGGTGGTCGCCGAACTGCAGGTGACTGGAGAGGACGCTGCTCCGGCCGTTGAGGTTCACCGAAACGTCCTTCATGTGCACATGGAAGATGCGGTCGGGGAAGGCGTAGATCAGTTCGGTCGGATCCATCCCCTGCCAGAGCAGGTGGCTCGGATCGAAGTTGATGCCGAACGCCGGATGGTTGCCCACCGCCTCCAGGGCCATGCCGAACGAGTACAGGTCGAAGGCGACCTCGGTCGGGTGGACCTCCAGCCCGAAGCGGACGCCATTCTCCTGAAAGACGTCGAGGATCGGCACCCAGATCTCGGCAAAGCGCTTGTAACCGTCCTTGATGTCCTGCTCCGAGGCGGGCGGGAACGGGTAGATCATGTGCCAGATCGGCGACCCGGTGAAGCCGTTGACGACCTTGAGCCCGAGGTTGCGCGCCGCCTTGGCGGCGAGCTTCATGTCGTTCACCGCGAAGGCCCGCTTCTTCTCGGGGTCGCCGGCGCAATCCCTGGGGGCCCAGTCGTCGCTCCTGTGATCGGTGTTCGGGTCGCAGGTGAGCTGGCCGACCAGGTGGTTACTGATGGCCCAGAGGCCGAGGCCGTTGTCGGCGAGGATCTTCTTCTGCACGGCGCAGTAAGCGGGATCCTCGGCGGCGCGCGCGGTGCTCATGTGGTCGCCCCAGCAGGCCAGTTCCAGGCCGTCGTAGCCGAAGGCCTTGGCCTTGGGCGCCAACTGCGCCAGGGGCAGGTCGGCCCACTGGCCGGTGAAGAGGGTCACGGGACGCGCCATGGCGATACCTCCTACGCGTGCTCGGGTGGCATGAGCCGGTGAGTGTCAGGCCATTCGGCGGCGGGTGGGACCTGTCCTTCGGCGGAGCGGTCGAAGTGAGGATGTGGGCCTCGCCAGCCCCGTTCAGGCGCTGGTGATCCGCGCCGAGCCGGGCGCGGCCAAACGGGTCGCGGGCGGCGGCGGGGGGGTCCGCCGCCGCCCCGCGGCAGAAACGCCCCCCCGGCCGCTGCATCCCGGCACGCCGCCGTCTACCCCGGGCGGCGGACCCACAGGTTCAGGCCATCGAGGGCCGCGATGGGCGCCGAGGGCACGAAGCCGGACGCCCGCAACGCCTCCGCCCGGTATCCGCGGGCTCCCGCCTGCGCGCACACCACCGGGCGTTCCGGCCAGGACAGGCGGCCCAGCAATTCCCCGGCATCCGCGGTACAGTCCGGCCGGACATAGAAATCCAGGGCCGCCACGGCCCCCAGCGCGGCGAGATCGCGGTCGGAGAGGGATGCCCAGCCCACGGCGGTCGGGCCGCGGCGTACGACGGTGAGCGCCATTCCGGATTGCATGGCGGCGAGGAAGCCCGCCTCAACGTGCGACGGGCCCGCGACGCCCAGGGCCCGGCTCCTCGGTAGCGGCTCCCCCTTGCGCCGCGGCAGGGCGGCCGCGGCGCTCAGCCAGCCCCAGTCGTCCCAGCGCGCCGGACCAACGGAGACAGCCCCGGCCGGCGGGGCGTCCGCATCCTGCCCCGTCCAGCGGGACATGCTCCCACTGCCCGGCTCGACCTGCCGGAAGCCGACGCCCTCGTACATCCGCCGCGCGTGGCCCTCGGGGTTGGTGCCGAGCGTCAGCACCCGGTAACTGCGCGCCCGCACGTCAGCGTCCAGGGCGGCAAGGAGCAGCGAGGACGCTCCGCGGCGGCGCCACTCCGGCACGGTGTAGACGTGGCCGAGGAGCCCCGCCCCGTGTGCCCCGACGACCATGGCCACCGTCACGGGCGCCCCGCCGAGCAGACCCACGTAGAAGAGCGTCTGCAGGGCATCCAGCCGGCGCGCCAGCGCGGCGGCGACGTGGCCCATGTAGACCGGGGGCTTGTGCCCGAGGAGGGCGATGAGCCGGGGCGCCCAATCCGCGTCCGGCGCTTCCACCACACAAAGACCCATCTCACTGCCGTCTGGGATCCGGACCGCGCCCGACCCCGTTTCCATGCCCGCCTCCCGCCTGTCCCCATCGCCGGGCGCCACCCGGTCTCACCCATCCCGCCACACCGCGCGGAGCACTTCCACGACGCCTGCGGTCGCGGCGCCCCGGGCGAGCACACCGCCGGCGCCCGCCACGAAGACGCGGGCCTCCGCCGCCGCGTTGGCCGGGCAGGCCGGCGTGCCGACGGCCCGCAGCATGGCGATGTCAGCCACGCTGTCCCCGACGGCGCAGGCATGCGCCAGGACCGTCCCCGTCGCCTCCGCCCACCAGCGCACCCCCACACCCTTGTCTAGGCCCGGAGGGAGTAGATCCACCGCCGACTGGGAGTCGGCCAGCGTGTGCGGGACCTCCGCCAGCGCCGCGGCGGCCCGTCTCCGCAGTTCCGCCAGGGAACCGCCTTCCGCCGGCACAAGGGTCACCACCACAGACTTGCCGATCTCCTCCACGGCCGCGTCCATCACGCCGGCCGCCCCCAGCCGGGCACGGACCTCCGCGCGCCACTCCGCCACGCCGCGGAGCGTGGGCAGCGTCTCGGCGAGGTTCACCGACCGCGCGAGGACCCCGCCGTATTCGGCGAGCACCGGCGCGCGCGCACCAAGCATGTCCCGGACGGCGAGCACATACGGCGCGGAGCGCCCCGAGCAGAGCGTGAACGGGGCGCCCCCGCACACCAGGCGGCAGAGATCGGCCAGCGACTCCGGCAGGGGCGGCTCGGACGGGCTCGGCAACACGCAGCCGTCGACGTCGCTGATCACCCATGGGCGCAAGACGCGGAATCCTCCCCCACCGCTCGGGCCCCGGCGCCGCGGACCGTCGGCGGTGGCCGCGAGACACAGATGGACGCGGTCCACGGGCCGGGACCCGGACGCACCGACCGTCGGCGGCCCAGGGCCCGCAGCCGTCCGCCGCTCAGCCCTTCCCCGGCCTCGCCCCGTGGGACGGATTCTTGTCCGCGAAGGGCGGGTCCGCGAAGAACTCGACGTGGCCGCAGGTCGGGCAACGCAGCATCAGGACCTCGATGTACCGCTCGAGGATGCCCATCGTCTGGATGTGCTTCTCCCCGAGCGACTCCAGCGCGGCGCCACAACGCAGGCACGCGGGCGTATCCTCCGGTGCCACCGGCGACCACATCCCTTCGAGCCGAGCGGCGCCGGGAACGCCGCCGCCCGGCCCACATCCGAGGGGGGACCGTGGGCCGCGGCGTGCCGGCGCTCGGTCTTCGACGCTCGGCTTTCCACGCGCGGCCAGGGCTTCCTGTGGCGGGACGGTCAGATGGAACACCCGTGCGGCCGCACGTATCCCGCCGGGCGAGGGGCTGCGCCCGATCCCGCGGTGGCGCAGGGGGCCCACCGGCTCGGGAGGTTCGCATCCGCCCCCGCCCAATCCCGGCTCGCCAGACCCGCGGGCGCGGGCGCCCACCGGCCGGTCCGGTAGACTCGGGACGGGGCCCCCCGCGGGCGGGCCGACGGTGTCCGCCCGCCCCTTCCCTATGCCGGCCGCTCCGCCTCCAGCGCCCCGAACTGCCGGCGGTACAGGCTCGCGTACAGGCCGTCGGCGGCCACCAGTTCCTGGTGGTTGCCGCGCTCCACCATCTGGCCGTGATCCAGGACGAAGATCACGTCCGCGTCGCGGATAGTCGAGAGCCGGTGGGCGATGACGAGCGACGTCCGACCGCCAAGGAGCCTACTCAGGGCCTGCTGGATGATGTGCTCGCTCTGGCTGTCGATGTTGGCCGTCGCCTCGTCCAGGATGAGGATGCGCGGGTCGGCCAGCAGGGCGCGCGCGAAGGAGAGCAGTTGCTTCTGCCCCTGCGAGAGCCGGGTCCCCCGCTCGCCGACCGGCGTGGCGTAGCCCTGCGGCAGCCGGCGGATGAAGGTGTCGGCGCCGATGGCCGCAGCGGCGGCCTCGATCTCGGCGTCGGTCGCATCCAGCCGCCCGTAGCGGATGTTGTCGGCCACGGTCGCCGAGAAGATCACCGGGTCCTGCAGCACGACGGCCACGTGCCGCCGGTAGGAGTCCTGCGTCCAGGACCGCAGGTCGTGGCCGTCCACCAGGACCGCGCCACCGCTGGGCTCGTAGAACCGCAGCAGGAGCGACGTCACCGTCGTCTTACCCGCCCCCGTCGGCCCGACGAGCGCGCCCCGGCAGCCCGCCGGCAGTTCGAAGTCGAGGTCGCGGAGGACCGGCTGGCCCTCCTTGTAGGAGAAGGACACCCGCTGAAAGCGCACCTGGCCGGAGATCGCCGGCACGGCATCGGCCTCGCGGGAGTCCCGCACGTCCACCGGCTGGTCCAGGATCCCGAACAGCTTCTCCGCCGCGGCCATGGCCTGCTGGATCAGGTTGTACTGCTGCGTCAGGTCCTGGATGGGCTGGAAGAAGCGCGACAGGTAGTTGAAGAAGGCGACCAGGACGCCCACGGTGACGACGCCCCGCGTCGTGAGCACGCCGCCGAACGATAGGACGATCACCGTACCGACGGTGCCGATGACGGCGACCGTCGGCCCGAAGAGGCTGTTGACGGCGGCCGCGTCCATGTTGGCGTCGAGGTTAGCCCGATTGGTCTCGCTGAACTGCCGCACGTTCTCCCGCTCACGGGCGAAGGCCTGCGCCACGCGGATGCCGCTCAGGCTCTCCTCGATGTCCGCGGTCAGCCGGGCGATGGAGTTGCGCACCTCGCGGTAGGCGCGGACCGCCCGGCGCTGGAAGCCCAGTGTGACCACCACCAGGAGCGGGAGGGTCACGAAGGAGGCCAGGGCCAGCATGGGATTGATGAGCAGCATGACCACCATGATGCCGACGAGGGTGACGGCGTCGGTACTCACGCTGACGATGCCCGAACTGACGAGGTTGCTGAGCGCCGAGATGTCGTTGGTACCCCGGCTGACCAGCACGCCGACGGGCTCCTGGTCGAAGAAGCTGAAGCCCAGCAACAGGAGCTTGTCGAAGAACTGGCGGCGCAGGTCGAGGATCGATCCGTTGCCCAGCCGGTTCACCGCGAGCGTCTGCTGGGCCGTCACCACGACCGCGACGAGCCGCGTCAGCAGGTAGAGGCCGGCGCACCAGAGGAGGACGTCGACGTGCCGCCCGGTGATGCCGCGGTCGATGGCCACCTTGAGCAGGTAGGGACCGGCCAGCGTCATGACCGTGCCGACGAGCGCGGCGGACAGGGCGACCCACAGATTCCGCCGGTGCGGCCACGTATAGGAGAGGAGACGCGCGAAGACCCTCCGGTCGAACGGCCGAGTCTCCGCGCCCGCCGATTCGCGCAGGTGTCCGAGCCCCCCACCCAAGCTCATGCCAGCAACCCCCCTCCCGCCAGCGCGCGGTCGCCCGGCGCCAGCTGCAGGTCGTGGATCCGCCGGTAGAGCGGCGAGGTGGCCAGGAGTTCGACGTGCTTCCCGGTGGCGGCCACACGGCCGTCCTCGATGACGACGATGCGGTCGGCGAACATCACCGACGCCAGCCGGTGCGCGATGATGAAGCTGGTCCGGCCGGCCATCAGCCGGCGCAGGGCGTCCCAGATGAGGTGCTCGTTCTCCGCGTCCACACTGCTGGTGGCGTCGTCCAGGACGAGGATGCGGGGGTCGGTGAGCAGGGCGCGGGCGATGGCCACGCGCTGCTTCTGGCCGCCGGAGAGGCCGACGCCGCGCTCCCCGACCAGCGTCCGGTAGCCGTCGGGCAGCGACTCGATGAACTCGGAGACATGCGCCGCCTCGGCCGCCGCCACCACGGCCTCGCGAGAGGCGCCCGGCCGGCCGTAGCGGATGTTGTCCTCCAGGCTCGCCGAGAACAGGAACGGATCCTGGAGCACGAAGCCGATCTGGCTGCGCAGACTCCTCAGGTCGAGCGTGCGCACGTCGTGGCCGTCCACGAGCACGCGGCCGCGCTCCGGATCGTAGAAGCGCGGCACCATTTGCACCATCGTACTCTTGCCGGCGCCGGTCATCCCGACCAAGGCGACAGACTCCCCCGGCTGGACCGTGAGGTCGACTCCCTGCAGCACCCACTGGTCGGAGGCGCCGTAGCGCGTCCAGACCCCCTCCAGCCGGACCTCGCCGCGCAAGCGCGGCACGGGCACGGCGTGGGGCGGCTGCTTCACGGCGCCGCCCGCGTCCAGGATCTCCATGACGCGCTCGGCCGAAGCCCCCGCCTGCGCGGCCAGGTTGACCAGGAAGCTGAGCATGCGCAGGGGGCCCAGCAGGGTGACCACATAGGCGTTGAAGGCCACGAACATGCCGAGGCTGAGCTGGTTGTGGACGACCTGCACGCCGCCGTAAGCGAGGACGGCCACCGTCCCGAGGGTGGGCAGTTGGCCGAGGAGGGGCTGGTACTTCGCCTGCAGGCGCGCCACGTCCATGCTGCGCTCCAGGTAGCCCTGGTTCTCGCGGCGGAAGCGCTCGGTCTCGAAGTCCGCCCGGACGAAGGCCTTGACCACGCGGATGGAGCCGACGACCTCCTGCAGCACGGTGGTCAGGTCGGCCAACTGCTGCTGCAGCGCCCAGGAGGCGGGCCGCATCTGCCGGCTCATCAGCGTCGTCGTCCAGACGAAGAACGGCGCGACGCAGAGGGCCAGCAAGGCCAACCCGGCATCCAACTTGAGCAGGATGACGGCCGTGCCGACGAACTGGAGCACGGCGGCCAGCGCCCCCGGGCCGGCGCGGCTGATCAGGCGGCGGAGCGTCTCCACGTCCCCGGTGGCCCGGCTGAGGAGTTGCCCGGTCTCCTGGCGGTCGAAGTAGTCAAAGCTCTGGGTCTGCAGGTGCTCGTAGAGGGCGCCGCGCGTCCGCATCATCGTGCGCTGCGCGAGCAGTTCGGAGAGGTAGCCGCGGAAGAACTGCAGGGCGCCGCTGCCCACAGCCGCCCCGAGCATCGCGACGGCGAGGATCACCAGCCCGTGCAGGCCCGCCGTGTGCGCCGCGGCGTGTTTGATCACGGTCACCATGGAACCGGTCAGATAGGGGCCCACCAGCCCGAGCGCCGTGCCCGCGGCCAGGCTGACCAGGATGGCCAGGATGAGCCGAAGATCCGGCCGCAGGAAACGCCCGAAACGCAACAGACTCTTCAACGGCGCACTCCTTCCGGGGACCGGGGCGTACGGCGGACGACGGGACGGATCGACAAACGGCCCACCCGCCGGTCGAATCGTTTCCGACCCGAAATGGGCGCCCCTGCCACCGAACGGGCGGCGGCCCGCAGTGCCCATGCGACGGTGGCTGCAGACGCCTGGTCAAGCGCAGGCGGGGAGCGCGCGGCGACGAAGAAACGGCCATCGGCCAGAGGGCTGGGGGCTGCGGAGCGCACGCGCTCGCGCCCCGTCGGCGCGACGGGACCGTGCGAGACGGCATCCTCCCCGCGATTGTACTCCCCCGGCGACTGCTTCGCCTCCCGTGAACAGGTCTTCTCGTATGGGATGCGTGGGCGAGGCCCCGCTCGGGCGGCGCCGACCGTGCTCGACGGCGAGACGCGCCGCCACGAGCGGTCCCGCCGACAGATCCCGCGCCGGATCACCCCGCCCCCCGCGCGGCCAGCGCCACACCTCCCGCTCCGCGAACGAGGCGGCCGACCCCAGGCGGAGGGAGAGGTAGAACTGCTCGGCCGTGCCCCGGCTGAGCGCGCCGGCGGCTCTCCTCCTCCCCCAGCCAACCCCGCCGGTAGGCCGCGACCCCCTCGGGCAGCGCCGCGCCGCCGCCCGGCGGGGGTCCCTCCCCCATGTGGAGGATCAGCGCGCAGGCGCGGGACTCCCGATCGGCGGTCACCGCGCGCAGCAGCCGGACGCGCCATCCGGCCCGGGCGAGGGCCCCCGCCAGGCCGGATGGG
>Ga0080006_1227585_pt1 | contig 82501 bp, 69 predicted proteins | sample RS3BMetagenome_FD_69209 | JGI IMG/M metagenome (GOLD analysis project Ga0080006, IMG submission 69209) | Ferric oxide microbial mat and aquatic microbial communities from Rainbow Spring, Yellowstone National Park, USA - RS3B (SPADES... ... | reverse complement strand
TTATCAAAGGGCCGTAGGTGCTGACCTGGTTCGGCTGAAGCACGGCGCTGGCGGCCAGGGCCGGCAACGCCGCGCTAGACAGAAATATGGCGAAAATTAGCAAAGAGTATATCTTTTGCAACTTACACAACACCCCGAGCATGCATATAAGCTTATCGAAAGGAAAAACTCATACGGGCCCGCGCAACCCGCTGACCCAAATCCGCGCTAGCTAAGCCGCTTCCCTTCCTCCACGCGATGAACTAGGCTCCCGAAAATTTTAAACGCGGGCCTATCAGTATTTTGAAACATGAGGCAGCGCAGAACCCGGCGCAACGATAAACGCAGAAAGACGAGGAACCCCTTATCAACTTTCAGCGATGACGAGTTGCGCTGGCTTTACATGTTCTTCGTCGAAAATCAAAGCGTGTCGGACATAGCGCTTTCCGCCAGCCCATCCGACTTCGAAAAAAAATCGCTTTGGAAGCACGCAAAGAATCACATTTACTCGCTCATATGGAAGTTGAGGTACATGCTGGAGGAGAGGTACGGCCGGACGCTAAGACAAAACGAGCTAGACGCCCAAGCAGCTTCCCTTCTGAGAAGGCACCGGGCTAAGAGCGCCAGCACTCGGGGTGCGGCAACCCAAGGCAGCCGCGAAGAGCGAGGCTGCAACCAATTCCTTTTCACGTTCACAAGGACCCTTCCTCAAAGTGAACGAAACCCGCGGCCAGCATCGCTACTTTTATAAGCCTCCAACGCTAGGGGATAGGTGAAGCATTTGGCCTTACAAACCTCAAAAGAGGGTAATGAGATACCCCTCCTCATTTTGAAGGAGGGAACGAAGAGGACGTCCGGTGCGGAAGCCCTTCGCTCGAACATAGCCGTTGCTAAAACCGTTGAGGAAACCCTAAAGACGTCTCTTGGGCCCAAGGGGCTCGACAAGATGCTCGTAGACAGTTTCGGGGACGTGACCATAACCAACGACGGCCACACCATAGTCAAGGACATGGAGGTTCAGCACCCGGTCGCTAAGATGCTTGTGGAGGTGGCTAAGGCTCAGGACCTCGAAGTCGGTGATGGTACCACCACCGCGGTGGTCCTCTCGGGGGAGTTGCTCGGCAAGGCCGAGGACCTCCTGGACGACAACGTCCATCCCTCCCTAATAATAAGCGGGTATCAGAAGGCCAGCGCGTGGGCTCTCGAGGAACTTGACAAGATATCGGTAAAGGTAGACCCTCAAGACAGAGAAAAACTCATGGAGCTGGCTAAGACCTCGCTATCGAGCAAGGTAGTGGCCGGCGGAAAGGGACTTGAATACCTCAGTTCTTTGGCGGTCGACGCGGTACTCCAAGTTGCCAGGCAGGTCGACGGCAAGTATTACGTCGACCTTGACGACATAAAAGTTGAGAAGAAAAAGGGGGAGTCCATCGAAGATTCGAAGCTCGTCAAAGGTATAGTGCTAGACAAAGAGGTCGTTCATCCGGGCATGCCGAGGCTGGTCAAGGGAGCCAAGATAGCCGTAGTCAACGCGGCCATGGAGGTTGAGAAACCGGAAACCACGGCAAAGATACAGATAACCTCCCCAACTCAATTGAAATCGTTCCTCGACGAGCAAACCAATATGCTAAGAGAGATGGTCAACAAAGTGGCCGCCACTGGGGCTAACGTCCTCATATGCCAGAAGGGCATAGACGACATAGCCCAGCACTTCTTGGCAAAGGCCGGGATCCTTGCGGTGAGGCGCGCCAAGGAAAGCGACATGGACAAGCTGGCTAAGGCAACGAACGCCAGGGTCGTTACCAGCTTCAACGAGCTGACCAGCGCTGACCTGGGTACGGCCGAGATAGTCGAGGAAAGGAAGGTCGGAACCGAAAAGATGGTGTTCATAGAGGGGTGCGCCAACCCAAGGGCCGTCACGATATTGCTCAGAGGAGGCAGCGACATGTTCGTCGACGAGGCGGAAAGGTCCATACACGACGCCCTATTCGTGGTCAAGAACGTCCTAGAAGACGGCAAGATAGTGGCCGGAGGTGGAGCCCCGGAGGTCGAGCTCAGCATTAGGCTCAAAGAACGCGCAAAAGCCTTGACTGGGAAAGAACAACTGGCCGTTATGAAGTACGCCGAGGCTTTCGAGGTAATCCCCAACGTGCTCGCTGAAACTGCAGGCCTTTCCCCACTCGATACAATAGTGAAGCTCAGGTCGCTTCACATGGAAGGTAAGACCAACTACGGCATAGACGTCTTAAAGGGTGAGCTCGCGGACATGGTCGAAAGGCAGATAATCGATCCCACCAAAGTCAAGGCCCAAGTCATAAAATCGGCCACTGAAGCGGCAGTAATGATACTGAGGATCGACGACGTAATAGCCGCCGCGGCACCGCCTCCACCACCGCCACAGTCTGGTCAGGGTGGTATGGGTGGAGAGGAGTACCGATAGGCAAGCTTCCCAACAGAAAAGGTTTCCTTGGTTGACTAAGTACGAGAAGACGAGGGTTATTGGGGCTAGGGCGCTTCAGATAAGCTTGGGCGCTCCCCCATTGTTACCAGAAGAAAAGATCAAGGGGAAAAGCGAACTACAAATAGCCCAAGAAGAGCTGGACGCCGGTTTGCTTCCCATGGTGATTTATAGGAAGAAACCGAACGGAGAAATAGAGACCGTAAGTCTGTCCGACTTAAAGGGTGCAGGGGCACTCGTCCCTCGAAAAAGGTTTTTGCAATAAAACGATAAATGAATGAAATGCGGATGATGGGCCGCAAACGATTCGCCGCAGACAAGATTGTTTGCAATTTCCAAAATTTTAGTTCCCCAATAATTTGACCTTAGGGGACGTTCAAGCGCGTTATAGAGTGACCTCAATTTAAAATTTCCTTATCCCGAGAGACCCAAGGATTAGTGCGGTTTTCCGCCGTCAATAATTCATTGAATTGGATTGCAGCCAATTGGACTACGGCCCACTTTATATTATCACTTTTTACGATAAAACCGTTTAAATCGGCGGGTTTGCTTTTTTCAAGCTAAGTCCTCTCTAAAACGGTTAGAGACGCGACTATATGCAAACGCAGAAGACGGCACCCAGTGCGGATGGGGACAGGGTTAGATTCGAGACACAATACGAACAGGAATTTCAAGGGGATAAGATTAAACGGCAGGGGACTTTGTGCCAATGAGAATGGAACCGACCCAGCGCTTCCAGGTCGAAAAAGAGCTTTTCTCTAGGTTTAACGTCCGGGATGAGTACGTAGGGGCAAATCAGTGGGTATTCTTAGTAGACCAAGACCCATTATTCGCAAAAAAGTTCAAGGAGCTCTACTCTGCCGCCCAGCAGCTGGGATACTGGACATTCGCCAGGAAGAGGGGAAACCTGATAACCATAAGCGTAGTAAAGGCCATACACCGCGGACCTGGAAGGAAGTCCGTATACATGGCGCTCTTCCTCGCGACTTTCTTAAGCGTGGCCATAAGCGGTTACGAGCTATCCAGGGCTTTCCTGATGAGCCTGGGTTATCAAAACGCTCCTCCGGCCCTGATGATCGAAATGACCGTCGAGTTCGTGGCTTCGCTCTTAACCATACTCGGTATCCACGAACTCGGTCACAAGTTCGTTACTGAGAGGGCGGGAGAAAAGGCGTCGTGGCCCTACTTTATACCTGGGCCGCCCTACCTGCTCGGAGCTGGCTTTCTGGGAATTGGAACTTTTGGGGCCATGATCATGGCGGAAGAACCCCCGCTTGACAGAAACCACCTTTTCGATTTGGGCATAAGCGGACCGCTGGCCGGCTTTGCCTTATCCCTCATGGTAGCGGCGATCGGGGTAGCTCTGTCGCCACCGATGATGAACCCCCTCGTGGTTAACTCCTTCGGGCCTTACTACTCGATATTTTACAGGCTGCCTTTGATAATCCAACTCTTTTTCATCCTGAAGGGAGAATCGCCCAACGAAGCCGCGCTGAGCCCTGTTCTGATCGCCAGCTGGATAGGTATGCTGGTGACCTTCCTGAACTTACTACCGGCTTCTCAACTGGACGGAGGGCACGTCTTCCGCAGCTTCTTATCATACAGACAGGCGCTAGGCGTATCGGTCGCTGTGGCCATGATCATGATGATGACCGGGTACTGGCTGATGGGCGTGCTCGTACTTTTTATGGCCTTCATACCCGACCCAGGGCCATTGGAGGAGGTCACGCCACTGGCTAGGAGCAGGAAAGCGCTACTTTTATTGGACTTCACCATCATAATATTAACTGCCGTGGTCCTGCGAACCAGCGGCTTCTAACTCGTCAATCGCTTGAGCTATTGCGCTGAGCGCCTGTTTCTCCCCTTTAGCACCAGCGCAGATAACTCTCCCAGAGGAAAAAATTATGAAAACGGCCGCGGGCGTTCTGTGGATCAGTCCCGGGAACTGTTCAGGTTCATATATCGACCCACGCAAGGTCAAACCCAGCCTCTCGAGGTTCACGGGTCTACCCAGCGAGAAACTGGCCACGACGTTCCTTATGGTGACCTTGGGGGACCTACTGACCTTCATACCGTTCTTCACCAGAAAAGCACGCACCCGTTTGACCACGAGCTTGACGTCCTCTTCGCTTTTCGCCCCAACGATGACCGCCTTTCCCGATGAAAAGATCAAGGCCGTAGTCTTGGGCTTGGCGAACTTGACCGCGACGCCGGGGAACTTCTTCGGATCATAGTTTAGGTAGGGATTGCGAGAGAAAAGGGCGTAGATATCAATGTCCCTAGAGAAGTTCACCGTGGCGACCACGTTTTCTATCCTGACCGAGTTATCCAATAGTCGGAGACATGACGCGGCAGCTTAAAAGTTTGCCTTGAGCGAGCTGACGCCCAATGCGCCCTCAAGGGCCAAACGCACCGTTCTTTTGCCATATTACAAAGACCCAAAAACCTCCTAAATCAGCTCTCACAACACGATGCGGAAGGGGGGATTTGAACCCCCGCGGCCAACGGCAACGGATGTCTTACCATACCGGTGTGGACCTAAGTCCGCCCCCTTGGGCCATGCTCGGGCACTTCCGCGATTTAGGGGCATTTTTTGAAATTTAAGCATAGCTACTAACCGATTTCCCATCGCGCCGACTACTCGTAAACGAAAAACGCGGACTAAACCCCTTGTGCTGGCTTAAGCGGGCTGAACGCGGCTTTTAGGTTACCGCAGCCCCAGAGCGCGGCCGACGCGCCGACTACGCGGAGTTTAGCGGTGTTAGCAAGCGTTCTAGAGGAGAAGTAGCGTAATGCATCGCTAAAACTGCTCGATCTCCATAGGCCCACCGCGATCGGCACTATTTAACCACACGAAAGGAGAGAGCGACATAAACCTTGCCATTAATTTACATCGTTTTCATCTTCATCTGGGTACCGGCGAATTGCCCCCGCCGCGCAAACTCGCACCATCGCAAAATCGCTTTCGGGCGATCCCAAGCTCCCCTCGTGGTTCACCGTGTACCCCTCGGCTCGGCATCGGTGCGAAACCGCGCCCTTACCGCCGCCCGCTTCTCAGCTTTTACTCGCACTTCAATCTCCTCAACGGGTAGCTCGCAAAACAACTTCGCGAGACGCTGGGGAGTCGGGACAAAGACCAAACTCGAAAACACTTAAAACCTTAATCCGCCGGCGTAAAGCTTCTGCCATCCCGCTAGCGCATCGCTTAGCGATCGTAAAGCCCCACGCGGACAAATCCGCGTAAGCCGATCAGTAGTAATACACGATCGTAACGGTTTCCGTTGCCCCGTTAAAGACGTTATTGTTGCCGACTCCAAAGACCACATCGCTAGAGGGCAGTACGGGGAAGTAAGCGGTACCAGAAGTTCCCACCGTTACGGAATTGGAATAGTTGACCCCGTCTGCGGTCCAACTGACCTCCGCGTACGTTTTCGTGGTGGTTGACGAGGACACTATGATCTCGATGTAACCGGGGTAATTCAACGACTCATGCCAGTAGGTATAGTAACCCGCGGGCTGAGACACCGTCTGCGAGGATACCAAAGTTTCCGAATCCTGCAAATTCACTATGGCCTGATATGAGCTAAGCTCCGATTGGAGCGCCGAGCTACTCGCCCCCGCGTTGCTCAGCTCCGACTCCAAAGAAGAAATTTGCGAATTCTCATTATTGAGTTGCGATTGCAAGGAGGAGATTCTTGAATTATCGCTGTTAACCTGCGATTGCAAGGAGGAAATCGTTGAATTATCGCTATTGAGCTGCGATTGCAAGGAGGAGATTTGAGAAAGTTGCGATTTATTCGAGGATTCTAGGGAACTTACATAATAAGCCATCACCCCAGATACCAAAATCAACAAAACGAGGAACGCAATGGCCGAAGCCTTCCAACCTCTACATGCGGATCTACCTTTGGGAGCGGCCGGAGCTGGTTGGGCAGACGCTTCATTTTTGCTTTCTGAAGCGGTCCTTACTTCCGTTGAAGGGGTAGCAGATGGCGAAACGCCGGTCGCGGGTGTTGAACTCTCACGTTGTTCTGAACCGACGACAGCTGGGAACCGATAACCGCACTTAATGCAGAAGTTAGCGTCGTCGTCGTTAGGCGCCCCGCACCTGGGACAATACTTAACCGTATAACGAAGCGGCGTGCAAATAAAAACCTTGCTATTAATTTGCCTCATTTTCATCTAAACTTGAATCCCAACAAACGACATCGGCGTGGAAGTCCGCACTTCCACGAAAATCGCTTTCTGGCGATTCAAGCCGTCCCTGCTACCGCTCGCGATTGAAGCCCGATATGCGGAGTCAGCGCGAGAACGCGTCCTCGCACGCACTCTCGGTCTCGGCCTTTGCTCCGCGCCACTATCCCGAGCGCCTTCACGGGCCGCGCACAAAGCACCGTAAGATCTAGACGTTGGACGGCCGAAATGGCCTGGAAGTGATTCATGAAGAAAAACCCCTTGAAAGCAGCACCAACTCCCCCTGCTACGTGTACCTACTTTTTTATTTTTGAATTCTTTTCGTAAAAAATTCAAGTCATCACCCTAATCAATTTTCCTTCCTTGGTAATTTTTCAAGTTCGTTTTGGACTCCCTCTGGGCAAAACTTGAAAAATTCAAGTCGATTCAAGGATCCTCCCGGCACTAGTCAAACGTGAATTGCAACCCCTTCTGGCATCATTCAAGTTTCATTCCAAGTCCATTCCAACTCAGATCCCAAAGGAGCTAGACCTAGTTCAAACCGAACCAAGGATCCCCATTGTAAGCCGAGTTAGAAAATCTTCCAAGGGCTTTCCAAGGCGCCGTCGTAACATTGCGCCCACCCCAAGATGACCAAAAGGATCACAAAGCCGGACCGCACCCCTCCAGCGCTGTGACCTCGCGTCACAAGCTCTTCTGAAGCCTGATAAATAGAAGGCGGTCCGCTGTTGTGCCTCGGCCTGACCTCGCTTTCGCGCGGTGGCCTGTAATCCGGAAGGGTTTCCAGAACCGCAGTGCCACGCTCTTCACACACCAGCTCGCCTTTTGAAGAAGAAACGACGACGCCTGAACACGCAGGACAGCTTTCGCGCGTCTCGAAACTACACTTTTTGCTAAAAAGCTTGCGGAAAGCGCGGGTCGGCCAGTTAACATACCGCGTTGCGCTCTGCCCGAATCGAATGACACTCACTGAGCAGGGATATGAGGCATTTTCGATGCGTCTAAAAACTTGAGCGTGGTGCATTTCAACACGCGGATCCACGCTCAGAAATGCGGGTTTCGGGACATGAGGTACTAGAAACACTTCATTGTTTAAAAAACTATATCGAGAAAATTTTCAATGCTTTTCGAGAAAAGGCTAGCGCTCTTTTCAGGAAAATTCAGCCGCCTATGGCTGAAATGAAAGCCCAGAAGCCTAAAAGTATCGCTGCGGCGAGCACGAGGTCGACAACTGCTGTTTTCAGCCGAGGCCCCATGCGACCCTGCGTGAGAATTTCGTACATCAGAGGATGGCGCCAACCCCGAGGAGGATCCAGCCGACGTAAAAAGCGTACTGCACTATCACCCCGAGATTGAGCCCCGGCGGAGGAGCGGGGTTGGTCGGAAACGGTGGCTGGGGGCCACGCTCTGCACAGCAAATAGAGCGGAAAGCAAAAGCAAAACCCACTTCTTTCTAATTTTTCGCTCATTTTTTGTTTTCAAAAAATTTAAAAATGGATGCATCAGCGCTCCGCTTGAAACCGCGAAGAAACGTCTTCGAGCTCAAGCTTGACGGCTTTGACGCGCTTGAACCCGGCGATGACAGCGCGGAGCTGGACGAGCATTTCGCGCAGCGCGAACTAAGGTAACGCCCGCGGGGGTGCGCGCGCCCGCGGGCCGCGATGAGCTGGCCCCTCGAGGTTCTCCCTAGTTCTAGCTCTAGTTTCTAGTGCTATATGCAAGCACTACTCGCTCATCGATCCAATATCGCCCCGCACATCGATCCGCAACGGTTCGCCTCATCGATCCATTTCTTTCAACTCTAACCCCCTCATTGATTCAATTCCTCGATCGGTCTGGCCCCACATCGATCCAATATCCCTCATTGATCCATCCCACATCGATCCAATATCCCTCATTGATCCATCCCACATCGATCCAATATCCCTCATTGATCCATCCCACATCGATCCAATATCCCTCATTGATCCATCCCACATCGATCCAATATCCCTCATTGATCCATCCCACATCGATCCAATATCCCTCATTGATCCATTTCTATCAACCCTAACCCCCTCAATAGTCAAAAATCTCGGGTGGTCTGCCCCCTCATTAGTCAAATCCCTCAATAGTCCAATACCTCATTGGTCCAATTCCCCCATTGAACCGTTATCACGCGCGAGCACGTAAAAAACCCTTTCAATCCTCTTTGTGAGATTTCCAAATGTTTAAAGCGGGTCACATGGACGGTGAAACTTTCAATTCTCTTCGTAAGATTCAGGTCGCGTACAACCCCGCCGCGCTCGGGGAAAAGGGCGGTTTCAATTCTCTTTGTGAGATTCAGAGTAATCAGTAACTGATTACTCTTAGCCCCGAATTCCTTGAGCTGGCATGAGCGCAAAACGGGGGTTTGGGTAGCTCCTTTTGGGCCCCTAGATGAGGTAATAATCATTATTAGGGGTTTTAGTACACTTTTAGTATTTAATAATCCCCTCCTTCCCGCCTTGAGGGGCGTCTTGTTTTGTCAGCCCTTTCGCCTACTAAGGCCACGAAGTTAGTATCTTAGTATTCGCATTAGTATTTTCATTATTGTACTAAAAACGATACTAATAACCCTAATAAACCCTACTAAACCCTACTAATAACCCTAATAACTCCTACTAAACGCTACTAAACCCTGCTAAAGAAGCGCCTAAAAGGCCAAGCCCGCATTAGTATTTCCATTAGTATACTAATAAAAATACTAAAACGAGTGGCCCTCGAAAAACCCTTAAATTTGAGGGCCACAACGGGCGGTTGGGTAGCTCCCGCTTGCCCCTGGATAATGTAATAATCATTAGCAGGGGTTTAGTACACTTTTAGTAGTTTACTAATTACCCCCTCCTTGCCCTACCGTCATGAAGGGCGTCTTTCAATCCTCTTTATGAGATTCTGCCCCTGTCGTGTTCTCACCTTTACCGAAAAAACCCTTTCAATCCTCTTTGTGAGATCCCGGGACTAACGGCCTCGCCTGGTCACGCGATCCGCCTCATCGTTTCATTTCCTCATTGTACCACTTTCGCCTCATCGATACATTCCCCCCTCATCGACTCACTTCGCACATCGATCCACCGCCCTCCAAAAGCTCATTGGTTCATCTCGCTATGTCGTCCGAGAAGAAGGAATTCAATGAGAAGCTCTTCAAGAAGCTCGTGGACGAGAGCCGGACATACAAGGAGATCGCCGCGATTATGAAAGTATCGCTTGGGACTGTTGAGCGCAAAAGGGCGATGCTGTACCCTAGGCCAACCCAGGAGGAAGAGGCGGATAGAGGCGAGCCACCCTTAGACCCAGAGCAGATGACGAAGCAGGACCAGGCACTGGTCTCCATGGTCCCGACCAGCCGGCCGCTCATGGAGGCCGTCATAAAAACATGAGCTGGTGGCAGCAGGCCGTCCAGGACATAAGCTGGAGGGCCATCTTTCTCGCGGTCTCCACCGCCGAATCGGAGAAGGACGTGAACGAGCGCCTCGCGGGCTTCAAGACCGAAGAGGATTTTGCCAACTACATCTCGTCCACTTTATCCGCGCTGTACGACGCGAAGAAGGACGCGGAGAAGCTCTTAGCGGTAAGGGATGAACTCCGCGATGCCCAGACGGCGGCAGACCTCTAAAATATCTACACCAGCAAGCTGGAGAAGAGAAACAGCGCGCTCCAGACATTAGTCACGTCGCTCATACGCGCCCTCCTCGCCAACGTCGCGCAGAACCTGGCGGTCTGGTCAATACTGCAGGCCTACGGGACGGGAGCCCGTGAGCTACCCCACAGCTGAAGCTTCGAGGTTTCCTGATTCAACGACAGACATCTGCCCGTACGGGTATATCCCGCACAAAAGGCTGAGCCCAGCGCCCTACGTCTCCAGGATCTTCTTCTTCTGCTCTTCGAACTCCTCTTTCGTGATGACGCCCTTGTCCAGCAGCTCCTTCAGCTTGAGCAGTAGATCCATCTTCTCGGGAGTGAGTGCCTTCTCCGGTTTCGATTCGGGTGTCCCCGTGGGTCCCGATGGGGGCTGCGCCGAAGGCCGGTTGCCCGCGCTACCCCTGCGGCGTAAAGCCAACGCGACGCCAAAGATTATGAAGACCACGATTGCTATGGCCGCGAACAAGAAGTAGTTGTACTCGTAGTTTACGGTCAAAGGCGGAGAACTTACTCTGTAGCCGGCTGCGTCGACTATCACGACGCGTACGGAGTTTTGCCCCATGGCGTTCAAATCGTAAGCGTAAGACGGGGTACTGGTCCTGGCGATCTCCGCGCCGTTGAGGTACCAGCAATAGGTGTAGGGCGGCATTCCCCCCGTCACGCTGACCGAAAGCGACGCTTGGTTATCGGAGTAGAGGAGGTTGTCCGACGACTCTACCAGATGATAACCGTTCAGCGTCGGGTCGGCCGTCACCTCCACATCGCCGCTACCACTAACGCTCGAGCCGAGGGAATCCGTGACGGTGAGCGATACGTTATAACCCCCAGGGGCACTGGCGTTTAGGTCAAAGGAGTCCGAGGTGTCGGATTGACGCCTCCCGTTGACGAGCCAAGAATAGGAATAGGGCGGCGTACCTCCCGCCGCCGAAGCCTTGAAGTCGACGGGAAGACCGACGTCGATCTCGTTTCTGCTATAGGTCACGGTAGCCGTGGGATGGGCGTTCACCTGTATGCCCAAGGAGTTCGAGCGCGCGGAGTAGCCTACCCCGTCCGTCACCACCACGTAAAGCGTGCCCTGTCCCACCTCGTCAAGGGGCGCCTGGCCCGACACGGGTAAGCCGTCCAGATAGTAGACGTAGGAATAAGGCGGCGTGCCCCCGCTCACCAGAGGCACGACATTCAGGTACTGCCCCTCGTCGTAAACCGTCTGCCCGCTCAAAGTCACCGTGGGATCCGGGTTGATCGTAAGGGTATAGTTTTCGCTCTTGACGGTCTGTCCTAACGAATCCTGCACCAATACGCAATACGGGTGCGTCCCTATGTGGGTTGCCGTGAAGGGAATCGTGTAGTTGAAAGAGGGATCGCTGGTAGAACCGAGGTATAGGTCCTGCCCCTCGATCTCGAGGTAAAAGCTGTAAGGCCGCGTGCCCCCGAAGACCACGGCGCTGAAAGAAATGGATGAGTTCATCCCCTGATCAACGCTCTCAGATGCGCTTGAGAAGCTATAAAACTGCAGCGGTATATTCGTCGGCACCCCGGTGATGAACGTCGTGGAGTTGGCGAGCGCTAAGGCCCCGTTCGATTCAAACGCGTACAGTTTGCTTGAAAGAGGTATGGGAGATTGTGTGCAAGCGGTGAAAACGGTGCTCTTAGTTTGGAGGTTAAATTCATCCGCCCAGAGCCAAGCCGACGTTAACTGGAAGCCCTCTTCGGAGTAGACGACTTCTTCTTGTGAACCATAATAGGGGTTCACGTGACATTCTTCGGTCATCAGGCCCGTAAAGAATCCCTCGGCGTTCGCTTTACCGTTGGTCAGCCCCACGAACTGGTCAGCCCCTTCGGCCCCAAAGGTCTCGCTGGCATACGCCCCCGTGTTCAAGTCTTGAGCACGCATGACAACCTCTTGATCATCCTGGGTGAAATACAGGCTCAACCAGACCAAGTCGCCGGGGTAAACGTTCCCAGTGAAATCTATGAGACCGCCACTGCCAGAGGACGGAAATATCGATGCCCCATTGGGCGCGAAAACCTCGTAGTTCATCCTAAAGCCGCTGTGATAGCCGCCCGTAGTGTGCCACCAGTTATAACTTAGACCTACTTGATACCAATACCCGGTGTTAGATAACGCGTTCAAAAGGTATGCTGGCCCGTAACCAGAGCTTCCCGTTTGAGCGGTTGCCGTCACGTTGAAACCAAGCGACGTAAAGCTTTGAGTGAAAGTTACACCGATTTGCTCATCGTAATCTGCCGGAGGCGGGGAACCGGGCTGGGCTTGCGCCGCGGGCGGGTCCGACCCCGATTTAGAGGTCAGCATGGCAACGCTGAAATCTGTCGCCCGCGGTTCGCCGAGCCGAGGGCTCGGCGCCGTAAAACCTTCTTTTCTGGCTTCCGCCGCAGAAAGTACCGAGTTCAAGCCCACAGGCCAAGCCAATAAAAAGAGCAAAGCAACGATGAAAGCGTATCTCTCGAAGCGATTTATACGCCGCATAATTCAGTGGCCGACAAGCTTTTACGTCTTTTTTCTATTTTCTCTCACATTTGATGGTGGTCACCAAAATTTCCGCGACCAAACGGGAAGTCAAAGACCGCTCATTTCTCCCATTGCCGCATTGTCCTAGCTAACCCGTGCAACGATAGCAACCCCAAGCCGGGCCAAGCCCTTGGGGGCCGCACCGACATCCGCTTTAAAGCCGCTTTTCGATCTCCGCGTGCCTCAGGCCCTAAACCTTCAGCGCCAACCCACACGGCGCCCACCTCTAGCGCGCGTGAAAAACGGAAATCATCGCTCAATGCCGCACAACACGACACGAACTGCTCACAGGCGCGCGGCAAGACCTGCATCATCAGCTCTGGCTTCACCGCGACGAGCGGTCGGGCTCCGCGCTGACCGGAAGCGCGGTCGGCTTCAAGGTTCGCCGCAATGGGGAAGAAAAGACCACAGCTATGAGGGCGCTGCGCTCAAAGTGAGAGTTCCTGCTGGATACTCACTTGTAAAGCACTTAGATAGACGACTATCGCGGTCAGAGCCATCGCTGCCCCTCCCGCTATCACCCGCGTCGCGCCCGGCGTACCCGATCCAATTTAAACGACGAAGAAGAAAACGGCTAAAAACTCTAAAAGCGCAGTGGCAAAGGCAGAATGACTGGTAAGTTGCAATCGGCATTGGCAGGAGTAACTCGAAGCCCTCCTAGGAGAGAAACGCGTAGGCTGCCCGTATCCATTGCCCATTCGGAAGCGTCCTCCTCCGGCCGCGGGCTGGGTCCCCCGGGGGCCCCTGAGGCGGGGTGACTATCTCTGGGAGGACTTGTGGCTGCCCTCCGGGAGGCGCTGCCTGAGAAACTTGCGGTGCGGGGAAGCGATAGCCGCGCTTCACGCAAAAGTTCTCATCGTAGTCGTTCGTTGCCCCCCCATCCTGGACGGTTTCCGCTTCCGAACCGTCATCTTTTTTCTGCCCTTTACTTTCCCCTCTTAAATCCAGGAAAATGAGTATCACTAACAGGCCGAGTACGAATACGTAGACGGGCGGCTCCTTGAGAAAAAGTATGAGGTAGCCGACGTAAGGTATCACGTAAACCACTTCTCCTATGACCCTGTTCTGAGGGATGCCGTAGCTCGGCTCGAAGCCCACCACGTTGTCCGCCACCGGGTTGGCGTCGCCCTTCGTGACGAAGTCGAGCTGCCCGCTCTGATTATTTATGGATATGACCCTGTGGACTATGGGATCTTCTATTTCTGGATCGGTGCTTTTGTAAACTATTATTTGACCGACGTGTATTTGGGAGGCCGGCACTGACTTAACTATTATCACCCAACCTATCCTTAGCGCGGGCACCATGCTTCCTGACGTCACCACCATTATCGGCGTCGGATTGCCCATGTATGCGACAAAACCTAGGTAAAGCCCAACTACGATCAATACGGGCACCGCAATCCCCAAAACACTTCCCTTGGATACCGAAACCATTTTACACTATTCAAAAAGAGGGATTTACACGTTTTGTAACAGCTCAGGGGTGATGTCGCCCACCCTGATAACCTTCAAATCGTCGTTGTCGACCTGCACAACCGTGGACGGAGACCCATCCCTTTTTCCTCCGTCGATCGCTATCATAGCGTGCGCCCTGACGTCTTCATCGACTTCGTCAAGCGAATGGGGCGGAGGGGCGCCCGAGCGGTTAGCGCTGGTCCCCACCACTAGGCCCGATGGCGAAGCCGAAGCCACACCGATGGCCACCGGATCGGCTGGCACCCTTAAGCCCACGTGGTCCGAGCCCTGGGTTGCCATTCTAAGCCGCTCGTCCAAGAGGGGTACCACTATGGTGAGCCGACCTGGCCAAAACTTTTTCGCTAATCTCGTAGCCCTTGTGGAGAAACGCCCCACTGAGAAAGCCCGCTCCGGCGAGCTCGCGATTATTGGGTAGGGCTTCCCCTCCCTCTTCCCCTTGAGCGCCCCTAGCTCGCTCAACGCGCGCTCATCGTAGGGATCTCCACCCACGCCGTAAACCGTATCAGTCGGGTACACCACCAATCCGCCGCTGGAAAGGGCTTTCCTAACCAATTCATCCCATTTTTCTCCGGATTTCACTGTCATCAACTCGAGTCATGATACCGATTTCATGGGCTATATCCCTTTCTCGTAACAGCAGCTCATCGCGCCACGAGGTCGGCCGAACGCAACGCGGGGATTTCAGCTCCCCTCCCTTCACGAGAGGGTAATCGCACCAAAGGGTTATAAGCACCTTCGCTACTTAAAACGCGGTGATAATGACGTCGACGACGCTCATAAGCGACGAGGATATGAAGACGCTAGAGAACATTTTCAAGGAACACCTAAAGAATCCGGTTATCCTCATGACTTTTATCAGCAGTAAGGACGAGTACGGCAATGAAGAAGCAGAACTCGTCAACGAATTGACTAAGTCGAGCCCCTTGATAAAAGCGGAGGTGTCCAACGTAGAGCAGGATGAAAAGACTGCATCGAAGTTCAACATAGACAAAACACCCGCTATCAGCATAGTGGGCGACGGCTACAAGGATTATCGCGTACGTTACTTCGGGTTACCGGCCGGGCACGAGTTTTCGGCGTTCATTGACGACGTAATTGACGTCTCCAACGGTAAATCTAGGCTCAGCCCAAACGGGAAGGCGAGGGTCAAGGCGATTTCGCAGCCGGTCCACATAGAGGTATACGTAACGCCAACGTGCCCGTATTGCCCGAGGGCGGTGAGGATGGCCCATCAAATGGCCATCGAAAATCCACTGATAACCGGTGACATGGTCGAAGCCATGGAATTTCCTGACCTGGCTGACAAGTATCAGGTTATGTCAGTACCGAAGATGATAGTAAACGGCAGCTATCACTTCGTGGGTGCTTTGCCCGAACCACAGTTCATAGAACAAATAGAACTCGCTCTAAAAGGAGCTCCTCCTCCCGAGGAAGAGTGAGTGAGGAAGTTGAGAAACCTTCCCTAAGTACGTACCATCAAGCAAGAAAACTTCGGCTTCCTCTATCGAAATTATTTTTCCTTTTAAGAGTGGCCCAAGGCCATAGCCTTCATCTCCCAGGCGGGAGTTTATGGGCCTGCCCCTCAAAAAAGGGTTGAAGGCAGGCATTGATATTAGCGTCGAATCGGCCGGCGTCTCACCGAACTTCTCCTTGAAGGCGGCCTCCGGGTCGCTGTAGGGCATGGACGACGAATCCAGGAAGGCCTTTGCCAACGCTTTCCCGTTGACCTTCGAAATGACCCATACCGGCTGCCTTACGCGAGCACCCATGTTGTCTCTCAGCTCCACCGCCCAATGGTTGTGGCCTATGACTAGAAACTCGCACGAAAACAACTCAGGGGCAGGCCAGGCGTGGCCGTGGAACAAGCCCACTTCGTCCCCGTTGGCTAACTCTATAATCATACCCCTGGCGGAATGAAAGTCCACACCGGACGGTAGCATGAGCTCAAGCCCCCCATCGTGGTTGCCAGGGATCACATCCACCGAGAACCCCTCCGCTATCAACCTGTCAAAGAAGTACGGTATCTGTTGCCACTCCTCCGGGTACGTCTTGCTTTCGCTCGCCTTGACGTCGCCTATGAATATCAGCCTCGACGCCTTTTCCCGCCTCCCCAGCGCAATTATGGATTCCAGTAGATTTTCGTTCTGAGATGGAACGATAATTCCCTTTTCTGACAGAGCGGTCTCAAAACCCAGGTGGAGGTCGGATATGACCAGTCCTCCGTTTCCCTTGCTATCTACGATCTTGAGGGCGGGAGAACCCTGGACCGGCACTAGGGCGTTCCGCGGGCGCCTCAACTCACTTCGCTCGACGAAAGTACTGGTATTACTTCTTCCTCGACCAAGTCGAAGAATTTATCCACGTCCTTTGAGGCGAAGGCCACCACAACGCCATTCCTACCCAGACCGACGACCTGGTCAAACCGCTTGGAGCGCGCCACGGTGTACCAGATACCTCCCCTTTTAGAGAAATCCGAGTAGAGATCGGTTTCCGCTAAGGATTCACCGTAAAGGGAAAGCTTTTCCACCGTCTGTAACTGGTCAAAAAAGGTGACGACCTGATCCTCAGTCTTTTCGCCGACCAGTTTACTCATCAAAGCCGGAGGTATGGATAACGGGACTATGGTCTTATCCACGAAGATCACGTCGTTTAGCCTTTTGGCCACCGCGTTGGCCCTCCACTTCTTGGCCACTACGGTTAGGAAGGTCTTCGATCCCGCAGGGGTGAAAAGGAACGGGGCCTCATACGTCTTGGGTACGGGCACGGTATTGCCGTGCTGGTATACCTCGATGATGGAGTCATAATCGAAGAGCCCCTTTAGGCTCCCCCCTCTCAGTTGAAGCCCCTTTATCTCCGTGATGAACTTGAAATCCTCGGGCGCGCCCTTGGGTGGCTCCTCGTTGATCCTATAGCCAGCGAGCCTCTTGGCCATTTCCTCAATGGGGATGGGCTTCGTTACCAAGAAAAGCTTACCTGAGACCACCATAGTATTAACGGCCCGGCCCTTATAAACCAACGCCAAGGTCACTCTTCTCGCTTCCGCGTGCTCAGTACCTTCAGACGAGCTCCCCTACATCGCTCTGTATACCTGACCACCCTTCCCACCCTCCACTAATGCCCGAGCAACATAAACCCGATCTCTTCGTACGCCCTACAAGGGGGGCGTGCGGCCTAGATCGCCCAGAGGCCTGAAGAGGCAAGTGCAAACATCGAACCCAAGAGGACGAGACCAAACGAAACGAGACGACCGCTATACACTGCCCGTGGCCAGATTTTTCGCGCGTTTATCTAGCCTAGCCTTGATCGCTTTCACCGCTGTCCAACCGCGTCCAGAGCCACAACACCCCTTCCCAGCGTGTCTCCTCTGCGGAGTGGCGATACGGTTAAATGCGCGCAACTCGAAGTTGATTGAATTGCAAAGGGGCCCTCAGGCACCACCCGAAATGCTCCTAAAAGAAGTCATATTGGAAGATTTCATGTCCTACGAGTACGCACGCGTGCCCCTGAGGCCCGGTCTCAACGTCATAACTGGTCCCAACGGCTCAGGCAAGTCCTCAATCCTGTTGGGGATATCGGTGGCCCTTGGGCAGACGTACACTGAAAGGTCCAGAAAGCTGGCCGATTTAATAAGGAGAGGGGCTGAGGCGGCAAGGATCAGCATAATTTTCGATAACTCCCCAAAGGAGGGACGTCGCCCCATCCCCTTTAATAACACCGACGACTTCGTGATTTCGAGGTACATAAAGAGCGACGGCTCGAACTGGTTCGAGGCGGGAAGGAGGGAGGTCAGCAAGCTCGAACTCACATCCATATTGGGCAGGTTCGGGATAAACCCAAACGACAGCTTGATAATAATGCACCAAAACATGATAGAAAACTTCAGTTCTTCTACGCCACAGCAGGTCCTCGCGCTTTTCGAAGACGCAGTTGGCCTATCCCCCTTGAGACGTAGCCTGCTGGAGGCCAAAAAGAGGCTGGATGAGATCAAAGGGCCAAACCCGGAAGAAATAGAGAGCGGTAAAAGGAACCTGGCTTACTGGGCAGCTCTCCACGAGAAATACCAGAAAAAACTGGAACTCAAGAGGAGATTAGACCAATTGGAGGGGGAAATGGCATGGCTAAAGGTAGAAGAGGCTAAGCGGGCGCTGGACGGGTACGCGGAAAGACTCAAGAAGGTCGAGTCCGAAGTGCGGCGCCACACCTCCGAAAAGCGCGAGTTGGAGAACAGGCTCAATGAAATGAAGGAGCGGCTAGTGAAGACGAAAGAGATCGATGAGATCGACTCCTTGGTGGAACTGGCTTTCAAGGCAGGGGTTGAGACAGAGTTGATAAGGGAAATGAAAGAGAACGCGTCAGATATAAGGTCGCGCGTGTCAAAGCTCTCGTCTGAGGTTGAACAACTGACGTCCGAAGCTTCCAAGTGGCCCAGGCCAGAGAGGTTGCGCGACGAGGAGGAAATCTTGCGCGACAGAAAGGAGGCTGAAGCCGTATTGGCCACGTTATCCGAAGTAGATGAGGGCGTTGAAAAGGGCTATGAGCACGTCAGCGCTGAGCTTGATGAACTTCTTCGCAAAGCGAAGGAGGTCGAAGAAAACAAAAAGGCCGTATTACAAGAAATAAGCTACAGGGAAAAACTCTGGATCGAGGGCGTGAGGAAGCTAGTCGATGAAGTAGGGGAAGGCTACAAGTACGTGCTATCTCAAGTAGAGGGCGCGGGCTACTTGAAGCTGACAGGAGTAAAAGAAGGAGGGGATCCCGAAGAAGCAGGCCTGGAGCTCTACGCGGGTTTCCGCGGCACTAACCCGGTCAAGCTGAATCCCTTCACCCACAGCGGAGGGGAAAGAAGCGTGGCCATAATGGCCTTTTTGATCTCTCTTCAGCAACACGTCCTGTCCCCGATAAGGGCGGTTGACGAGTTCGACGTGCACATGGATCCGTCCAACAAAGAAGCGATATCTCGCGTGCTCATATCCGAGCTCTCCAAGAAAAGCAACGTGGAGTACATTTACATAACCCCTGGGCCGTTACCTCCGCTGCCAGCTGGCGTACACGTCCTGCTAGTCCAAAAAGTAGAGGGAAAATCTTCGGTTTCGGAGGCGGAGCGAGTTGGAGGCCAAGGGTAGGCGGCGCGTGGTCGACGCGTTCAAAAAAGTAGAGGCAGGAGAGGCTGACCCCTTCTCGTTCGACGTCAAGGGGTCCATAAAGGAGCTTAGAGAGGAATTGGGGACGGATAAAAGTTATGAGGGATTGACCGAGGACGCCGAGGCCGTCAACGCCCTAGCTGGCATCGTTAACGCTCAAGACAGAGAGGTTGAATTCCTCGCGTCCTCATCGGTCATTAACCCGTTTATGGTAGAGAAGACCGTGGAGGCAATGCGCGCGGAAGACATCGCCAGAGCCCTGTGGCTTTCCATTAACCCATCAGCTTATCTGGACCAGGTGACAATCGAGGCTTTGGTTTACGCCATGAAGAAGGTTAACAAGCACAAAAGGATCAAGTGGGGAAAGAGAAACGTCGCACCTCCCCCCGCTTCAAAGGCGAACTGGGCCGAAGAGTTCAAACCAAAACTAGATGCCCTAATCGAAGAGCTCAGGAAAACGGGCGAGGTCGAGTACTCGAAATTCATAAAGATGGGGAACCCGCTGGAGAGGGCTTACCTGCTGTCGTTCGCCATAAGCGACGGGTTGGTGGAACTGACTTTCGACCCCTTTGCAAACGCTGCCAAGTTAAGAGCACTTGACCACAAGGTGAAAACCAATTCGTCCGTGGTCCTTGAGTTGGAGGAGTTCACCGATGGAAAGCGAAGCACATAAGGCCATTTTGGACGAAAAGGTGAAGAAGGCTGCTCAACTGCTTCTTCTCAGACGCCATCGCGCGCCCGGAGTAAGGGAATGGGAACTGAGAAAGGTTTTGGGCGAGGACTACCCAGCAGTGCTTAAGGCACTGGATGAAAAGCTGGAGGCCCTTGGCTTGACCGTGAAAGAGGTAGAGGATGAAGGAAAACAGCGCTTCCTAATCGTAATCAAGGACAAGCCACCTGGAGAACTGGAACCGGCGATTGGTAGCTTGAACATCGACGCGGTGGCCGCCCTGGCCATGGCCCTTTCTTTCATAACTGCCCACGGGGGAAGGGCACCGCCATCCGAACTCGAAGACTTCCTTTCGACGAAAATCAGCAAGGGAAGGGCGAGGGCGTTGCTCGACAGGTTCGCCCAAGATGGCTACCTGAAAGCGGGAAGGGGGGGCGCCTATGAAATTGGCTGGAGGGCCAAGGCGGAAGTGGACCTGGACGAACTCGCGAGGGCCATCATCTCTTTTGGTTCGATATTAGGAAGCGCCTCCTCATCGCCTTCCTCTCGGCCTCCATGACATCCCGCACCAGTTCCGATTCGTTTTTCGCGCTCTCCAGTATTCTCTTGGCCTCTCCCACCTCGATCCCCCTGCCGGCGAGCACGAGCAGCGCCCTCTTGCCGTACTTTTCCACGAGGTCAGCGCTTGAACGCAACTCCGAATAAACCCTAGCCTCGCTAGCGCCCTTACTCGTGAGGGCCTTCCACACCCTTTCTTCCCCTTCCTTGCTTACCCCCAACCTCTTTGAGCCGCAAAAAGGACAAGAGGGGAAATCTGGTAGTTCGTTGGCTGCACGCGTCTCGACGTACTCCCCACAAGCCGTGCACGCGAGCGTTAAGGGCTCGAAGTAAAGCCGCTGCTTCACGCTGGCCTCGAGTAGCCTCTGCAGTCTCTCAGGAGCGACGACGTCTTCCTTTCTCATCCCCTCCTGTAAGAAATTATAGGCTTGGGCTGACGGTTCCGTCGATACGATCGACACAAGCTCCCTCCTCTCCTCCTCCTCATCTTCATCCATATCCCTATTCCTATCTTTTTGGTGCTCGTTTTCGTTTTTACCTTCACTTTCACTTCCGCTTTCGCTTTGGTTTTGGTTTTGGTTTTGGTTTTGCATCCGGCTTTCCTCTTCCTTTCCAAGTTCCTCTTCTCTCCTCAAGCTCTGCAGAAAGGCATGGGCTCCCTGCACGTTCACGTCAAAGGTCATCACGTCCTTCATGGCCTGCTCATGCACCACCGTTCCCTTGAGCTGGGCCGCTATCTCGTCCAATCCCACCGAGCTTATGTCGGCCTTTTTCGATATCGCGCCCATCTTTCTTCCCGCGTTTACCAAACGCCTTTTGTAGAGCCCGGTCGATTCCATGGCTTCAGCCGTAAGAGAACGCAGTTCTTCTTCGCTTAGCGATGACATCTCTCTAAGGGTAATCTCCGAAAGCCTCAAAGCCTCATCGGGAGAGATTGATCCCTCGGGCATCCTTATAGCCCACCTATAGGCGTCCTGAGTCACGTGAAGACTGAGGCCCGTCTTCTTCGAGAACACGTGCGCGAAAACCCTGGCCAGGCAGCGGTTCTCCAAAAGACCAGCGTGCGAGTGCACGATCAAGTAATTTTGCCAAACCTCGATCACCACCCGTTTGCTGGTGGGAACGACCATGCCCCGCGAGGCGGTTTGATAGACGTCGTCCACGGCGCGCGCGAGCTCAGCTTGGCTTATCCAGGGATACTCCTCGAGCAACTGCTCCACTATATGGCGTTCGCCCATACCCTTTCTCGCCCCTTCTTCCACGAAAGCGCGGATGGCTCCGACACCATGCGCCACCTCGTAGGGGACGGGTATCTCCTCTCCCTCCCAGCTGGGGATGGCGCCCAATGGGTCCTTGGCCCTTTGCACGTATACCTTGTCTTCGAAAACCTGCTTTATCTCCCAAACGCTGCCCATCTCCACGAACTTAACCCCCGGTACGCCGTTCTCCCCGACGAACGCCTCGTCGAGCACCCCCACCGGTTCCTCGCGTCCTTCAACTTCCTCTACCACCAGGAACTGCTTCTCCTCAGGTATCATGGAGAGGTTATCGAAATAAAAATCGTAAAACGGCTTCCTGTTCATGGGTTTTGATACGCTGTCGTCCGATTTCGAATAGAAGAGCAAACGGGGTTTCCGCTGGTCCATGTAGGCTATGACCTTTCTCAGGTCCGCTTCACTTAATCCCTTAAACGGATAAGACCTCCTGAAAAAGGAAAGCAGCTCTGGTACGGCCCACTTGCGCTTCCAAACGAGGAGTCCGACCAGCTGGTGCATGAGTACGTCTAGGGGGGAATCCAGGACCCTAACGGGCTCCAAAAGCCCCTTCATTAGCCTCTTCACTATTACCAAGGCTTCCAGCGTGTCATCCTCGTCCATGGTCACTATGAACCCTTTGGACGCGCTATCAAGGGTGTGGCCCGCCCTTCCAACCCTCTGAACGAGACGCGTAACCTGACGCGGGCTGTTGTGCTGAATAACAAGGTCGACGGAGCCGACGTCGATCCCTAGTTCTAGAGACGACGTGCAAATCACGCCCCTCAGCGACCCCTCCTTCATCCCCTTTTCTACGCCCAACCTAGAAGACTTAGCCAAAGAACCATGGTGAACACCGATGGGGAAGCGCTCGTCCCACATGCGGAACCTGTTGGTGAGCGCCTCAGCCACCGAGCGGGTATTGGTGAAGAGCAAAACGGTAGACGCCTTCTCCATTTCGGCCTTCATGACCCTGAGCCTGGCGGCCACGTCGGGCAAAGTGTAAAGCTTCGCCGCCAATTTCTCGTCCTCCTCAGTGGGCGTAGGAAACGAAACGGTCAACTGGAATTTCTTTAGGGTATCAGCTCTCAATATGGTTATGGGCCTATTACCGACCAAGAACTTGCCCACCTCCTCGGGGGTGCCCACGGTGGCGGACAGGCCTATCACCTGGAAGTCCCCGACCATGCCCCTGAGCCTCTCGAGGGCGACGGCCAGCTGGGCCCCCCTCTTAGAGGAGGCGAGCTCGTGCACCTCGTCCACGACAACCCACTTGAGCGAAGCCATAGCCCTCATCAGCACCTTGCCGGTCAATATGGCCTGAAGGGTTTCAGGAGTCGTTATCAGGAGATCCGGCGGCACGCGCGCCTGCCCTTCCCTTTCCAACTCTCCCGTATCCCCGTGCCTCACCGCGACCCTTATGTCGAGTTTGGCGGACCACCAGGATATCCTGTCCATCATGTCCCTGTTAAGCGCCCTTAGCGGCGTGATGTAGAGGGCCTTTATGCCCTTGACCCTACCGGTGGAAACTATACCGGAAAGTATGGGGATGAGGGCGGCCTCGGTTTTACCGCTACCCGTGGGGGCTATCAGGAGGACGTTCTCGCCAGAGAGTACGTGGGGTATGGCGAGCTCCTGAGGAGGTGTAGGGGCACCAAACCTCTCCCTGAAAAGCTTTTCAACAGCTGGGTGAAGGCCCTCCACGCTTACCAATATGGCTTCGTCTCCAGATACTTCAGCCTTGCATCCATAAGGCTTTTCAAGAAAGCCCTTTCTTCCAGCATTCTAGAGAGTACGCGAAACGCCGTCTCTGGGCCAACGCCATAAACGGAGAGGGCCTCAACTCCCCTCAACCCGTAAACCATTAGCAGGTCAGCTCCCCTCTTAGCTTCAGAGATAACCTTGACTTCTTCTTCCGTTAACCCCTTTCCGGCAGCCCTTTTGGAGAGCGCTTCCCTTAACTGTTCCATTTTCCTTGAACCGAATACCGGCGCTAAAAACGGCGAACCACACTTTGGGCACTTCATCGGCCGGTACTCGCCCACCCGGCACTCGCACGCCACTTCCCCGCACTCCGTGCATATCAACGCGACGGGCGTCGAATCCAAAGAAGCCTTAAAAAGAGATATGGCGCTGTCCCCCGATGGCAGTTGGGCCAACTGCACAGGACGCAACGCATAAGAGGCCAACGGGCTGGGTGAGTCAGTAACCACAGCCCTCAGCTCGATCCGTCCTCCGCGTAAGCCGTCCAGAAACGCTTCGAGGTCGCGAACGGATAACCTGGTCTCGAACCCCTCCCTCAACGCTTCCTCATAGATAGGGGTCCCGGCGTAAAGAGAAGGAAACATGACTACTTGGTTTTCGTAGGGCGTGCGCTTCTCCAACGCACCGAATCTCTCTGCCACGAACTTCATTTGATAGGCAAAGGGGAACCTCTCCCGGAAATAAGCCTTCAGAAAAGCCCCCACATCCCCCACATCTTCCATCAAGTACTCGTGGGCCTTTTGTATCAGTTCTTCCGCATCCACTGCCAGCTCCAGCACGACCCTGTAGGCGCTTGACCACCAATACCTCAAATACTTCCTGAGTTTTGACTCCAAATAGAAACCCAACGCCCTATTCCCGAGGTCGCCCATGGGGTAATGCACGACCAAGTAATTCGAATAACCCTCGAGCACTGCGGTTGACTCCGATGGGATGGGCATACCCATCCTGGAGCAGGTAAGGTTTTCCTGCTTTACGGCGTCGGCTAACTCCTTCCCCACCCTTCCAGAGAAGTTCAAGTCCGGAGCTAACCTCATTTCAGACGCCCTCACGGCAACCTCCTTTGGTACCGGTGCCATTTCTCCATCCCACCCGGGGACCGCGGCCTGGCCCCCCGAAGGAGTCAAAATCACTTTATCGTCACCCCTCACGGGCCCCCTGATCACCTTCCACACCTTGCCCTTCAGCACTATGTCCATACCGACGTACATGCGAGTCACAACGAACTCCATGCCGAGCGATGCTATGCGCTTCCCGCTGGTGCCGTCCACGGCCGGATATAACTTCTCGTCGTTTATCATCGATAGGTTTTTCAGGTAAGTCAACTTCCCCCTTTTTGTGACCTTGTAACCCTCCCCCTCTGACTGAATCAGACGCATTTTCTCCATGAAATCCCAAATAGACGCCAGCTGTTCATTCGACAACGTAGAAAAAGGCTTAGACCTCTTCAACAGCTCTTCGGCCCTCGACTTGCTGGAAAATCCGTCTCTGCCCCCGTCCATCCCGATACCCAAAAGCTGATTGGCGGCGACGTCCAAAGGCGCCTGAGGCAGCGATGGGGGATCGACGTATCCCTTTTCGGCCAGGTCCAAACAGGCCATCGCTTCCAGGGCGTCCTCAGGAGACACCGCTATTACCTCGGCCCTCGACACGCCCCTGAGCGAGTGCCCGCTCCTACCAAACCTCTGTAATAGGTCAGAGACCCTCCGCGGCGACATGTATTGAACCACGTAATCCACGTCACCCACGTCTATACCCAGCTCCAGCGTTGAGGTCGCAACTATCCCCCTCAGCCTGCCCTCCTTAAATCCCTCTTCAACGTCTTCCCTTTCGATCCTCGACAATGAGCCGTGATGGACCGCTACACCGCTCAAGTGCATCAAATCATGCCCAAGTTCCTCAGCAAGGGTGCGACTGTTAACGAAAACGATAGTTTTGTGCGCGCTCAAAATCTGCTCGATCCTCCTCAACCGCTTCTCCGCAGCGCCAATCCCGGAGAAGTACTCAACTCCGTATTCTTTGACCCTTTCTCCATCCCACTTGAGGACTACCACGTCACGCGAGAAAAGGTACTTGCCCACCTCCTCGGGGGTGCCCACGGTGGCGGACAGGCCTATCACCTGGAAGTCCCCGACCATGCCCCTGAGCCTCTCGAGGGCGACGGCCAGCTGGGCCCCCCTCTTAGAGGAGGCGAGCTCGTGCACCTCGTCCACGACAACCCACTTGAGCGAAGCCATAGCCCTCATCAGCACCTTGCCGGTCAATATGGCCTGAAGGGTTTCAGGAGTCGTTATCAGGAGATCCGGCGGCACGCGCGCCTGCCCTTCCCTTTCCAACTCTCCCGTATCCCCGTGCCTCACCGCGACCCTTATGTCGAGTTTGGCGGACCACCAGGATATCCTGTCCATCATGTCCCTGTTAAGCGCCCTTAGCGGCGTGATGTAGAGGGCCTTTATGCCCTTGACCCTACCGGTGGAAACTATACCGGAAAGTATGGGGATGAGGGCGGCCTCGGTTTTACCGCTACCCGTGGGGGCTATCAGGAGGACGTTCTCGCCAGAGAGTACGTGGGGTATGGCGAGCTCCTGAGGAGGTGTAGGGGCACCAAACCTCTCCCTGAAAAGCTTTTCAACAGCTGGGTGAAGGCCCTCCACGCTTACCAACTGAGTGAACTACCCCGCCCTTACGGACGGGGCTTCCCGGTTCATCGATACGCTTACGCCTGGAATACTTGCAAAGTATTCCATCATCGCAGAGGCGTTCTCATCCTCGGGCGTCTCCCCTACGTTCCATAGGGAAAGTCCCTCCTTCTTCTCTAGGTTTGGAGGCACAGATATCTCTTTCTGTGACTTAAAAAGGTTTCTGTAAGGGGCTATCCATCCCCCAGCTTACGGAGGGGGACTTTCGCCCCCTTAACCCCATAAAGTTAAAGTGGCCGGAGATTTATATGCGCTTCCGGGAAGGAGGCCAACTGTAGCCGAAACGGCGCTAGAAAAATGCGCCCGTGTAAAAAGAGGGGTGGGTTACGATGTCTGATGTCCTACCCGTCATGAAGGGAGATGTTTGCCGTTCTTCCATACTATCCGCCTATCCTTTCGACGAGGCTTGGCTGCCGAAAACACCGATGCCCACCGCGTCCACTCGGCGCGCAAGGCGAGTGCAATTTCACCGGGGGGTCCGAAAGCCCCTTTAGTCGCGGTTGATTCCATGCGCACCCGCGCTGGTTCCGGTGCAAGAGCACCGAATATTAGCAGGTCTTGAGGGATGCCGGCTCAGTTTCAGGGGATAACATTTATCCCCTAAAGGACAACGGCTTTTGTGGCCGTCCATCTTCCGTCTGATGCGGGTATCGGTACGGGAACAGATTTGGGTACCGGAACGGTTGAAAGGGGAATAATCCTCAAGCCCTCCGTGTTCGACCAAACATATGTTCCGATGAAGCTAGTAGGTAGAGAGAAGCACTTGGGTGAAATGAACAGGGCTTGGAGGGTTTTATACGGGGAAGAATCTGACAAACCGTTTCGGGTTGTGCTGACGGGGAAGGCTGGCGTGGGGAAGACCGCGCTTTCGATGAGGTTCGCACGGCAGCTTCACGTAGACTCGCTTACGAATGGAGCAAAACCGGTCTTGACCGCGTTCGTAGACTTGATAAACGACCGTAGTGTTTACTCTATAATCAGGGACGTTTACAGACAGGTGCTGTACCTCGGTAGCACGAGGCTGACTTCCCAAAAGAACATGCAGGCCGAGCTGTTCCGGTATCTGAGCGAGAGCAATTCCTCCCTCCTGGTAGTCGTCGAGCACGGCGAGGCTTTATTCAACGGTCCGCTGATGAAGGCATACGGTTTCGATGAACTGAGCGAAGAACTGTTCGGGCCACCAGAGGGACCCGGGGCAAACTTCAACGTGATAATAAATAGCCGTGCGCAGCTGCTGAACATGGGTAAGTACACTTTCTCCATGCAGCTCCCCGCTTACTCCCAAGATGAAGTAGTTCAAATACTCAAGGAAAGGTGCGATGAAGGGGTAAGACCGGGATCGTATGACGAAGAGGTGTTGGACTCGGTCGCGACCAGGAGCGAAGGCAATCTCAAGAAGGCCATTAGCGCTCTTGGCGCCATTTTCACGGAGGCCGAAAAGCGCAAATTGGAAAAAATAGACAAGGAGTTCGCCGAGACGGTGATGAACAGCGGAAGCGTGAGTTACCACTCATCCCTCTCTAACATTTCCCGCCACGAAAAGTTGTTCCTGCTAGCCATAGCTAAGGCGATAAAAAGCAGAGGGGACAAGACGACGTCGACGAGCGAGGCGGAAAGCATGTACAGGAACCTCTGCGGGAAATACGGAGAGATACCGAAGAGGCACACCACGGTTTGGGGGACCATGAACGCGCTCGCATCAGTCGGCCTCATAAGCAAGGTCAAAAGCGGAAAAGGCAGAAGGGGAAAAACCACGATAATATCGCTCAAGGAAGCGGGACCTGATGACATAATATCGGAACTCGAAAAACTGCTTTCCCGCGCCATATGAATCACGCGACGTTTGCAAAAAGTGGAAGGAGCACCGGCGGGAACCGACCGATAACCTTTTGTGGCTTATTCGCCTAATCCTTGGCCGCGGTGGTGTAAGGGCAACACGTCGGCCTGTGGAGCCGACTTTCTGGGTTCGAGTCCCAGTCGCGGCCCAGCGGTTCGCTTCTTCGCTTCCCTTCTCCAGCCCAGAGCGCTCACCTTGGCGAGGAAGGCGTCGATCTGAATCTCGTCGTCGCCACCTTGGATTATCCTGAACTCGGTTTCGCCAAGCGCCTCCAAGATCTCGGCCTTGAGCTCTTCTCCCAGTTGCATGCGTATGAGGCTGTCGTGCACCTGCCTGGCCGCGTCCAAACCAGATAAGCCCTGGGATGCCATCCAATCCTTCATCCTTGACCTGGCCTTCAGAAAATCCCCCGATATCGCGAGTTTAAGGGCCTCCGCCGCGCCGCCAGCTTCTAGTTCTCCGACGACCTCTTTCACCTCTTCGACGCCGATCTTAGATGAGACGGCTGCCGCTTGAAGGATGTTGATCCCCTTCCTCAGATCGCCGGAGGCGAACTCGTAAATCAACTTGAGCGCCTCTTGGTCCACCTCCTTTCCCTCCCTCTTCGCGATATCCTCTAAGTGCTTCACAAAGGCCTCTTCCGGAATCGCGCCGAACCTAAAAATAGCGCAGCGGGACTGTATCGGCTCGATTATCTTACTGGAGTAATTACCTATCAATATGAAGCGAGACGAAGCCGAATAGAGCTCCATGGTCCTCCTAAGCGCTTCTTGCGCGTCAGTTGTCATGTTGTCCGCTTCATCCAGTATCATCACCTTGAACGGGATCTCTCCGAGCGAAACGGAGCGGGCGAACTCCTTGACCCTATCTTGTACCACCTTTATCCCCCTTTCGTCGCTGGCGTTCATTTCGAGCGTGTTCTCCCTTACGGAGTCCCCGAACAACTCGTTGACTAGGCATAGGGCGGCGGTAGTCTTACCCGTACCGGGAGGACCCACGAAGAGGCAATGGGGCATGTTCTTCTCCTTCACGAACATCTCGAGCCTCCTCACTACCTCCTCCTGGTCAACCATGTCCGAAAGCCTTTTCGGTCTATATTTTTCAACCCAAAGATTTTCGCTCATAGTTCTTTCTCCTCCCGACGTAATTAACTTTTCCAGGGCTCGGCTCGAAGATCTCACCGTCTCTTAGGAAGGATCTGTACAGCTTCTCGAACTCGGCTTCTGCCATTCCCTTGTCGGCTAAAGCTCCCTTGAAGGTCTCGAGGTCGATGTCTTCGCCCTTGCTCTCCTCCAGCAGATCTTCGAGCGTCTTCAAGAAGAGAGACGCACGGTTTTGCTGAGTGTGCGTCATGCCAGTGGTCACCGGCCCTATGTCCGGCATACCGGTTTCGGGGTCGATGCCGACCTGGCTCAAGTACATCTTCGTCAGGTTTATGGCTTCCTGAGCCTCGGTTACCCCCGCGATCTCCCTCAACCTCATCCTCGCCTCTGCCTTTGTCAGCCTGATAAGTCCTTCCAGTTGCCTGGGCGTTATGGCAACCGGCGAATCGGAAGAAACGCTTTTTTCCCTCATCTTCAGGAAGAAGTCCTGAAGGACGTTGGCCGCATCCTCGCTAAGGCTGGGGGAGACGTACCTCCTCGCGTAACTTATGTACTTCCGCAGCAAAGACGGAGGTACGGCCGGCTTCTGTTCGTTGACCATGTGCGCCTTCAAGATGTGATCAGACAGCATCTTATCTGTAGTGGAATCCGGTTTGTCCTTTATTATGTATATTAGATCGAAACGCGAAAGAATCGTGACGGGTAAGTTCACGTTGTCTCCTACCGTGCGGTCGTCCATATATCTTCCCAGTTTTGGGTTTGCCGCCGCTATCACCGATGCCCTCGTGTTGAGGGATGCCACGATGCCGGCCTTCGCTATAGACGTGACCTGCTGTTCCATGGCCTGGTGGATAGCGACCCTGTCATTCTCGTCCATCTTGTCCACCTCATCAAGGCAAGCTATGCCGCCGTCCGCGAGCACCATGGCACCGGCTTCAAGCATGAACTCACCTTTTTGATCCTTCACCACAGCCGCTGTGAGGCCTGCCGCACTGCTTCCCTTGCCAGAAGTATATATTCCCCTGGGCGCCAGCTTCGCGGCGAACTGCAGTAGTTGGCTCTTTCCCACCCCTGGGTCACCGATCAAAAGCACGTGTATGTCCCCGCGGATGCGGGTCCCGTCCGGAGCGTAGACGGGCTGAGAACCAAACATCGAAAGCGCTATGGCTTCCTTCACGTAACCTAGGCCGTAAATCTGGGGCGCGATTGAGGAGAGGATTTTTTCCTTGATGTCGGGTTGGGATGCCAGCTCCTTTATGGCCTTGACGTCCTCGTCGGTTATCTGGACCTCCTCGAATCCCTTATCGACCACTTCTATGTAGTTTGCCACGAAGTACGTATCAAGTATCCTGTCCTGCGGGTCGTTTGGGCTTGGCTCGCCTTCCAAAACACCAACCACGTCAACCCTGTCGCCAGGTCTGGCCACGTCAACTATGTCGTCGAAGAGCTCCACGTCAACATAGGTGGGCAACTGCCCAGGGGGGACCTCGTCTTGCTCCTCCTGAACGCGGATCCTCTGCCTATCGACCAGCAAGCTCTCTTTGAGCAGAAACCTGAACCTCGTTATGCCGGTTTGGTGACTGGGGCAAGACGGATTAGGACAAACCGTTGGCGGGCGCATCCTCCTCCCCTCGGTTATTTCGACGGTGGTACCGCAACTCATGCACTGATAAACGGCCTTCTGCACGTAGGGGGAAACCCTGGAAGCCCTGACGACGACGCCCTTGAACTCCACCAGCTTCCCGAGCGCATCACTTCTAAGCCTCCTCATGGGGGTCTTTTCCGGCATCCCCTTGAAGCGGACGGTGAGGGAACGCAAGCTCTCCGCGTATCCAGGGCTCTCGACGGAAAGCAGGTGAGTGGCAGCGGCGTCCAGCTCCTCCCTGTGCGAGTCGAAGTCGGTCGCGATCAGCGACGCCAGAGCGCGATCGTGCGCTACTAAATCCTTGAAGTCTACGACCAGACTCTTCTCTTTCTTGGCAGCCACCTCCCTGACCAGGTCCCTGTACTTCTCCCTCATCTTCAAGGGATCGCTGGGATCTGGCTCTGAAAACTCCCTTAGGAAGGCACCGAAGGCCTCCTCCACATCGACCTGGGACTGCTGTGTTCCGGTGGCCATGAAGGCATCACCCCTTTCCCTCTATGGGAGGTAAACCGGACAGAACCCTGACCAGAAAGTCCTGCCATTCTTCAACGCACCCCTTCAGATCATCGTAAAACCTCTTCTCCTCCGCGGTCATGGCCGAGTAGAACCTCGGGTCATCGCGGCCACTCATCGCCGCCTCCATTATCTTCCTCTTTCTCAGCGATAATAGCTCGCTCAGCGCCGCCCTGAGTTCCTTTTCTTCCCCTCCAGATAGCTGGTAACAAGCCCTCGCGTAAAAAAGGGGATCCAAATCCTTGAGAGTTTTTGGGTCATTCTCCTCCATCCAAGCGCTGAGGGCGACGTCTTTAGTCTTCAAACCGGTGGCTCCGATCTCCAGCTTACTCCCCAATTCCTTGACCGCCCACCTGGGCAGACTAAGCCTTGCACCTTGGACAAGCTGGACCTTGCTGCCATCCGAAAGGGTAAACGTCCCGTTTACTTTAGCGGTGGCCTCCACGGACTCCCCTTGCAACTGGGCCCAGCTCAAAACGGATACCCCCGCATACCTGTTCTCCATACAAGTTGATAGCGGGGTAGCATAAAAGGGGTGTCGCGAAAAAACCATGCGGTTTATTACGCGCTGACTTCTCTTTCCGCCCCCTCCGTCCCGAAGGGCGAGGCCTGTCGTTCTATCTATTTCCATCGGCGGTTCGGGTCATACAGGTGGCAGGCCACGGCGTGGGCCCCGCCACTGACCTGAACCAAACGCGGCTCCTCCTTGGTGCACCTGTCGAAGGCGTAGGGGCACCTCGGGCTGAACCTGCAACCGGGCGGCGGATTCAATAGGCTTGGTGCTTCCCCTTCCATGGGCTCGAGCTTCGCACCGGGCTCAAGCCTCGGCACCGATCTAAGCAACAACTTCGTGTAAGGATGCAAAGGCTTCTCGAATACTTCTTCCGTGTTCCCCGCCTCCACTATCTTCCCCGCGTACATGACGTATATCCAATCGGATATGTATCTCGCCACCAGTATGTTGTGGGTTATGAATAGGTACGTGTAATTGTACTTTTTCTTGAGCTCCACCAGTAGGTTCAACACCTGGGATTGCACCGAGGCATCGAGCGCAGAAGTCGGCTCGTCCAGTAATATGAACTCGGGGTTCGGAGCTATGGCCCTGGCTATCGCAACCCTTTGTCTTTGTCCTCCCGATAGGTCACGGGCCTTCCTGTAATACACGTCGTTGTAGTTCAATCCCACGGCTTCGAGCGCCGCCTTGGCCCTGCTCTGCTTCTCATCAGCACTTAGCTTGAAAAGCGGCTCCTCAACGATCTCCCTTATGCTCATGCGGGGATCCAAACTTTCAAAGGGGTTTTGAAATACTATCTGCATCCTCTTTCTGACTTCCTTCAAGTTTTTCTCGTCCACCAGCAAACCCCCGTAGTATATCTTGCCAGAGGATGGGGTTTCCAGCGTTACCAGTATCCTTCCCAGCGTGGTTTTCCCCGAGCCACTCTCACCGACTAAAGCAGTCGTCCTATTTTTGGGGATCTCTACGCTAACGCCGTCGACGGCCTTTATGTAGCTCATCCGCTTGTGAGCCAATCTCTCCAGCAAACCGCTCTTTTCGGCCAGGAAGTACTTCTTGATGTCTTCAGCCTTAACCAGGTTCTCCTCACTGCTCAGCAGACTTGTCATAAAGGAAACACCTCACGAGTCTTCCATTGACCTGAACCAAACGCGGCTCCTCCTTGGTGCACCTGTCGAAGACGTAGGGGCACCTTGGGCTGAACCTGCAACCGGGCGGCAGATCGAAGAATGACGGGGGCATGCCCTTCAACGAGTATAACTCGTGATCTTTGTAGCTCCCTGCCGGAAAACTCTTCAATAGGCCCTGGGTGTAGGGATGCAACGGTTCTTTGATTACGCCTTCCACATCACCAAACTCCAACATCTTCCCCGCGTAGAGTATGAGTATTCTATCGGATACGGCGGAAGCTACAGCCAAGTCGTGAGTCACGAAGATCAGCGTCATCCCATAGTTCTGCTGCAGCTCCTTCATCAAAGCTATCACCTGAGCCTGTATGCTGACGTCCAGCGCAGACGTGGGCTCGTCCGCTATCATCACCCTGGGCTCGAGTAACAATCCCATGGCTATGACCACCCTTTGTATCTGCCCTCCGGATAGTTGATGCGGATACTTCAGCATCATCAAATCCGGGTCAGGAAGCTTTACGTCGGAGAGGCGCTTAAGAGCCTCCTTTTCCGCCCTTGGCACATCCAAATCTTCCCCCCTGCGCTCGTACTTGACTTGGAGAGCCTCTATCAGCTGATCCCGGACGCGTTTCACGGGGTTTAGACTGCTGAATGGGTCTTGCATGACCATGAATATGCCGGTGCCCCTGATCTCCCTCATCCTCTTTTGAGGCAATGAAAGTAGCTCTGTGTCGTAAAACCTGATCGATCCCTTCGCGGACCCAGCTGGGGGAAGAAGCCTGGTTATGGCGAAGCCGAGCGTTGACTTGCCGGACCCGCTCTCGCCTACGACGCCCACTGTCCTGCCCTCCTCGAAGTCCGCGTCCAGGCCGTCCAGCACCTTTACCATACCGAAGGGGGTCCTGTAGAACACGCTCAGATCCCTGATCGTTATGGCGTTCATCGATCGCTCACCCTCCCTGAAAGCGCGTCCTGCAAGCTGTCACCAACTAGTATGAAGCCTATGACCACCAGTAGAATAGTGGCACTTGGGAAGAGCGTGTACCACCAAGCGCTCGGGAAAAAGCTCAACCCATCGGAGGACATCGAGCCCCACTCCGGGTAGGGTGGCTGAATTCCTATCCCTAGGAAGGCCAAAGTAGAGTAGGTAAGTATCACAGTGCCGAAGTCGAGCGCCATGTAGGCCAACACGGGATCGATGGCGTTCATGAATATGTGCTTGAAGAGAACCCTGAGCTGGCTCACCCCGAAAAGCCTTGAAACCTCGACGAAGCCGCGGTATTTCAGCGTCAGCGTCTGCCCCCTGAAAAGCCTAGCGTATATCGGCCACCAGATAATCGTAAGGGATATCAACACCGAATCGAAGCCAGGACCGATCAGCATACTCAGAGCTATGGCTAGCACCAAGCCAGGGAATGCCAGAAAAGCGTCGGTTACCCTCATAAGGATCTCGTCTGTCCAGCCACCGTAGTAGCCAGCCATCACCCCCAACAAGCCTCCGATGACGACGGCTGAGAAGACCACCACCATGGCGGCAGCGGCGTCCTTTGGCGCGGCGTAAAGCAACCTGGAAAGTATGTCTTGGCCGTTCAGGTTGGTGCCGAAGGGATAAGCCAGTGATGGGGGCCTGAGGCTAAGCGCCGGATTTGGAGAGGCCAAGGGATCGTGCGGAAGGAGCACCCATCCTAGGTTAGGCCTTCTCACGTAATATGCCAACGCCTGCATGGTACCTTCCAAAGCCGACCACACCAGGAAGACCACTATGATCGCCATCCCGGTCACGGCTTCCTTCTTGTGAAACATGTAGTACCAGGTGGTCAAGTTCTGGGGGACTCCAGTGTTTGCCGCGGCGTCGACGTCCCCCCTGAAGCCAACCGCCTTTTTTATTATATCCAAAAACTTCACTCCAGCCTCACCCTCGGATCTACAAGCGCGTACAACACGTCAGCCACGAAGTTGGCGACGATAACGGATATCCCGATTATTATGGTAGTGGTCAGTATTGCAACGTAATCAAGATTTACGACGGACTGATAAAGGAAGAAACCCATGCCCTTGTAGAGGAATATGTCCTCTATTACGACCGCACCTGATATGGCGAAACCGAACTGCACGGCAGTCAAGGTGATTATCGGTATGATGGCGTTCCTGAACACGGTCCCGAAGAAAACCTTGCCGCCGCTCAAGCCTTTCATGTAAGCCAGCCTAACGTAGTCCCTGTCCAAAACCTCTATGGAACTACTTCTCATCATCCTCGTGGTCAAACCAAAACCGGTTATAGCTATGGCAAGCACTGGCAGCACCATGTGCTGAAGCAAGGAGTCGAAGTAGGACCAATCGCCTTCCAGGGCAGAGTCTATCAGCGGGTATCCAGTTATTGGCTTCGGCGGTGTGAGGAGCGGGTTTGCGACGTTCATAGAAGGTAAAAGCTTCAGGTCGTAGGCGAAGCCGAACTGCAACAGCGTAGCCCAAAGGAAAACGGGGGCAGCCCAGGACACCAAGTAAAGGGCCTTTATCCCCCAGTCGACCGCCTTGCCCCTGTAAAGGGCCGCCAAACCCCCGGTTAGAACGCCTATGACGACCTGAAGAAATATGGCCACCACCACGAACTCAAGCGTTATGGGTATGAACTTATCGAGCAACTGCATTTCTGGTACCTTGTAAAGGCTGTCCATTCCGAAATTACCGCTCAGAGCGTTGGCCAAGTAGTTCAGAAATTGCACGTAGATTGGTTGATCCAATCCGTACCTTACTATAACGGACTGTAGCTCGCTTTGCGTATAATGCGTGCTTCCGATGTAAACCTTTGCCATCGCTTCAGGTGTGGGCAGAACGACGTGGATCAGCACGAAGACCAGCAATATGAGCAACAAGAGGGTCACAAAAGCGTTGATGGCCCTCCTCACCAAGAAAAAGAAGAAGTTCGACCGCATTAACAGCACCCTTAGGAGCTCACCTTAGCTGTGTAATTGGCGTAGTACATCAGGTTGTAGTAGTATCCCGCGAAGGGGTTATAGATGACGCCCTTGAGGTAAGGCTGCTGGAACCACCACGTATAGGGCTGCGGCAACCACACGTAGGGGGCCTCGTTGTAGGTTATGTTGTAGGCCTCGGCAACGCCCTGTTCCTGCTGAGTTGTGCTGGTCTCCCATGGGAGGGTCTGGTACAAAGCGTCCAGCTTCGAATTGTTCAGCCAAGCGAGGTTGCCCGCGAGACCGCCGAACTCGGGGTCGGTCTGAACCATGAGCTGTTGGAACACTGGATCAGGCCAGTCCGGGAACCAACCTAGCATGACCAAGGATGGGGTGCTGCTGGCGCTAGACCACGTGTCAGTAACCGAAGCGGTGACCGGGTAGAGGGAAACGCTGATGCCAACCTCGGAGAGGTCCTTTTGTATTATTTCGAACTCCGTTTCCGCGGTTGGCGTGACCGGCGTCAAGGTGTAAAGCGACATGGAGCTCAGCTCTTTTCCGTTGGGGTTCCCCAGGGTAGTGCCGTTGGGGAGGACGACGTAGAAGTCGCCCTGCTCGCCGGCCTCGTTGAGGTAATGCTCGGCCAAGGTTATGTTGAAGGAGTAGACGGGGAGGTGATCGGGGTTGTAAAGGGGCATGTCAGGGGTTATGGGACCCACGTACATGCCCGCCAGGACGGTGCCGTTGAAGGTGTAGATGGAGCTGATTATTTGGGAGTAGTTGACGGCGTGGACGAGGGCGAGCCTGAAGTCGGTTATGTTGGTGGGGAAGACCTGGGTGTTCAGCGCTATATAACCAACACCCGGCTGCATTCCCTCGTTCTCGAATATTGCGCTGAAGGGGACGTAGCTCTTGTACTGGTAACCGTCGTAGATTGAGTTAAAAGACGGGATGCTGACGTAGCTGAGCTGGGCCTCGTTGTCGTCGAACTCGGCAACCCTGTCGGCGTGGGATGCGCCGTACTCGATTATGACGTTGGGGATCTTCGCTGGAGCGATGGTCCAGGGCACGCCGCTGGCGTTGGCGGCCCAGTAGTGGGGGTTGGCCTTAAGGGTTATGCTGGACAGCTCGGAACCAACCGAGGCTATGACGTAGGGGCCGCTGCCTATCATGCCGTTGGTGTTGATGTAGGAGTTAGGCTGGCCGGCCTGAACCCCGCCGTGGGCATCCACGAAGACGGGATCGGCGAAATCACCCCATCCCCCCGAAGCGATATCGTAGGCGAACCAGGCATAGGGCTGGATTAGGTTGAACTCGACGGCCGAGGAGTTGAGCACCACCACGGACTGGTGCGGGTACTCCATGAGGGCCTGTACGGTGGAATTGTGGGCGTTGAAATCGCTCAGCACCTGCGACAAAATGGCGGCCGTCTGGTTGGGCGACGGGAGGGAGGAGAGGTGGAAGGCGTACTGGACGGCGTGAGACGCGCCAACGGGGAGGAAGTAGGGCCCCTTGAACTGGGCGATTATGCCCTCGTAGTTGGAGACGCCTGGACCCTGGGCCATTATTATGGTGCGGTAGAAGCTGAACCAAGCGGTGGTGGCGTTTATTGGATCGCCGTTGCTGAAGTAGGTGCCGGGCCTCATGATGAAGACGTAGGTGGAGCCGTTCGGCTCCATGACCCAGGACTTAGCCAACACGGGGACTAGCTGCGTTATGGAAGAGCCGTTGTACCCAACTAAGCCTTGGTAAACGGCTAAGAACACCGGTTCGTCAACGACGTAGAACCCGGTTGACGGGTCCAGCGCATCCGGCGAATATATTTGACCCATGGTGCCGATATCTACCAAAGTGTTAGGCGTCGGCGGGGCTATTACAACAGATTTCGTCACCGACTTCGGGTGACTTAATACGTCCTCGTAATACAGGTAGCCGCTCGCTCCGGCAACAACAACGATGATCACCACGATAGCGGCGATCAGCGTATTCGAAAAGGATTTTTTGTTCGACATTTTACCTGTTTTGATGGTCTGTATATAAACGTTTCGACCAGTTAAGGTCGACCTGCAGAAACAAAATCCCGATTACGACCACGTCAATTGGGCAACTTTTGATCCTAAAAAAAGGTTAGCGCGAGATAGCTGGCCTCCTCCCCGCCTTAAAGGGCGAGGCTCGTCGTCCTTTTGTCACGTCTCAGGCCGTCCTCCCTTGTGTAAGGCCGACTCCTTGGCTTGTCTAACTATTTCAGGTCCGAAGGTGGGTAGCGACGCCAGGAGGGAATCGTCCGCCCTAAGAAAATCGTCGACGGTCTTAATACCGTTCTCAAAAAGTATGCGCGCCCTGACGCGCCCTATTCCCTTCAACCCGATAATCGGGATCAGCTCCTCCCTGATACCCTCCCTTACCCTCAGCGAAAGGCGGAAATATTTTTCCCCGGCCGCGCCCCTCCTAAGCGCGGAAGACAGGCGGTATGCCGAGTAAAACAACCATTCGTAAATCTCTCTCAGCTGATATAAGTCGCCGGGCTGGACGCCGTACACCTTCTCTATGGCTTCTAGCCCCTTCTCGTCCATCCAATCCCTCAGGACTAGAGCTGTCTTCACCGCGGAGTAAGGATCTTCGCAACCCTCCAGATGAAGGCGAAACTCCCCCTCGGCGTGGCGATCCACCTCATCCAGGAAACTCTCGAGCTGCTCGCCTTCACTTTCCCGCGCCCTAACAGTCACGGAGTCCGGTGCAAGAGCTGCGGCGAAAAGGTAGAGCAACTCGGGGGTGTCCTCCTTAAAAGAGCGCAAAGCCGCCCTTAGGATGACCGCGCTGCTCGGCTTTATGTAGAGCTCCGCCGTCCTCTTCCCGAAAGCCGTAGCCTTATACCTGATCCCGTCGAACGCGATAAAACCCTCCGACTTTAGATATTCGAGAGCTTTCTCAACCCTCTCCTTCACCTCATCTTGCCCATACCGCTGACCGGACAATGTGGAGATAAAGAAATCGACCAACCCTTCGTCCCGATCTTCATAACCCGAAGACACCGAGGCCAAGGCCTGGGCCTCCAGCTCCTCTCCGTCCATCAAACGTCCCACTACTGGCTCGGGCGGACTCCTGACGTAAGCGTCGAAGAACTCTTGCGGGTCGCCCGAGTAAAAAGCGATAGCCTCCCCGTGATCGTCGAACTGTGGCCTGCCCGCTCTGCCGCAGAACTGCTTGAACTCTATGGTAGATATCGAGGTCATGCCGTAACCAGCCTCATATCTCGAAAGGCTCGATATGATCACGCGTCTGGCCGGTAGATTAACGCCGGCCGCCAAAGTGGGCGTAGCCACTATTCCCCTTATTAGGCCGTGCCGAAAGCCATCCTCGATTAGCTTCCGCTGTTCCGGCAATAGACCAGCGTGGTGAAACGCAATACCCCTATCCACGAGATTGGCCAGGGCTTTTGCTATCTCCGTGGAGTCGGAAGAAAGCACCTTCTTCGCTAGGGCCTCCAACTCCGGCCTTCCACCATACCTATCGGTAACGGGAGCGAGCTCGCCCGCTATCCGCACCGCGTTTCTCCTGCTGTTAGCGAAAACCAAAAATTGTCCTCCTTCCCTAAGGGTCGCCTCGGCAAGCCACCTGAGGTATGGGTTGCCCTCACTCCCGCCTGGCGAACGCCTTCCCCTTTGCGCATCTTCGTCGGCGTCGATTTTCAGCGTTTCTCCATCTTCATAAACCAGCGTCCCATCGCTGACCACGCCTATGCGGAGAGGAACGGGGCGCCAATCGGACACCACGGCCACGCCGCCGATCCACGCCGCTAGTTCACCCGGGTTCCCTATGGTCGCGGACATGGCAATTATCTGCGCATGCGGCAAAAGCCGCCTCAGCCTCGTTAGTACGGCTTCGAGGGTGGGGCCCCTGTCGTCGTCATTAATCAGGTGGACCTCGTCAGCGATCACCACCTTGACCTGGCTGAGCCAAGAGGGACGCTGCCTCAATAACGAATCCGCTTTTTCGTTGGTGGCTATTATCAGATCGAATGATGACAGCCACTCATCTTTCGACTCATAATCCCCGGTCGTGGCCACGACCCTAAGTCCTAGCGACTTCCACGCGGTCGACAATTCCGAGTATTTTTCGGTCGCTATCGCCTTTAGCGGGACCAGGTAAAGCGCCTTGGATGTAGGATCCTTAAGGTACGCGTTGGCCACGGCTATCTCCGCTATCAGGGTCTTCCCACTAGAAGTCGGTGACGTGATTATCATATTTTTCCCCTCCAAGAGACCAGAGCGAATCGCCTGCTCCTGTGGTGGGAAGGGCTTAGCGTAGCCTCTGGCCTCTATAACGGACGCCAGCGTGCCCCCCACGAGCTCCCTCCACGACACACCAATGAGCTTATTACGACTATAAGGGTTTCACCTCACAACGTCCGCAGTGCGTTCCCCCGTGGCCGCGCGTACTCGACGAAACCACGACTCAAACGCCATGGCGAAACAGGCATTTGAGCCAAAACGCGAATACCACGAGGTCGCAGAGACGCCAACAAACAATTCAAAATTATCTGGCGCGTAGATAAAAATAAAAATGGTAACCCGCGTCCTGCACTTTCATTTTCGCCGCTTTCCATCTTCTTCCGCGCTCGTCGCGCTTCGCGAAGCGAAAGAACTACCGGTCCGGTCAACAACCAATTCGCTCATGCACGCTTCAATCGATGCCATCCAAAGACGAGTAAGTCGAGGGTTTGTTATATCTCCCTCCACCGAACGGCCAAAAGTCCGCGCCGGTGAACAGCGCAAAAGGAAACGTTTACCTGAAAAAAGGCTCCTCGCCAAGAAACCAATGCCTCGGCCGGGATTTGAACCCGGGTCCGCGGCTCGAAAGGCCGCTATCCTTGTCCGGTCTAGACTACCGAGGCAGGTATGTAGGAGAGACCTTTAAGGGCTTTTTGGGTCGAGCGCGAAAAATGTTGAGTTGAACCCTGGATTTGCTTTTTATGTCCAGACAGCGCCCCTAAAAGGCGAACTACAAGATCTGACCCGCGTTGAATCGGCAACGCGGTGAGATTAGCATCTTACGATTTCAACTCCTCGCTAACCACAGGAGTGAGATGGCAAATCGCTTCCTAGAAGAGCGCGAGTTGCCATCACATGAACGTCTTTAGCAAGATTAAAACGGTCGGAGATTAGCACTGAGGCTGATTGTCGCCGAAACGCGAGCGGCGCCCGGAGCCTTTGGCGTAAAGAGGAGTGAACTAGACCCAATCCCTCTGGCTTAACCGGTTACATGAACTACCTCACGGGATGCAGTGCCACCGCAATGGATAAAGCCCCCAATAGGATTTGGACGAAGTAAAGCTTGAGCGATGCAGAAATCAGTTGGATAGATGATTTGGCAAAGGCCGTGATGAAGATCAAGGGCAAGCACGTCATAGCCTCCGCCATTACCACCAGTGGGCCAACGCATCTGGGCACGGTTGAGGAGTTCTTCTTCCCATCCGTGATTACAAAAAAGCTAGTGGAAACGGGGGATGACCCGGATTTCATCTTCATAGGAGACGTCATGGATGCCTTCGACTCCGTCCCTGCAGGATTAAGCCAAGAGCTTTCGGCATACCTAGGGAAGCCGCTTACCGCAGTTCCTGATCCCTACGGCTGCCACCGCAGCTTCGGCGAGCACTTCCTGCAGGATACGGTGGATTTCATGCACCGCTTGGGAGTCTTCCCGAGGGTCATCCCTGTGACTCAGCTCTACTCGGAGGGTAAATACGACCAATACGTGATCCAATACTTTTCAAACATCGAAAAGGTGAGGGAGATAATAGAGCGTACTTCACTGAAACAGCTCCCCCCATCGTGGATGGACGTGGTCATGCCCGTATGCGAGAAGTGCGGGAAAATAGCGACCACCCGGGTGACTGGCTTCGACGGGAAATACATATACTACTCCGACGACAAGGACGTAGGATACGCCAAGGGATGCGGGTACGAGGGCAAAATACCCCTGGATTCGCATGCCTGGAAAATGGCTTGGAGGCTTGACTGGCCGACCCGCCAGGCATTTTTGGGCGTAACGCTGGAAGGCGCGGGCAAAGACCATCACACCAAGGGTGGTAGCTGGGACACCGCACAAGCGGTGCACCGCGAGCTGCTAAAACGTGAGCCTCCCCTGACTTACAGATGGGGGTTTGTCCTGCTCAACGGTAAGAAAATGAGTAAGTCTCAAGGCATAGGATCGCTGGCCACCATAATGCGCTACCTTCCTCCAGAAGTATTAAAGTACTTCTTATTGAGGGTGGATATAGAAAAGGATAAAAACCTGGATGATTCCGGCGAAGGACTCCTCAAACTGATAGAAGAGTTCGAGGAAAACCTCAAGAGACCCAGAGACCCGAAGAAGAAGCTTGCAGTTCACTTCGCTTCTCCATCGGATGCTTGGGGAGTTCCATTCGTCTCTATTTTGTTGGCATATCAGATCGAGGGCAACTGGGAAGGGACGAAGAAGAGGCTTGGCATAAACAGTGACTACCTGAGGGATTACGTCAAGGCGTGGGTCGATGGAGACAAGCTTCCGCTTCAGTACAGGGTGAGTTACAGGCCAAGAAAAGTAACCGGCGGCTTGGTGTTGCAATGGCTTGCCTCGCTCCGCGGCGACGAATCTGGACTGGAGGCATCACAAAAGCTCAGGGAAGTTGCCGCCGCCAGCTCCGTATCGGTCGAAAAAGCCTTCTCTGAAGCCTACATGGCGCTAATCGGCAGACCCGACGGACCGCGGCTGGCCTCGCTGATAGATGCGATTGGCCTTGAAAAAATAAGGGAAGACCTACTGCCCAGTTGACCTATATAACTCGTTCTGAGCCCGAATTTGGGTAAAGCATTAACACACCAGCGCACCAGTTAAGCGAACTACCTCGCCCTTACGAGTAGGGCTTCGCGATTGGCCGGCGCGCTCACCATCGGTCGGGGAAGGCGGGAAGAATCCCGCTATTTCAGTGGCGCAGACGCGGTCATCCCAGGGCGCCTCATCTTGGTCCCAGAGGGGGAAAGCCCCGCCATTCCAGTTGCGGCCAAGGGTCAAATCAATCGGCGTCCAGGTCAGCTCAAATTCTATCAGAGGGAAGCTACACAGCGCTTCCCTTGCCGATGAAGAAATCCGCCCCGCCTTAGCCCAAAAAGTTAAAGTTAAATCCGATAACCAGTTATAATTGCCGGGGTGGCCGAGTGGACAAAGGCGGCAGCCTCGAGAGCTGTTGGTCCTCCGGGCCTCGCGGGTTCGAATCCCGTCCCCGGCGCAGAGCGAAAGGGTTAAAGGGAGTAAAAGGGTTAGATTAAAAGTTGGCAAATTCACCCAATGGGCTGTTCGCAGCCAGGAAACTCATAAGAAATAGACGGCACTTCATGTGGAGCAAGGAGAGAATCCAACGCAGACTAACCGGCCTCAGGTACAAAACCGATCCCTTAGGCGGCTCCCCTCAGGCGCGTGGAATTGTTTTGGAGAAAGTCGGCGTAGAATCCAGGCAACCAAACTCCGCAGTCAGGAAGTGCGTCAGGGTTCAGCTGATCAAAAACGGTAAGCAGATAACCGCCTTTGTTCCCTGGGACGGAAGCTTGAACGTTATCGACGAACACGACGAAGTAGTCGTAGAGGGTATAGGGGGGTCCAGTGGAAGGTCGATGGGAGACTTGCCCGGAGTTAGATGGCGCGTGTCCAAAGTAAACGGGATAGACCTTTGGCAGTTGCTCATAGGTAAAAAGAAGAAACCGGTGAGGTGATCGTTTTTGTCTCAATCGCAAGAGAAAGGCCAGCTGGAACTCAACGTCCCCAAGTTATTTGGTCGTTGGGACGTCACGGGTATAGATGTTAAGAACAAGGGATTGGCACGGTATCTAAACCTTAGCCCGATATATATACCGCACAGCTACGGCCGTCATTCCTCTTCGAGGTTTGGAAAAGAGGGCGTCCACGTGGTCGAGAGGTTAATAAACGACATGATGAGACATGGCCGCATGGGTGGTAGAAAGGAAATAGCCATGGGTATCGTATATCAGGCTTTCTCGATAATCGAGGCCAAAACCGGCAAGAACCCCGTTGAAGTACTAGTTAGGGCCATAGAGAACGCCGCTATACTTGAGGGGACAACCAGGATCATACACGGTGGCATCCGCTACAGGGTGGCGGTCGACGTTTCGCCCATGAGACAACTCGACCTGGCCCTCCGCAATATAACCGAAGGAGCAAGGGAGGCGGCCAAGGGAAGCCCGAAACCGATAGATGAGTGCTTGGCCGATGAAATAATCGCTGCTTCGGAAAACGACGCCAGAAGCTTCGCTATACGCGCCAAACACGAAGAAGAGCAAATAGCTATGGCAGCGCGGTGACAGCAAGAAACGAAAGCGAAAACAGCCGGGTTTCCTACCCGCGGTGTTCATCTCATCTCATCTCATCTCATTTCTTTAGCTGTTTGGCCCAAAGGGCTTCACGGTGAATGCCCCCCGATGTTACGACCTCCAAAACCCTACAGCGAAAGCCCTCGGCTGAGTACATGATTTTCACGTTTTCAAGTACGAGAAGCGGGTCTCCCTTGGAATGCTTAAATACCCTTTTCCAACTTTTGATGAATGTCCATCACAGAGCAAGTTGTTGAAAGTCAAGAAATGGTTCCGATCTTCCCCGTCGCCCTCGATGGAGTAGTGGCACCACTCTCCATCCGCTCGATGATCTCAGATCAAGAGAAACGCGAGGGAAAAAAAAGCCACCTCAAGGCGAGCGGTGCTGCCTTAAGCGAAACCGAGGAAATCCCCGACGCAGAAGGCGGTAGATGTGTGGCGCTCGAAGCCCTCGAACGCCTAACGCAAATAAATCCTCCCATCGACGTCTCTGAACTTGGAAGTGAAGGGGTAAAGGCACAATATATAATGGGCTCTCAAGTGCGCGATCTTAGGGACTGGGTACCTAGGCCGGCCGAGAAGGTCACAAGCGTACCGGAGAGCTTGATAAGCAAGTCTCTAGTCTGCGATCCGGTCCAGGACAAAATTATAAAAAGGAGATGCGCAACCCTTAATGAGTCGCGAACAACCCCTTGCCCATGGCGGAAATAGCTCAAAAGCATCTCGGAGGTGATTCGTTTCGCCTTCTCCCTTTGGAAAGTTCAGGGAGGATGTAATTCAGTACCTGAATAAGCAAGGGTTGGTCGGGGTAGAGACCAAGTTAGAAGTGCCCCCAAACCCCAGCTTGGGCCACCTAGCGTTGCCATTGTTCAGCCTGGGCACCACCATCCTAGCCCTACCATCGCCATTTGGTCTGATAGCTAAGGTAGCTCAGCAAAGGAACTACCTAAACTTCAAGGCAGATATACCCAAACTCGCCTCCGTTCTTTTCGCGCAGGTGAGGGAGAAAGGGATTAACTATTGTAGCTTGCTCACAGACGGTAAACGCGTCATAATCGAACACACTTCCGCTAATCCCCTTCACCCGATGCACATCGGCCACGCCAGGAACGCTTTTCTAGGGGATTCGCTCGCGAGGCTGATGAGAGCGAGAGGACACAACGTCTCCACGCACTTCTACGTGGACGACATGGGCCTGCAGGTAATGATCGCAACCATAGGTTTCAAACGCTCTCCGAGGAAGCCCGATCGGGTAAAACCGGATCACTGGATCGGCTTCGTTTACGCGGTTTCAAACATAATGTACGAATTGGCCGAGCTCAAGCCAAAACTGGCAGAAGGAAATCCGGAATATGCCGACCTGATCAAGAAAAGAGATGAACTGGCGGGTTACGCCGAATCGCTGAGGGAGAAATTTCCTGATGAATTCGACCAAATCACCTCTGCCCTTTCCGGCATGAGTCTAGAGGAGTGGAATCAAGAAATCGCCGCCATGATAAAGGGCATGGAGAGCGGAGACCCCAGCGTGACCAACCCCGTCAGGGACCTCGTCAACTTGGCCTTAGATGGGTTTAAGCAGACGCTTGGCGAAGCCGGCATTCAGTTCGACCAATGGGACTGGGAAAGCGAACAAGCATCTGGCGATGAGATGAAAGCGCTACTCAGCGCATTGTCCTCATCACCTTTCAGAATAGACTACAAGGGTGTGGTCGCCCTAGACTGTGAGTCCATCGCAAAGCAGCCAGAAGTAGCCAAGAAGATATTGCCCGAAACGAAGTTACAAAAAGAGATACCTCCAATGGTCTTAACGCGCGCAGACGGTAGCACACTCTATCAGACGCGCGATGTTCTTTATTCGCTAAGAAAATTGGCCGCTGCGGACGAAGTTTACAACGTGATAGGAGCCGAACAAACTCTCGCTCAGCTCCAAGTCAAGCTAGCGCTATTCGCCCTTAACCACCCAAAAGCAGCTCACCTACATCACGTTCCCTATGAGTTGGTTAGATTGCCCGGCAGGAGGATGGCCGGTCGCTACGGTTCCTACGTAACGCTAGATGAAGTGATGAGTCTAGCGATCACGATGGCTTCAAACGAGGTGCGTAAAAGGAACCCAGACATGGAGGAAGCCGCGCTTCTGGAAGCGGCCAAGGCAATCGGAATAGGAGCCGTCAAGTATGCCCTCATCTCGGTCAACGCGCAAAAAGTGGTGGAGTTTGAAATCGAACGCGCGCTCAACTTCGATGAGAACTCAGCCCCCTTTCTACAATACGCGGCCGTGAGATCCAGGAACGTCCTTTTCGTGGCCGAAAGAAGGGGGATAAACAAGCCGACTTCACCTGACTTTTCTAGGCTGACGGACCCAGATGAAGAAAAGCTCGTTCTGCTCTGCTCAAGACTGCCAGACACGGCAGCTTACGCGGCGGATTCGCTACACGTAGAGGCGCTGGCCTCGCACCTGATGGATATAGCGAACGCGTTCAACTCGTATTACACTCGTGTCCCCATATTGGCAGCCGGAGACGATGAAACGGTTCAGGCAAGGTTGGCCTTAGCCGAAGCCGTGTCAATGGCTGTAACCTCCGGCCTAAGTCTGTTGGGGATAGACGTACCCAAGAAAATGTGAGAGTAACCTACTCCCAGTCTTGAAGGATCGGTGTCCCGCTTGGGCTGCGCGCGATCCCCTTTCATTACCTCCCGCTTCACCTAAACCCCAGCACTAAGTTTCCACTGGGTTTCTTTTTGCCAATTGGTTAACTAGCGTCTTCCAAAAATACGCTTTGCTTTTCCAGATGGTCTGCTCGCGGCGTTTGCGAGGGGTTGCCAATTACCTATCGGCGACCGCGTTTAACCCAAAGGCCCATCGGGCGGAAGCATTTTGAAAACCGCAGCGATCACGATCCATCGGGGTCCAGATCGCGATCACCCTTGGATCGCGCAGCCAACCCGATTCAGCTTTGACGCAGTGTCAAGCAGGATGCCTAATCCCCGATTATCGCTACTGAACTGTGTCTCGGTATGGCTCCGAGGCTTCCGCCCTCAACTTTTGGACGGCCGTCCCACCGAATGCTTTCCTTTTTTTAAAGCAGATCTCTACAAGGGTGCAGGCATGGCCGGACGCGCGTCCAATCAAATCGAGTTCGCTGCCGTTTAAGCCGCCTACGCGGGCATCATCCTTTTGGATATTTCCATCAATCCCCACAGATTAGACCCGAAACTTCATCTTTTCGCCAGATGGGATTGCAGATTTATCCAATCCCCTAGCAAAACCTTAAAAATCGAAAATTGCTTATGCTGTGCCGGCGTCTCCTAGTGGCCGATGGAGGTGGCCTGGAGCGAAATTTCACAGCCAGCCACTGGCCCGCAAGGGCCTCGTGGGTTCAAATCCCACCGCCGGCGCTCGCATAGGCGGAATTCCCAACCTTCTCGTCGCAAAAGGAAAACTAGACCAAATAAACGAAGGCCGAACCAAAAAAGGGAAAAAGTCTTTCTTTGAAGTTGATTTGAAGTTGACTTGTTGGACCATGAAAGAGCTCTATGCGGTGTAGTTAGCGTAGTACATCAAGTTGTAGCGGTACCCTATGAAGGGGTTATCTACAACTCCCTTCAGGTAGGGCCGTTGCAACCAATACGTATAGGGATACGGTAGCCACATGTAGGGGGCTTCTTCATAAATTATGTTATACGCTTCCGCAACGCCCTGTTCCTGCTCCGTCTTATTGGTTTCCCAGGGAAGAGTCTGGTACAAAGCCTGTAGCTTCGAATTGTTCAGCCAAGCGAGGTTGCCCGCGAGACCGCCGAACTCGGCGCTGGTCTGCGCTCTGACCTCCTCCCCGCCACGAAGGGCAAGTATTCCCCGAGGTCTAAAGGGTTACACCCCTTTACGGGTGCTACTCCGTTGTGGTCTACGATAAAAGATAGAGGTCTCTTTATTGTTGAAACCATTACGTTCGCTGCCTTCTTGAGGATGTTCAATGCGCCGTTTAGGTCTGAATGCAGTTTATGCCCTTTAGGACAACTAATGACTCCCCTCGGTCTTCTTTCAACTTTGATGCCGTGGTAAGCGCAGTACTTTGAGGTGTTGTATTCAACGACCTCATATACCTTCATACCGTACTCTTGGGCCTTCAACTCTATGACGTCCATCAACTCGCGGTAGGACCACATATTCGACGCAAACTTGTTACCCTTGTCCTGAGCGATGTTGAATGGATAGCCCAAGTAGATCGTTGACGCGCCGAGATCGCGTAACTCCTTCGCCAGGTGGGAAGCGAAGTTTCTGTACAAGTGAAGGAGCCTCCTGGCCAATTTCTTAAAAAGTCTCCTCTTCTCCCTTGATAATTCAGCGTACGCTTCACATTCCGGGATGTTTTCCGCCTTATCTGCCAAGGATTGTACTTGCGCTATCTTCTTCTCGAAGTAGAAGTAGTCCTCCTTAGTCCTTATGCCCTTGTAGAGCAACCAAGTGCCGTCGTCGATAACGACGCTCGCTAAAACGTTGATGCCTAAATCAATGGACGCGGCTCTGTTTCCTTTGGGAGATTCGATTTGTATTGATTTCCTCTCTCCTCTCACGATGTGCTTGCTCTTTTTTCCCGTTTTAGTTTCTTCAACACCTACCTCCACTGGGATGGAGGCGTACCAAGCATTTCTTATTTCGTCGTGGTAAATTTCGAGTCTACCTTGTTTACCGTACCACCTCAACCTACCCGCGAACTCCACTTCGAGGTCGAAGTCCTTGAGGATGATGCGGTTTTGCCCATCTACAACGTATCTGTCCTGCCTAACGACCAGAAGGAGTTTTCTCCTCTTCTTCGTCTCTCCCTCCTTCCAGTAACGCGGTGGACTAACGCGTTTCATATAGGGTGGTAGTTTTCCTTCTTTCTTCAGCTTGAGGAGGGAGAAGAAGGAGTTCCACGCTTCGTTGTTCTTCTGCATGATTGCCTGTGCGTTAACGCCGAGCAGACCCTTGTACTTCTCGTAGTATTTGTCCCACGTTTCCTCGAAGCCCACTTTCTCACCGTGAAAGAACTGTTGTCTCCTCTCGTAGTTAATCTCGTTGAACAACCCCGCAGAGGTGTTCGCTAGCCTCCTGAGCTTCCTTTCCTGGAAACCGTTTGGAAGAAGACGGACTACATTTGCCCTCCTATTCTTGAATTCGACTTCGTAGACGCCCTCCCCCGGCATTGCGGGAGTAAGTGTCGGCTCCCGCTCCTCATGTTCAGGGAGTTGACCAGAGGAGGGCATCTTAAAGGGAAATAGTGCTCCTGATCTTAAGTTTTACCCCGCCCTAAAGGGCGAGGTTTGTCGTTCGTCTTATCACGACGTCCTTTATGCCGAAATACCTGTTAAGCAACAACTTCAGCTTAGAAACGGTCTTCCCGCCTGTACCAATCGCCAGCCCCCTATCCTCTTCCCTGACCTTAACCACGACCTTGCCGTTTTCTTCCCTTATAGAGAGGACCCTAACGGGGGCCAGCGCGTTCCTTGTTAACCCCTCGAAAAGCGGCGAGTACTCGACTACCTCAACGCTCTTACCCAAGAGAGCAGAAGCCCTTCTCGCGTTAGCCCCTCCCTTACCTATGGCCATTGGAACATCAGCTGGGTCCACAAGAAAGATTATCCTGTTGTTCTCCTCATCGATTATGCAATCCTTCGCCGACTTCCCCGTGGCCGAATAGAATAACGACATAGCCCTTAGCTCTTGGGGCGTAAGCTTGATCTCTTTCTTTTCTATTTCCATTTTCTAACCCTTCGGATGGGACGAAAGCCGCGAAATCGCGGCTTCAGCGGTGGCCAGCGCCTTCAGAAGTGCCTTCGACGTTTTCATGGGTTTACACCTTCAAATGCATATAAGTCTTCCCGACTTGGCCTCATTTCTTGGAGGCCTTGGAGGCCAACCTCATGCGAAGGTCCACCATGCCCGTGCCCATCGGGATAGGCTGACCTACTATGACGCTCTCCGACACGCCGTGGATCTCGTCCTCTTCCCCCGCTATGGCTGCGTTGAGTAAGTGCCTGACCGTCATCTCAAAAGCCGCCCTTGCCAACGGGCTGGCCTTGTCGCCAACCACACCATGCCTTCCTATCTGCTTCACCATCCCAGAATAGGTCATCGCATCGGCCAAAAGCTCAACGTGACGCACGTCCACCTCTAAGCCAGCCTCAGACAAAGTCGACATAACCTCCTGGATTATGGCGTTCCTAGCCGCCTCTATGCCCAGCACCTCATATATCTGGTTTATGTCGTTGGTGGTTGTCCTCGTCGCGTCCACGCCCTCAATCTCCATGACCCTTGCTAAGTCCGATCCCTTTGTTATCAGCATGTAAGATTCCTTCCCGTCAGAAGATCTCGTCCTCGACAAGAAAACCCTCTGTATACCCTTTAGCCCCTTCACGTGAAGGGATAGAAGCTTCTCCCTGTAAGCAATTAGCTCGTTGTAATCCTCGACCGGTGGCGAAACCTCGAAGGTGGCACTGGTCTCGTCATCAGAGGTTATCTTGGCCCCCTTCATCCGCTTAACTATCCCAATCACGTCCTGAAAGGCGAGCTTTCTGTCCTCAAGCATCCCCGGATCGAGAGTTACCACAAGGCTTAGGTTTGCCCCGTTCACTTCGATGCTCTGAACTAAGTCGCTCAAATTCGTTTCCTCTATGTTCGTGGCCACCTCCATGGCTTTTTCCCTATCGCTCGCATATGGCTCCTCCAGATAAATCCTCATCATAGGTGTCCTCGGTGCCTTGCTGGCGTCAACTATCTCTATCAGGCGAGGCAACCCCAAGGTCACGTCGAGCTCCCTGACACCGGCATAGTGGAAGGTCCTCAGGGTCATCTGAGTACCGGGCTCTCCTATGGATTGAGCGGCTACCACCCCTACCGCCTCACCTGGCTCGACTGAAACCCTTTGGTATTCGGCTACGGCCTTATCGATCACCCTCTTCAGCTGAGAGTAGCTGAGGTTCTTGTCCTTGGCCTTCTTTTCAAGCTCATCTATAACGGATACGGGAAGTACCGCCGCTTCCCTGGCCTCCTTGATCAGTAAAGCGGGATCTCCCGCCTCCTCGGCCTCTTTCTGAGCAACAGCCTTCTCGCCGCCGGACGGAGAAAGCGCTTTTTTTCTTCTTGGCAATCAGTTCACCTCCCTGGCTGGCTGCTGCTCCGATGAAGACCCGGGCTGGACCTCCTTTAAAACTTCGTCTATCAGTTTGTCGATGTTTATCCCGATGCCGTGGTCGCTTTTGGCCGGGTCGACGCCGTCATCACCGTAGCGCACCTGTATGAGCTCGCCCTCGGCTCCCCTCACACTTCCGTCGTACTCAACGTGCAAGTCTTCAAGGGCATGTATCAGCCTGCGCTGCATATAACCGCTCTGAGAAGTCCTGACGGCGGTGTCCACAAGCCCCTCCCTCCCCGTCACCGCGTGGAAGAAGAACTCCACGGGATCAAGCCCCTCATAGAAGCTGCTCTCCACAAATCCCCTGCCCCTAGCCGACATGTCTCCGTGATCGAAAACCGGTAAGGTGCGATCTGAGTACCCGCGCACGATCCTGCCACCCCTCGAAGCTTGCTGACCCACTATTGCCGATATCTGGGTCAAGTTTAGAACGGAGCCACGCGCACCCGTCAACGCCATCATGTAAGAGTGACTTTCGTGATCCATGTTCTCCGCAGCTACTTCCCCTATTTCGTCCCTGAGCTTCGTTAGTTTGCTCATTATTGTATCCTCTATTTCCTCTTCGGCTGTTTTGCCGGCCTCGGCCTCGATCTCCCCGCGCTGATAGGCAGATATGGCCTGGTCGATGTCCTGTTCTACTTCGCGTATGCGTTTTTTCATGGCTTCCCTTACGGCAGCCGGTATCTGGAGATCCCTGAGGCCTACGGTGAAGCCGTTCTCTTCGCTGTACCTCAGGAAGACCTTGAAGGCCTTATCCATGAACTCCCTGCCGGCCACGACTCCCGCGTCCTTTATTATCCTGTGCAAGAGCGAATTGGGCACGGTCGCCCCTATGCTCTTCTTGTCTAAAACTCCCATGAGCAGTTCCCCATCCCTGACCAGCACAAAGCCATCCCCTGGACAGTCGTCGTACACGCAATCGCCGCAACCCACGCAAGAGTTCGCTTTGGACGAGTAATTGATGTTCTTCGGTATGAAAAGGCTAACTATCTGTTTACCTGTCCACAAAGGCCGCGGTGAGGTTATCGCCGGCGGTGGGATGGGGCCGTCATAAGCTCCAGCGTAGAGCAAATCCATTACCTCATCCCTTTCCAAGAGGACGGACTTCCTAGTAAGGAGGAAAGCGCCGGATATGAAGTCCTGTATTGCTCCCATCAAAGGCCCGCCGAACCTGGGGGACAAAATGTTGTTCTGAACCAATAAGATCTCTCTAGCCTCCGCCTCGGCTTCATTACCCTGGGGGACGTGAAGGTTCATTTCATCTCCGTCGAAGTCCGCGTTGTAGGGCGGACATACGGCGGGGTTCAGCCTAAAAGTGCGGTATGGCAGTACCCTGACCACGTGACCCATTATTGAAGGCCTGTGAAGAGAGGGTTGACGGTTGAATAGGACGACGTCCCCATCTCTGAGATGCCTCTCAACGGTGAAACCCTCCCCAAGCTCGTCGGCAATTTCGTTGGTGTCTTTGACGTAACGCAGATCAACCATGACGCCGTTAGGCCTGATCACGTAGTTGGCCCCCGGGTAATTGTTCGGCCCGCGCCTGACAAGCTCCTTCATCTCTTCTATGTTAAGATGGGTCACCCTCTCAGGTATTGTGAGGATCTTCGCCACCTCCACGGGCACACCCACCTCGTTGATGCCTATCCAAGGATCCGGGGAAATAACCGAACGAGAAGAGAAATCCACCCTCTTTCCCAGCAGGTTGCCGCGGAACCTGCCTTCCTTACCCTTGAGCCTTTGGGCCAATGTCCTCAGCGGTCTGCCGCTTCTATGCCTAGAAGAGGGGGCCCCTTGCGTTTCATTGTCGAAGTAAGTTACCACGTGGTATTGGAGCAACTCCCAAACGTCGTCTATGACCGACTGCGGGGCACCGCTAGATATGTGCTCCTTGAGCTTCTCGTTGGCCCTGAGTATGTCGACCAACTTGTGGGTCAGGTCGTCCTCAGAGCGGAGGCCCGTCTCTAGGGTGATGGCGGGTCTCATGGATATGGGAGGGACGGGGAGATAAGTCAACACCGACCACTCAGGCCGAGCGACCTCCGGATCCCAACCTAACAGCTTCGCCTCGGCGTCTTTTATCTTCTCCAGCCTTAACCTTATCTCCGTAGGAGGTATTCTCACCAAAGAAGAGGCCTCACCCTTCTTCCCTCCCATTTGCTCGTAGAACGTAGTTGGCCTTTCGTACTCGATCGGATAGTTGGTTGCTCCGCAATGCGGGCAAACGCTCACTTGCGATGCCTTTTTTATTATGGTTTTCGAAAGCGCCTTCGCCAAGTTAGGGTTACGACCTTGGAGTTCTTCCATCTGCCTTTCGTATTCCTGGAGTTCATCGTCCGGTAGCTTTATCCTGCCGCACTCCCGGCATACCGCAGACAGAGTCTCGTGGATCTTTTTCGCCAGGCCTGGGTGGATAACGGGCCTTTCCAGGCGTATGTAACCGAAGTGCCCGGGACATTTGCCGGCCCTGGCACCGCAAGTCTCACAGCGCTGACTGGGCTCGACGGTACCGAGCCTCCTGTCCATCAGCCCTCCCGGGACTGGTAAGCCATCTTGGTCATACGTCTCAGGACTGTTTATTTCTACCACGGCCTGCTTCACTATCTTATCCGGAGAAAGCAAGCCGAACTTTATTCCCCTAACTATCTTCTTGTTGGTGAGGCTCATACTGGATCACCCGGCTCAACCTTCACGTCTATACCCATGGAAAGCATCTCCTGAACGAGTAATTTGAAAGCGTATGGCATGGTCACCGTCACGGGCTTGACCTTATCTCCACATATCGGGCAGACCCACCTATTCCTCTTGTAATCGAAGTAAGCCATGGCGCCGTCGTTTTCGCAAATCGTTACCTCAGTCTTGTCCGAAGACTCGAGCAGCCTATCAAGCAAAAGCGAGGAAGCTCCGTGAGCCACCAGGACGTCCCTCTCCATCTCCCCGAACCGAAGCCCGCCTTCCCTGGCGCGCCCCTCGGTTGGCTGGTGCGTTAATATCTGCACTAAACCCCTTGCCCTAGCGTGCATCTTATCGGCCACCATGTGATGCAGCCTCTGATAGTACGCCAAGCCGATGTAAACCTTCGCCTTTAGCATCTTTCCGGTCCTGCCGTCGTACATGACCTCCTCGCCGGTCGGGAGAAAGCCCAAGGACCTGAGCTGGGCTTCTAGCTGTTCCAAGGTCTCGCCCTCAAACGGAGTGCCGTCCTCGCGCTTTCCCCTTAGGGCAGCAGCCTTCCCTCCCATCATTTCCATTAGGTGGCCTACGGTCATCCTAGACGGGATGGCGTGAGGGTTCATTATGAGATCGGGAACGATCCCGCTCGCGGTGTAGGGCATGTCCTCCTGTGGCACGAGCAACCCGACCACGCCTTTCTGGCCGTGCCTTGAGGCGAACTTATCACCGAGCTCGGGTATTCTGTAGTCCCTAACTACGACCCTTACGAGTTTCCTCCCGTCGAGGTTCAACGTCACGTAAACCCTATCCACAATGCCGCTTTCCCCGTGCTTGAGCACCACGGAGGAGTCGTGCTTGACGACCTCGCCGCCCGTGAGCTCCCTGAACTCCTCCAAGAAACGCGAAGGACTCGTTTTCCCTATGATAACATCTCCTCCTTCCACGTCGCTATCGGGAAAAACTATTCCGTCCGCCTGATCCAGCTTGCTGTATTGTGAGGCCCCGTGGTATCCCCTCACGGTTTCGTCTGGGATCCCTATTTCGTCTTCCTGACCACCCGGGTACTTCCTTTCCTCTGTTTCATACAACCGGAAAGTCGAAGAGCGCCCTAAGCCCCTTTCAACGGAAGCCTTGTTGAGTATCACGGCGTCTTCTATGTTATATCCCTCGTAAGAAAGTAGTGCCACCACAAAGTTCTGACCAGTGGGCCGCTTATTGAAGCCTACCAGTTCCTCGGTCTTGGTGGTGACGAGCGGTAATTGCGGGTAATGAAGCACGTGAGCACGGGTATCAAGCCTCTTCTGGAAGTTGATGGTGGAAACCCCTATGGCCTGCTTGGCCATGGCCGTCTGATAGGAGTTCCTGGGACTCTGGTTGTGGTTAGAGTAAGGTATGAGGCTCGCGACCACGCCCAGCAGAGCGATGGAGTCCAACTCGGAATGGGTATACTTCCCCGGCTTGGCCTCTGCCTGCTCAGGGGTCAGGGCGATCATGGAATTCTCCTCCTCTTCCGCACTCAAATACTCGACTATCCCCTTCCTCACCAGCTCCGACCAGGGCATCCTGCCCGCGCTGAGCTCTTCTTTTTCTTGGTCGGTGAGCTTCAGCTTCCCATTCTGATCGAGCACGAAAAGTGGCCTTATTATCCTACCGCCATCGGTGAAGGCGTATACCTCTGAGAACCCCTCGCCCTGTACGTAGGAAAAGCTCTCATCGAACGGTAGAGACCCCCTTCTCTTTCTTTCCCTCAGCGAAGCCACCAATCTAATGGGGTCCGGGTGGAAACCTACCAGAATGCCGTTTACGAAGACCTTAGCCCCCGTCTTCGAGGAGATCCCGGTCTTGAGGAGCGAAGTGTCCCTGTAATCCAAAAACTCCACGCCCTCTTCGTTCATCGCCTTAAGCACTGGGACAGGGTCGCGCTCCACAGAGGTTATGGCAGATATGGCCAGGTTTTTCACCAGACCGCAGTTCGGCCCTTCTGGAGATTCGTTGGGGCACATCCTGCCCCACTGGGTACCGTGGAGGTCCCTGGCCTCGAAGTGGGACTGACTCCGGGATAGGGGAGATATGACGCGGCGAAGGTGAGATATGGTTGAAAGATAATTAGTCCTATCCAATAGCTGGCTCACCCCGGTCTTATTCCCAACCCAGTTACCAGTGGCCAGGGCGTGCTGGAACCTTTGCGTGATGAGGTCTGCCCTCACCAGGCTGTTGAGGTTCGGGACTTTTTTCATGCGGCTGAAAGACCTAGAAACCTGATATTGGAAGTCCTTCACGAAAGCCGCGAAAGCCACCGCGAAAAGCTGAGCCAGCAAATCACCCGCCAGCCTAAGCCTCTTGTTGGCGTAATGGTCCTTGTCATCGGCCTTCCTCATACCCTTTGAGAACTGCAAAACTTTTTCTGCCATCAAGGCGAGGTGAACTGCCTTCCTCAGGCGATCCTCTGGGGTGGTGCCGAGGTGGGGCAAAAAGCGAGTGTCCAGTTGCTCCTCGGCCCTCCTTATCCTTATGTCTTTGGGCTGGCCCACAGCCAACCTTCCGCCTATGTAATCCAGCGCGGCTTCCTTGGAGGTTATTTCTACCGCGTCCTGCAGTGGCACTAAGAGGGAGTCCTGGATCTCCTGAGAACTGCTCACAAGGTTTACTATTTGACTGTCCTTTTCCACTCCCAACGCTTTCATTAAGACGGCGAAGGGAACCCTAACTGGAAAAGCGGTGGATTCCACAAGCATCTTTCCGTCCTTGGCCAGCAGAAGCGAGACCGGACTCCTTATCCCGTTATAGTAAGAGAAGACCTTCGCCATGTAGTCAGCTGGCATGGTGCTCGGGGCCACATCCACTAGAATCTTGTTCGAGACTAGGTCCTCTTGCGATACGATTACCCTTTCTGAACCCCCGATGATGAAATAGCCACCTGGGTCATCCGGATCTTCGCCCATCTCTATTAGCTCTTCCCTGGACTTTGTCGACAGGGGGCAAAGGCTTGACCTCAGCATGACGGGCAACCTGCCTATGTAGACTTTCTCCTTCACGATAGGGATACCCATTGCCTGGCAACTCTTCGTCACTGGCATGGCCGAAGGACCCATGGCCAAAAGGGCCCTATCCGCGTTCGGCTTCTTTTCCTCTTGCACCCTCCTCGAGACATCCCTTATTTCTACCTCAAGCATGAGGGGTAAAGAGTAATCCATGTTACGTATGCGCGCCTGCACCGGATCCAATTCCGTTATGATCGTCCTGTCGGCCTCAATGAGGTGCGGATCCCTATCAACAGAAATCTTACCGAAGCATATTTTGAGGTTTTTACCCGGGACGTCTACCCCCTCCCGGTAATAATCGACCACCTGCTGCATCAAACTGTTTAAGAAGGATTCGTAAGAATCTAGGTGCTGCCTCACCAAGCCCTTTTCTTTGACAAATGATTGAAGGGCATACCAACCTAAAGACTCCGCTTTTTCCAAATCAAACCACTACTCTATACGCGATGGCTTGACCAGCCGTAGGGCTGTTCCTTATCAGTTTTATAACGTCCCCCCTTTTAGCCTTTAAGTACTTAACCATGGGGTCTCTGGCGCTGATCTTTGGAAGATCATCGCGGCTTACCCCCAACTCCTTGAGCACGGCTTCAGCGTCATCCCTGCTCAACAAAACATGGGTTGATACTAACACATGCCTGGAAATATCTAATCTAGTCAAGTCTAAGACCCATAATGCCTACTAGGCATTTAAAAACTCTGGCCCACTAATAAATTTTTCCCCTCTTTCTTTGAGGCGAGGGACCCTCTGACCCGCATCATCGCTATCCTTTTACCCGCGTGACGCCTTAAAACCAGGCAATGAAGATGGGACAAAGCGCCGAGAAAAGCATGAGAGAAAAGCTACAACCGAGCCCCCTTGATCAAATTCAAAAAAAGTTGAAAGAAGTAGAAGCGATAGCGGAGCGCATTTCGAATCAATCTGCCTCTGACTCAGCAAAGCTGATGAAAAGAGCACAAGCACTTGCCTCCGAACTGGAATCGACCGAAAAAGAGCTGGAATCCGACTACGAAAAATCGATCATGGAACAGGCCGCCAGCGAAGCCGAAGCAGAAGCCCAGAAAATACGCGAAAGAGCAATGCAGCAGGCAGATTCGGTAAAAAGGGAGGCCCAAAAAAACGCGGAAAGGGTCGTCAAACTGGTGTTGGACACAATAATGGGCAAGACCGAAGAAAAATGAAAACGGCGAACCAAAATGAGCGCAATTCTCCGCCGGGGTGGCGTTTCCTCCACTACTCCTGACATGCGCTACGCCGCTCTAGCTCCGAAGGTAGCCTGGCTACGCTCTACACTCCTGCCCCCCGCAGCGCTAGACGCGCTGTACAGTGCCGATTTCTCCTCGGCAGTGGCCACCCTTTCAAAGACGGCTTACGGCAGCTGGATACAAGGGATATTGCAAGCCCCAACGCCGGAAAAAGTCTTCAACGCGGTTAGGACCTATCTGTTAAGTAATGAAAGGGAAATAATCCTCTCCGCGCCAGAGGGAGCTAAGGCATACTTAGAGGCTTACGTCGCGCATTGGGAGGCAGACGACATCAAGATGAAAATACTCAACTCTTTTAGGGCTGGCTATTCCCAACTCAAGGCTACGGTCGACTCCCTCCCAGCGAGCTGGAAACAAGTGAGAGACTTAATCGAACAGGTAGAGAAAGCCGGAGACACGGGCCCGCTATCAGCCGCGGTTGACCGCGCCTACGCGCAGCAATTGGTAAACGCTTTCAATCGGTTGACCGATGGCGAAAGGACTCCCCTTTACGCGTTCGTTGAAACCCTCTTGTCTTGGTCGCGGCTTAAAGCTGAACTGATAGCTAAGAAGTATTCTTTTGACCTCAGCGATTACGATTTCGGCTTCGCCGACCGGTTAAAGTTCGACAAAGAACTCGAGGGTCTTTCTCCTTCAGAGGCGCTTTCAAAAGGAGAGACCATAGTCGCCTCGATTCTACAAAAATGGGCACAAAATCAAGCTCATGCGAATCAATTCTCGCCCGCACCAGCGCAGGCCGTCTTTTACCTTAAAGAGAAAGAAGGTGCGCAGGTGGCGAGGGCGCTAATTTCGCGCCTGTATGGCGTGTCGCCAACTAAGCGACCTGTTAGCTCATGCCGTTTCTTTCGTTTTAGGTTCAGTCCTACTCTCCGCACCCCTGATGCAAGCCATGTAAGCCATCACGTCCAGAGGCTCATAGTCAGCGAGCCGACTACTCTCGAAACAGTGACCACGCTAGGCTTGTGAATCCCCTCACGGGCGGGGTTTCCCGGTTCATCGACGCGCTCACGAGGAGAACGCATAGGGTATCCCCACGTTACAAGGGCGCTCCCGTCTCCTAACGTGCCCCCAGCGTTCCGGAAGAAAACCCGGCCGACCTTTAGTTGCCAAGCCACCAGTTACGACCAAACGGCCCATGCAGGCGCTTCATAAGGGGGCTATCAATCTCCTCCTCCGCGAACTACTCTTGCCCATCAACCCCCGAAAAGCTAAATAACGGGGTTTTAAAAATACTATGCCGTGCAAATCCAAGAAAAAGGAAAAGGCAGGAGATAACAAGCGGGCGCAATGATAAGGCGCCATTTTTATTTCTTGTAGACCCCTCATTAACTGTCCTCCTCCCCGCTCCAGAAGGGGCGAGGCTTGCCTTCTTTTTGTCGGGGCTCGCCGCTGATCTCGACCGACCATCGGTCACCGGGTAGTAGTTATGGCCTAAGCCACTCAGCCTTCACCTCCCTCCCCGTTATGAACCCGTCACACCGCTTGCTCCGGAAACTGCTTGGTAAATGACCCACAGTGCTGTCTTCTCAACTAAGAACCACATCCCGCAATCAACGCGCCACTCGGCGATCGGGTAAAATGACATCCCGCCCTTCATCTAAATGAAGTTTTCTAAGAGCATCCAACCATTTCACCGTTAAGAGACCATTACATAAAAAGCTGCCACTTCCACTTCAAGCGCATATGCTTAGCGCTCCCCTAACCTGCCTTTCTGTGGTCTTACAGCCGGCGTGACAACTAAGAATACTCCCCATACACGGGGCAGGATATCCGAAAACGAGCTACGAGTAAAGTGGCCCGCGTAAACGCCGACGTGCTTTGTTCTGCGTAGGAACCCCATGATATTTTTTGTCTCTTTTCTGACGATCCGTGAGGAAAAGCGGGCTCGGCGGGATTTGAACCCACGGCCAACGGATCTCTCCACCAACGGGTTAAGAGTCCGTCGCTCTACCGTGCTGAGCTACGAGCCCAAACTTTATCGGACCACTTTATTTAAGTATTCTGGAAGCGCGATCTCTCCTGATGAGCACACCGCTCCTGATGGGCACTCCCAGCGAATCGGCTATTGGCCGACATTTAGCCATGAGAGCGTGATAAACGGGAAGGGGGGGCTCCCCTTCAGTTAACGTTTCATAATTAGCCATTCCCTTGGCGAGCAGAAAATCGTAATCCTTCGCCTCCAATCCATCCCAAGTGAACCCCACGGCACGGGGCTCGTAATAGTATGCACGGACGTCAGCGGGCACGTCAAACCGAAGCTCCTCTTCCGTCACGTCGTTCAGCAGTGGAATCTTCTTAGCGTAAACGTCGACCCGCGCGTAGTTTGCCATGAACTTAACCAACGCCAGATCGAACACGTGTTCTCCTACATTATCGAGCACGAAAGCAACGCGCCTCGCTGAGAGCAAGTCTTTCCAAAGCCTGGGGCTTTCGTCTATGGAAAGTTCTGGCGGGTGCATCAGCAAATCCTCCTTGAATTGGTAACCCTGAACGTCGAACTCCAAACCGTTTGCGGCAACGGCCAACCTGACCAAGGCCTTGAAGGCGTCAAAGCCACCCCTTGAAACCAACTCGTTCAACCCCCCGGCGAAACGCTCGGCCACTGACATGGCCAAGGCCTTGACCTCTTTGTAAGGATCAGCGTTTCCAGTCATCGACTTCAAAGTCTGCATATCCGTGTATTCCAAGAAAGCTGGCACCGCTGATGGGTTAAAGCCGCGGTGGAGGTTCTCTATTGCAGCCAACATGGCCTTGAACTTCACCTCTTCGTTGGCCCCGCTCTTATCCAACGCGCTGAGCGCCCGGTTCAACAGGCAAGGTCCGCAGTCGGCCTTAAGCTTCGACCCGATCACCCCCTGTACTAGTCATGAAATACGCCCCTGACGATCTTTGCTGCCTATCCAATATACTTCCTTCTTTGTTAACCCTGGGCCTACCGGTCTCGGGGTCCCTTCTCATGGTTATGCCCACATCCATGAGGAACTTGTTAACTCCGTCTAACACCTTAACGGGGCTCTTGGCCTTCCCGGCCTTCCCAGGTTGCCCCTCAAACACTATCATCGAATCAGCCGTTGAGGTTAGAAGCAAGAGGTCGTGGTCCACGAGAAATGCGGTCGCCCTGCGCGATGAGACAGCCCTCCTTATGGCCTTTCCCACCCTCAGACGCTCTTCCACGTCCAAGAAAGCGCTCGGCTCATCGATCAAGTAAACGTCTGCTTTCCTCCCAAGGCAGAGCGCGACCGCCACTTTCTGCAGCTCGCCCCCGCTCAGCGAACGCGTATCGCGATTCAGCAGCCTGTCTATGCCCAAGGGTTCGTAGACCTCCGTTTTGAAAACTTCTTCCTGAAGGGCGTCCTTGACACCACTCATGACCTCCGCCACTGTCATGGGGACTGGCTTGAGCACCTGAGGCTTGTAAGATATTACAAGCCCCGCTGCAGGTTCAACCCCCTCGTCGGGCTTGATTATACCCGCTATCAGCTTGACGAAGGTAGTCTTACCGATCCCATTCCTACCCAAAATAGCGGTTATGCCACCCTCGAGGGCCGAACCCGCTTCCGCGCTCAACTGGAAATCGCCCAATTTCTTGCTCATCGATCCCCATTGGAATACCACTCTGCCGGGCTCCCCCTTCTCGAGACCAACGTCGAAGAAGTCAATACTGCCCTCTCTAAGCCTCGCGTTTTCCTCCGGGAGATACCCCCTCAAGAAGTTGTTTATGCCGTTCCGAGTCCCATAAGCCATGCTAGCCGTGCCGAAGACCCCGGGATCACCATAAACAATAGAAACGTAATCCGAAAGGTAATCCAGCACTATGAGGTCGTGCTCCACCACCGCCGCCGTCTTACCAGAGGCCACCCTTTCCCTAATTTTTTTAGCCGCCTTCATGCGCTGGAACACGTCGAGGTAGCTTGAGGGTTCGTCTATGAGGTAAACTTCGGCATCCTTGGAAAGCGCGTAAATTAGGGTCATCAGCTGTAGCTCACCACCGCTCAACTGGCGCAGCTCCCTATCCATCAAAGCCTCCAAACCGAAATCCGCTACTAGGGATAGCCCAACCTCGAGCTCCGAAGGGGAAAGACCGTTTAGCCACTGCCGGACGGTTTCGTCCATCGAGACCCCCTCGGCGGCGCCTCCTATTATCTGGGGCTTTACCGAAACCCTCATTTTCCCCCCGTACAGATCGGAGAAATACTTCTTGAGTTCGGAACCCTTGAAAAAATCCCTTACGTCAACTCCCTCAAGGCCACCGAAGTTAGGCCTCAACTGGCCGGCAAGGATCTTCATGGAAGTGCTCTTGCCCGCCCCGTTGCGCCCTATAATCCCCGTGACGTACCCCGTTTTCACCTCGGGCAAGCCGTAAAGGGCAAACGCGTTTTCACCATATCTGTGAACAAGCCTCCTACCCCAGCTATCCGGTAAGTTAACTATGGATATGGCCCCGTAAGGACACTTGTGGACGCATATACCACAGCCTATGCACGTGCTTTCGTTTATTCTGGACTTCCCATTCTCGGCGATCCAAACGGTCTTAGGTCCTATCCGGTTCACAGGGCAGAATGTGACGCAAGGCGTCCCACATGACTTAGAGTTACAAAGGTCATCATCTACGGTGGCCAGCCTCAACAAAATCCCCTATTTCGCTACTCTTCTCCTTCTCCCCACTCCTCTTCCTCTTCGCCCTCTTCTTCCTCCTCCTCTTCTTCTTGGTCTAACTCTCCAGAGCTGAAGGACTCGAGGACGTACTCCCTTTCTTCCTCGCTCTCCTTTGGAAGTTCGTCTGTCAGGAGCTTTATCTTTTTCTTGCTGTCCATCTTGGTCTTCTCGACGTAAATCTCCTCCTTTGCCAACTCCTTGTAACCACACTTCTTGCAAACCAAGTAGACCTTGCCCTTCTCTCTAATCGGGACTAAAACGCTTCCATCCTTTGGACAAAACTTCATCTGGGATCACCACGGCAGGACGTAACCACGGCTTTGGAGTATATCAAGATTATCATCGAAAGAAGAACTCAGAAGTTATATAAAAGGTTTTACCAAAAAACGAGTGCGCAGGAAGGCCCCAATTGAGGACGTCAAGCCGACGGAAAAGTATCAGATAACCCACCGCCGAAAATCCAAGCCCACTTCTAAAAATGACTTCGTTTCCTTTCCTTCCTGACCAGGTATATCTCGTAGAGAGACGTTATGAACAGCATCATGCCAAAAGCGAAGCTGAGTCCCCAGATGGCATCCCTCACGGCATAGTAACCAAGGTAGAAGAGGGAGGTTTTGCTCTCGGTATCGATTATGTACAAATGCAATTGATAAGCGATTGGATTGTTATATTTTTGCGGGTAGAGGAAAAGCCAAACGATCGATATCAAAAACGTGATCAATGGGTAAATCAAGTTTTTGCCTCCACCCCTCTTGTTCAAATAATCGACCAGTGCAACGATTATCACCACGACGGCCAGCGCGCTGTTCAGCTCTGCCACGGCGTAGTTAAAGTGGGTTAGCTGCATTTCCTCAGCGGGGATGAGGGCCAAATCAAGAAAACCTATCATGATATTCAATAGAGCCATGGACTTCGGCGATCCGGTTTTCAGAGTGCCCGCCGACTGAGACAATTTTTGCTTCGAGCAACTCGTGCGCAGATATATATTCCTTTCGGTGACAAAAATTAAGGCGCGTACCACCGGCACACGGCTTTTACGCGTAGACAAACCCTGACCTCTTCCCCGCCCCGAAGGGCGAGATTCCCGAGGTCTTAGGTGTTACACCACTAACGGGAGCTACTCTGTTGTGGTCCACCGGGAAGGAGAACGGCTTCCTTACCGTTGAGATTACTGAGTTGGTGGCCTTCTTCAGGATGTTCAGCGCGCCGTTCAGGTCGGAGCGCAGTTTATGCTCCAAGGGACAGCTGACCGCTCTTCTCCCTCCTCCCTTGACTTTTGAGTGGTGGAGACGCAGTACTTAGAAGTGTTGTACTCGACGACCTCGAAGGCCTCCACGCCGCATTCTTGGGCCTTCGACTCCACCGCGCCCATCAACCCGCTGTAAGAACAAAGGTTTGAAGTGAGCTTGTTGTCCACTCATGGGCGATGTTGAGAGGGTAGCCCAAGCAGATCGCCGAGGCGTCCAGTTGACAGAGGGCCTTTATTAGGCCGGACGCGAAGCCCCTTTAAATGTGAAATAGTCCCCTCGTCTGCTCCTTGAAAAGCCTCCTCTTCTCCCTCGAAAACTCGTCGCGCGCTTCGAGTTCCCCGGCGACCTTTGCCCTGTCTGCCGGGGATCGTATCTCAGCGATCCTCCTCACCAGCTAGGAGTAGTCCTCCTCGGTCCTGACATCCTTGTAGAACAAACAAGTGCCGTCGCCGACGACGACGCTCGCCAGGGCGCTTATTTTATGCCCAAGTCGACTGAAGCGACCTCGTCACCCTTGGGGGGACTCGACTTGGACTGGTCGCCGTGAAGGATGTACTTCGACTTATTTTCCTTCCTCGCCGTATCAGCGCCCACCTCGACCGGGACAGGGGCGCACCAAGCGTTCTCGGTCTCGTCGCGGTGTACCTCGAACCTACCCCCTTTGCCGCCCCACTTCAGCCCGCTCGCGAAGTCGACATCCAAGCTGAAGTCCTTCAGGACCAGTTTGCGACCCCGCTCGTCTACGGCTTACCCATCTTTTGTCACCATGAAGAGCGACTTCCTGTTCTCGCTCTCCTTTTACTTCTAGTTATGCGGCGGGTTCACACGCTTCACAAAGGGTGGTCGTTTTACCTACTTCCTCATCCTTAGGTGAGAGAAGAGGGACGTGCAGGCCTCGTCGATCTTCCGCATGGCGGCTCGCGCGTTGACACTATCCAGTCCTTCCTTTTATCTCTCGTAGCACTCGTCCCACGTCCCCTTGAGGTCTACATCGCGCTTTTGGAAGAACCCCTGCCTCCTCTCGTAATCGAGCTCGTTGAAGGGCTCGGCCAAGAGGTCCGCTAACCTCCCGAGCTCCCTTTCTTGAAAAACCGTTTGGTAGCAGACGTACTGCGTTCGTCTTCCTATCCGCCTGCACGACCTCGCCGATGCCCTCCCCGGGCATCGCGGGAGAAATCGACCCCCGCCCCTCATTTCCAAGGAGTTAACCTGAGGAGGGCACTTTAGAAGAGAAACTCAGAAGTTCAAGAACCTTTCCACAATGGGGGCTACCCCTCCTCGCCCCCGAGAGAGGCGAAGTCTTCCCCTTTGAACCCCTCACACATAAGCGAAGCGCCGAAGCCTCCTGGACCTTTTGGGCTTCATGGGAACCTCAACCTCAACCTTATCTTAACCGTTTTTCCGTCATAACTAAGAGGAGAGTAAGCGCGCCCATCGCCGGAGAAGAACTTCATCATCCACTCATAAAAGTGCAACCTCATACTTTGTATGAAGACCAACAAGGCTTCAAACGCCATAACAACGAAATTACCTACCGCCACGATAGCCCAAAAGCAGGCCCAACCCAATAATCCTTCACCTGCCGCGCCGTACGCAAGCCAGGCCACCAAGAATACCACCAGCATCAAGGCCAGGTGAGCCACCGCCATGGCCAGAAGCCTGAGGTACGAAAAAGTGTTAGATATGAATGCGATAGTGCTTTCGACAGCTTCCATTATTCCCTCGACAACGGTCTCCCCAAGGCCGAGTGCAGACCCCAATACCGGGGAAGCGTATAGCAAAACGAAAGGGATGAGCACCAGCGCAACCCACAGGAGGGCTCCTACGCCAGAAAAGGGCACTCTTTCCACGATTAGCGAGAAAGCAGAGGGCAACAAAACCGCTTTTGGCAACTCAGAAGAAATGGCTTGATAAACCAGACCCTTCTTCAGTTTATTCACAACTGAAAGGGCGAAGCCGGATGTCATTTGCAAAACACCAACCCCCATGGATAATATCATGAGCCTGACGACGTAGGAGCTAGTAGATGAGGCTACTGATGAGGAGGGTTGCCAAGCAGAAAAAGGCGTACCCCCAATCGGGAAGGCCGTTTGCCAATCAAATATGTGAAAGGCCAAGGGGTGAAAATCGAGGCCAAAGAATTCGCCGAAAGCCAAGCCGGAAAAGACCGCGGCTAAACCAGATAAAAGGACTATCGCGCCCAGGTCCTTCATAGGTCCCTTTCCGAATTTGTATAGGGCTGCCCCGCTAAGGGCAAGAACTAAGGCCTGTCCAGCATCGGGAAACATCAACGCGAAAAGTATTGGGAAGGTGATCGCCGTTATGAGCGTTGGGTCAACCTCCCCATATCCAGGGAGACCGAAGCTACCTACTATCACCCCGAAAGAAGATACCAAGCGCGGTAGCCTCTGCCAAGTCGGTGGCCTGTCTGAGGGTAGCGCTGGCCTATGGAAGACCAACACCCCGGGAAACTCCTTGGTGACGTCCAGGGCCTCCTTTAACCGGGCGCTGGGGACAAAACCCGTTACAACTCTGGTTTCCTCGGTAAACGGCTCACCAGATCCCGCGTCCAACGAGCGGAGTAACATTTCCGCGGTCTCGGCGGCCCTAACGGCCATGGGTGAGGCCTCAGATATGAGGGCATCCAGCTGGGAAGATAAAGAGGAGCTCTGTTGCGTTAGCTCGCGGAGCCGACCTTCGGCTTTCTCGATGGCATCCGCAGCGACCGGCGGTAACCAATCGGGGTACTGCAACTCGCGGCCCCCTTGCCGTGTGACTGCCTGCCCGACGTCCGCCTCTTTACCGCGATCCATCACCGCGATCACCGTGGTGCCACCGCTTACATCGTCGCTTATCGCGGCGCACGGCAAGGCGATACCCGTCCGTTGCTCCTCGAACCGATATACCTTGAAGGTCAGATCAGTCCCAAGCGAAGAAAAAACCGTCAAATCAAAACTTGGCGGGAAACATTTCAACGTCTCGAGCGCGGCGATCAGCTTTTTGCTTTCATCGTCCACTTGAGCTTTGGCGGATTCCAGGCGGTGTTTCTGATCAGCGTAGCGGGTCAGCCTATCCAGGAAATCGTTCAACAGGTCATCCCACGACGAAAGCGAGACTTCTTGCTTTGTAGGGGCCGGGCCCTTGAACTCAGACGCCTTGGCCAATATCTGTTCCGCCTTTTCCCTAAGCTCGGCCGACGCCGAGGCGCCGCTCGACGGCCCAAAGTGAAGGAAACCCTTCTCCCCAAGCGCGTCCACCAATTCGCGGAGGGAGCTGGCCGGCACGACCATCTCCACGATCTCCATTGGCTCGGGAAAAAGCATGTGTGATAACAGCGCCTTACATTTAAGCGTTAAAAGTTCGGTTGAGCTAGCTAACCTCGCATTCCCTGCGTCTTCTTGCATCTCTACTGGCCCGTATCGTCTCGCCTTTCGTCTTCCCTATGCTTTCGTTTTCTTTCTCTCCAGAACCGAACTGCCTTTTGCGCCTACGCGCTTCTCCGGCGCGGTGCCCTTCTTTGTCTTTCGCGCGGATCATTGCGCGGCCGTAATCGGGCTCAACGCCCATGTCGTTTAACCCCAGCGACGCGTCGCGCGGCCACGTACAGGCGTACGTATGGCTCAACGCCCGTCGTTTAACCCCTTCAAGAGCAAAGGAGTTCATCGGCGCGCTCCACTGCTGACGGTATTCCCTCATAATCTGCTTCGACCCAGAGAACACGCCCTTAGGTCGCGCTGAATTAAAGCTACTCGCCGCGCCCCAAAGCAGTTGACATTCATCGTTACTGACCTCCTCCCCGCCCCGAAGGGCGAGGTTTGTAGTTCGTCTTATCAGTTCTTTGACCGACAGGGTTAAATCAAAAGCGCCGCCTTGATACGCGACATGTGGCCAAGGGGACTCGGGAGGCTCAGCTTCTGGGGGAAGAAAGAGAAACTGGCGATCGATACCATCGTTAAGGAAGCAAAGCTAGTCTCGGATACCGTGGCGGCACTCGAGGGTGTTACGGCCGCAATAGAAAAAAGAGACTGGGACGAAGTGGAAGCCGCTAGCGAAGAGGTATCGAGACTAGAAGAGAAGGTCGACCTGATGCACAGGGAGGGGATGGTGCTTATCTCGGAGGGGGCATTCTTCGCGGGCATCCGGGAGGACGTGCTTAGGCTCATGGAGCAGCTAGACGACGTGGCCGATTTTTCAAAGGACGCGAGCAGGGTTATAGCGCAATATCCGATAAGCCACGAAACCTACGAACTGGTCTTTTCTGAGGTGAAGCCGGTCGCTTTGGTCAAAAAAGCCGAAGACGCCATGGCCATATTGATCAACGCCGTTCAGTCGCTCTTCTCAGACCCAAGGGAGGCCATCAGGCAGGCCATCGACATCGAGAGAAGGGAAGAGGAAGGTGACGAAATAAAGGCGCGCATGATCAGGAAGATATTCCTGGAACGCCAAAGGCTTGACGTTTTAACCCTTCTCGAACTGAAGGACTTCGTCCTCTGGCTAGACAACGTTTTGGACGCCGTTGAGCACTGCTCCGACGTCGTTATAATAATTTCGGCCAAGTCTGGTGTATGAGTTGATTTTATTCGCCCTTTCGTTGTTCGCCGCCTTCGCCATAGGCGCCAACAACGCGTCCGCCTGCGTTGGGGCTGTGGTAGGGGCGGGATTGATGAACCAAGAAAAAGCGCTGGCGCTGGCTGGCGCCGGCATGGCGACGGGGATCTTGCTCGAGGGCTGGAAGATGAAACCGAGCATAGTGGGTAAGTTGCTCCTGTTCTCCGACCCAAAAATAAACGCTTGCCTTTTGCTTTCTTCACTGATAGTACTCCTAATGGTTACGTTGTTCGCCATCCCCCTTTCCTTCTCCCAAGCTCTGGTCGGCGGGGCCGTAGGGATCGGCGCCCTAGAAGGGACGCTTAACTCCGGTTTCGCGCTAGTGGTGGGCTCGTCGTGGGTTTACGCGCCGCTCATGTCGATCCCCGTCGCCGCGCTGATTTACGTCTTTTTAAAAAAAGCCCTCCCAAAGGGTATTTTCCAAAGGGCGAGGGTCAACGCCTTTCTCGTCTTGGCCTCTTCCTTCTACGTTGCCTACGTGCTCGGCGCCAACACAGTCGGCCTTTTGGAGGGCTTCAGCTCGACGCCAGTAACCGTGGCCGGCCCCTCTCTAGCCCTAGCCTCATTCCTGGGGTCATTCGTGGCCGGGAAGAAGGTGACGAAGACGGTTTCCGAGGACATAGTTGGCATAAGCCCCGTGGCGTCAAGCGGAGCAAGCTTTGGTGGGGCCCTAGTGGTCGAACTGATGACGCAGTTGGCCGTACCGGTATCGGTATCGCAGATAGGCGTAGCCGCCCTTTTCGGGCCGTCGCTTGCGCATAAGGCCACCGTCTCCAACCGGTCTAAAATATTGAGGATAATTTTTGTGTGGGCCTTGGCACCAATTTTCGGCTTCGCGCTCGCCGTAGGGTTGTACTCCGTCATGCCCAACGGGCTCCCCTGGTGAGCCGAGCCGGCCCTCCGGGAAAATCTGAGCGTTTACCGTCGTTCAGCCAAGCTGAAAACCCCACCTATTTCATCAATCTCGATCGAACTCAACCTTTAACTCGAATTCGACGTGCCCCGCTTTTTTCAACTCTTCGACCAGCCCTCTATCTAGATTGGCTGCGGATTTATCGCATTTCACGGCTACCGTATCAGGACTTAAATAACCGCTCTTGCGAAAAATCATCCCCTTTTTACCGTCTAAAACAAGCCCCGGGTCCCCGAAGCCCTTTACGACGTCTACGTACTGACCAGCCGAAATCGTAAGGGTAACCCTCGCCCCTGACCTTATCTTCTCCTTTACCTCCTCAGGCAACCCGGCGGCGGTCAAATCGGATCCCACGGCCACGATGCAATCCCCCCTTTCGCTCAAGGAGCTCTCGGAGGTTATCTCGAGAGTTGTCTTGTGCGCGGCCCCCACGTTGGGATGACCGCTAGCGGAAAAACGAACCCTGAGCTCAGAAACCAACTCTTTTCACCCCGACTTCGCTTTCATCCGCGACAACCTCTCCTTTTTATCTAACCCAAAGCCTTCTTCAGCAGTTTCAAAATAGATAGGTTTATATAATTTTGGATATGAACGATTTGTGCGTGCATGGGCAGTAGGGTGGTTGCAAAGACCCAAGACCTCCTTTGGAAAGAGAGGGAGGGGTACGTGCACGTACAGGGGAGGAAGCGGACTGAACATGGAGGGCGCTTCCCAGCGCGATTGGTGGGACCGCGCGGTGCTACCTTCGCTTCTGGGTGGGTGCGTCCTGACGGGGGCGGAGCGGAAGACTCCCGATGAACTCGCGAGGGAGTTGAGTGAAGTTGTGAAGCCCAAGCTCTACGCGTACGATGGGTATGCTGATGCGTACCCGCGTGCGCATACGTAGAGCGAAACCCAATTTCTAGAATTCATCTCCTTCCCCGTTGCCGTTGCCGTTATCGGCCTCTTCGGGCGCACCCCCACCTCCTCTGTACTTGAGCTGTTCCTCTCCATATAACTTTTTAGATATCAGCTTGAACGTCATATCCCTTTCCGCCACGCTGATCTTCGCCACGTCCGTGAAGTTATCACCCTCCCTCACGGTGAGCGTGGCGGTGTAAACGTGGCTACCTCCCCTGCCATCCCAAACCGCGAACTTGAGGTAATAAGTCTCGCCCGACGACCCCTCGAAGGGGAGATTCGCCGAGAACCTAGGTCTCCTCCTAGTGCCCTCATCTTCGGACAAAATTATCAGTCTAGTGCCTCCCCGACGGATTAAAGTTTTTTCGAAAAAGTAAACCGCCCCGCCCTAAAGGGCGCGGTTTCCCTCTTTCCTCATTCGCTGATCTCGCGGTATCCTTATCCGCCCAAGAGCCTCAAAGGGTATGAGGGTCGAGGAGAAGTACGGGCATCTTCTCAAGGAGGCGGGGAAAGCGGCCGAAAAGGCGTACGCCCCCTACTCCAAGTTCAGGGTCGGCGCCGCGCTGTTGACCAAAGAGGGAAAGGTGTTCACCGGTTGTAACGTGGAGAACGCCTCGTACGGTCTATCGATGTGCGCAGAAAGGGTGGCAGTATTTAAGGCCGTGTCCGAGGGCTACAGGGAATTCGAGGCCATAGCGGTGGTCTCGGATCCGCCCGGGGCCAGCCCCTGTGGGGCTTGCAGGCAGGTACTGCACGAGTTCTCCCCGAACATAAAGGTGATTTTTAACGGTGAACAGTTTTCTCTAACCGAGTTACTCCCCAAGCCCTTCGGGGGAGGTGAGCGGCTTGCGCGAATCCGAAGAACCCCGGGTGGGGGGGAAAGAGTACCACATAGCCTGCGCGCCGGGTGACGTAGCACCTTACGTGCTGCTACCGGGAGATCCAGACAGGACCGCGAGGATCTCATCCACGTGGGATGAGGTGCGGTTCCGGGCATCGCACAGGGAATACGTAACTCACACGGGCAGGTATAAAGGCGTTGAACTATCTTGCACATCCACGGGCATAGGGGGGCCAAGCATATCCGTAGCTCTGGAAGAGCTGTTCAGGGTAGGAGCGCACACCTTCATAAGGGTGGGCACTACCGGCGCCATCCAGCCGGATATCGAGGTAGGTGACCTGATAATCAGCTCGGGCGCGGTGAGGCTCGACGGGGCCAGCAAGACCTACGTAGACGAGAGTTATCCCGCGTTCGCGGACCTAGAGGTTACAACTGCGCTCATCGAAGCAGCTGAAGCCCTGGGCGTAAAATATCACGTAGGCGTCACGGCCAGCGCCGACTCCTTCTACACGGGGCAAGGTAGACCGGGTTACAACGGTTACCAACCAAGCCGGTCCGCGGAATCGCTCGTCGACCTCAAAAGGGCGGGGATCCTAAACTTCGAAATGGAGGCGGCCACGCTTTTCGTGGTGGCCAGGCTCTACGGCGGAAGGGCGGGTGCGATAACCGCCGTGATAGCCCAAAGGGAGACCGGGGAGTTCAAGCCGGATGCCGGGGTCGACGACGAAATACGCGTGGCTGATGAGGCGATCAAGATATTGCACGAGTGGGACACCCTGAAGTCGAAAAGGGGTAAAACCCACTTCTTCCCCTCCCTCCTCACCTCCTCCCCGCCCCGAGGGAATCTCACACCTCTCATCCTTTTTCCCACCGATCTCCGCGTCCCTCACGGCAAGGCCTAGGCGATAGCCGGTTATCTGTACAACGGCATCACCAAACGGCCAACGGTTTCGGCGTGAATACCACCCTTTCAGTCCCTTTCACCCGCGGGCCACCAACTTCTCATCTCCAGTTCCTACCAACGGGTTGCTCCCCTCCTCCCCGCCCCCCTCTCGCGTCCCCCTTCCCTCCCGGGACAGCTGCTCCTGCCCCGGGAAACCCCAAAAACGCTCGGCGCCACCCTACGCGATGGGCTTTGCAAGCCCTGGCCCGGCTTCGAAGCCGATGCCGGATTTCACCGGCCTCGAAAACGCGCCTTATTTTTCTTTAGTCAGGTTTAAAAACGCCTCCCTGAAATTACCGATATTGAGGGCTTGTCCCGTCTGCGGAAAAGACATGAACGGTGAGGAGGGCTACTCGAGGGTGAGTGCCCACCACTTGGGCAGTGGGACCCTTTGTTCGGATTGCGCCATAAGCCAGATCGAGGAACTTCCCCCTACCATAAAGGTCAGAGTGCCCAAGTGCAGGGTTTGCGGGTCCATAAGGTGGAAAGGCCAGTGGATACCCGCGCCCAGCGGGGAGGACTGGAAAGAGCTGGTCAACTCGGCGCTTTACCCCTACCTCAAGGACTCCGATGGATACGACGCGGAAATCAGGTCGGTTAACGAACATCCAAGTGGCGCCAAGGTGACCTTTGAAGCCCGCGTTTACGTGGGCTTTGGTCTGTCGAAAAAGGAGGGAGGGCAATTGGAGTTTGAATACGAACGCACCATATGCCCCTCTTGCGCCATGGCCTCCGAAAAGAACTATCCTTACCTAATTCAGATAAGGGGTGAGGGACGCAAGCTGGAACAAGACGAACTGAAACGGCTTGAGCACATGGTCGAAAGCATGGCGGAAAAGCGCACGAATTCCCCGCTGAAAGTAGATGAAAAGGAGGGAGGGCTTGACGTACAGGCCTATTCTCCCGATTTCTCGCTCATGCTAAGGCGCGAATTGGAAAGGAAGTTCATGGTGCAGATGACGTTCAGCCAAAGGTTGCTAAAAAAAGAAAGGGATGGAAGGTTGGTTTACCAGAAGATTTCTCTGGTGAGGCTTTTCAAGCTCAGGCTGGGGAGCTCCGTCGTGCTCGAGGGATCTGTGGCCAGCGTGGAGGGGGCGGACGGTTACGACCTGGTCATGAAGAAAAAAGACGGCGACGAGTACCGCATGAGTCTATCGGAGGCCTTCAACCTCTACAAGTCAAGGCAACTGGAGCTGATAAAGTACTAGAAACGGCGCGAGCGCAAGCGCATGACCTCCTCCCCGCCCCGAAGGGCGAAGTTTTACCCCCATTTGAACCCGCTCATTTATAAGGCCCGGCCCCATATTTTATAGAAAAGCGTCATGAGTTGGAGGAGGGGATCGCAAGATAGGTTCTACGGGGCGGCCAAGCGCAGGGGCTACAGGTCGAGGTCGGCCATGAAGCTTTTGGAGATCGCCAAATACGGTAAGCCGAAGCCCGGTGACGCGGTACTCGACCTGGGATGTTCTCCCGGGGGTTGGTCCCAAATCCTTTCCGAGGCCGTGGGCCCGAAGGGCGAAGTGGTCGGGATAGATACCGTAGACCCCCACCTCTCGTTGCCAAACTTCACCTTCGTGCAGGCTGACATGAGGCAACTGGTGCCCGGATTGGGCCCCTTCGCCTCCATCTACTGCGACGCATCGCCCAAGTTCATCGGGGTCAGGGACGTCGACATGGCCAGGGCCCAAGAGCTCTGGTTGGCATGCGTTAACTGGTGCGATGAAACCCTCGAGGACGGAGGTACCCTGGTTATGAAGGCCTTCCAATCCAGGGAACTCGAGGAGGTAAGGCCGCAACTGGAAAAGCGCTTTGACCAAATCAAGTTCTTCAGGCCCACCTCGTCCAGGAAGGGTAGCTCCGAGGTCTACCTGCTCTGCTACGGTTTCAAGAGGCCGGAGAGGAAACGAGAGGGATCCTCAGCGCCCGGGTCGAACCTTATCCCCTGCCCATCGAAGTGGGTCGGGCTGCACCGAACCCCCCTTTCTCTCAGCTTGGAAAGCACCGCGTCCATGGGCGGGTTTCCACCCCTGACCAGCGCGGGGACGAGGTAATAAAAGGGTGGATAACCGAATTCATCCATCAGCGCCTTGAGCAGCTTCTCAACCCTTTGTGGCCTCTCCAGCTGCCCCTTCAAGCCCTCTAGCTTCGAGAGGAGCCCCTGGACGAAGGGGGGCGTGCTCAGCTCGCCCAGCCAGACCGGCCCTCCCAACTCGGCCCCCGCGGGCGCCCTTTGGATCAAGTCCCTTGGATCGTTTCCCCAAAGCCTGCGCTTGTCCGCCCAACTGTAGACCACGAAGCCGTTTGCCAGTTCGGGGCCCACCGGCCCCTTCACGGTAACCCTGAGGAAAACCCTGACGTAGTGGTCAGCGTAAAACGACAAAAGGGGACAAACGGACAAACCCTGAAGCCTCGCCCGGCGGTAAGCGTAGCTGATGAGGATCCTCACCGCCACCTCGTGGCAAAACTCCGACCTGAAGGTGAACGCCCCGTACTTCTCCATCGAAGCCCTCGGGTACCTGCCGCAGAGCGTCGCCAAATCGGTGGCCGTAAACGCGAGTATTCCCCCAGACTTCACCGCCGCAAGAGCGCTGTCCAAGTAAGGCGCCGGCGAACCGAAGGGGTCTACGTCGACCAGGTCGAACCTCCTATTGGGGGCGCTCTCAGCCGAAAGGAACACCCTAGCGTCGGTGGACTGGACGCCTATTGAATCTGAAACGCCGTTGGCCCGCGCAGAGCGCAAAAGCAAAGAAAGGGAGGAGGGGGAAAGGTCGTTGGCCTCCACGTAGGCCCCCAACAGGGCGTACCTGACGCTCCTGCTCCCCACCCCCGCCATGGCGTCGGCCACGCGCGGCCTCTCCACCCCCAGCGACGCCACGACCAAAAGAGAGACGTCCCTGTTGAACGCGGCAACGGGGTTGTAAAAAGGGATAGAGCCCTTGCGGGGAGCGGGGGAGTCCGGGACTAGCAGGCTCGCCCCACCCTCGGTGACCCACTTGACGGGGAACTCGTAGCCCTCCAACTCCGTCACCGCCCCAGCTCTTTCTCACGAAACTGGGGGCCTTTCCCACCGACGCGAGAAAGGCGCGGGTCTTAGGGTCGGAGGGATATCCCGAGCCCGCCCCGATCACGCAACCCACGAGCCTATCCCTCACCACCTTGGCCAATATCGAGGCGGCGGCGGCAAAGGCGCAAGTGGAATCCGCGTCGTGCCTCGCCTCGACCTTCAAGCCCGTCAGCGAGGAAAGCCTATCGGCGAACTTCCTCTCGGATCCCAGGGCGTCTACTACGGCAAGGTCGGGCTTCAGGCAAGATATGGCCTCCGCCATCAAAACCACCTCCAGCTCGTTCAGGTTCCCCTTACTTTTTTTGACGTTGCGGTCTATCACTTCCGGCGGGACGACGAACAGGACCGATTTGGTCATCGAGGTCACCCTCGGGGCCAACGCCTCCCTTTTGCGGGGAGTCAGGGCTTTGGAGTCCTTTACCCCCATGGAAAGTAACTTTCCCTTTATGCCCTCGTCGCCGGCCACCGCGGCGATGACCATGGGACCGACCACCGGCCCCCTACCCGCTTCGTCAACGCCGGCCAGCATCAACCCTTCCACTCACCGTATATCATCATGTGGTCTTTTTCGAAGGGCTCGAGCTGGGATTCCATGGTTATTTGGAAACCGCCCTCCTTGAGCGCGGACCTCTCCCTCGCGAACACCCTCCTGGGATCCGCCACCACGTCGATGCTCCTCGCCTTGATGGCTATCATCCCCTTCCCCCCGCCCTTCAAGTAATACCTGGCGTTCTGTATGAACAATTCGGACTGGTTCGGCTGCGCGACGTCGCAGTAAAGGTAATCCACCTGGGATACCTGCGACATGTAACTCTCGGGGCGGCGGGCATCCGCCAATATCGGTATTATGTTCTTCCTCCTCGCCGTCAAGGCCAAGAGGTCAGTCATAGCCCTGGGGGAGATCTCGATGGCGTATATCAGGCCCCTTTCTCCGACGAGGTCCGAGACGTGGCTGACGGTAGTCCCCTGGGCCGCCCCCAAGTAGAGGACCTTCGAACCCGGCTTGGCGAAATCCCCCCTGAAGCCCTTGATTATGAACGCGGCGAACTTGCTCCTGTACGGTATCCACACGCGGTACTCCACGCCGTCGACGGTGACCAGGGGTTCTCCGTAAACGCTGTAGCCCTTGACCATGTTTTTCGTCGCTAGCTCCTTGCGCCTCCTACCCCCCTCGTCAACCGTCACGAAAAAGGCGCCAGGCACGCCATCGATCTCCGAGGCCGAAACCCCCTTTATGTCCGTTTTAGGTCACCCCGCACCCCTCGTCATCGCGCTCGCCGATAAAGAAAGGTCGGTCGACCAAAGCCTTTTTCGGCCGGAGAAGACGGGAATGGGGAATGAGGCGCGCCATCAGCTCTTCCACCCCCTGCCCCCCATCCGCTTCCTCTTTTCGCCGCGGTCGCTCCTCTTTTTCCCCTCGCGCGGTCTCGGGGGAGAAGACAGTATTTTGTTTATTTTTGCCTCCAGGTCCGCCTTGATGGAGGGCTCGACCCTTCCCCCTCCGAAGGCATCAACCCTCGCCGCTATGGAGATCTTGCTTGCGACCGCCCTCGCTATCCTTCCCCTTAGCCACCTGGGCGCCGAGTGCACCGCGGGGTACTGGAATATCACCCCGTGCTTCGGGGGCCTCGCCCCCGTTTTCATGGCCCTGAACAGGGCCTTTTCGGCGCCGAGGACCTGGACGGTACTCGAGGGCATCTCGGCCAGCCTGTTGAGGCCTCCGGCCAAGGAAATCAACCTGGCGCCCAGCGCGGCGCCGACTAGCTCGGTGAGGTTCGGCGCCGCCTCCTTCATAGCCCTCTCCACGTAACCGTCCAGTTTTTCCCTGACCTCATAAAGCTGCAAAAGGCCTTGGGACAACTCGCGAAGGGGTTCCCAAGCCGCCTCGTCCCACTGCGCGCCCATCGAAGAGGAGGCCGCCTTAACTATGGACTTCGCCGCCTTGATCCCCGATAACGTATCCTCGTCCAAATACGGCCTTATACCCGTGGAAACCACCTTCAAGTACGTCCTCGGGTCCTGGACAACGCCCTCCAGCTCCGGGAAGTGAACGCCGTACCACTCCTTGGCGCGGGTGGATAACACGTTGAGAGTTTCGTCTAAGTCGTCGATGGCCCTGATGCCCTCGGCGGCCAAAAGGTCCTTCCTAGAGGCCTCCGCGAACACCCTGGCCCTGCTCTGCTGAGCTGAGAACTCCGCCAGCGCGCCCCTGTACTCTTCGATGGTCATGCCCAGACCCGTGGCCACCCTGTCTTCGCTCATGACGTCTCTGAACTCCTGAGGGCCCGCCATGCGGGGCTTAAGGGATTGGCCCAGCGCCTTCATCACGTCTTCCGAAAAGACCACCACCTCGTCGGCCCCGCTGAGCTGGGAAACCGCGTCTAGGATTTGTTGAGGGGCCTTGCCCTCGGCAAGCGCGGAAAAGACCTGAGAGGCTTCTCCTTGGGCGAACCTCTTGGAGTAAACCCTAGAAAGGTCATTGTCGAAGACAAGGATGCCGGCGGGGCTCAGAACTAAGTAATAAAGCATAATGTTTAAGCCCCCCTTCTTAAAAGCCTCTCTAGCCTGAAAACCCGAGCCCAAAGAGAAGATAGCCTTCGGGACATGATCAGGTCGGCCCTATTCTTTCGCTTAAGATCCGCCCATCAGTTTGGCCCAAGGCTCAATCGGGTCGGCCGAACAAAGAAACACTGAAAACGACTCGCAACACCCAACCCACGGTATACATCACGAGAAATGGAATGAAACGAAATGAAACGAAATGAAAAAAAGCGAAAACAACCGACTTCCTCCCCGCCCCTAAGGGCGAAGCTTGCCCTCTTTTCGCCGTCGAGCACGTGAACGGTAGCTTACTGGACCCGCGGATAGGAGAGCCTCGAGCGGGCTTCGAACCCGCGACCCCCTGCTTACGAGGCAGGTGCTCTGACCGGGCTGAGCTATCGAGGCATATGCATTATAAGGGTCGGCTTAAAGATTTACGACTTGAAGATAAGCGAGGTAGGGGAGAGAAAGCTGGTCGACGATTTTCTCTCAACTCTTGAACTGCCCGACGGGGTTTTCCCACTCTTCGACGACACTCAGGCTTTCAGGGTGGGTGATCAACTCCTCTCCTTCAAAGTGGACACGTTCGTGTTCAGCACCGACCGCCCGAAGGCCCTTTCGCCCTACGACTGCGGTTGGAAGGCCGTCACCGCCGTCGCGTCCGACATGGCGGCCAAGGGCGCGTCTCCGTACCTTTTCGCGTGCTCCCTTTCGCTGCCGGGTGATACGGAGGAGAGAGATGCCAAAGAAATCGAGGCCGGTATGAGAGATGCCTCAAAGAAGTACGGGGGTTATCTGATAGGGGGAGATACCGGCGAAGCCAACGACGGGGTGATCGCCGTCGCAGGCGTGGGCTTTCACGCGAACGGCTCGTACACGCCGAGAAAGGCCAGGAGACCGATAAACGACGGCGATCTATTGGCGGTGACGGGCGACTTCGGCTACGCCCCACTGGGCCTTTCGTACGCGATGGGTGAACTCGACCTCCCAGAGCCCATAAAGTCCAAGGCCCTATCCGCCTTCGCGCGCCCAAACGCCAGGCTAAGGAGCGGGCTAGCCCTCTCAGCGCTGGGCGCGAAGGCCTCCATGGACAGCAGCGACGGGCTCGCGCTTACCGTTCACGAGCTGCTCGCGCTCAACGGTCTCAGGGCCGAGGTGGAAAAGCTGCCCACGGACGAAGACCTCTTGAACTTCTTCGAGGTAAAGGGATTGGACCCCTTGAAGTACGTCTTTCACGGCGGCGAGGAGTACGAGCTCGTGGCGATCTTTCCCCCTGAGTCCAAGACGGCCATGAAGCCCTTCGGCTTCACGCCAATAGGCGTTGTGTACAAGGATGAAAACGCCGGGCGGATCGATTACAGGGGTTCGCCGATCCCACCGATCGGTTACGAACACTTCAGAAAGCGATGACCTAAGAAAAGCTTAACCGTTAAGACAAGGATTTGTAGGAAAATGTTTTATGAACCGACGTTCGACCTAGAAGCCACGATGAGGAAAATCATAAGGGCGATTGAGAGTTCGCGCCGGTTCGACCCTGAAGCGCTCGGCGAGGCGACTGGACTTGGCCAGGAGGCCGTCCTGGCCTACAGGAACTACGTGGCCGGAAAGGGGTTGGTGACCAAGGCCTCGGTGAACTGGTACAGGTTTGGCCTTAACGACGTCGTGCTGATCGCGGGCGTACCCACGGCCACGCTGAAGAAAGTGGACCTAGCCCTCAACGCCCTTGCAAGCAGCGCCTACGTGGTCGGCTACTCATTGCCCACCGGCCAGGCAAAGCTGGTCTTGCGCGCGCTCATCCCGCGGAAACACGAGGCAAGCGGCTTGGACTTATTGGAGAAGTTAAAGGCCGCAGGTATCCTCAAGGACTATGAAATTTTTGAGCCGGGCGTCGTGCCGACGCGCTTCAGCTTGGATCCGTCTGCCTTCGACTACTCCAGGGGGACGTGGAGGATGCCCCCTTCGACCACGAGCGTCCAAGATAGGCAGCTCGTGAGCGCCGACACCGCCCCCATCGAGTTCGACGAGGTGGACTTGAGGATAGCCGAGGTGCTGAAGAAGTCGGCCGCGACGAAGCCCGAGGCGATGGCGGAGGCCCTTGGGATTTCCTTGGAGGAGGTGGAAGAACGCCTGGAAAAGCGCGCCTTCGACGAGAGGCGCGGTTTCGTGCTCTCAAACTTCGTGGACTTCTTCGAGCCGGGCCTTTTCGCCCCAGAAACCGCGGTGATAACCGCATTCTTCAAGTGTACCGATGAAAAGCTGCATGATGCCCTCCTGAAGGTGCCTTACCTTTCGGGCGTGTGGCCGGCGACAGGAAAGAGTCACGTATGCGTGGCCTCGTTCTACTCGCCTTACTCCCACGTTTTCACCCTGGCCAGACAGGTCGAGCAAGTAGCGCTTGAGTGCGACGCCGAAGACTTCACCCTTTACCTCTCTCCGTGGTACGCCGTCAACGAGCTTGGATCTCCCCACTCCACGGTCAATCTGCACTCGGTGTACGTGAACGGGGACTGGGTTTTCGACGCTGACGAGGTTTTCAGCGTGATAAAGACCGCCCTAAATATCCGAAGGGCTACTCCTCGGCCCTTAGCCGCATTGTAAAGCGCCGTCACAAACAGTTTCAAAATAAATAGCTTTATATAGGTGTCTGTCATATAGCAATCTGTGCCTGAAAGATTATATACCTTGAAAGAGGCATGTTTGCTCCTCGGTCTTCACCCAAGGACTATTCAGAAGTGGGATAAGCAAGGCAAAATCGGGGTCCTGAGAACACCTGGCGGTCGCAGGAGAATACCGGAATCAGAAATCAGGAGGTTGCAGGGTGAAAAAGGCATGCGGAGGGTCATTGGATATGCAAGAGTTTCTTCCAATGCGCAGAAAGGTGACTTGGAGTGGTAGGTTGAATGTTTGAGGCAGAGAGGTGTACAAGAAGTTAGTCATTACCGATATAGGCTCAGGCTTGAACGAGAAGAGAAAGGGCTTCCTGAGACTGAGGCTTCTCGACCGGGCGCTACACGACGAGGTTGATAAAGTCCTGGTATTGTACGAGGATAAGCTCACAAGGTTTGGCTTTGGCACGTTGAAAAAAGTATTTGAAGGGCATGGAACAACAATCGAAGTGCTAAACCAGGCAGATGTAAAACCGCCGCAACAAGAACTCGTCGAAGACCTGATCACAATAATATCTCACTCTTCTGGTAAACTGTACGGAATGAGGAGCGGTAAGCAAAAGGAGGTCGTGAAGCGTGCTAAAGAGCTATTCGCTAAAGCATGAGCGCGGAGAGTAGCTCTTGCCCCTCCTCGAAGCTTACAGGGACGCCGTGAACGGCGTGCTCGAAGAGCTTTGGAAAAACGTAGAGTGGAAAAAAAGGAAGGTGAAGGGAAAGAAGCAGTGGAGGCTACTACCAAAGTACGAGGCGGACATCCACAGCGGAGAGTACAGGAAGGAGCTCAGGGACAGCCTGCTTGTGGATTGGCCTTACGCGGCCCACTGGGTTGACTCAGCAATGAAGACAGCGTACTCGATATTCAAGTCGTGGAGAAAGAACTACGTCAAAGGAGACAGAAAGAGGAATAAGCCCACGGCGAGAAGGCTATTCGCGAGAGTGAAGCAAACGCTCGTCAAGCTTGAAGGCGAAAAGCTTAGGTTAACGGTTAAGCCTGGCGAGCACGTTTACTTCGACCTATCGAAAAGGTACTTTCCTCTGCCTAGAGAAGTGTCCTCAGTAGGCCTTGGCGAACCAATAATAACGCTTGAAAAGATACACCTACCAGTGCACTACGAAGACAAGAGCCAAGGCGAAAAGCTAAGCGTGGCGTGGGATTTCAACCTGCTTTCCTTAGATGGCTACTCACCAGAGACGGGTTGGGTGAGGATAGACACATCGAAGCTAGCATCGGTGCACATCTCATCCTTCGAAAAAAGAAGGAGCGTGCAGAGGAAGGCTTCAAAGTCGAAGAAGGCGAAGAAAATACTCGCGAAGTACTCGAAAAGGGAGAGGAACCGTGCTAGAAAGCACCAGCTAGAAATCGCTCGCGTGATACAGTCCGTTGCGGGTGCTGTTGGCCTAGAGGAGCTCTCAAAGCAGGGCATGTACACGCGTTCGCGCGTGTGGAACAGGAGGATTTCGAGGAGCGACTGGAGGGGCATTTCAAGGATACTAATGGGGAGGATGGGTGAAGCTAAAGTGAAGGAGCTCGACCCCTACGGCTCATCGTCATACTGCTCCAGGTGTGGGTGGGA
>Ga0080006_1145552_pt1 | contig 82587 bp, 82 predicted proteins | sample RS3BMetagenome_FD_69209 | JGI IMG/M metagenome (GOLD analysis project Ga0080006, IMG submission 69209) | Ferric oxide microbial mat and aquatic microbial communities from Rainbow Spring, Yellowstone National Park, USA - RS3B (SPADES... ... | reverse complement strand
CCGTCGAGTCCGTCTCGGTGCTCTTGCGGTTGTTCGCCGACGACGGCACCGAGGTCCCCTCCGGCTGGCTGGTGACCGGAGCCACCTTCGAGGTCGAGTGGCCGAAGGAACCGGAGCGCCGTTCGCTCATCTGGTCCCACTTCGGGGCCCGGCGCTTCGCGAAGCACTGGCCATCGAGCAGGTGAAGGCTGACCTCGATGCGAAGAAGAAGAACCCGCACCACGCCCAGATCCCCTGGACGCTTAAGGACCTGCGCAAGCGCTGGAACCAGCTCAAGGACGAGAAGGCTCCTTGGTGGGCGGTGAACTCGAAGGAGTGCTACTCGGCGGGGATCAAAGACGCCGTGCGAGCGCTGCAGAACTGGTCAGACTCGAAGCGTGGCACGCGCAAAGGAAAGCAGGTGGGCTTCCCCCGCTTCGAGTCGAAGCAGCGAGCCAGGAACCGCGTGCGTTGTACGACCGGGGCCATGCGCCTTGAGCCCGACCGCTGCCACCTCACACTCCCGGTCGTTGGCACCTTGTGCTCGAAGGAAAACACCCGACGTATCCAGCGCCACGTCGCGAAGGGCAACGCTCGCGTCTGCTCGATGACGCTCTCGGAGCGCTGGGGACGGCTCTTCGTGTCGGTTCAGTACGCCGTGAGGACGAGGATCGTCTCCCCGAGCGGGCGCACCCCTGCGAAGCCTGCTGCCAGGGCAGGTGTGGACCTCGGCCTGCGTGTCCCGGCAACGATCGCCGACACCGACGGCAACAGCATCGAGGTTCCGAACCCCACGCCGCTTCGGGCAACGCTTGCCGAGCGGCGCAGGGTCGGGCGACAGCTCTCCCGACGCATTCCCGACTCCCGAGGTCACCGACGAGCGAAAGCCAAGCTCGCCCGGCTGGATCGACGGGCCGTGTACCTGCGCCGGGAGACCGTCCACCAGCTCACGCGGTGGCTGGTGGACACCTACGGCGAGGTCGTGATCGAGGACCTCGACCTCGCCGCGCTGCAACGGTCGATGAGCAGGCGTGCCTTTCGGCGCTCGGTAGCCGACGCCGGACTCGGAGCCCTCCGGCCCACGCTCGCCTACAAGGCCGAGCGCGGGTGGACGAAGCTCACCGTCGCCGACCGTTGCTTTTGCTCGACGAAGCTCCACCACGGCTGTCGTGGGACGCTCGTCGGCAAGAAGCTCGCGAAGCTCCTCACCTGCGAGCACTGCGGTGAGCAAGTGGACCGGGACCACAACGCCGCGAAGAACCTCCGCGACTGGCCGGAGTACAACGCCAGTCCTGGTGCAGTTGGCGCCAGCGCTTTGTCTCCTGGGCCACCGGAAGGTGGTACAGACGGCAGGTCCGATGGCCGGGTCACCGACCACCGGGCGAGGCTGCGTAAGACCTCGACCTCATCGAGGCTGTAGCCGGTGAGGCGAGAACCGAAGCCTGCTCCCGGCAGGCAGAGGAACCCCGCGAGGGGTGCAGCTGAGTGATGCGCACTACTGCTCACTTAAATGCAACGGTCATGGGAGGAGCTCCGCGCTGGCTCGGGCAAGGGTGGGGAAGCAGCGGAGCAACCGCGATGATTGCGCTGGGGAGCAGCTGAGCAGGTCGGTGAGGACGAAGGGGCCAGAGCCGCGGGGATCCGCGACGCCTTCGAGGCCCACGAGCGCACTGAGCCGCGGTCGGGCATCCCAGTGGACGTAGGCGACGAGATCGACTGCCTCAGCGACGAGCTGGCGAACGGCATGGGTGGGAGGTGCCTCGGGCGCGAGCTGGGCAAGGGTGACCAGCCGCTCGAGAGCTCCGCGTGGGTCACGCGCGTGGATGGTGCTCAATCCCGGGACGCCACTAGCGATCGCGAGGACGAAGGGCAGCGCCTCCGCATCGCGGATCTCGCCGACTACCAGGCGCTCAGGAGTCATGCGCAGGGAGGCTGCGACGAGAGAGCGCAGCGAGATTTCCTCGCTGCCGACGCGGCCACGGCGGGTCTGGAGGTGGGCGACGTTGGCGTGGCTGACGCGAGTTTCACCAACCTCCTCGACGACGATGATACGCGTGGCCTCGGCGAGGGTAACGAGCGGAGAGCGTGCAAGGGTTGTCTTACCCGCACCAGGCAGGCCTGCAACCAGGATCGGCGCGCCGGCGCGCATCGCGTCGACGAGGAGGCTGGGTGGGTCAGAGAATGCATCTTCTAGCACCCTGAATGGTCGGCGGAGGTTGACGGCCCACGAGCCCGAAGCACTCAGCTCGGGAGGTACGACGTGGAGACGCGAGCCATCGTGGAGGGTTAGGTCCTGGACCCCGAGGCCGGGGTCGAGGTGGCGCTGGGAGCCGCGTGCTCGCGCGACGAGTCGCTCGAGCACGCGACGGACGTGGTCGTCGTCGTAGAAGCCCAAGCTGGCAGGCTGGAAGGAGCCCATGCGTCGGACCCAGAGACGACGGGGGGCGTTGATCGCGATCTCTCCGACACGGCTCTCGGCGAGCAGTGGCGTGAGGGGGCCGAGCGACCGCATCGAGAGTACGACGAATCGAGTTGCCTGCTCGGCGAGGCTGGTGGTGAAGGATCGCGGAGCTGAGCGAAGGACCTCGGCGCGCACGAGCGCGCTCAGGGCGGCTTCGTCCGGGACGGGTGCTGCGGGGTCGAGCTCGTCGCGAACCGACCGCTCGATGCAGCAACAGGTGTCGAGGAAGGTGTCGAGCCAGACAGCACCGTTCAAGTGTTCTCCTCGTAGGGTGAGCTGGTGGAAGCGATCCGGCTGGGAGGCATGGGTTCCGTGGCAGTGGGGATGACGAGGCGAGGGGGCGCCTAATCGTGGTTGAGGTGCTCCATCTCTTGGCGCCGAACCCATCCCCGATGACGCTGGAGGGAACGAACACGTGGGTTCTAGTCCGGAACGGCGAAGCTGTCGTGGTCGATCCAGGTCCGTTGGTGGATGAGCACCTGGAGGTCATCGCGCATACCGTCGCTGTTCGCTCGCTGCGTGTGCGCGCGGTCGTGACCACGCACGCCCACCCGGACCACGCTGAGGCACTCTGGGCCTGCGCCGAGCGCCTGGGTTGTGGCGGTTTCCCGTCTGCGCAGGGGGCGCGCTGGGCGCTCGAGCGTGTGGGCGCGACACGCGTCGACTTGCCGGGGCACGCGCTCGACCACGTTGGCTTCGTGCTGGAGGATCGCCGAGTCCTCACTGGCGACCACGTGCTCGGGCGCGGGACAAGCGCCATCATCTACCCCGAGGGATCGCTGGAGGCGTACTTCGCGTCGCTGGCGCGCCTGTCGGAGCTCGAGCCGGCAGCGATCCTGCCCGGGCACGGGCCGGTGGTGGACGGTTCCAGAGTGGCGGGTCTGCTTGCGTTCCTCAGTGATCACCGGCGGGCGCGCTTGCAGGAGCTGGCAGACCTCCTTGGCGCCCGGGAGCTGGCCTTGAGCGAGCTGGTCGGGACCATCTACGGGGACCTCGGGGATCCCATCGTGGCAGCGGCCGCAGCTCGCAGCACGCTGGCAGGCTTGGTGTGGTTGGCAGATCATGCTGAGGGGGCGGTGGCACTGGCCGCTGCGGCCGTGCTGGCGCGGGAGGGGCGGTTTCACCAGAGCCTCCCGTCGTCGCTGGGGCCTGCGAGCGAGTTCGACACCTCCCAGTCGAGCGAGGGTTCATAGCGGGGAGGGCAAGGCGGGTGCCACGGCGGCGGAGCTTGGCGCAGGATGCGCTCGAGCACAGGGTCGAGCCCTCGGACGCTTCGTCGTAGGCCGCGTGGGAGAACTCCAGGCCGCAGCTCGCCCACGGTCGGTACGGGGACGAGTGGTGGGATAGCCGGCGCAGGACAGCGCTCGTGTAAGGCTGGCCTCCAGCCAAGCGACAACGCCAGCGACGGGACGTGGGGCGCGCAGGATCGCGCACAAGGTTCGGTAGCGGGCATCGAGCGACGAGCTTGTCGCGATGACGTGGCCGCTGGCCTGAGCGAGGAACCCCCGCAGCCCCTTTGGGCACTCCCCAGTCTTGCTGTGCTCTCGAATCCGACGGCGTCACTACCGTTATCAGAAGATCGATCTGGCGAAGAGCCGCCGAGAGGGCCGTGCGCTCGCGGAGGGGATCGATGTCGAGCACCTCCTCGAGTAACGGGCTGTCGGCGGGGGCAACCTCGAGGCGCGGGTGATCGTCGGTTGGAGGTGGCGCTGGCTCGATGGAGTCGTAGAGGAACGGCAGCGACGGATAGGGCCGCGTGTCGACGAGGAGCACGCGACAACCTTGCAGCAGCGCCAACTCGCCCAGTACGGCGGCCACCGAGCCTGCCTCCCCAAGGTCGACGACGATCGCGAGGTGAGGCATCAGGGTCCCCGTAGCTCGGTGGATGTTGCTAGCGGATTCGTGGTTGCAGCGCGCGGGTTCCGGGTTCGCGTCCGGGCCGTGGCTCGCTAGTGCCGCGAGGGTGGCGCGGAGTCGCGGGGGCCAGTCGGGTCGGCTCGTCAACACCACCGCCGCGTGGGTGAGGCCGGGGGGTGTCGACGCTGCGACCACCATGTCGGCGCTGGCGAGCACGCCTTCCCGTGGGGTGGGATCCCAGCGCACGCTCCACGAGGCGGCGAGCCCCCGATGGCGCCGAGGGCTTGGAGCGCGGCGTCGTGCGGCAGGGCCACGAGGACGATTGGGCGCCTAGCCATGGCTCGCAAGCTCGGCGATCGTCGGCGGGTAGGACGCAAGGGTGTGGTCGTGGGCGACGCCGGTCGCATTGAGCACATCGACCTTGTCGACCGCGAGCGCCTGGACGATGGCGAGTGCGGTCTCAAGGGGAGGGGGTCGCGACCGAGATGAGCACGTCGCCTCCAGCAGTGGTGACCGCAAGCGTTGGTAGCTGCGTGGCCAGGGTAATGGTGGTGCTCTGGCCGGTCGCGCTGGTGAGCGTTGCGACGACGTCGACGCGGTCGCCGGGCTGGATCGTGCCGGAGCCGACGGCGGTAGCGGGCACTGCGATGGTGACAACACGTCCCGGGTTGCCGCTCGGGGGTCCAAGCATGGTGCGTTCGATGAGCGTGCCACGCGGGATCGCAACCTCGGCTTGTCGCCCAGGAACCAAGGTCGCCGTGGGTAGCACTGCCGCGGTGAGCGGCGGTACCGCGACGTCCGCGAGGCCGAGATCCGCTGGCGTGATTGTGGCACCGGCTGGTATGGTGCGTGTGGCGACGAGTGCCGCGTGAGTCTGGGGAGACCGTGCCAGCGTCCCGAGCGACGAGATCAGCGTCGCCAGCGCGAGGCCCGCGAGTATCACGGTAGCGACAATCCGTAGCGAGAGCCGGCTGACCCGCGGCGAGGAACCGAGGGCGAGCCGCGCACGCCCGTAGCGTCGTGGTCCGCGTGATCACTCCTTGACCACTGAGCGCATCCGTGCGCTCGCAAGGGTACCACACGTCGACTGCGCGGCGCAAGGTCTCGCGGGCTGTCATCTCTGCTCATCCATGTACATTGACGGATGTTGATGCAAGGAGGACGATCGGGGTGGCTGACGAGTGGCTGGGAACCAGAGAGGCTGCAGAGGAGCTCGGCATATCCCAGCGGACGCTCTACCGCCTCATCGATGAGGGCGCCATCGTTGCGTACCAGATCGGTAGGAACCTGCGCATTCGACGCAGCGATCTTGCGGACTACCTGGAACGTGTTCGAGTTCGGCCGGGCTCGCTCGCCAGCGGTCACCGGCCCGCCCCCCAGGTGCGCGAGCGTGGTGTGCTAACCTAGGGACGAGAGCCGTCGACCAGCGGGTGTGTGCGGTTCTCGAGCGACAGCCGAACGAGGGCGAGGGAACGGAGTGCGACGGCGAGGGAACGTCCCTCGGTGGTCATGAGCAACACGACGTCGTCGCCAATGGCGTCCACGCGTCGGGCTGGTATCACCGCACCGCTGGTCAACCAGCAAGTACTCGGTTGGTGGAGGGCGGCGCGCTCCAGGTCGACGGTGAAGGTTGTCCGACTCGGAGCCGTTGCGGGTCTCGATCGAACAACGTCCACGCTCATGACGTTCTCGATAGCGATGAGGTCGCGGCGCGTCCCTTCGTGGTCGGCGAGTACGAGGCTCGTGGAGGACCAGGACACAACCACCCCGCTGGTGCGATGTCCGCCGCCGAGCACGAGGGTCCCATACTCCAGCGCGGCGATGACCTCGATGAGTGTCGTGGGGTTGCGGGGCCGCGCGGAGTCTCGTGCGCGGGGTGCCGGGCTCGAGGTTTCCAGAGGGTCCACGGCGTCAGGTCGACAGGAGGTAGAGAGGGCTTGAGGATGAGGAGCGAGTAGTGACGCTGAGCGCTGCGTCGACGGTCACGCGCTCGTCGCAGGGAGCTCGGGTTAACGTGGCACGCCCGGAGCTGCTGGCACTGGTCTTCGGCGAGCACGACGAGGTCCTACGCGTGCTTGAGGGAGCCGTCGGTGAAGCGCGGGTCGTCGTGCGTGACGGGGCTGTGCTGGTGTCGGGTGCCGACTCCGAGTTGGCTGCCTCGGTGCTGGCCGAGCTGCTCGCGCTCGCGGAGCGAGGCGATCCCGTGCAGCCCGACGTCGTCCACCGGGTCGTGGAGATGGTCAGGCTCGAGCAGAGCCCGACGCAGGTGAGCGAGCTCGAGCTCCTGCGCACCCGTGACGGCCGCTCGCTGCGTCCGCGCACGCCTGGGCAGCGACGTTACGTCGAGGCCATGCAGCGCGCGACGGTGACCTTCGGGGTGGGCCCGGCGGGTACGGGCAAGTCCTACCTCGCGGTTGCCACCGCGATCGTCGCCCTGCGTACGAAGCGGGTGCAGCGCATCGTCTTGACGCGACCGGCAGTAGAGGCAGGGGAGCGGCTCGGCTTCCTTCCGGGCGACGTTGCTGCCAAGGTCGACCCGTACCTGCGGCCGCTCTACGACGCGCTCTACGACCTGCTCGATCCTGATGCTGTCGCGCGACTGCTGGAGCGAGGTACCATCGAGATCGCCCCCCTGGCGTTCATGCGCGGTCGGACACTGAACCAGAGCTTCATCATCCTCGATGAGGCCCAGAACACGACGCCTGGCCAGATGAAAATGTTTCTCACGCGGATCGGGTTAGGCTCGACGGCGGTCGTCACCGGGGACGCGACCCAGATCGACCTCGACGGCAAGCCTTCTGGGCTCATCGACGCGATCGAACGTCTCGGCGCGGTAGCGGGCGTTGACATCGTGCGACTCTCTCGTCGTGACATCGTTCGACACCCGGTAGTTCGCGCGATCCTCGAGGCGTACGAGGATCCCGACGCGAGCGAGGGATCCAGTGGACGGGGGGACTAGACGCGTGGCCGTGCCGGTGGCGGTGGTCGCGAACGAGCAAGTGTCGGTACTGATCAATGAGGCCGCAGTTGCCAGGCTGGCCGAGGTCGTGCTGGGTGAGCTCGGCGTGCACGGCGACGTCGAGCTGTCGGTGTCCTTCGTGACCGAGGACGCCATCGCGGCGTTGAACGAGCGCTACCGAGGGCGGAAGGGACCAACCGACGTCTTGTCGTTTGCCATCGATGACGATTCGGGGGAGCGTCATGGCACGCAAGCGTCTGGACTTCCTTCGCTGCTAGGGGACATTGTCATCTGTCCGGCCATCGCTGCTCGCAACGCGCCTGAGCACCGTGGCGACCGTGGCCATGACGGCAGCGTCCGCGATGAGCTCGCGCTGCTGCTCATCCACGGCATCCTCCACATTCGGGGGTGGGATCACGAGGAGGAGGAGGAGGCCGAGGCGATGGAGGCACTGGAGGCACAGCTGCTCGAGCGCTACCGTACCTGGCGGTCTCAGGAAGGTGTCGAGCTGGTGAGGGAGGGGTGAGCACCGCAGATTGGTGGTCGCTCGTCGCGGTCGTCGTGCTCGTCGCCATCTCGGCGGTGCTCTCGGCTGCAGAGACGTCCCTCACGCGCATCTCAAGAATCAAGGCCCAAGCGCTGCGGGAGCAGGGTCGTCGCGGGGCGCGGGCGCTGTGCGCGCTTGTCGAGCAGCCATCCACCTACCTCTCGACGGTCCTCCTCTTGACGCTCGTCGCACAGCTCATCGCGGCGACCCTCGTTGGGGTAGTCGCCGACCATGCTTTTGGCCCTCTGGGTGTCGCGGTTGCCACTGCTGTTGAGATCCTCGTGATCTTCGTGGTTGGCGAGGCGATCCCGAAGAACGTGGCCGCGGTGCACCCGGAGGGCACGGCGCTTCGGCTCGCCCCCATCGTCGCCCTCCTGGTGCGGGTGTGGCCCATCCGAGTGCTCGCGAGCGGGGTGGCCCGGCTCTCAGCCGTGCTTACGCCGTTCCGTGCGCAACGTTCCCTCGTGAGCGAGGAGGAACTGCTGGCGATGGCGGATGCCGCAGAGGAGGGCGACGTCATCGAGAACGATGAGCGCCAACTCATCCACTCGGTGATCTCCTTTGGTGACACGATCGCACGCGAGGTGATGGTGCCGCGGCCGGACATCGTGGCGGTGCCGAGCTCGACCACGGTCGCTGCCGCCATCGAGGTGGTCATCGAGGTCGGGCGCTCGCGCCTGCCTGTCTTCGAGGGGTCCATCGACAACATCTTGGGCATGGTGCTCGCCAAGGACCTGCTGGCACTCGAGTACAAGGGTCAGCGCGAGGAGCTTGTTGGGCGACATATGCGTCCCATCCACTTCGTCCCCGAGACGAAGCCGGTTGCCGAGCTGCTGCGTGAGATGCGCGACGGAAAGTTCCACCTCGCGGTGGTGGTTGACGAGTACGGCTCCACCGCGGGCATCGTGACGCTCGAGGATCTCATCGAGGAGCTGGTCGGCGAGATCCACGATGAGTATGACGCTGCTGGCGAAGGGATCGTCACCCTCGGCGAGGGCCGGTGGGAGGTGCGTGGATCTGTGAGCATCGACGACCTCTCCGAGCGGATCGGAGAGGAGCTGCCCGAGGGCGAGTGGGACTCGGTCGGTGGCCTCATCATGGGCCTGCTGGGTCACCTGCCCCGGGTCGGGGAGGAGGTCCGGGTTGATGGGGTGCGGCTAGCGGTTCGTCAGGTCGTGCGCCATCGTGTGGCCTCGGTGCTCGTGGAGCGACTGCCGCGAGAGGAGCTAGGCGAGGATGGCTGAGGTGCGACGTTCCGGGTTCGTGGTGGTCGTTGGACGTACGAACGTAGGCAAGTCCGGGCTGGTGAACGTCCTGGCGGGTGCTCGCGCGAGCATCGTGTCGCGCCACGCTAACACGACGAGGCGCTCGGTTCGGGTCCTCAGTCGCCACGAGGATGCAGAGCTTGTGCTCGTCGACACGCCGGGGTTCGTGGAGGCTCACGATGAGCTCACGCGCCGGTTGCGGCGTTGGGTCGACGAAGAGTGGACTGGCGCGGATCGCGCGCTGCTCGTCGTCGACGCGGAACGCGGCGTCGGGGCCAGGGAGCGCGAGCTGCTCGCGCAGCTCAAGCCATCCGATGTGGTTGCCGTGTCGCGCATCGATCGCGTGCGCAAGAGCCGCGTGCTCGAGGTGCTCGCTCAGCTCGCGGCGACGCCCGTGAGCGCCTACCACACAGTGTCCGCAAGGACCGGAGAGGGGATCGATGAGCTGCGAGCCGATCTGCTCGCGCACCTGCCTGAGGGGCCGGCCCTCTTCGAGCCGGAGGTGCTCGTGGACCTGCCGCGCGCGCAGTGGGTGGCAGAGGTCGTGCGCGAGGAGCTCCTCCACCACCTGCGTGACGAGGTCCCCCAGTCGGTGGCGTGCGCGGTGGAGGACTGGCGCGACGACGGTATCGAGGTCGTCATCTACGTGGAACGCTCGAGCCAGCGTGCCATCGTCATTGGGGAGCGTGGCCGCGTCGTGGCAGATGTGCGCCGGCGCGCACAGCGTCGCCTGCGGGCCTTTCCGCCCCTCACGCTCCGTGTGAAAGTTGCAAGCTCCTGGCGCCGCTCGGCTCGCATGCTCGACGAGCTCGGGCTCTAATCACCTGGCAGCAGCTGGATCCACCGAGTCGCTTGGCTGGTGCGCAGGCAGGCTCCTGGCACGGTGGCAGGTCGGCTGGCGCCCCCTCCGGGGTGCCCTGGCCGCGGGCCTGGGCCAGGCCCAAGGCCGGCGCACCGATCCGAGGTTATGACGACGAGTAAGCTGGTGGGCGGCCGAAGGGGAGGACATGAAGCTTCGCGAGCTACTGGAGGGGACGTGGTCGGGGAGCGGTATTGGCTCCTATCCAGAGGTGGCCGAGTTCAGCTACCGCGAGGTGCTGCGTTTCGAGAGCAACGGTCGGCCGTTCCTGCGGATGAAACAGCGCACGACGGGCCCTGATGGCAGTCCCCTCCACACGGAGGTCGGCTACCTTCGATTCCCGGCCTCCGACCGCGTCGAGCTCGTCGTCGCCCAGCCGACCGGCATCGTGGAGGTACTCGAAGGCTCGGTCGTCGAGTCGGTGTCTGGGCTCGTCGTGACGCTCACCTCGCTCCTGGTCGGTGCCACGCCGAGCGCGAAGCGGGTGGACTCGACGCAGCGCAGCTTCCGCCTTGAGGGTGACGAGCTGGTGAGCGAGCTCTGGATGGACGCGATGGGTCGAGGGTTCCACAAGCACCTCGAGTCCCACCTGCGTCGCGAGTGACCGTGACAAGCCAGCCAGCATCCCTCGGCGCACGAGCGCGCCTGGATCCGGGGCGGATCCCTGAACACGTCGCCTTCGTCATGGATGGCAATGGTCGCTGGGCGCAGCGCCGGGGCCTGCCGCGCACCGATGGTCATGCTGCTGGCGAGGCGGCGCTCTTCGACGTCGTCGAGGGCGCACTCGAGGTGGGCGTGCGCTGGCTCACGGTCTACGCCTTCTCAACCGAGAATTGGCGACGACCTCCGGACGAGGTGCGTTTCCTCATGAACTTCAACCGCAACCTGCTGCGGCGGCGGCGGGATGAGCTCAACGAGCGCGGTGTGCGGATCCGCTTCCTCGGGCGTCGCTCCCGTCGGGTGCCGCCATCGGTGCTGCGAGAGATGGATCTTGCGGCCGAACTGACCGCAAAGAACGAGCGTCTCACGCTGACGATGGCGTTCAACTACGGCGGCCGTGCCGAGATCGTTGACGCTGTGCGCGCCATCGTGCGCGAGGGCACCCCAGCTCGTGCGATTGACGAGCGCATCATCGCCGAGCACCTCTACTACCCCGACATGCCTGATCCTGACCTCGTGGTGCGCACCTCGGGCGAGTGCCGCGTCTCGAATTTCTTGCTCTGGCAGCTCGCCTACGCGGAGCTCGTCTTCATCGAGACCCTCTGGCCTGACGTGCGCCGGGAGCACCTGTTTGAGGCGTTGGCAGAGTACCAGCGACGGGACCGCAGGTTTGGAGGCGTGCGTCGATGAGCGATCGCGAGACGAAGGTGCGAGCGCTCGGTTGGGTGCTGCTCACCATCGTCGTGCTCGTCATGATCGGGCTTGCCATCGGCGCCATCGGGGGCGGTGCTGCCGGCATCGGCGGCTTGGTGATCGTCGCGGTGATCTTCGTCGCGCTCCTCATCATTGGGGGGAGACGCCGCCGCTTCCGACAGCGCTCATGAGCGGCCGCTACCGCGATGCCATCGTGGTGGTACGCACGTGGCCGCTCGGCGAGCGCGATCGACTGGTGCTGGTCTTTGGTCGTTCCCACGGCAAGGTCCGCGCGGTCGCGCGGGGGACGCGCGGCGCTCGAAGCCGTCTTGGGGGTCTACTGCAGCCCTCAGTCGTGCTCGATGCGGAGCTGTGGCGGGGCAGAGAGCTTGACGGGATCGCCCAGGCGCAGTTGGTCGCCGCCAACCTCGCGGGTCGGACGGCGACGGATCCAGCGCGCGTGCTCTGGAGCTACGAGCTGCTCGACTTGGTGGATGGGCTTACTCAGGATCGCCTGAGCGACCCGGACCTCTGGACGCTCTTGGTGCGAGGGCTTGCGCTGCTCGTCGACGCGGGCTCGCCCCAGCTGCTTGGGGCGCTGGTACTTCGCGCTCTGCAGATCAGCGGCTTTGCTCCAGTGCTCGATGTCTGCGGGGTGTGCGGTGCGCGTGAGCAGCTGACACGCCTGGATCTCGTGGGCCACGAAGCCCGCTGCGAACGCTGCGGGGGCTGGGAAGTTGGCGACGTCGTGCTCCGCGGGGCGAGCCTCGTGCTCGAGGGCAGAACCCGCGAGGGACTCGCCCTGTGTGCGGGTGCGCAGGGGCGGCGCCTCGAGGAACTGGCGACGCGGCTCGCCGAGGGCGTGATTGGGCGTCGTCTCAGAGTCGACGGGGTGGGCTGGCTCACTGACCAGCACGCGGGCCGATGAGGGGGGCAGGTCATCCCCTTACACTGGCCGCATGCCCCAGCAGGATCTCCTTGAGTCGGTCGTCAGCCTGACGAAGCGACGCGGGTTCATCTTCCCGTCCGCAGAGCTCTACGGCGGGTTCCGCTCGGCCTACGACTTCGGACCACTCGGCGTCTTGCTGCTGCGCAAGCTTCGCGACGCCTGGTGGCAGTTCATGGTGCGGGAGCGACCCGAGGTGGTCGGCCTCGAGGCATCGATCCTCACGCCGCCAGCAATCTGGCGTGCCTCCGGGCACCTCGAGCACTTCACTGACCCCCTCATCGACTGTCGCTCCTGCAAGGAGCGCTGGCGTGCTGACCAGATCGACGGCGTCTGCCCACGCTGCGGATCGACGGACCTGACGCCGGCCCGGGCCTTCAACCTCATGTTTCGCACCTTCGTGGGCCCGGTGGAGGAGGAGGCGGCGGAGGCGTACCTTCGACCCGAGACGGCGCAGGGCATGTTCGTGGACTTCCAGAACGTAGCCCGAGCCCTGCGCCTGCGGCCGCCCTTTGGGATCGCCCAGCTCGGCAAGTCGTTTCGTAACGAGATCACTCCCGGCAACTTCGTGTTTCGTACCCGGGAGTTCGAGCAGATGGAGCTCGAGTACTTCGTGCACCCCAGCGAGGCCGAGGCAGCGCACGAGTACTGGATCGCCGAGCGGCTGGCGTGGTATCGGGCATTGGGACTTGGCTCGGACTGGCTTCGGGTACGAGAGCACGAGAAGGAGGAGCTGTCGCACTACTCCTCGAGGACCGTGGACATCGAGTTCAGGTTCCCGTGGGGGTGGGGGGAGCTCGAAGGTATCGCGAACCGTAGCGACTTTGACCTGCGTGCGCACGCGGCCGCCTCGGGCGAGGACCTCGCAGTCGTGGATCCGGAGACGAACGAGCGCTACTATCCGTACACGATCGAGCCGGCGGGAGGGGTGACCCGCGCAGCCATGGCGTTCCTCCTCGCGGCCTACGACGTCGACGAGATCAACGGCGAGCAACGTACGGTGCTGCGCCTCTCTCCGCACCTCGCGCCTTACACAGCGGCGGTGCTGCCGCTGTCGCGCAAGCCGGAGCTCACCACCGTGGCTCGCGACGTCTTCCGGCGTCTGTCGCACTCGGTTGACGTGGACTACGACGAGACACAGTCGATCGGGCGCCGGTACCGCCGTCAGGACGAGATCGGAACACCGTGGTGCGTGACGATCGACTTCGATACACTGGAGGACCACTGCGTCACCATCCGCGACCGCGATACGTTGGCCCAGGTCAGGATCCCTATTGAGGAGCTCGCCGACCATGTTCGCGACCGTGTCGGTGCGACTCCTCGTCCTCGTGCCACACCGTTAACGTTCCATCAACGCTAGACTCGCGGTACCTTACGGTTCCTCGCGGCAGCGTTGCCGTGGATGCCCGGTTGTCCTGCAGCGTGTGCCAGACGGCGAGATCGGGAGGTTCCAGTGCCGTTCATCTACCCGTTCGACTTCAAGCACTCCGTAGCGCCGAAGGAGCTCAAGGGCCTGCTCGGTGGCAAGGGTGCCAACCTGGCTGAGATGACGAGCGTCCTTGGCCTGCCAGTGCCCCCGGGGTTCACCATCTCCACGGAGGCGTGTCGCACCTACCTTGCTGCAGGGTGGCCTGACGGCCTCGACGAGGAGCTCGCGGCGCAGCTTGCTGCGCTTGAGCAGCGGATGGGGAGGCAGCTCGGGGACCCCAACGACCCGTTGCTCGTCTCGGTGCGCTCCGGGGCCAAGTTCTCGATGCCGGGCATGATGGACACGGTGCTGAACCTCGGTCTCAACGACCGTTCTGTGGAGGGCCTGGCTGCCCAGACCAACGACCCGCGCTTTGCGTTTGACTCGTATCGGCGCTTCATCGCGATGTACGCGCGGATCGTGCTTGGCCTGGATGCCGAGCCCTTCGATCAGGGCTTCGAGGAGCTCAAGGCGCGCCTTGGGACGGAGAACGACGGGGAGGTGCCTGCCGAGGAGCTGCGACGGCTTGTCGAGCGCTACCTCGCCCTCGTCGAGGAGCTCTCGGGTGAGCCGTTCCCCCAGGACCCCTCGGTCCAGCTGCGCGGCGCGATTGAGGCGGTGTTCCGGTCGTGGAACGGAGAGCGAGCCCGCGCTTACCGCGAGCGCGAGGGGATTCCCCACGACCTCGGAACCGCAGTCAACGTCCAGGCCATGGTGTTCGGAAACCGGGACGATCGCTCTGGAACCGGGGTCGGCTTTACGCGCGATCCTGCCACCGGTGAGCAGGGCGCCTACGGCGACTTCCTCGTCAACGCGCAGGGGGAAGACGTCGTCGCTGGCATCCGCATCACGCAGCCGCTCGGCGCGCTGAAGGACCAGTTTCCCGAGGTCTTCGCCGAGTTGATGGAGATCTTCGCGCGGCTCGAGCGGCACTTCCGGGACATGTGTGACGTGGAGTTCACCGTCGAGCAAGGCAAGCTCTGGATCCTGCAGACTCGCGTCGGCAAGCGCACCGGGGTTGCTGCCCTGCGCATGGCCGTGCAGATGACACAGGATCCCGACATCGCCCTGACCAAGGAGGAGGCGGTCGCGCGCATCACCCCCGACCACCTCGACCAGGTTCTCCACCCGCAGTTTGCGACCTCGTCGTACGAGGTGCTCGCGCGAGGTCTGGGCGCCTCGCCAGGGGCTGCGGTCGGGCGCGTCTACCTGGATGCAGCGAGCGCGGTTGCTGCCCGTGAGCGCGGTGAGCGAGCGATCCTCGTGAGGAAGGAGACGAGCCCTGAGGACGTGCGAGGCATGCTCGCGGCCGAGGGCATCCTCACCACCCGGGGCGGGCTGGTCAGCCATGCTGCGGTGGTCGCACGAGGCTGGGGCAAGCCGGCGGTTGTCGGTGCGGACGGCATCGTCCTCGAGGAAGGTGGTTTCCGCGTGAGCGATGTCGTCGTGCGCGAGGGCGAGTGGATCTCGATCGACGGGACCACCGGTGTCGTCGTCCTCGGTGAGGTGCCGCTCGCCGAGGCTGCCCCGCCCGAGGAGTTCGAGGTTGTGCTCGGATGGGCTGACGAAATCGCCTTCGGCAAGGTGGGTGTGCGCGCGAACGCGGACACAGCCGAGGATGCCGAGCGTGCGCGACGCTTCGGAGCTCGGGGGATCGGCCTGTGCAGGACCGAGCACATGTTCCTCGAGCCGGAGCGCCTGCCCATCGTTCGTCGCATGATCCTCGCCGAGACCCCTGACGAGGAGGCCGCGGCTCTCGAGGAGCTCTTCACCGCCCAGCGCAAGGACTTTCGCGGGATCCTCGAGGTCATGAGCGGGCTGCCGGTGACTGTGCGCCTGCTCGATCCGCCGCTGCACGAGTTCCTACCCGACCTCACGCAGCTGGAACGACGTGAGGCGGCGGGCGAACTTGACGACGAGGAGCGTCGGCTGCTTACAGCTGCTCGCGCCTGGCACGAGCAGAATCCCATGCTCGGCATCCGGGGGGTTCGCCTCGGTGTTCTCAAGCCCGGCCTCTACGCGATGCAGGTTGCGGCGCTGCTGGCTGCTGCCGCGGACGTCGCTCGTGCCGGCGGCGAGCCGATCGTTGAGGTGATGATCCCGCTCACGGTGAGCGGCGCCGAGCTTGCACGCGCCCACGGGTGGGTGCGCGAGGCGTTGGATGCGAGCTCGGAACATGTCGAGGTTCGCTTTGGGACCATGATCGAGACCCCGCGAGCTGCGTTGGTGGCTGGTGAGTTGGCCAAGGAGGCTGAGTTCTTCTCGTTTGGCACCAACGACCTCACCCAGATGACCTTCGGTTTCTCCCGCGATGACGTCGAGGGCAAGCTCATGCCGCGCTACCTCGCCGATGGTCTGCTCGAAGCGAACCCCTTCAAGACAGTGGACCAGGCGGGTGTGGTGCGGCTGGTTCGCTTGGCGCTCGAGGAGGGACGGCGGGTGCGCCCGGGGCTCAAGGCGGGTGTGTGCGGCGAGCACGGTGGGGACCCCGTCTCCATCGCTCGCTTGGTCGAGGCGGGGGTCGACTACGTGAGCGCTTCGCCGTTCCGGGTGCCGATTGCTCGGCTCGCCGTGGCCCAGGCGCTCATTGGCGCGAAGGACGCCTCCGAGACGGCGTAGCCTGGGCTCGTGCCCTTCGACGACGCGGACATCCGTCGGGTCCGAGAGGCCACCGATCTCGTCGCTGTGGTGTCCGAGGTGGTGGCCCTGCGCAGGGTCGGGCGTCGGTGGGTTGGGCTGTGCCCCTTCCACGACGAGCGTACGCCGTCGTTCAGCGTCGACGCGGAACTTGGCCTCTACTACTGCTTCGGATGTCACGCCAAGGGCGACGCGATCACGTTCGTGCGCGAGTTGCAGGGTTTGGACTTCCACAGCGCTGTCGAGCTGCTGGCTGCCCGTGCGGGCATACGCATCGAAGAGCGCGCAGCCAGCAACCAGCAGCGCGAGGGCTCGTCGCGCCGCACCCAGCTTGAGGTGCTCGAGGCTCAGGCCCGCTGGTATCGGGTGCAGCTGCTCGCCGAGGGCGGGGCAGCGGCGCGCCGCTACCTTGCCGACCGGGGCATCGATCCCGAGCAGGTCGAGCGCTTCGGGGTTGGGTGGGCCCCATCATCGCGAGCGGCCCCCCTCGCCGAGCTCGGCGCCACCGCAGAGGTTGCCCTTGCAGTAGGCATCCGAGTGCGCACGAGCGCAGATTCGTTGGTGGACCCGATGGCTGGGCGCATCGTGTTCCCGATTCGCGACGTTGCTGGTCATCCGATCGCCTTCGGAGGTCGTGCGCTGCCACCGGTGGCACAGGGTGTCCCCAAGTACCGCAACACCCAGGACACGCCGCTCTACCACAAGCGCCGCACGCTCTACAATCTTGATCGAGCGCGAGCGACCTTCCTGCGCGAGCGCGCTGCCGTAGTGTGCGAGGGCTACACGGATGTCATCGCGCTCGATGCCCTCGGGATCGCGGCGGTTGCGACCTGCGGCACGGCCCTTACCGAGGATCACCTCCAGATTCTGCGTCGCTTCGCACCTCGCGTCGTGGTGCTCTTCGACGGCGACGAGGCGGGCCTGCGCGCCGCCGAGGCGGTCGCCCAGCTCGCGGGCGCTGTCGACGTGGACCTCGAGATCGCGACGCTCCCCGACGGGCTCGATCCCGCGGACGCGGTCCGCAGCGATCCACAGCTGGTGCGCTCCTCGCTCGCCGATGCGACCCCCGCGGTGCGCTTCCGCCTCGAGCGCCTGCTCGCCAGGGCGGATCTCGCCACGGTGGAAGGTCGTTCACGCGCTGCTCACGAGGGACTGGCTGTGGTCGCCGCGGTCAAGGATCCGCTCGTGCGCTCCCAGTACCTGGCGCTCCTCGCCGACCGCACCGGCTTCGCGGTGCAGCAGCTCGCCTCCCTCGCCCCCCGGGGTGCGAAGGAGGCGAGCCCCGTGCTCGCTTCGACGCCGCCGCTGGATCGGCCAGCCGCCGCCGCACTCGCCGCGCTCTTGCGCAGTCCTGAGGTCGCTGACGTGGTAGTGCCAGCGCTCTTTCGCGACCCGAGCTACCGCGGCCTCGCCGAGGCGCTCGTGGCCAGGGGCGACCGTGACGTTGCCGACGTGCTCGCGAATACACCGGAGGACGTCCAAGAGCTCTCCTACCGCATCGTCGGCACAGATCTCGACATCCCCCTCGACGAGGCGCTCGTGGTGCTCGTGCTACGCGAAGCGGACGTCGAGCTGCGCAGGTGGGCCAGTCGTCTCACAGGCCTGGACCCCACCGAGCGCGAGGAGGCCCTGCGCGCCTGGAGTGCCGTGTCACGTACCTTGCATCGGCTCCGTGCCGATCCACGTGATCTCGAGGCAGCGGGGGAGCTGCTGGACTTCGTCGTGGAGGCCCGCACGCAACGGGCCGAGGAGACCACAGCGTGAGCGTTCACCCGGACCCCTCGTTGGTGACCACAGTCGAGCAGATCCTCGGCGCGCCGAGCGCGCAGCGCCTCACGCCAGAGGAGGAAGTGACCCTCTCCGCGTTCCTCCAGGAGCTGGAGGAGGGCGCCGAGCCCGAGCGGCGCTTGGCGGAACTCGCTGCGCGCGCCAAGGAGCGCTTCGTCGCCGCGAACATGGGGCTGGTCGTGAGCATTGCACGCCGCTATGCCAGCCAAGGTGTGGTGCTCGACGACCTCATTCAAGAGGGGATTATCGGGCTGTTGCGGGCGATCGAGCTCTACGATGGGCGCCGGGGTTTCCGGTTCTCCACCTACGCAACTTGGTGGATCAGACAGGCCATCCTCCAAGCGATCGCACGCTCGACGAGGGAGCTCTCGCTGCCGCGCGGGATTGCCGCCGAGCTCGCTCGCCTTGAGCAGGTCCGGCGGGAACTGGAGCAGCAGCTCGGGCGGCAGGCGAGCATCACGGAGCTGGCGGGCGTGACGGGGATCGACGAGCTGCGGATCCGCGAGCTGCAGGGCTACGCCCAGGCGGTGCTCTCCCTCGATCAGCAGATCGGCGAGGACCAGGACGCGACCCTGGCCGATGTGGTGCCCGACCAGCAAGGGGCCTCGATCGAGGAAACCATCGAGCATGCCGATCTGCGGACCGTTATCGCTGGCGCGCTCGGGCACCTGGAGCCCCGCGAGCGAGAGGTGCTCTGCTACCGCTTCGGGCTGGAAGGTCAGGAGCCGCACACGCTCGAGCAGGCGGCAGCGCACTTTGGTATTGCGCGGGAACGGGTTCGCCAGATCGAGGCGCGGGCAATCGCCCGCTTGCGGCGCGGTGAGGCGGGGCCCGTGCTGCGCGAGGTGCTCGAGGACTGAACAACTGAACGTCCGGTAACGGGCGCTGAACTCGCGGTGACCTGCGCGAGTAGGCTAGGCCTGCCAAGGTCGGGTGGTGAGCGACATGCACGAACTGGAACATCTCAACGATGAGGGCTATCTGGACGTCAACCACCTCGCGCGGGCGACTGCGTGGCTCCACGGCGCGATGGCGACCTACGCCCACTTCGTCGGGGTCGGTGTGCTCGCGGTATTGCTGCTGGCTGCGTGGTGGCGTGCGCGCTCGCGCCGTCCGGCCACTCGCGAGGTGGCGGTGGTGCTCTGGGCGGCCGGCGGTACGGTGCTCGCGTGGCTGCTCGCCCACTTCGTGCTCAAGCCGCTCGTGGGGGAGCGTCGTCCTTACGTGACGCTGCACCACGTCGAGGTGCTACTCGCTCGTAGCGGTGGCTATTCCTTCCCGAGCGGGCATGCGACGGTGGCGGGGGCGGTGATCGTTGGGCTGTGGCTGACTCGAGATCGACTCGTCGCGTGGCTCGCCACACTCGCCGGCCTCCTGCTCGCGTTCGGCAGGGTCTACGTCGGGGTCCACTACCCGGGCGACGTGCTGGCCGGCCTGATCCTCGGGGGCTTGGTCGTGTGGGCGCTCTCGCGGCCAGCCATCGCGCTCCTCGACGCCTTCGACGACTTCCTGCTGACGAGGACCCCGTTCGGCTTTCTCGTGGAGGCTGAGCGCAGGGAGGTTGGTGGTCGGCGTGGCGCGAGCGTCGCGTAGACTGAGCGCGCGCCTTCCGGGGTAGCTCAATTGGCAGAGCACGCGGCTGTTAACCGTGCGGTTGAGAGTTCGAGTCTCTCCCCCGGAGCCACTCGCTGGTGCACCGAGGCAGGCCTCGGGCCCGTAGCTCAGCGGTGAGAGCAGGGGACTCATAATCCCTTGGTCGTGGGTTCGAATCCCACCGGGCCCACCGCTCGCGAGGGCAGCTTGCTCGAGTGTACGTGCATTTGGATGCTGGTCGGCGAGGGGAGCCCTGCCTCCTCTGGGCCCTCGACGCAGGGCGCTAGAGGGCGTGCGCGATTCGCCAGCTGATCCCAGGAGGGGTGAGGGATTCGCGAAGGAGCACCGGCACGCGGGCTGCAATGCCACCGCCCGCGACGCTGAGGAACCCGATACGAGCCCCGCGCACCGGGTGCACTGGGAGCCGCACTTCTTCGGGGCGCAGCCGAACTGACGTGCCAGGCCACAGCCAGGCGCGCAGCGTGGATTCCGCCACCAAGGCAACGGGCCGAGTCCGCCACGGGGCTTGGAGGTTGCCCACAATCGCTCCCTTGCTGAGGAGCGTCACGAGCCGGAGCCTGCGTTCGGCCTCGCCCGCGAGTGACTGAGCTTCGGCGGCAGCCCGAGCCAGGGAGAGGTAACCCTGCTCGCCGAGGACGACCCCGACCATCGCCGGCTCACCGAGGCTCGGTCGCACCGCGACCGCCGCGCACCCACCTGACCACAGTGTGAAGCCAGACTTGACGCCGATGACATCCCCGGTGCCGATCTGAGGGATGATGTTGGGCACGAGGCCCTGGCCCGGCACCACCATGGCGTGGAGGCGAACGATGCCCGCGAGGGTTGGGTTGGCGAGGACCAGGGCACTGAGCACGGCGACGTCGTGGGCGGTGGAGACGGTGGCACGGTTGAAGCCGCTGGCGTCCGCGAAGTGCGTGCTTGCAAGGCCGAGCCGTCGGGCCGCGGCGTTCATCGCAGCCACGAAGCGGGGCTCGGAGCCGCTCACCCAGTCGGCGAGCAAGGTGGCGACGTTGTTCGCCGAGCGCACCAGGAGTGCCTCGAGCAGCTGGCGTTCCGTGAGGCGCTCGCCAGCGTGCACGGGGATGGTGGATTGGTCCTCGACCTCGTCGACATCGGTCGTCACCACGAGCCCCGGCGTCACGACGAGCGTGGGGCCGCTTCGGCCCGGAAGGAGTGGATGCGCGTGGACGACGAGCAACGCGGTCATGAGCTTGGCGAGGCTCGCGATCGGCACGGGGTGCTCGTGCGGCGACCAGGTGAGCGGGACGGGTCCGAGCTGCGGTGAGGCAACTGCCACCTGAATGCCGTGGGGGAGTTGCAGTGGGGGTGCAGGCGTCGCGACAACGGTGCGTGCTGGAGCGAGCTCGAGTCGCGGCTGAAGATCCTCTCCCAGGTAGCGCGTGAAGACGGTACCGACGAGCAGGAGCATGGCGACGAAGAGGAGCGCCAATCGGCGCCGTGGGGCCAGGTGGCGCCTGCGGCTCATTGCTGCTTCCTCGCAAGCCATTCGGAGGGAGCCGTTAGCCTTGAGATGTGGACATCGAACGTCCTCGCGACGTCGACGAGGTGCGCGCGTGGGACGCGGCACGTGCGCGCCGTCGGCGGCGCAGGGTGATCGGCGGTGCAATCCTCTTTGCGCTCGTTGCAGCCGTTGGCATACCCCTCCAGCTCCTGGCTCTCCAGCGCACCGAGGCTGCGCAGCGTCGGGTGCTGACCTTGAATCCAACAGGTCTTGATATCGCGGCAGAGCCATTGGTGAACTTCGGGCCCGGTGGCCGCCTGGCGGCTGCGTCGTACGGTTCGGCGAGCTGGGCTGGTCCAGTCGCGGCGGGGCTGTGCACCCGAGCGACCGGCTTCGCGTTGCGGCCTCGCGAAGTGGAGGTGGGGTTCCTCGAGACCGTCGCCGGGCCGCGTGCCGTGCTTGCGGACTACTGCACGCTGCCGCGAGGAGGAGTGGGCTTGGTGGTTGCGCTCGTGCGCCCCAACCCGCGCCAGGTGCAGGTCGTAGCCGCGCTCGCGCGAGGCATCGCGAGCGCGACGGTCGTGGCGACGGCGGATGCGGTCGTGCTGCACCACGTTGAGATCGTGCGCGACGGCGTGGCTAGGCAGGGCTCCCAGACTCGCCTGGCCTCGTTCGCACCGAGTGGTAGGCGTCGAGCTTGAGGTGACCGAGCGGACAGGTCAGGGTTCTCGTGACGCCCTCGATCACCTGGATGGCCTCGACGACGTGACGACCGATGTCCTCGAGCGTCTCGCCCTCAAGCAGGGCGATGATGTCGTAAGGACCGGTGACGTCGTCGGCGCGGCTCACGAGCGGCAGCTTGCGCAGCTCGGCGAGCACCGACGCCACGCGACCGATCTCGGTCTGGATGAGAACGTACGCCTCCACGCCCCTCGCCTCGCTCCTTGGTCTGCCTTCGGCGACCCATGCTAGGCAGTCAGACTGCGCGCCCCATCGGGGTGGACTGAAGGCAGCGTAAGATCCCTGCCGTGGATCGGAGCGCGTCGCCGTGGCGCCTGCTCACCGTTCGTGCGCACGCCGAGGAGCTCCACGCGTGGTGGCCAGCGGACGTAAGCGCGCCCGTGGTGCTCGTGGCCGAGCCGCGTGAGCCCAGCGTGGTGCTGGGCTCGACGACGGCTCGGGAGGCCTTCGACCTGGAGCGCCTGTGCGCTGGGGGCTTGCGGGTGGTCTCGCGCGGCTCCGGCGGAGGGGCCGTGGTCGTGGCGCCGGGTGCGCAGCTGTGGCTCCACGTGTTCCTCCCTGCTCACGACGCCCGTTTCGACCGGCACCTTGGACGCTCGTTCGTGTGGTTGGGGGAGCGCGTCGCGGCTGCGTTGACGGGCCTCGGCCTCCAGGGTGTTGAGCTGGTGCGCGAGCGCGTCGAGCCGGCCCCGCTGGCGCGCCTGGTGTGCTTTGCCGGCTGGGGCTGGGGCGAGGTGGCCATCGGCGGGCGCAAGGTGGCGGGTCTGGCGCAGCGCCGACGACGCGACGGTGCCATGTTCCAGCTCGCGGTTCTGGTAGAGAACCACCAGGATGTGCTCATCGATGCGTTGCGCGCCCCGGTACCCGGCTCACTGTTGGCGGAGGGGCTCGCCCGTTGGGGTGTCGAGCGCGCCGCACTGCGCGAGGCGGTGCTCGCGGCGATCCTCGACTCTTAGCAACCGCTCGGTACCTGCTTGTCGCTGACGACCGTCTCGTGCTCGCCAGGCGCGGTCTCTTCTTGCCCTGGAGCTTCCTGCACTCGATTCGCCTGGCTCCTCGTTCGTGCCGAAGCTGCCCGGATGGTGGGGGATTGTGGGTTAAAGTGGCACGGCGTGGGAGCCGATGGGGGTCTGAGGGCCTCCACGGCCACGGTGAGGAGGCGGTGGGGAGGTGTGGCAGCTCGGTGGGGCGTCGGGTCGGTTCTTCGGCGCCTTCACGCACGCGCTCGATGCGAAGGGGCGCCTGACGTTGCCCGCCCGGTTTCGCGGAGCCTTTGGTGAGCGCTGCTACCTCACGCCCTCGCAGTTCGAGGATCCCTGCTTGGTGCTCTGGCGCGTTGAGGACTTTGAGGCGTTCGTGGCTGGTGTGCGCGCCGAGGACTGGAGCGACCCGGTGGAGCGTCGCCGCCTGCGCTCCTGGGCTCGACAGGCCTACGAGCTCGAGATCGATCGGCTCGGTCGGCTCATGCTGCCCCAGAGCCACCGCGACCTTGCTCACCTCGAGCACGACGTGCTCGTGCACGGGGCTTTCGGGACCGTGGAGCTGTGGGATCCGGCGACGTGGGATGCCTACCAAGCGGGGTCGCTCGATGGGTGAGTGGCGCCATGTTCCGGTCCTCCTCGACGAGGTGGTGCGGCTGCTCGGCGAAGGCGGAGGACTGGTCGTCGACGCCACGGTCGGGTTGGGAGGGCACGCCGAAGCACTCCTCGCTGCTGGTATCGATTACCTGGTTGGCTTGGACCGAGACGAGGAAGCACTCGCGGTCGCTCGGGAGCGCCTCGAGCGCTTCGGCACGCGCTGCGAGCTGCACCACGCGCGCTTTGCTGAGCTCGAAGCCGTTTTGGCGGGCAGACGGGCACGCGGGGTGCTCGCCGACCTTGGGGTGTCCTCGCTCCAGCTCGATCGGCCGGATCGAGGCTTCTCGTTCCAGCGGCCGGGTCCTCTCGATATGCGCATGGACCGCGCAGCTGCGCTCGACGCCGCCGCGATCGTGGCGCGCAGCCCCCAGGACCAGCTCGAGGCGATCCTACGCGCGGGGGACGTTCCTGGGGGGCTCGCGCGCCGGTATGCACGGGTGCTGAAGGAACTTGGCCTCGCTCCCACCACCCACGAGCTCGCCGCGGCCATCGAGGCCGCGACCCCCCGCGCAGCCCGGCATCGAGCACACCATCCGGCCACGCTCGTCTTCCAGGCACTGCGTATCGCCGTCAACGATGAGCTTGGCGAGCTCATCGCCTTCCTGCCGGCGGCGTTCCGTACGCTCGAGGTCGGGGGGCTGCTCTGCGTGCTCTCGTACCACTCGCTCGAGGATCGCCTCGTGAAGCGGTTCCTTGCGCTCGCCGAGCGGGGTGGCGCTCCCGCGTCCACGCCGGCGGGTTCCTGGGAGCCTGCGCTCCAGCGCAGCCCCCGGGCCGCGGTTCGGCCCTCCCCCGAGGAGGTGGCACGTAACCCACGGGCTCGGAGTGCGCGGCTTCGCGTGGCTCGCAAGCTCCGCGACGTCGATCTTGCGTCGAGCTGGCGGCAGGAGGTGGGACGTGACACGTAGCGCGATGCCTCTGGTGCATGCTGGCGCGCCCGAGCAGAGTGAGGGCGCGTCTCGCGGCCTGCGCCTCGTGGGAGGCCTTCCGCGGCGCCGTAGGCTGCGCTGGCGTCGCATCCTGGTGGTTGGCACCGTGGCGGGCGCGCTCGGCAGCATCGCGGGCAACGTGGTCGCCCAGCGGCTCGCTATCGAGGTCGACGGGGTGCAGCAGGCGCTGCGCGCTGCCGAGATCCGCCACGCGGACCTGGTCGCCGAGGTGAGTTTGCTCGCCTCTCCTGCTCATGTCGAAGCCGTTGCTGGAGCACACGGGTTCGTCCATCCCACCTGGCAGGAGGTTGCGGCCTCGCCGGGTGGGCCCACGCCGCAGGCAGCGCTCGGTGCCCCGGTCGGCGAGTCAGCACCCCTGCCCGCAGGAACGGTGCAGCGTGGCTAGGCGTACGCGACTCCTCGGCGCCGCCACGGTGGTGCTCTTCGGCGCGGTGGGAGCCCAGCTGGTGCACCTCAGCCTCGGCTCGAACGGGCCTTGGCGGGTGCTAGCGAACCAGGAGACTCAGGTTCGCGTGTCCCTGCCTGCACTGCGGGGCTCCATCCTCGCACGCAACGGCGCAGCGTTCGCTACCTCGGTAGCTCGCGACTGCATCGTCGCCGATCCCTTCCAGATCCACGATCCGGCACCGGAGGCGCTCCGACTTGCCCAGCTGCTCGATGAGCCGGTGGGGCCGATCGAGGCGGCGCTTGCTGTCCACGGCGGCTACAGCGTCGTCGACAGCGCGGCGCCGCTCGCCGTGGGTTCCAGGATTGAGCAGCTCGCGCTCGATGGCGTGCTCCCCGGCATTACGGTGCAGCCGACGCAGATCGCCGAGTACCCGCTCGGCGATCTCGCTGAGCCGGTCGTGGGGAGGGTCGGTCCTGCAGGGACTGGAACGTTCGGGCTCGAGTACCAGTACCAGCGCCTGCTCGCTGGCCAGCCGGGTTGGGTCGATGAGCGCGTCACCGCCCAAGGCGTACCGGTACCCGGCGGCGTCATCGCTGAGCAGCCGGCCCATGCCGGCACGTCGATCGAGCTCACCATCGACCCCGTGCTCCAGGCGGACGTCGAGTCGGCGCTCGCGAAGGAGATCGAGCAAACGCGCGCCATCGGCGGCACCGCGATCGTCATGGACCCTCACGACGGCCAGATCCTGGCAATGGCGTCGCTCGCGGCGCCGCCGTTGCCAGGGAGTCGCCCAGTGCCGGGAGGTGGCCAGCCGGTTGATGTGCCGCGCGCGCTGCCAACTGAGAGCTGGCTCAACGATGCGGTGGCCTACGCCTACGAGCCGGGCTCGGTGGCGAAGATTGCAACGTTCGCAGCCGCGCTCGAGGAGCACCTCATCACCCCCTCCTCTACCGAGGTCGTGCCGAACCAGCTGGTCATCGACGGCTCGGTCTTCCACGACGCGGAGTCGCACCCGACCGAGGTGCTCTCGATGGCGCAAATCCTGGCCCGTTCCTCGAACGTGGGCACGATCGAGCTCGCTGAGCGCCTCGGCCCCCAGCGGCTCGTCGAGTCGTTCCATGCGCTCGGCTGGGGCGAGCCGACCGGCCTGGCGTTCCCTGGGGCAGCCGCGGGCTACATCAAGCCAGCCTCGCAGTGGTCGCCGACCGCTATCGGCTCCACGCCGATCGGGCAGGACCAGCTCGTCACACCGCTGGAGATCCTGGACTCCTACAACGCGGTCGCCAATGGAGGCGTGCTCGTGACCCCGCAGCTCGTCGTTGGGACGGTGGGGTCCTCGGGCCGGCTCGTCCCAGCACCCGCGCCGAGAGCTCGGCGCGTGATGCCTGCCTGGGTGGCCTCGCAGCTGCTCGGACTGCTCTCCCACGTCACCGGTCCGCAAGCCACCGCACCGGCGGCGGCGATCCCTGGCTACGCGGTGGCCGGCAAGACCGGGACCTCGCACAAGCCCTACCCGGATGCGGGTGGCTACCAGCCCGGCGCGTACTGGGGCACCTTCGTGGGGCTGGTGCCAGCCCCGCACCCGGTGCTGAGCGCGATCGTCATGCTGGACCAGCCGGTCCCGATCTACGGCGGCATGACAGCGGCGCCAGTGTTCGCCCAGATCATGCGTGCAGCGATCGCGCGCTACGGTATCACCCCCGATGGCCAGGTGCGCTCTGGCCTACTGACCAGCCTCGATCGGGCTCCTGGTCAAGGGGTGACCCCGTGAGCTTGGCCTTCGCCCTCGATGGCTACCATGGTGCGGGTCTGTTGTCGAGGGGAGTTCGCGTCGTGGGTCACGCTGGCGGCGTGGTGCTGGAGGACCTCAGGCGTATCCTGCCCCATGCCCAGCTGGTCGGTGACGCGGGGGTGCGGGTGTGCGGCATCGCCATCGACCATCGGGAGGTGCGCCCTGGGGACGTGTTCGGGGCGATCCCGGGTCAGCACGTTGACGGGCGCAGTTTCGTGCCTGCGGCCATCGAGCGAGGTGCGAGCGCGGTGCTGGTACCCGACGCACCGCTCCCTGTGGCGGTGAGCCAGCTCGTGGTGCCAAATGGCAAGCTGCGACGGTCGGTCGGGATCATCGCACACCGTCTGTGCGGGGATCCCTCCCGTGAGCTTGGCGTCGTCGGCGTGACGGGAACCAACGGCAAGACCACCACAGTGTCGGTGATCTCGCAGGCACTCGAGCGACTCGGCGAGCGCGTCGGTGTCATGGGCACCCTGTGGGGCCGGCTGACCACCCCGGAGGCACCCGAGATCGCCCGCCGCCTGGCTCGCTTTCGTGAGGAGGGGGCGCGTTGGGCCGCGATGGAAGTTTCCTCGATTGCCGTCTCGATGGAGCGCATCGCCGGCCTTCGGGTCAAGGTCGGCGTCTTCACCAACCTCTCCCAGGACCACCTCGACTTCCACGGGACGATGGAGGCGTACTTCGAGGCCAAGGCCGCCCTGTTCGTGCCGGAGATCACCGAGGTGGCCGTCGTCAACGCCGACGACGCCTGGGGGGAACGGCTGCTTGGCCGGCTGCGCATTCCTGCCGTGGCGGTGCGCCGCACCGAGCTTCGCGACGTCGAGGTCGATGCGGCTGGGATCCGCTTTCGTCGAGGAGCGCTGCGCTATCGTTCACGGCTTGTTGGCGAGCACAACCTCATCAACCTCCAGCTTGCGATCAGTGTTCTCGAGCTCCTCGGGTTCAGCCCGGAGGCGGTCTGCGAGGCCGTTGCGGACGTCGAAAGCCCGCGGGGGCGCATGCAGCGCATCCGCGGCCCCCATGGGGTGGTGGTGGTCGACTATGCCCACTCGCCCGAAGCGCTGCGCGCGGTGCTGCGCGCCGCGCGGCTGCTCGCGGGTCCTCGCGGACGGCTGTCGGTGGTGTTCGGTGCAGGGGGCGAGCGCGACCAGGCCAAGCGGCCGCTGATGGGCCAGATCGCCGAGGAGCTTGCCGACAGCGTGGTGGTCACGAGCGACAACCCGCGCAGCGAGGATCCTGCCGCCATCGCAGCCCAGATCGTCGCGGGCATGCGCGATCCTCGTCGCGCTCAGGTGGTCCTCGATCGCCGCTTGGCCATCGAGGAGGCGATCGCCGCCCTTCGACCAGGTGACGTGCTCGTCGTTGCCGGCAAGGGACACGAGCAGGTGCAGATTATCGACTCGACCTCGATGCCTTTCGACGACATCGAGGTGGTGATGGCCGCCCTCGGCGATGAGGGGGGTCTGCTCGCGTGATCGCAATCCTCGCGAGCGCGCTCGTCGGTCTCGTGGTGGCGATCCTCGGCACGCCGCTACTCATCGAGCGCCAGCGAGAACGCGGAGTGGGCCAGCAGGTCCGCGATGACGGTCCGAGTCGCCACCTCGTCAAGGCTGGTACGCCAACCATGGGAGGCATCGCGATCGTCGCGGGCACCGTCCTTGGGTGGCTCGTCGCGCATGCGCACCTTGGCGTTACCATGAGTCGGGGCGGGCTGCTGCTCGCGGGCCTCACCGTTGCCTCGAGCGGCATCGGCCTCGTGGACGACCTGCTCAAGGTGCGCAACCGCCGCTCACTTGGGCTCACCAAGGGCGGCAAGTTCTCCCTCCAGGTGCTCGTTGCGCTCGTCTTCGCTGTGCTCGCGCGCTACTGGGTCAAGGTCCCCCCCGTACTGGCGGTGGTTCGGATGGGCGGCGCGCACGTTGAGCTCGGCTCTGTCGGGTGGATCGTGCTCGCCGTCTTCGTCGTGGTTGGCTTCTCGAACGCCGTCAACCTCACCGACGGGCTCGATGGCCTGGCCTCGGGTGCGGCCATCTTCGCGTTCGCCGCGCTCGCGCTCATGGCCTACTGGATCTTCCGACATCCCGAGCTCTACCGCGTGCCCGATGCGCTCGACCTCGCCGTATTCGCGATGTCGGTGGTGGGGGCGGTGGCAGGCTTTCTGTGGTGGAATGCACCCCCGGCGCGCATCTTCATGGGGGACGTGGGCTCGCTCGGCCTCGGCTCGGCGCTGGGGGGGATGGCCCTGCTGCTGCGGATCGATGTCCTGCTGGTGCTTCTTGGGGGGCTCTTCGTTGTCGAGACGCTCTCGGTCATGGTGCAGGTCTTCAGCTTCCGACTCTTCCACCGGAGGGTCCTGCGCATGTCCCCGATCCACCACCACTTCGAGCTGCTGGGCTGGCCCGAGACCACCGTGCTCATCCGCTTCTGGATCGTGGCTGGCGTATGCACCGCCCTTGCGGTGGGGGTCTTCTACGCGGACTTCCTCTCCCTCGGGGGGCTGCGGTGAGCGAGCAGGAACTTCGCGCGCGCGTCGCGAACCAGCGGTGCCTGGTCGTGGGTGCGAGTGTCTCCGGTCGCGCGGCGGCCCGGGTGCTTGGCACCCTAGGTGCCGAGGTCGTGCTGGCAGACGACGCACCCGCGCGTCGTCGCGAACTGGCCGCCGAGGCTGTGGAGGTGCTGCCTCTCGACGACGTTGCACGCCAGGCGTTCGCGCTGGTGGTGGTCTCGCCGGGGGTGCGACCTGAGCGCGTCCGCGCGCTCGAGCTCAAAGGCGAGGTGATCGGGGAGCTCGAGCTCGGTTACCTCCTCGCGTCGGCGCCGATCACCGCCATCACAGGCACGAACGGCAAGTCCACCGTGACCACGCTGACAGCCGCCATGCTTGGTGAGGGGGCGCTGGCGGCGGGGAACCTTGGTACCCCTCTCAGCGAGGTTGCTCGCGAACCGGTCAGGCGGTTCGTGGTCGAGGCATCCTCATTCCAGCTGCTCTGGAGCGAGCGTTTCCACGCCGAGGTCGCTGGTGTGCTCAACCTCACTCCCAACCACCTCGACTACCACGGCTCCTTCGACGCCTACCGTGCCGCCAAGGCCCGGCTTGTGGAGCGGCTGGCCCCTGGGGACGTGCTCGTGGTACCAGCCCACGACGATGCGGTCGCCGCCATCCCGGTGCCTCACGGGGTGGAAGTGCGAACCTTCGCGGTGCATGGTGATGCCGACTACTGGCTCAGCGACGGCGTGCTCCTCGGGCCGGGTGGGCGCGTGCTGTGCCACGTGGACGAGCTTGCCCGACCCTGGGAGCACGAGATCGCCAACGTGCTCGCCGCCTGGGCGCTTGCCGAGGCGAGTGGTGGGACGCTCGCCTCGGCACGAGTCGCTGCGCTGGCATTTCGAGGGCTGCCGCACCGGCTCCAGGTCGTCCTGCGCGACCGAGAGGGCGTGCTCTGGGTCGACGACTCCAAGGCGACGACCCCGGAGGCGACGCTGGCCGCGCTCGGCGTGGCCGAGCGTGTCGTCTTGCTCGCCGGGGGACGAACGAAGGGTACCGACTTTCGAGCCCTGCGCGCTGGCGCAGCCAGGCTGCGAGGGGTGGTGGCGATCGGGGAGGCTGCGGCCGCGGTTGAGGCCGACCTTGCCGACGTGGTGCCGTGGCTCGAGCGAGCTGGGTCGATGGAGGAGGCGGTGCGACTCGCGGCCGAGCGCGCAGAACCTGGCGATGTGGTGCTGCTGGCACCCGGAGCCACCTCCTGGGACTGGTACCGCGACTACGCGGAACGCGGCGACGACTTTGCTCGCTGGGTGCGAGCGCTGCGGGAAGGGGGTGAGCGGTGACGACGTCGCAGCTCACCACGCGTCGGCGTGGGCTTCGCTGGCGCGTGGACTCGGTGGTGGAGCTCGCAGCCGGGGTGCTCGTGGTTGTGGGCGGGCTCGTCGGGTTGGCGGCAGGGGCGCAGGGTGCGGTCGCGACTGGGCGCTCCCTGGTGGTGGTCGTCGTCCACGAGGTGCTCTGGCTCGCGATCGCGGCGCTCGCGGGCTTGACCTCCTGGGCGTTCGTGCGCCGCTTCGGCGTGAGGAGCGTGCTACGGCTCGCCCCACTTGCCTTGGCGGCTACGCTCGTCGGCTTGGCGGCCGTCATGGTGCCCGGCGTCGGCACCACAGTAGGAGGCGCATCGCGGTGGATCGCACTGGGGCCGTTTGAGCTCCAGCCCTCAGAGTTCGCCAAGCTTGCCCTCGTGCTGTTCCTCGCTCGGCTGGTTGTCCAGCGAGGACCGGGGCACAGCACGGCGCCGGTGCTCGTCGTGACCGGCCTCATGGCAGCGATGGTCTTCGTCGAGCCGGACATGGGGACGGCACTCGTCGTGGCCGCGCTCGGCTTCGGGGCGCTCGTGGTGGCCCAGGTGCCCTGGCGCCGTCTCGCCGCGATGGCCGGTGCTGGTGCGACCGTCGTGGCCATCGGCGCCCTCTCATCGGCGTATCGGCGCGCGCGTCTGCTTTCGTTCCTGCACCCGTGGCGTTACCGGCTCAGCCTCTCCTACCAGGAGGCGCAAGCGCTCAGCGCCTTCGCGAGCGCACACCTGACGGGTTCGGGGCTCGGCAACGGCATCGCCAACTGGGGCTACGTGCCGAACGCCTCGACGGACTTCGTCTACACGCTCGTCGTGCAGGACTTCGGCGTGCTGGGAGGCCTCTTGGTGCTGGTGGCGCTCGCGGTGCTTGTCATGGGGCTGCTCGCCCTCGCGGAGCGCGTCGAGGATCCAGCGGGCCACGCGGTGGTGACACTCGTCGCGGTGTGGGTGGCCGTGCAGTCGGTGCTGAACCTGGGGGCAGTGGTGGGACTGCTGCCAGTGACGGGGGTCCCCTTGCCCCTGGTGTCGCAGGGCGGTTCGGCACTTGTCGTCGTGGCCATGGCCCTCGGGCTCGGGCTCGGTCTGGCCCAACCTCGGCGCCGGAGGCACCTTCGGTGAACGACGCCGAGGTGTGGATCGTGGCGGGCGGCACGGCTGGACATCTGCACGCTGGGATCGAGCTGGCGCGCTCGCTGGAGCACTTGACACAGCCGGTGCTCGTCACTGGGGATCGACCCGTCGAGGATCGGGCGGCGGAGGGTTCGCCGTGGCCGCGCGTGCGTCTGGCGGATGCGGGGCTGGTACGACCCGGTCACTGGCCGCACCCGCGGGCGCTCGCGACCAACCTCCAGGCGCTACGTCGGGCGCCTGTGCCTCGGATCGCGGTGGGGCTCGGCGGTGCCCATGAGGTACTCGCACTTGGATTTGCCAAGGCGCGGGGAGCCCGACTTGTAGGGATCGAGCAGAACGCCGCACTTGGCAGGGCGCATCGTTTGCTCGCGCCCTGGCTCGACACGCTCGTGCTCGCCTGGCCGACGACGGTGCCGCGCAGCGTCCAGGACCGGAGCGTGCTCGTGGGTGCGCCAGCTCGCAAGTTGCCGTCGCGCAGCGAGGCTCGTCGCGAGCTTGGAGTGAGCGACGAGGAGCTGGTGCTCGTGGTCACGAGCGGCTCGCTTGGGGCTCGCTCCATCAACGACGCGACCGTCGAGCTGGTCACCGGGGGTGCCCTCGACGGGCTTGCGGTGTTCCACTTCCTCGGCGAGCGCAACCTGCCAAGCGCGGTGCCGCCACCCTCGGAGCGGTACCGTCCTGTGGTCGGGTTCGACCCGCGTGCGGGTGCGGCCATCGCTGCAGCTGACCTGGTCCTTGCCCGAGCCGGCTCATCGACGCTGGCAGAGCTCGCTCTCGCAGGCGTCCCCTCCGTTCTCGTGCCACTGCCGGGAGCGCCTGGCGACCACCAGCGCGCCAATGCAAGGCTCTTCGAGCAGGCCGGCGCGGCGCTTATCGTCGAGGAGGGGCCGGGGTTGGCTGCGCGTGTGCGCGCCGCGCTCGTGGGTCTCGTCGCTGACCCGGCCCGACGAGCGGCGATGGGGGAGGCAGCACGAAGTCTGGGCTCGCCGCGTGCGTCGGAGCGCATCGTCGAGGAGGTGGTCCGGTGGCTGACGTGAATCCACTCACCGGAGCGAGCAGGGTCCATCTCATCGGGATCGGCGGTGCTGGCATGAGCGCCCTTGCACAAGTGCTCCACCAGCGCGGCTTCGTCGTGACCGGTTCGGACCTCAAGCGCGGCCTGATCGTGGAGCGGCTCGCGGCCTACGGCATCACCGTCCACCTTGGCCACCTCGCGAGCCTCGTCGAGGGAGCGGATCTCGTCGTGGCCTCGACCGCGATCCCGTCGACGAACGTCGAGCTCCTCGCCGCCAAGGAGCAGGGCATCCCGGTACTGAGCCGCGCCGGGCTGCTGCGCGCGCTCACGGAGGGCTACGAGCTCGTTGCCGTCTCGGGTACCCACGGCAAGACCACGACCACGGCGATGCTCGCCCTCGCGCTGCGCGCTGCCGAACTGGATCCGAGTTGGGTGGTGGGCGCGGAACTCAACGACGCGGGGGCCTCGGGCCATGCTGGCAGCGGCTCGCTCATGGTGGTCGAGGCCGACGAGAGCGATGGCACCTTCCTTGCGCTTGCGCCAACCTTGGCGGTGGCGACGAACGTCGAAGCGGATCACCTCGACTTCTATGGCTCATTCGATGCCCTCGTGGACGCCTTCCGACGCTTTCTTGACGCAAGCTCGCTGCCACCGGTGGTGTGCGTCGACGACCAGCAGCTGGCCGAGATCGCTCCCGACGGTGCGCTCACGTACGGTCTGAGCGAGCAGGCCCGCCTGCAGGTGCGCAACCCGGTGCTCCTGCCCACCCATTCCGCCTACGAGTGCTACCTCGATCACCGGCGGCTTGGCAGCGTCGAGCTCGGCGTGCTCGGACTCCACAACGTCCGTAACTCCGCGGCAGTCATCGCCGCTGCGCTGAGCATGGGAGCCGCCTTCGATGACGTTGCTGAGGCGCTGCGACGCTACGTCGGGGTGGCTCGCCGTTTCCAGTTCAAGGGCGAGGTGGGGGGTGCGCGCATCATCGATGACTACGCCCACCTGCCGAGCGAGATTCGAGCCACGCTCGCGGCGGCCAGGCAGCTCACGCCTGGTCGCATCGTGGCGGTGTTCCAACCCCATCGCTACACGAGGACACGACTGCTCGCCGAGGAACTGGGCAGGGCGCTTGGTGACGCTGACGAGGTGGTGGTGACGGACGTGTACCCAGCCGGCGAGGATCCGATACCTGGGGTCTCGGGTGAGCTCGTGTGGCGCGCGGCCAGCGAGCGGCTGGGAGAGCGAGCGCACTGGGTGCCGGATCGTGCCAGGCTCGCTGAGGAGGTTGCCCGGGTGCTGCGTTGCGGGGACGTCGTGCTCACCCTGGGTGCTGGCGACATCACGATGCTGGCGGGAGAGCTTGAGGACGTGGTCGGATGAACGACGTCACGGTGCTTGCGCGCTCGCTCGGGCTCGAGCTGGCGGAGTGGGTGCCGCTTGGGGAACGCACCACCTACCGAGTGGGTGGGCGAGCGCGCTACGGTCTCGTGCTCGCCGACGAGGATGCGCTTGCGCGTGTGACCGCCCTAATCGAGCGGGTGGAGCTTGCGGTGGTGGTGCTGGGGGCGGGGTCGAACATGCTCGTCGCGGATGCGGGTTTCGACGGCCTACTCGTCGAGCTCGGCGCAAGCTTCGCTGGTCTTGAGGTGCGTGAGGGTGGAGCGGTCGAGGCGGGTGGGGCTGCGCTGCTGCCGGTGAGTGCTCGACGACTGGCGGCGAGTGGGTTGGGCGGCTTTGCCTGGGCGGTTGGGATCCCGGGAACGGTGGGGGGTGCGGTGCGCATGAACGCGGGCGGGCACGGCGGCGACACCGCGAGCGTGCTGCGACGCGCACGTGTCGCGGGGCTCGCCGACGGCCGGATCGCCTGGCGTGAGGCGGCGTCGCTCGAGCTCGGCTACCGCCGCAGCGCGCTCGGGATGCACGACGTCGTGCTCGCGGCCGAGTTCCAGCTCGTCCTCTCCGACCGCGAGCACGAGGAGACGCTGATCAAGGAGGTGGTCCGGTGGCGACGGGAGCACCAGCCCGGGGGGCAGAACGCAGGCTCGGTCTTCGTGAACCCGCCCGACGTGCCGGCAGCCAAGCTCATCGAGGAAGCCGGGCTCAAGGGTCGACGCCTCGGCAGCGCCCAGGTGTCGCCGAAGCACGCGAACTTCATCCAGGCCGATCCGGGTGGGCGGGCCGAGGACGTGCGGGCGTTGATGGAGTTGGTGCGCGCCGAAGTCGCCAGGCAGTTCGGCGTCGAGCTGCGCACGGAGGTGAGGCTCGTCGGATTTGGACCATCGACGAGCTGCGCCGACGTCGCTCACGCCGCCGCCGGCGGCGCCTAGCCAGCGCGCTTGGCGCCCTCCTCGGGGTGGTCATGCTCGGGGTGTGGGTGGTGTGGGGGCCCTGTCTGCGCGTGCGCTCCCTTCGGGTTCTGGGGGCGAGTCCCCCACTCGAACAGGCGGTTGCGCACGCGCTCAGCCCGCAGCTCCTCGGTACACCGCTCCTGCTGGTCGGGGGTGCTCTTGCGCCCGCGCGCACCGGACCCCTGGCCGGGGCGCTCGTCGGGCTTGACGTGGTTCGGGTGTGGCCGAGCACACTCGAGGTGCTCGTCACGCCGGTGCGCGCTCTTGTGCCCCTGGGTGCCGAGCGGGCGTTGACGCCCTCGGGGGAGGTGGTGGTCGATCCGGCGGCGGGGCCGGGGTCCAACGTCGCGGTGTGCCTCGCCACGAACTGTGCCCTGGAGCCAGGTGCGCACGTGGGCGAGGTCGCAGCACGTGCGGCGCAGCTACTCTGGCGCGAGCGGCGTGCAGGCAGAGTCGTGGTTGGGGGGGGCGTGGTCATGGTGAGCGTGGGGCAGGGCTCGTGCGAGCTCGGCCCGAATCCGTCCGAGGTGTCGGGGGAGCTCGCGGCATGCTGGGCTCTTGGCGGGACCTCTGGAGTGGGCACCGCGCTGGGGGCTAACGTGGTAGCACTCCGGACGTCGGGGTGAGCCGCGGAGTACGCGGCTCGTGCGGTCGGTAGGGTGGTGAGCGATACTGCCCACAGGGCGGGAGGAGCGGTCTCGTGGACTCGAAGGCGAACTACATCGCCTTGATCAAGGTGGTTGGTGTCGGCGGTGGCGGTGGCAACGCCGTGAACCGGATGATCCAGGCTGGCCTGCGTGGGGTCGAGTTCGTCGCGATCAACACCGACGCCCAGGCACTGCTGATGAGCGATGCCGACGTGCGGATCGACATCGGTCGCCAGCTCACGCGTGGCCTTGGTGCTGGCTCTGACCCGGAGGTCGGGCGCCAGGCCGCCGAGGAGCATCGCGACGAGATCGAGGAAGCCCTCAAGGGTGCCGATATGGTGTTCATCACCGCGGGCGAAGGCGGAGGGACCGGGACAGGCGGTGCCCCCGTCGTCGCGGAGATCGCCCGCAGCCTTGGAGCCCTCACCATCGGCGTCGTGACCCGACCCTTTAGCTTCGAGGGTCGCCGCCGAGCCCAGCAAGCCGAGGCGGGGATCTCAAGGCTGCGGGAGTTTGTCGACACGCTTATCGTGATCCCGAACGACCGACTGCTCGCCATCGCTACCGAGAAGACCTCGCTCGTGCAGGCCTTCCGCATGGCCGACGACATCCTCCTCTCGGGGGTGCGCGGCATCACCGACCTCATCACTACGCCAGGCGTCATCAACACGGACTTTGCCGACGTGCGGACCATCATGCGCTCGGCGGGCACGGCGATCATGGGGATTGGTCAGGCCAGCGGGGAGGGTCGTGCCGAGGCCGCAGCCCGACAGGCCATGAACTCGCCGCTGCTGGAGACCTCGATCGACGGGGCGAAGGGTATCCTGCTCAACGTTGCAGGCGGCCAGGACCTCGGTCTGCTCGAGGTCAACGAGGCGGCGCAGATCGTGCAGGCCTCTGCTTCGGAAGAGGCGAACATCATCTTCGGTTCGGTTATCGACGACACCCTCGAGGACCAGGTCAAGGTGACGGTCATCGCCGCAGGCTTCAACACCTGGTCGGACGGTGGCACGCGACTCGGGCGTGTCGAGGATCCCGACCTTCCCCCGCTGACCTTCACGCCGCGCCGCGAGCCCGAGCCCGACCCTCAGCACGACGACGATGACGGTGACGTCCCGTTTTTCCTGCGCTAACGAGCGGTGAGCCGTGCGTGAGATCCTCCTGGCGCACGGTCGAGTACGGGTCGTCCAGACGGAGCGTGCCGACGGCGACGTCGGCCAAGGGTGGGAGGAGCTTGCTGCTCTCGGCTGGCAGCAGCGACCGGTGTGGGTTCGCCAGGTGCACGGGTCGGCGGTCGTCGAGGCGGCGTGCGTGTCCTCGCAGACCGAGGCTGATGCGATCGTACGGCGATCGGGATCGGAACTGGTGGCTGGGGTGCGTACGGCCGACTGCGTGCCCGTTGCGCTCGTTGCTGAGAATGGGGACGCGGCGGTCGTGCACGCAGGGTGGCCGGGCATAACGAAAGGTGTCGTCGCTGCTGCCGGTCGGGCCTTAGGCGTTCATGCACGCTGGGCGGTCATCGGAGCCCATGCCCGTGCATGCTGCTACGAGTTCCTCGGTGAGCCGGAGCGCGCGGCCGTCCGCGCAGCGATCGGGGACGGCTACTTCCGAGGAGCGATGCTCGATCTCACGGCTGCGGTACGCGATCAGCTGGCTGCGCTCGGGGTCGAGCAAATCGTCGATCTCGGTGGTTGTACGATTCACGAGCCATGGTGGTTCTCCTGGCGTGCCGAAGGCACGGCGGCCCGCCAGGCACTGCTGGTGGGACCGGCGAGGTGAGCCTCATCGACGAGATCCGATCCCGCCGAGAGCAGATCGAGGCGGAGTTGGCGCGGCTCGCCCCCGGAGGCGAGCCGCCACGGATCGTGTGTGTGACGAAGACCCACCCTATCGAGATGGTCAGGGCTGCGGTCGCGGCTGGGTTGCGAGAGTTCGGCGAGAACTACGCGAACGAGCTTGCGGCGAAGGCGCGGGAGACGTCGGAGTTACCCATCCGCTGGCACTTCATCGGTCATCTGCAGCAGCGCCAGGTTCGTCTGGTGAGTGGAGCTGCAAGCGTGGTGGAATCGCTCTCGCGGGTGGTGGAAGCGGATCGGCTGGCTGCCCTTGGTTTCGATGGCGAGGTCTTCGTTCAGCTAGCACCACCGGGGGCGCCGCCGGGGCGTAACGGCGTCAGCGAAGACGAGGCCGCGAAGCTCGTCGATTATGCGAGGTCGCGAGGACTCCGCGTCACGGGGGTCATGGGGGTGGCGGTGCCCGGGGACGAGGCTGCGGTGCGTGCGTTCTTCCGCAGTCTGGTGCGCTTTGCCGAGGCTCAGGGGCTCGCAGAACGGTCGTTCGGTATGAGTTCGGACTGGCGGCTTGCGGCCACGGAGGGTGCCACCATCGTGCGACTGGGTACGGCACTGCTCGGTCCTCGGCCGTCGGAACGTGGTAGTCTGTCGCCGTCGGAGGGAGCGGAGGTTCAATGAGCGGGTTTCGCCGCGCACTCGCCTGGTTGGGCGTCGTGGACGAGGAAGACGATGTCGAGGAGGTCGAGGAGCCGATCTCCGGTGGTTTCGACAGGGAGGTCCAGGACACGGAGCGACGGGTGCGCTCGGACCAGCCCGCTGGTGTCGGTGCGCGGGTCCAGGTCATTCCCGGTCTGCGCGATGGCCGTGAGGAGCCAGCGGATCGTACGCAGCCGGTGCTGCGACCGTTTACCGCGCCCCAGGAGAAGCCGAAGATCCATCTTGTGATGCCGACCAAGTACGTCGACGTCCAGGAGATCGGCGACCGGATCAAGTCTGAGCAGCCGGTGATCATCAATCTCGAAGGTGTGGATAAGGAACTTCGGCGTCGGATCATCGATTTCAGCTCTGGCCTCGCCTATGCTTTGGGGGGTAAGCTCAAGGAGATCTCCTCGAGCGTCTTCCTGCTTTCGCCCTCGAGAGTGGAGGTCGCGGACGAGGAGATGTTCCGAGCGAGGCAACGCACCGCACAGCGAGGAGCTGATCTGCAGCATGGGAGTTAGGGGCCTGCTCATCGACGTCCTGGAGCTCTACGAGCTCATCGTGGTAGCTTCGGTCGTGCTGAGCTGGTTTCCCGAGACCAACCCGAATGGCGCGTTGCATCAGCTGAAGGACGTGCTCGCCCGTCTCACCGAGCCAGTGCTTGGTCCCATCAGGCGGGCCATTCCGGCTATCGGTGGCGGGGGCGTTCGTCTCGATCTGTCTCCGCTGATCGTGATCCTTGCTATCCAGCTTCTGCTCATCCCGATCATCGCGCGCGCCTAGGTTGGGCCTCGCACGGAGGGCCTCACAGGGAGGGAGGAGCAGCCATGGCTGATGACGTGGTGAGACCGGATGAGATCCGGGAGGTGGACTTCCGGGAGCGCATGCGAGGTTACCACCAGGAGGACGTCGACGCGTTCCTTGAGCGCGTCGCTCGCGGCGTGGAGGTGCTTGAGCGTCAGCTGCTCGAGGCACGTGCTCGCGTCCAGGAGCTTGAGGCCAAGCTGGCGGCTCGCCCTGCCGAGGGTGCGGACCGATCCGATGCTGAGACGGCAGGGATCGATCCTGACAGCGTGATCGGTCGCACGCTGAGGATCGCCGAGGAGGCTGCCGATGCTGTGCGGCGTGAGGCGCGCGAGGAGGCTACGGCGCTCCGGGAGGCGGCGACCCAGGAGGCTCAGCGCCTCGTCGCGGAGGCACGCCAGCGAGCTCACGAGCTCGAGGAGCAGGCACGCGCTCGGGCGGCTCGCGAGGCCGAGGCGGTGCGGCGAACGAGCGAACTGGTACGCGAGCGGCTGGCTGCGCTGTCAGAGCGTGCCCATGGTGAGGCTGGTCGCATCGAGGACGCGCTTGCGGCGCTCGCGCAGCAGGCGCGCGAGACGCTGCGGAGCGTCGCAGCAAGCACCACGGAGCTTGTCGAAGCGGCTGGCGAGGCGCTGGGCCGCCCCTTTGAGCCTCCGGAGGAGGCTGAACCTTCCCGACCTGGGGAGTCCGCCGAGGGGACGGCGATGGCCCCCCAGGGCAGGGTCAGCGAGGATCCAGGGGCCGAGGTTTCCGACCTGGGGCTGGATCGTGACGTCGAGGATCTTTTCGGCGAGTCGGGGACGGTCGAGCTGCCGGCGGTGGACCGTACCCACCCCGGAGGCGATGATCTGCTCGAGTTTGGTCGCGAGGGGGAGTAAGCCCGCTCGTTGGTGCGCAGACTGCGCTCGGCATACGCAGCCAAGGGCGCACAGCGTGCTGGGGTTTGCAGGGTGGCGCTTGTGCGTGCAGCCAGCCCTTCCCCACCAGGTGGAGGGCGTGCTGCTCGCCTCGGCTCCTCGGTATGTCCCTGATCCGGCGCCCGAGGCTAGCGGTAGCTGCGCCTAGGCCGTCACCCTCGTCGAGGTGATGCGGATCGTCTCGCCATCGATGGTGGCCTCGCTGACGTCGGCGTAGCCGTGACCACCTTCCTCGAGCAGGGTGAGTTCGGTGGCGAGGCACTGGTCGAGGATTAGCGAGAGGTGTGCGCCGACGGCCGCTGCCATGAGGCCGTTGCGGGGGAGAGCGAGGGCCAGCCGAATGCGGTCGGAGACCTCGTAGCCTGCTTCCTTGCGGTGCCGTTGGATCGCCCGGATGAGATCTCGCGCCCGTCCCTCCTGGGCGAGCTCCGGATCGACGTCGAGCTCGAGGATGACGAGGCCCCGGCGGTCGGCGAAGACACGGGTGCGCTTGGGGTCGTCGGTGGCGAGGGTAAGGGTGTACTCGCCAGGGGCGAGCTCGACCCCGTCGACCACGACCCTGTCGTCCTGGAGCTCGAAGCGTCCTTCTCGAGCGGCTCGGATGACCTGTTGCACTGTTGCGCCAAGACGGGGTCCGGCCACGCGGGGGTTGACGCTGAGCTGCCAGCGCAGCCGCGCGTCGTCCGCTGGCTCGACCACAACCTCCTTGACGTTGAGTTCGTCGCGAACGAGCTCGCGGTAGGGCTCGAGATCGAACGGGTCGGCGAGGACCACGGTGAGGCGGCGCAGGGGGAGGCGAGCCCGCAGGCCTGCCGACTTGCGGATGGAGTGGGCGAGCGAGCAGATCTCCCGAATACGTTCCATCTCCGCGACGAGCCTCGGATCGGCGGGGAGCGCCTCGGCGTCTGGCCAGTCCGCTAGGTGCACGGAGGGCTCGTCGGTCAGGGTTCGGTAGAGGTGCTCCGCCAGCATTGGGAGCATCGGGGCGCAGACGAGGGTGAGCGCCACCAGGGCCGTGTGCAGCGTGTCGTAGGCGGCCTGCTTGTCGTGCTCACTGGAGGCTTCGCGGCGGGACCAGAAGCGCTCCCGGCTGCGACGGACGTACCAGTTGGTGAGGCGATCGAGGTGCCGCTCGACGAGCGTCGTCGCGCGAGCAAGGTCGAAGTGATCGAGCGCATCGGTCACGCCGGCGATGAGGTCGTGGGTGGCTGCGAGCAGGTAGCGGTCGAGCACGTGGCTGCTCGCGGTGCTCCAGCGCCCGCGCATGCCATCGGCGCGGGCGTAGAGCACGAGGAAGTGGAAGGTGTTCCAGATGGGATTGATGACCCGGCGGACCGTGTCGACTATCGCCGAGCGCTCAAGGAGCATCTCTTGACCCCGCAGGACGGGCGAGGAGAGCAGGAACCAGCGCATCGCATCCGCGCCTACCTCCTCGAAGACCTCCCAGGGGTCCGGGTAGTTCCGCAGGCGCTTGGAGAGCTTGCGTCCGTCGTTGCCAAGGACGATCCCGTGCGCGATGCAGTGCTTGAAGGGTGGCTGGTCGAAGAGGGCGACGGCGAGTACGTGCAGGGTGTAGAACCAGCCGCGAGTCTGGCCGACGTACTCGACGATGAAGTCGGCCGGGAAGTTGGCCTCGAAGCGGTCCTTGTTCTCGAACGGGTAGTGCAGCTGGGCGAAGGGCATGGATCCCGACTCGAACCAGCAGTCGAGAACGTCGGGGACGCGGCGCATCATGGAGCGGCCCGTGGGGTCGTCGGGGTTGGGTCGCACCAGCTCGTCGATGGCGGGTCGGTGCAGGTCGGTCGGCCGCACGCCAAAGTCGCGCTCGAGCTCGTCGAGCGAGCCGTAGACGTCGATGCGCGGGTAGGCGGGGTCATCGCTACGCCAGACGGGGATGGGGGCACCCCAGTAGCGATTGCGGGTGATGGACCAGTCGCGAGCGCCCTCGAGCCACTTGCCGAAGGCGCCGTGCTTGACGTGTGCGGGCACCCAGTCGATCTGCTCGTTGCGTTCGAGCAGTCGTTTCTTGATGGCCGTGACGGCGACGAACCACGAGCTCATGGCGCGGTAAATGAGCGGCGTCTCCGTACGCCAGCAGTGCGGATAGGCATGCTCGTAGTCCTCGCGCGTGATGAGCACCCCGCGAGCGTGGAGCTCCTCGATGATGCCGGGGTTGGCTTCGAAGACCTGCATGCCCGCCCAGGGTGCGACCTCGCTCGTGTAGCGACCGCGGTCGTCGACTGGCACCACCACCGGGATGCCGTTAGCTTCGCAGACCTGCTGGTCCTCCTCGCCGAAGCCTGGTGCGAGCTGGACGATGCCCGTACCCTCATCGAGGGTGACGAAGTCCGCCCCGAGCACGACGAAGGCGTTCGGCGTGGCCGCGAAGAAGTCGAACAGCGGCCGGAACCGGCGCCCAACGAGCGCGGATCCGGGAACCCGCTCGACGACCTCGACGTCGCCGAGCCGCTCGGCGTAGGCCCCAAGCCGTGCCTCGGCGAGCACGTAGGTGCGCCCCTCGTCAATGGGCTGGGCGTGCGTGCGCACGAGCACGTAGGTCTCGGCTGGGTTCACAGCGAGTGCGAGGTTGGAGGGCAAGGTCCAGGGCGTCGTCGTCCAGGCCAGGAGGTAGAGCGGGCCCGCGAGGGCACCTGGGGCCTCGGGATCAGCCTTGACCTCGAAGGCGACGGTGACGGCGGGATCAACCCGTGGGCGGTAGGCGTCGTCTTGGCGGGTCTCGAAGTTCGACAGGGGCGTCTCGCACTCCCAGCAGTAAGGCAGCACGCGGTAGTGCTCGTAGATGAAGCCTTGCTCCCAGAGGCGCTTGAAGGCCCACAGCACCGACTCCATGAACGGCAGGTCCATGGTCCGGTAGGCGTGCTCGAAGTCGACCCACCGCGCTTGGCGGGTGACGTAGCGGTCCCACTCGTCCGAGGTCTGCTCGACAAGAGCCCGGCAGTGGTCGTTGAAGACCCCGACCCCGAGGCGTTCGATCTCCTCGCGGCCAGCGAGGCCCAGCTCCTTCTCGACGGCCATCTCAGCGGGCAGGCCGTGGCAGTCCCAGCCAAAGCGGCGCTCTACGACCTTGCCCCGCATCGTCTGGTAACGGGGGATGGCGTCCTTAACGAAGCCGGTGAGCAGGTGGCCGTAGTGGGGCAGACCGTTGGCGAAGGGAGGGCCGTCGTAGAAGACGAAACTTGGTGCTCCCTCGGCCCGTCGGCGCTCAATGGAGGCCTCGAAGGTGTGCTCGCGCTCCCAGGTCTCCAAGATGGCGTGCTCGAGCGCAGGTAAGTCCAGCTCCGCTGGCTGCGCAGGGTACGACGCAGACTCCTCGGCCATGGCGCCAGCCTAGTGCTGCGGACCTTCACGCCTCGACGTGGCCCGAGAGCTGCGTGCTGAAGCTATCATGGCTTGGCTCGTACGGGCAGCCCTCGTCGAGGTGCGGCGAGGCGTGAACCCGAGGAGTGAGGAGTCGATGGCAGAGCGAACCCTTCCCGACAGCGAACGCGCCGAGGCGTACCTGGCGCTCGGCGACGAGGAACTCGAGGCGCTGCCCGAGGAGCAGTTCCTCGCGGAGCAGCGCAATCTGCTCCTTGTCGAGCGCTCCCACCTCGAGCAGCAGGCGGCCCAGCTCAAGGCCGAGGCCGACCAGCTCGCCCAGACCAACGGCCCGCTCGAGGTCCAGTTCGACGAGGAATCGGGCGAGGGCGGGACGGCCGCCATCGACCGCGAGCGCGACCTCGCCCTGGCAGCGAGCGCTCAAGCGGCGCTCGCCGAGGTCGACGATGCCCTGGCCAAGCTTGACCACGGCACCTACGGCCGTTGCGAGGTGTGCCACGAGCCGATCGCCCGGGCGCGCTTGCGAGCACTGCCGTACGCGAGGCTGTGCGTGCGCTGCAAGGAGGGGGGGCTGACGCGACGTCGCTAGCGCGCCGCGTCGGACCGGCTGCCGCGGTTGCTGCCGCGGTCATCGTGCTCGACCAGACAACGAAGACCTACGCCGAGCACCACTTCGCTGTGCATCCCGTGGCGCTCGGGCCGGTGCAGCTCGTGTACCTGTTGAACTCTGGGGTTGCCTTCTCCCTCGGCGCAGGACACCCGCTTGTCTCGGGAATCCTTGCCGCGGCGGTGGCGGCCATCCTCGCAGCCTGGGGCCTGAGCCGTTCGAGTCGTCTGGCCCGACTGGCTGCGGGAATGGTGGTAGGCGGTGCGGTCTCCAACCTTCTCGATCGCGTGGTGCGCCACCACCACGGAGCGGTGATTGACTGGATTCGACTGCCCCTCTGGCCGGTCTTCAACCTCGCCGATGCCTCGATCACCCTTGGCATCGCGCTGATCGTCGTCGCAGAACTGCGAGCTGGCCGTGCCCGAGGTTGAGTTCGAGGTTGGCCACACGCTCGCAGGCGAACGCCTCGATCGAGCGCTTGCTCTCGTTGCTGCCATCGAGCGCAGTGTCGTCGTCACCGCCATCGCTCAGGGCCGTGTGCTCGTCAACGGGCTGCCTGAGTCCAAGAAGGCTCGCCGGCTCGTCGCTGGCGACCGTGTCGCGGCGAGTTGGGACGCCCCAGGAGCACCCCCGCCTCCTCCCGTGGCGCCGACGATCCGCTGGGAGGACGAGGATCTGGTGATCGTGGCTAAACCTGCGGGCCTACTCACGCACCGTACTCATCCCCGGGACGAGCGCCCGAGCGTCGCAGACTGGGCCCGCGCCCGGTTCCCCGAGCTCGAGCAGCTCGCTGGCGACCAGCTGCGTCGCGGCATCGTGCACCGGCTCGACCTCGGCACGAGCGGACTCGTCGTGCTGGCTCGTAGCGCCGTGGCCCGAGAGCGCCTCGAGGCAATGGTCGCTCATCACGAGATGGAGCGGCGCTACCTCGCGCTCGTGCGCGGCGCCGCTCCATCTCGAGCACGCATCGACGCACCGCTCGGCCGCGATCTGCGCGACCCGACGCGCATGAGCGTGGTTCTCGCGGGTAAGCCTGCCGTGACACTCCTTGAGCGCTGCTGGGCGGGACCCGACACCTCGCTGGTTGAGCTCACGCTTCAGACCGGGCGCACCCACCAGATTCGGGTACACCTCGCCGCGATCGGTCACGGTATCGTTGGGGATGCTCGCTACGGCGTGACGCTCCCGGAACTCGATCGACCGTTCCTGCACGCCTGGCGCCTCTCGCTTATGCACCCTCGAACTGGTAAGTACATCGAGGTGCAAGATCCACTGCCGCGAGAGCTTGCAGCCCTTGCTGAGCGGGCTCGAAGCTCACCGATCCTTCGCGGGGCCTAAGCGGCTGACGTACGCAGCCGCGGGTTCTCGGCGAGCTTAGCCAGCGCGCTCGCCTCGAGTCGACGTGCGCGACGCGGCCCAATACCGAGAATGCGTGCTGTCGCCTCGAGCGAGGCAGGACGATCGCCCTGGAGGCCGAAGCGCAAGGTGACCACCTGGCGCTCCAGCTCGTCGAGCTCCTCGACTGCCGAGCGCAGCATCTCCCTCGAGATCGACTCGTCAACTTCGTCCTCGAAGGATGTGTCCTGCGCCACGACGAGGTCACCGAGGCTGGTCTCGCCCTCGGGGCCCACCGCCTGATCGAGGCTTGCGACGACGCGCGCAGCGTGCCGCACGTCGGCGAGCTGGCTCGCCGAAAGGTTCGCGGCCATCGCGATCTCGTCCTCAGTCGGGGCGCGTCCGAGGTCAGCCGCGAGCTCCCGGGTCACGTTGTCGACCCGGCGCGAGCGCTCAGCGGCTTCCATCGGTAGCCGGATTGCCTGGCCGTGGTTGTGCACAGCACGCTGCAACGACTGGCGCACCCACCAGGTCGCGTACGTCGAGAACTTGAACCCGCGACGCCAGTCGAACTTCTCCACCGCCCGGATCAGGCCGAAGGTGCCCTCCTGGATGAGGTCGGCCAGCTCGACCCCGCGGTCCTGGTAGCGACGCGCCCAGTGCACGACCAAGCGCAGGTTGGCCGCCACCATCTCAGCCTTGGCTTCTTCGTCGCCTTCGCGCACGCGCTTGGCGAGCTCGACCTGCTCTTGAGCGGACGGCAGGGGGTGCTTGGCGAGATCGTCGAGGAAGAGCCGGATCGAGTCCGCGCCGAGGCCAGCCGCCTGAAGCGCCGAGTCGACCTCCGCTTGCATGGTGCGGCGGCGGCGTGCGCTCTGCTTCGCTGTGGTCTCAGACTTCGTCGCCATGGGATCCCTCTCTCACCACTTCACTCAACCTGCGTTCGCTCGTACCAGCAAGGTCGTGATCGCGCCACGACCATACACTGGGGACGTCCAGATCCATGACTTGCCAACGCAGCTCCCGCTCGCTGCTGCACCATCGGCGCTCGGGAGCGAGAAACTTGACGTGGGCACATGGTGGCGTCGCCACAGTATAACACTCTCAGCGCGTCAACTATTCTCACCAGCCTGCGGCGAGCTCGAGGCTTGTTGTCGCAAGACCAGGCGCGTCGCTGTCGATGCGCCGCGCCCTCTTGGAGCGAATAGGTCTTAGGCATGCATGCTGTGGAGTGGCTGGGACCTCGTCATGGCGCGGCTCAACGGAGGCGAAGGACCGCATGAAGGAGCACACGCGACGGGACGGCTCTTGCCCTGGGATCATCCAGTGTCACTAGGGTGAGGGAAAGTGGCGTTGGTCCTGCTGGGTTCGCCCCCAGCGTCGCTGCACGTAAAGGGCGATCCGACGTCGCAGGCTTTGCGCACGAGGGAGGTTCGCAGTGACACGTCGAGTTCGGCGTCGGCTGAAGGTTGGAGTTCCGGTGGGCGTCGCACTCGTTGCGGTGGCGGCCGCCGCGGTCACGCCGTCGTTGGCGAGTGCTCAGGACGAGTCGCTACCGCCACTCGGACCGCAAGCCCTCGTCGCCGCGGTGCTCGGAGCTCGGCCTCAGCAGTTCTCCGGCACGCTCGAGGCGACCTCGAACCTGCTTGGCCAGGCAGCCTCGGTGCTCAGCGGTGTCCAGAGCCAGCAGGGCGGGGCGCAGGCGATCCCGGAGGGTACCGCGACCGTGCGAATCTTTCGCGGTACTGGCCCCGACTTGCGGCTTGAGCTGCTCGACCCTGCGAGCGAGCGCGATCTCTACGTCACGTCCCACAGCGTATGGCTCTGGAACTCCCAGGGCGAGCAGGCGCTCCATGTGGTTGCCGGCCCGGGCGCCTCCGACGGGGAGCCAGAGCGCGCCAGCCAGCAGTTCGACCCGACCCTGGTGGCTCAGCAGCTCGTTGCGCGTGCCAGCGCGCACGCGTCGCTCACCGTGGGTCCGAACACCTTCGTCGCAGGTCAGGAGGCCTACACCCTGCGGATTACCCCGACGCAGGCCGGCACCACCATCGGGTCGATTCAGGTACTCGTTGATGCGAGCAACGACATGGTGCTTAGCATGAGCGTGACGTCAGCGAGCGGCCAGACTGCCCTCGCCTGGCAGTTCACCCAGATCACCTTCTCGCCCCAGCCCGCATCGGTGTTCGCGTTCACTCCCCCGGTCGGAGCGTCGGTGACGACGCGATCGCTCGAGCTACCAACTTCCGTCATGCCGATGGGGCAGGTCGTGCCCCACGTTCCCACCTTCGGCACCGCCTGGGACCGCGTGGTCGAGCTCAACCAGTCGCAGCTTGGGTCGATGCTGGGGACCGGCGCTTCTGGCGCGAGCCTCGAGCACGAGCTGCACCTGCTTGAGCAGCCGGTGGCGCTTGCCAACGGCACCCAGGGCATGCTGGTGGAGACCACCCTTGTCAACGTGCTGGTGCTGCCGTCGGGGAACGTCCTCGTGGGTGCGGTCACACCGAGTGTCCTTGAGGCCGACGCGGCGCTGGTACAGCCCGCCGGGTGAACGACGTCATCGTCGCCGAGGGCATCACCAAGGCCTTCGGTCGGGCGCGAGCCCTCGACGGGGTGAACCTGCGCGTGCCGGGGGGCTCGATCTTTGGCTTCCTTGGGCCGAACGGATCTGGCAAGACGACCACCCTGCGGGTGCTGCTTGGGCTGGTGCTTGCCGACGAGGGTCGAGCGAATGTGCTCGGTGCCAGTGTGCCCAGGCTCCGCGGGGTTCGCCACCGCATTGGAGCCCTCGTCGAGGGACCTGGCTACGTGCCCTACCTCAGCGCAAGGGCGAACCTCGAGCGCTTCCTTGCCGCCCGCAGCATCCCGCGGCGCCAGTGGAGCTCGCTCATTGATCGAGCGCTCGAGCGTGTCGGTCTGCAGGCGGCGGCAGAGCGCAAGGTTGGGCGGTTCTCGCTCGGCATGCGCCAGCGCCTGGGACTTGCGCAGGCGATCCTCACCGACGCCGAGCTCCTCATCCTCGATGAGCCCACCAACGGTCTGGATCCCGCGGGTATGCGCGAGGTTCGTCGTCTGCTCGCGGCCCTCCAGGGTGAGGGCAGGACGGTGGTGCTCTCGACGCACCTGCTCTCGGAGGCTGAGCAGCTGTGCACCCACGTCGCCTTTATGTCCACGGGGAGGGTCGTGCGTGATGGCTCGATCTCGCAGCTACGGGAGGGATCGAGCGTCCTGCGCTGGCGGGTGCGCGGGCGGCCCCTCCAGGCAATCGCCAGCCTCGTGCCGAGCGTGCGCACGGTTGCGGCTGACGCAGTGGAGTTCGATGCCCAACGAGAGGAGATCCCGGCGCTCGTGGCCGCGCTCGTCGCCAGAGGCATCGAGCTTGAGGAGGTGACCACGGTGCTGCCGTCGCTCGAGGACCTCTTCCTGGCCGAGGTGGGGGAGGGCTTCGATGTTCGCTGATGAGATCGCCCGCGTCTTTCGCCGACCGCGCACGGCCGTCATCCTCAGCCTGCTCGCGTTGCTGCCCGTAGTGCTCGGGGTCGTCGTCAAGGTCGCAGGTGGGCCTCGCAACGGTGGGGGGCCGCCGTTCTTCGCTGACATCACGCACAACGCGGTCTTCCTACCGGCAGCTGCGCTGGCCACCATGGGCACGCTCGTGCTGCCGCTCGCGGTCGCGATCGTGGCCGGAGATGCTGTCGCGGGGGATGCCGCGAACGGATCGCTGCGGTACCTGCTGCTTGCAGGGGCTTCCCGCACGCGAGTGCTTGCGGCTAAGGGTGTCGCTGCGCTCGTCTTCGCCTTCGTGAGCGCGTTCGTGGTCGCGCTGGTGGGCTTGGTGGTCGGCTTCGTGCTGTTTCCCCACGGGGCGCTTGTGACGCTCTCTGGACAGCAGGTCAGCGTGGCCCGGGGGGTGGCTGACGTGCTTGCGAGCGCGCTCGTGGTCGGGGCGTCGCTGGTCGGAGTGGTGGCGGTGGGGGTCGCCATCTCTGCCGTCACGGCCTCCCCGCTGACCGCGACGGCGATCACACTGGCCATCGTCATCGCCACGGAGGTGATCGGCGCCGTTCCCCAGCTCGCGGTCGTGCGTCCGGTGCTGCTCTCGACCTACTGGGGCGCGTTCGTTAACCTCTTTCGATCCCCTGCCTACCTGGTGCCGGTGCTCAAGGACCTCGCGGAGCAGGCGGGGTGGCTTGTGGTGTGGGGTGTGGCGGCGTTCTCGAGCTTCCTCAATCGCGACATCGTCGTCTGAGTTCACGCGGCGTCCCAGGAGATCCTCTGGCTGCTCACAGGTGGCGTCGCAACACTCTTCGCTGAGGAGGTGCCATGGTCGTGCGTATCCTCGGAGTGCTCGTGGCACTCATCGTGCTCATCGTCGTCATCGGTTTCCTACTCTCGCTCGTGCGAGCTGCTGTGGAGGTCGGCCTGGTGCTCGGTGTTGTCGCCGTGGTTGCGCTCGGTGCGCGGGCGCTCCTGCGTGCCAGCACCCACTAGGCGTCGGTCGCCTCTGTGGCGAGTGCACGGGCCGCAGTAAGCAGCTCGTCGAGGCCGACGAAGCCGAGCTCCAGCATCGCTTGGTGAAAACGTGGCCGGCTCACGCCTGCCTGCTCCGCGAGGCGTCGAGCCTCGAGCCAGCTGCGCTCACCGAGCTTGTAGCTGGTGGCCTGGGCGGGCCAACCGAGGTAGCGGTCGACCTCGCTCCGTGCGAACGGCTCTTCGAGCGCGGCGAGTTCCGTGAGCATCGAGACGGCTCGCTCGGGCACGAGCGGCGCGGCTGGCGGGCCGGACTCGGGCACCCAGATCCCAAGGTGCAACCCCACGTCGATGAGGATGCGCACGGTGCGGAAGATCTGGGAATACAGGTAGCCGATGCGGTAGGCGGGCTCGGGCAGCAGACCAAGCTCGTCGGCGAGTCGTTCGGCATAGAGCGCCCAGCCTTCGATATGACCTGACGTGGCACCGAGCAGGCGGGGGAAAGGGTCAAGGTGTGCTGTCCGCCAGGTCACCATGCCGAGCTGGAGGTGGTGGCCAGGCACCGACTCGTGGTGGACGGTAGTGAGCTCGCTCCAGAGTGCGAAGCTTCGCTTGCCCTTCGTCGGGTACCAGGTGCGTCCTGGGCGGCGTAGGTCCTGCGAAGGGGGCGTGTAGTACATCGCGGCAGCCCCGCCTGCCGGGGCCTCGCGCGCCTCGCAGCGCCGCAGCGGCTCAGGGATCGGCAGCTCGCGCTCGTTGACGAGCTCGATCGCCGCGTCGATGTGGGCCTGGTTCCACGCGAGGAACGCCTCAACGCCCTCGATGCGATAGGCGGGCATCGCGTCTAACGCGTCCGCTAGGCCCGGGCCGGCGTCCAAGCCGAGCGCACGCGCCTCCCGGGCAAGTGTTCGTCGCAGGGACGCGAGCTCCTCGGCGGCCCAGGCCACGGCTTCGTGGGGATCGAAGCGGCGGCCGTTCGCACTCTGACACCACAGCTCCCAGCGCTCGGGCCCCACCCCATCGTGGGGGTCTGCCCGCGGTGCGTAGTCGTCGCGCAGGTAGGCGGCGAGCTCGGCGTAGGCTGCCCGAGCGCGGGCGGTTGCGCGAGCCAGTGCTTCACGGCGATGCTCGTCGGGGGCCAGGGGCTCGGCCTGCTGCACGAGGCCGTTGAAGTAGGCGGCCGCGGTCTCGTCCGCGAGCGCTGCAGCTGCGAGTGCCTGGCGGCGTTGGCCGGCGTGGCCGTGGTCGAGGCCGTGCTCGAGGGTGGCACGGTAGCCGGCCAGTGCCGCCGGGATCGCCTCGAGGCGCGCAACGAGGTTCTCGAGGTCCTCGGCGCCCTCGAGCCGCATGAGATCGAGCGCCTCTTTGATGGCGTGCTGAGGGGTGGCGATGACCCCCACGCGCCGCTCGGGCTCGTGGGCATCCCAGAGCGCGAGGATGGTCCTCAGGCGCTCGCGCATCGATCGGGCGGCGCGTGGCTCGGCATCGGGTTCCGCGTCGAGCCAACCGAGCGCCTGGCGCGCCAGATCGGCTCGGGCCGCCTCCCCCTCCGGCGAGAAGTCGGGAAGCCGATCCTGACCCTCCTCGAGGCCGAGCTCCGTTGCCAAGATGGGATCGAGGCACAGCAGCTCGGCGAGGTACCGTTCGGAGGCTTGCATGGTCACGAGCCTAGTGCTACGGATTCCGGAGCTGTCGTGGAGCCTCGCGATGGAAAGCCTGGTTAGGACTGCGATAGGCTACCGGCGATGGCCCATGGTGGAGGAGGTATGACGTGGACGAACGTGAGCGCGCCGTGGTTGGGTCGGTGCGGACGCTGCTGGCGATCGATGGCGAGTGGCGGGAGGCGAGCGATGGCGCTCGGTTCGACGTCGAGGATCCCGCGACCGGCGAGGTGATCGCCTCCGTCCCCGAGGCCACCGAGGCCGATGCAACGGCAGCGGTCGAGGCTGCGGTGCGCCACCAGGGAGCCTGGGCGGCGACGCCGCCGCGCCAACGCGGGGAGATCCTTAGGCGCGCCTTCGAGCTCATCATGTCACGCCAGGATGAGCTGGCGCTGCTCATGACGCTCGAGATGGGCAAGCCGGTGGCAGAGTCCCGTGGCGAGGTGGCCTACGCCGCCGAGTTCTTCCGATGGTTCTCGGAGGAGGCCGTACGGATCCATGGGGACTTCTACGTCTCGCCGGACGGCACAACACGGGTGCTCACCACACGCCAGCCGGTGGGGCCGAGCTACCTCATCACCCCGTGGAACTTCCCGCTGGCGATGGGAACCCGCAAGATCGGGCCCGCGCTTGCGGCCGGGTGCACCGTGATCCTCAAGCCGGCCGAGCAGACCCCGCTGTGCTCGCTGGCGCTGGCTGCAATCCTCGAGGAGGCGGGCTTACCTGGTGGTGTGCTCAACGTGGTGACCACGTCGCACCCCGGCCCCATCAGCGACGTCATCATCAACCACCCTGGGCTGCGCAAGCTGTCGTTCACCGGCTCCACGGAGGTCGGCATGCTGCTCATGCGCAAGGCCGCCTCGGGGCTGCTGCGCCTGTCGATGGAGCTCGGTGGCAACGCGCCGCTCATCGTGTTCGACGACGCCGACCTCGACAAGGCCGTTGCTGGTGCGGTGTTCGCCAAGATGCGCAACGGAGGCGAGGCCTGCACCTCCGCCAACCGGATCTTCGTCCATGAGCGCATCGCCGACGTGTTCACCGAGCGCCTGGCCGCTGCGATGGGTCAGCTGCGGGTGGCTCGGGGCACGGAGCCAGATGCGCAGGTGGGACCCCTCATCGACGCGGACGCAGTGGCCAAGGTCGAGGGGCTGGTCGCGGACGCTGTCGGTGCCGGCGCCCAGGTCCTCCAGGGTGGTGCGCGAGCATCCGAGCGCGGGTACTTCTTCACGCCCACCGTGCTGGCCGACGTGCCTGTCAGCTCGCGAATCTTTCGCGAAGAGATCTTTGGGCCGGTCGCGCCCGTCTATCGATTCCACGACGACGACGAGGCGATCGCGCTCGCCAACGACACCACCTACGGCCTCGTCGGCTACATCTTCACCGAATCACTGTCGCGAGCGGTGCACACGATCGAGCGTCTGGAGACCGGTATGGTCGGCGTGAACCAGGGGCTGGTGTCGAACGCGGCCGCACCGTTCGGAGGTGTCAAGCGCTCGGGCTTCGGTCGCGAAGGCGGCTTCGAGGGCATCCATGAGTACCTCAACGTCAAGTACGCCGCCATCAACCTGGGTTGAGGCTCGCTGGTGGCAGCGTTGCGGGCAGGGAGGCCGAGCACGGGGTGCGACGAGCTCGCTGGCGGGACTGGCGGGTCTCTCGCGGCTCGGGCTGGGCGACGACAGCCTGTGTGGCGAGCGAGGTTCTCCACGTCGTTGCGTCGGTATCGGCGCCGTGGGAACAACCTGGGCGCACCGGGTGCTCTAGGAGAGGTGCCCGGAGAAGAAGGGAGTGTCGGTGTTTCCCTACTCGCTGACGATCGAGCGCCTCGACGGTACGCCCGAGTCGTTGGATCGCTACCGCGGTGACGTGCTGCTCGTCGTGAACGTTGCCTCCAAGTGCGGGCTGACCCCGCAGTACGAGGGGCTCGTTGAGCTCTTCGGTCGCTATCGAGACCGCGGGTTCTGGGTGCTCGGGTTTCCCTGCAACCAGTTCCTCAACCAGGAGCCCGGTACGCCAGAGGAGATCGCGACGTTCTGCTCGACGACCTACGGTGTGGACTTCCCGCTCTTCACCAAGATCGAGGTGAACGGGCAAGGCCGTCACCCCCTCTACGAGGTGCTCACGAGCGTTCCGGACGGCGACGGTGTCGCCGGTGATGTCCAGTGGAACTTCGAGAAGTTCCTCGTCTCGAGGGATGGGTCCCAGATCCTGCGGTTCCGCCCGACCGTGGAGCCGAGGGACCCCGTACTGATCGGGCACCTCGAAGCGTTCCTCAACGAGCCAGTGGCCACGAGCTCCTAGCTGCGCTCGCGCAGAGCTCGCTCGGCGGGGCCCGTCCGGCCAGGTGGGGGGCCGGGGGCGCGCAGGCTCCGCGTGAGGAGCGCGGGGTCGGGGTGCCACGGTCGAAGCCAGACCGTGGCGTGCTCAATCCACCAGCCTTGCGGTGCGCCGACCACGGGGGTTGCCACCACGCTCGCAACCTCAGGATGGTGTTCGGCGAGCCACGTCAGCGCAGCCAGGATCGTCGTCAGTTCGTTGACGGGAGTGGCGTCAAGGAGCTCCGGCTCGAGCCCTGGTACAGCTGTGAGCAGCTCGACGACGTCGAGGTCGGTCTCGGGTACGGCGGCGAGCACGGTGGCGCCGAGTTGCCGCAGGGGTGCCGTCGCGAGCGAGATCCGTAGGTACGCGCCGTAGCGCGCGTGGTGGAGCAGCTCAAGGCACAACTCGACGATGCGCTCGCTGCTCGTGCTGTTGCCAGCCGTGACGGGAGGAGACGTCGGGATGCCGAGGGCTGCCGCGAGGGCCTCGGCGTGTTCCCGGTCGAGTTCGGTTGGGCTGCTCACCGGGGTGGTGATGGCGCGGGCCACGCCAGCTGCGTCGACGGCCGGGCGCGGCAGCGGCCCGCCGAGCGGGCGTTGGCGCCACTGGGCGTAGCGGACGGCGTGGCCGAGGGCCCGCGCCGCTGCCTCCGGCAAGACGTAGGACGGCAGCGGGCGGGGACCGGCTTGGAGTGCTTCGGGGACGCCGGGCAGAGCAAGGAAGTTGGCGAGCACAGGCTTGGTCGCGCCGAGCCGTTGGCGCTGCGCTGCCGCTCGCGCAACCGCGTCGGCAACGGCGCCAGCCCGCGCGAGGCTGTGGGCGGGGGCACCTCGGAGGGATCCGCCCGGGAGCGGGTTGGCAAGCAGTCGAGGATGCCCCGGTTCTCCCACGACGGTGGGGATGAAGCTGATCACGACGGCATCGACACCGTCGTCGGCGAGGAGGAGATCGACTGCGGTGCCCCACTCCTCGGGCACGATGGCGGGTCCGAGTTCGAGGGGGTTGGTGAGCCGCGCTGCGTCGACGCCCCGCGCGCGGAGCTGGGCGAGCGTTGAGGGTGTGAGGTCGGCGAGCTCGAGGCCTGCTCGTGCGAGGGCGTCCGCGACGAGCGGTGCGGCACCTTGGGTGTTGGCGAGCACGGCGACACGGCCACCGCCGGGGAGCGGCTGGGCCTCGAGCAGCCGAGCGACGTCGAGGAGGTCGCCAAGCGTCTCGGCGCGTACGACACCGGTGTGCGCCAGGAGCGCGTCGATGGCCTCTTCGGCATCGAGCTGGCCGTCGCGCACGGCGCGCAGTCTGCGGCCCTGGGGTCTCGTTGGCTTGACCACGAGGATCGGCTTGGCCCGCGAGACGCGGCGGGCGACGCGGGCGAAGGTTCTCGGATTGCCGAAGTCCTCGATGTAGAGGACGATGACGCGTACCTGCTCGTCGCCTTCCCACCAGGCGAGCAGGTCGTTGCCGGAGACGTCGGCCTTGTTGCCCGAAGAGACGAAGCTTGCGATCCCGAGTGAGCCCTCGAGGAGCGTGGCGAGGATCGCCAGCGAGAGCGGTCCTGACTGGGCGTGTACGGCCACGTGGCCACGTGCGAGCTCGAAGGGGGCGAGTGTCGCGTTAAGGCCGATCGGCGGGACCGCCACCCCCATGGAGTTGGGCCCGACGACACGCATGCCGAGTCGGCGGGCCGCCGCTACGATGGCGCGCTCCTCGCGGAGGCGCTCGGGGCTGGTCTCCGAGAAGCCCGCGGTCAGCACCACGAGCGCCCGCACCCCGACGGCATGGGCGTCCTCGAGCACACCCGGGAGTGCCTCGGCCGGCACCGCGACAATGGCGAGGTCCACCGGCGCCTCCGCCTTGCGCAGCGAGGAGATGGTGCGCACGCCCCGCAGGGCTCTGGCCTCAGGATGCACGACCCAGATCGTCCCCTCGTAGCGCGCCGCGAGCAGGTTAGCAAGGAGCACTTCGCCGACGCTGCCAGGGGTGCGGCTTGCCCCCACGAGCGCGACGGAGCCGGGGTGGAGGAGGGCGGCCATCTGGCGCACGGCGGCCCTGCGCTCGCGCTCGGCCATCGCCGCAACCGACTGCGGCGTGGGCTCGATCGGGAAGACGACGCGGACCGTCCCCTCGGCCCAGTGTTGGTCGATCTGGTAGCCGGCGTCTTGGAAGACCTTGAGCATCCGGATGTTGTCAGGGAGAGTCTCGGCAACGAACCGGCCGATTCCATGGTGGCGGGCGTAGGCCGCCAGCAGCTCGAGAAGAGCCGCTCCGAGCCCCTTGCCCTGGTGGGCGTCGTCGACCAGGAACGCGACCTCGGCGTCGGCCGCGTCGGCGAGGCGGTCGTAGCGCGCGACGGCGATGATCTCGTTCTCCCACTCGGCGACAAAGGCCATGCGGTCCTCGTAGTCGACGACCACGAAGTGCTCGAGGAGCTGGTCCGAGAGGACCGGCAGCGGCGTGAAGAAGCGGTAGTAGATGGTCTCGGCCGAGCAACGGGCATGCAGGCGGCGGATGGCCTCGGCATCCGCGGGCCTGATCGGTCGGACGCGAACTGTCCTTCCGTCGGCGGTGACGATGTCGCTGACCCAGGCCTCGGGGTAGCCCGGGGGGTCATCGAGACCGGGTGCGCTCACGGCGTCCCTTCGAGGGCTGCGTCGGGGACCTCGCCTCGCAGTCCACGGGCCCGACGCACCATGTCCGCCAGCGTGTAGCTGCGCAGGTGCTCGTGCATGTGACGGGTCACCTCGCCCCAGACCTCGAGCAGCGCACACTGGCCTTCGTGGTCGCAGGCACCGTCTTCGTGGGGCTCCTTGAAGTCACCTACGCTGATCGGGCCGTCGACGGCAGTAAGGATCTGCGCAAGGGTGATTTCCTCGGGGTCCCTCCGCAGCATGTAGCCACCACCGGCCCCTCGCTTCGAGCTGACGAGGCCCGCTCCCTTCAGTACCAGCAGGATCTGCTCGAGGTAGGGCTGGGGCAGGCCCGTGCGACGTGCCAGCTCCGCCACCGAGGTCGGTTGCTCCTCTGGGTGCAGTGCGAGGGAGAGGAGCGCTCGGGCGGCGTAGTCACCGCGTGTAGAGACCCTCACCAGGTCGAGCCTAGCCCCTCCTTGCAGGCCGAGGCGGGATTCCGCCCAGGCTGCGATCCTCGTGTAGCCTGGTCGAAAAGGAGGACCTGTGGACGACCTCGGTGCTGTCGCCGACGAGCCGTTCGTTCGACCGCGCTACGAGGGCCCCTCCCTGGCCACGCTGCTCGAAAGCCTCTACGGGATCGTGGGCATGGCGGGTTGCTCGCACGTTCCGTCCTGGCTTCGGGACCTCGTCGGGTCGCCAGAGCGAGTGGTGCTGCTCGTGCTCGATGGTTTCGGGTACCTCCAACTGCGCCAGTACGAGCGCATGGTACCGACGCTCTCGTCGTTGCGAGCGCTGGCAGCCAGCTCGTGCGCGCCCACGACGACGGCGACGGCCCTCACCTCGCTGACCACAGGGACCGTCCCCGCTCAGCACGGGGTGCTTGGCTACCGCATCGCCATTGGTGCCACCTCGATCCTCAACGTACTGCGCTGGAGCGTCCAGGGACCCCAGCCCGCGCCCCCCGTGGAGCGCGTGGCCCCCGTGACTCCTTTCCTCGGAGCGAACCCAGTGGTCGTCACCAAGGCGACCTACGGCGACACCGCCTTTACCAGAGTGCACCTGCGCGGAGCTCGCTTCGCGTGGTGGTCGACGATGAGCCAGCTGGTGACGCGGGTGCTGGATGCGCTCGGGCGCGGCGAGCGCTTCGTCTACGCCTACTACGAGGGCGTTGACACGACGGCGCATGAGTTCGGGCTTGCCGGCGCCTACGAGCGGGAGCTTACCATGGTCGACAGGATGGTGGCACTCCTGCTCGAGGGGTTGCCCTCCGACACCGTCCTCGTGGTCACCGCGGATCACGGCGAGGTGGCTATGGGAACACGACCCATCCAGCTCGACCCGGCGGTGCTCGGTGCTTGCAGGTTAGTCTCGGGCGAGGGGCGCTTTCGGTGGTTGCACACGAAGGGGGATCCCGACGAGCTCGCTGAGGAGTGTCGGCAGCGCTACAGCGATGTGGCGGTAGTGCTCACCCGCACCGAGGCAATCGAGCAAGGGCTCTTCGGGGGGTCGGTCCCAGAGGCTTTTGCGGACCGCCTCGGCGACGTAGCGGTGATCGCGACGGCGCCGGTGTGGTTCGAGGATCCCTTGGACCAGGGCTCACTGAAGATGCGGGCGCGCCACGGTGGCCTCTCGGGAGCTGAGCTGCTGGTCCCGATCGCCGTAGGTCCCTAGGCTGCTTGCTCCTGAGCCCCGCTGTCACCAATGGCCAGGACGCTCTCGGCGCTCCTTGCCGCCCTCCCAGCGGAGTTGGGGTAGGCTCGCCTCCCGGATCGCGGCCATCGTGGGCCGTCGGGAGGAGGCTGCATGACTGATCCAGAGAGCCCGATCAGCGAGGAGGCATCCACGAGGGCGCAGGGCAGCGGGGAGGAGACCGACACTGTCTCCTCGCCGGCGCGGGTCATCCGCATCGGGGCGATGATCCGGGCTCTCCTCGAGGAGGTGCGCTCAGCAACGCTCGACGAGCGTTCCCGCGAGCGACTGGCGGAGATCTACGAGCAGGCACTTCGAGCACTCAGCGAGGTGGTCTCGCCAGACCTCGCGAGCGAGCTGCGCAGCTTCTCCCTGCCGTTCCAGGAGGGCGAGGTCCCCTCCGAGGCTGAGCTTCGTATTGCCCAAGCACAGCTGCTCGGCTGGCTGGAGGGGCTCTTCCAGGGCATCCAGGCCACGCTCTTTGCCCAGCGCATGGCTTCGAACGCGCAGCTGGAGCAGCTGCGGGGGCGGAGCCTGCCGCAGCCTCCACCCACCCAGGCTCCGGGGGCCTACCTGTGAGCGGGGCTGGGCGCGTGATCGCGCTCGGTGCCGATCACGCGGGGTTCCCGCTCAAGGTCGTGGTGCGCGAGCACCTGCTCGCGCAGGGCTGGGAGGTCCTCGACTTCGGCACCGATTCGGAGGATCCGGTCGACTACCCGCTGTTCTGCCAGCCGGCTGCGGAGGCGGTCGCGACGGGTGCGGCAGCCCTCGGCATCGTCTTTGGGGGATCGGGCCAGGGGGAGCAGATCGTAGCGAACAAGGTCCGGGGCGTCCGGGCCGCGCTCTGCTACAACGAGCTCTCGGCCAGGCTCGCACGCCAGCACAACGATGCCAACGTGCTCGCCCTCGGGGCTCGGCTCCTCGGCAAGGATCTTGCGCTCTCGATCGTTGACGCTTTCCTCGGGGCCTCCTTCGATGGTGGGCGGCATGCGAGGCGCATCGCGCAGATCATGGAGGTCGAGAACGGCGCGTCGTTCTCGCAGACTCAGAGCTAGACGCCGCGCCCTCACGCTCGGAGGGCTCTTGGTGGTCGTCGCACTCGGCTCCCTCGTCGCGTCCAGGGAGATCGGGTCAAGGCAGCATCCTGCTACTAGCGTTGCTGCGTCGCGCAAGACGAGTTCAGGGCGGGCTCCGCGACGGTCGAGGGCGAGTCCGCCGGATGCGCGCGAAGATGGCCCCGCAGCGCTCGGGGTCGGCCTGCTGCGCGTCAACGTTGAGGAGCCAGGCAGGATGCTGTGCGTACCTTCGACCCACGTCTGCCGTGAGCGGAGCTACGTGCTCGACGTCTTCTACCCCGCGAGCGCGGTCGGCTCTGCGAACCTCGGCGCGCCGGTGGCTCGGGGCGGCGCGCCATACCCCGCGATCGTCTTTGCGACCGGCTTCGACGAAGACCCGACCTCGTACCTGCCCCTCATTGACGCCTGGGTGAACGCCGGCTACGTGGTCGCGGCTCCTCGCTTCCCGCTCAGCTCGGCATGGGCGCTGCGCACCTACGGCGTGAACCTCCAGGACGTCGCGCTCGCGGACGCATTCGAGTCAGACATGCTCAACGAGCCGGGTGACCTTGAGGCCGCGATCGGGGAGCTCCAGGTGCTCGATGGCCAAGGACCACTTCAGGGCGCCATCGATCCCGCAGCCATCGCGCTCGCTGGCCAGAGTGACGGCGGGGACGTGGTGCTGGCGGCTGCTGACAACAGCTGCTGCACCATCACGGGGGTCAGAGCCGTTGCCGTGCTCTCCGGAGCGGTCTTTGCCCCGTTCGGGGGAACGTTCTTCGACCGCAGCGTGCCGATGCTCGTGACGCAGGGCTCGGCCGACACGGTCAACCCCCCCGCCGACTCCCAGCAGATCTTTGCCGATGCCGAGGCCCCCAAGGTGCTCCTCTGGCTGCTCGGCGCTGATCACCTCGGTCCCTACACGACGGTCTCGCCGGCGGAGTCGGCGGTCGCTCGGACCTCGATCGCCTTCTTCAACACCTACGTCAGGGGCGAGTCGCTGGGGCACACGCAGCTGGCTACCATCGGCTCCGTGGCGAACGTTGCCCAGGAGACGGCCGATGTCGACGGACCCTAGTGCGTGGCGCCTCGGGGCGCAGCTCGAGGGGGCTGTGGCGCCGTGGCGCCTCGGAGTCAAGGACTCGATCGCCATCCGGGGCGTGCCGACCACGGTAGGCAGCCGCGTCCTCGAGCGACAGGCGGGGCCGCAGCTTCGCGACGCGGTGGTGGTGGCGCGGCTGCGCCGCGCAGGTTGGCGCGTGGTGGCACGGACGAACCTCGTCGAGCTTGCTTATGGCACCCACGGGGTGAACCCCTTCTTCGGCACACCCACCAACGCTGCCGACCCTGCCCGAGTGCCGGGTGGCTCCTCCAGCGGATCTGCGGTCGGTGTCGCCCTCGGCGAGCTCGATCTCGCTCTCGGGACGGACACAGGTGGCTCGGTGCGGATCCCCGCGGCGGCGAACGGGATCGTCGGTCTGAAAACCTCCTGGGGCTCGTTACCGCTCGACGGGGTGGCACCGCTCGCGCCCAGTCTCGACACCGTCGGGATCCTTGCCCGTGACATTGCGACGCTGGCGCGGGGGTTGGAGGCGCTTGGCGTACCCCTGCGTCGGGCCACGCGTCGTCTCGCCGCGCTCGAGACGCTCGAGACCTCTTCCGACGCAGCCTGGGGCGGGCTGGTCCAGCAGGCTGTCACACCGCCGGTGGATCTCGCCGCTGTGCACCGTGCCGGCTCGGTGGTGCTCGATGTCGAGGCGTTCGCGAGCTGGGGCTGGTTGCTGGAGCAAGGACACAGGTTGGATCCGTGGGTGCGCCGGCGCCTCGAGGCTGCAGGGTCGCACAGGGCGGCGGCCTACCTCGAGGCGCGAAGCTTCCTCGAGGAGGCTCGTGCTAGCGTGGCGCTCTGGTTGGAAGGGGAGGGGATCGTGCTCGCGGCTCCGACGCTCGCTGAGCCACCGCCATTACTTGCGTCCTGGAACCAGAGCCTTAACGGGCTTACCCTGTGGGTGAATGCGCTTGGGCTGCCGGCACTCGCGGTGCCGGTGGGCGGTGCGCACCGAGCGTGGCGCGAGACGACGGTGCCCTGGTCGCTTCAGCTCGTGGGGCCGCCGGGCTCGGAGGCTGACCTGCTCGAGCTGGCGGCGTCGCTTCGGCCTCTCGCCTCTTCCTCGATCCAGGCGAGCACCCAGTCGCGGTCGGCGTCGACGTCCGGGGGCTCGGCCACATAGTCGACCGGGGTCTGCGAGAACCGCAGGGGGTTCGCCAGGCTCACAAGGCCGAGCTTGCCTGGCAGCGTGACGCGCGGTGCGAGGCCCAGCGACTCGGCGAGCTCGATTCCTTCGGCCACGGTGTTGATTGGGGCGGCGGGGACGCCGGCGGCCAGCAGGCGTGCGAGCCAGTGGTCGCGTGGCGCGGTGCGAAGTCGAGCCGTAAGCGCGTCGACGAGGGCCGAGCGGTGCTTGACGCGATGCTCGTTGGTGGCAAAGCGAGGATCCTGGGCGAGCTCGCCGAGCTCGAGGGCTTCGGCGAGACGCGCGAACTGCTGGTCATTGCCAACGGCGATCACGAGCGGGCCGTCCTGGCACGCGAAGGGCTGGTAGGGGGCGAGGCTCGGGTGCACGTTGCCGAGCCGGTGCGGCACCTGTCCGGTAGCCAGGTAGCCGCCGACCTGGTTGACGAGGCCGAAGAGGGCACTGGCCAGCAGGTTCGTTGCGACGTGCTGGCCTCGACCGGTACGTTCGCGAGCATGCAGCGCGGCGAGCGCCCCGACGGCAGCCAACAGGCCGGTCTCAACGTCGACGATGGCGACGCCGGCCTTGGTCGGTGGGCCGTCCGGCTCGCCGGTCAGATCCATGAAGCCGCTCGCGGCCTGGACTGCGACGTCGTAGCCCGGTAGGCTCGCCCCGGGACCGTCGCCGAAGCCGGAGATCGAGACATAGACGAGCCCTGGGTTCGCTTCGCACAGATCCTCGTAGCCGAGGCCCCAGCGCGCCATGGCTCCCACGCGCAGGTTCTCTACGAGCACGTCGGCGCGTTCGGCGATGCGGCGCGCCACGGCGAGGTCGGCGGGGTTCGCGAGGTCGAGCGCGATGGCGCGCTTGTTGCGGTTCACGCTGAGGTAGTAGGTTGCCCGACCCTCGAAGGTCGGTGGCGACCAGGTGCGAGTCTCGTCGCCACGGGGGTGCTCGATCTTGATGACCGTGGCGCCAAGGTCTGCGAGCAGCATCGTCGCGAGTGGCCCCGCAAGCACGCGTGCGAAGTCGGCGACGACGATGCCATCCAGCGGTCCTGAACGCGCGTGCACGGCGCCCCCTTCTCTTCGTTGCCAACGAACGCGTCCCGAGGCATGGTAGCCTTGCCGAGATGCAGAGGGCTAGGTGGATCGTCGCGCGCGCGGCGATGGTGGGGAGCGCCGTCGCCCTTGGCGCACTCGTCGTCGGCTCGGTGGCGACGACGGCGCCAGCCGATCTCGCGACGGACCAGCAAGAGGCACACCAGCTCGCTGCGCAGCTGGCGGTGCTCGACTCGCAGGTCCAGATCGCAGCAGAGCGCTACGACCAGGCGACGTTCCAGCTTGCCCAGGACCAAGCTCAGCTCGCTGCGGTGCGCAAGCGGCTCGACGCCCAGGAGCGTGAGCTCGCGCGCCTACGCGGACAACTTGCCGCTGCGGCAGTTCGCGAATTCGCAACGAGCGGGACGGCCGAGCCCATGGCGGCCCTCCTCGAGGGGACCCCCACCACGGCGGCCATCGTCGCAACCGACGTTCAGGTGGCGTCGAGCACCGAAGCCCAGCTGGTGGCCTCCTACAGCGCAGCCCTCCAGGCGACTCGGGCCGAGCGGGCGCAGTTCCAAACGCTGGTTCGCCAGGCCGCCAGCGTCGCCCAGACGGCGGGCGCTGCCAGAGCTGAGGCCGAACGCGCCCAAGCTACTGTCCAGAGCGAGCTCGCGAGTCTCCAGGGCCAGCTTGCGCAGCTCGTAGCCCAGGCCGAGGCCGCTCAGGCAGCCCAGCGCGAGCGCGCGGCGGCCGCACAGCTTGCGAGTCAGACCGCACCCGCGGCGGTGCCGGCACCCGTGCAGGTCGCAGGGGGTGCGCTCGCGGAGGCGGCGAGCATCGCCGAGGCGATCGCGCAGCGAGGCAACACCGGCTACGCCTGGGGTGCTGCGGGTTCCTGGGCTGGCGGCGTGCAGTACTTCGACTGCTCGGGGTTGGTCATGTACGTCTTCGCCCAGGTGGGGATCTCGCTACCGCACGACGCTGCGGCCCAGTACGCTGACTCGACCCCGATCGGCTACGGCCAGCTGGTCCCTGGGGACCTGGTGTTCTACGACACGCTCGGCTCCTCCTCCATCGACCATGTGGCGATCTACGTTGGCGGTGGTCAGGTAGTGGAGGCGACGGAGCCAGGCCGCCCCGTGGCGGTTGACCCCATGGCTTGGTCGGGCACTCCCGTGGCCTACGCGCAGCCCTAGGTGATCGGGGCGCACGGCGTCCGCTGCGGGAGGTGGGCCGTGGAGAGGCGAGGCAGCTCAAGACGCGGCGCCTGCACGGGATCCGCATGCCACCATCTTCGTGCGGGTCGTGGTGCGAAGACTTGAGGTAGTGCGACGACGTGCCGACACCCTGGCGGGGGCGGTTGTGGGAGGCTTGATGCAGGAGGCCCGGCTGAGGGAGCTTGCCGAAGCGGGCAGGGCGCTGCTCGCGCTCGAAGCTCCCGAGCGTTCCTTGGCCCGTGCGGTCGCAGCCGCGCTGCGTCCGCAGACCCGCTACCACGCGGGCTACCTTGCCATGGTGGAGGGCGACGAAGCGCTGCGGGTGCGCCTTGGAGTGGTAGTGCCGCCGGGTGAGCAAACCGAGGCGGTCCTCGCGCCCCGCACGAGCCACGCGCTCAGGGTCGACGACCTTGCCCAGCTCGCTGCCGCGGCACAGCGCCGTGGCGGGGTGCACCTCCTGGAGGGGTCGCACCCGCTCGTGGCGCAGCTGGTGGCCAAGGGGGCGCTGTGGGAGAGCGAGCCGCTCGCGAGCGGGTGGCATCCGGCGAGCCTCGCCTTCGAGGTGCTCGAGCTCCCAGGTTCATCGGGCATCACAGGAGCGCTCTTCCTCGATCAGCCGGTGTGTCCCGATCCGCCGAGTGCTGACGAGGTGGCCTACCTGGACGCCGTCGCGCAGCTGCTCGCCCTGGGCATCCTTCACGAGCAGCTGCACTCGCGTGCGCAGGCACAGCTGCGCATCCTCGAGGCGGAGCGAGCTCGCCTCGAGGGCCTCTTTCGCGCCTCGGGACACCTTCGGCGCGCACGTGCCCTCGAGGAGGTTCTCCAGGAGGCGGCGGACGCGGTCACCGCGGCGGGTGGCTTCGGGCGGGCGGCGATCTACCTGCGCGACGGCGATGCGATGCGGCTCTGGGTGACGAGCGGCGTAGAGCCCGCGGAGGAAGCCCGGCTGCGAGCCGCCGGCCCGATCCCGATCGGGCTCTTTGCAGCGGTGATGGCGCCGCAGATGCGGATCTCGCGCTCGTACCTGTTCCGCCATCGCGTCTACCCCCTGCATCCGGAGCTCGCTCGGCGCATGTCGATCCCGAAGGTTGACCAGCCCGTCGACGAGCACGCCTGGCAGCCGGAGGACACCTTGACCATCCCCCTCCTCGACGGGGAGCGCCTCCTCGGGGTGCTCTCCGTCGACAACCCCCTCGACGGCCATTACCCGGATCTCGCCCAGATCCAGGCGCTCGAGTTCTTCGCCGACCAGGCGGCGATCGCCGTGGCCCAGGTGCGCACTATCGAGCAGCTGCGCGTGGACGCTACGACGGACGCGCTCACGGGGCTTGCCAACCGGCGACGCTTCGAGGTCGCCGCCCGCGCGGTGCTCGCTGACGCGACGGTGGAGCGTGCTGGCGTTGCGCTCCTCGTCGCTGACCTCGATCGGTTCAAGGTCGTCAACGACGAGCGGGGTCACACCGTCGGTGACCGTGCCCTCCAGGTGGTCGCGCACGCGATGGGAGAGTGCCTGCTCGCGCGAGACGCGTTGGCGCGCTGGGGTGGCGAGGAGTTCGTCGCGCTTGCGCGCGGCATCGACGCTGACGGAGCCCGCCGACTCGGCGAGGCGATGCGTCGCTCGGTCGTCGAGCTCGCCCGCCAAGAGCTCGGGTTCGACCTGAGTGTGTCGATCGGCGCTGCCGTCGCGGGTCCGGACGTCCTCGCGGTCGACCTCGACGTCCTCTTCGACGCAGCCGACGAGGCGCTCTATCGTGCAAAGCGCCAAGGGCGCAACCGCGTCGAGGTGGTGGTGCTCGGGGAGGACGGTACCGAGGCCCCGACGGCGTAGGCTCCTCGGGGGGAGGTGGCATGGCACGCTTCTGGCATCCGTTCGGGCAGCTCTACGAGAGCTCGGAGCACCCTATCATCTTCGTGCGCGGCGAGGGCGTGTGGGTCTTCGACGACCAAGGTCGGCGCTACCTCGACGCGACGGCGGCGCTGTGGTACGCGAACGTCGGCCACGGCCGCCAGGAGATCGCAGAGGCGATCGCGGCCCAGGCGCGCGAGCTGGCCGGGTACTCGACCTTCGGGACCTTCTCCAACCGCCCGGCCGAGGAGCTCGCCGAGTTCCTCAGTGCGCGAAGCCCCATGCCCGAGACCGAGATCTTCTTCGTCCTCGGCGGTGGTGATGCGGTCGAGACGGCGACCAAGCTCGCGCGACGCTACTTCTCGCTCGTCGGCAAGCCCGACAAGACCGTGCTCATCTCTCGCACCAACGGCTACCATGGCACCTGGGGTTTTGGCACCTCGTTGGCGGGGATCCCCGCGAACCGTGAGGGGTTCGGCACGCTCGTGCCGGACACCGTCCAGGTCCCCTGGGACGACGCTGAGGCCGTCGAGGCTGCCATCGTTGCCGCGGGGCCGGAGCGGGTGGCGGCGGTGATCGCGGAGCCGGTGATCGGGGCCGGAGGGGTCTACCCGGCGCCGTCAGGGTACTTCGAAGCGCTCCGGGCGATCTGCTCCCGCCACGACGTCCTGCTCATCGTGGACTCGGTGATCTGCGGGTTCGGTCGGCTGGGCACCTGGTTCGGTGTGGAGCGCTTCGGCGTGGAGCCGGACCTCATCACCTTCGCCAAGGGCGTCACCAGCGGCTACCTGCCGCTCGGCGGGGTTGCGGTCTCGGGGAGGGTCGCAGCACCCTTCAAGCAGCCGGGCGCACCAGTGTTCCGGCACGGGCCGACCTATGGGGGACATCCCACCTGCACTGCGGCGGGGGTCGCCAATTGCCGCATCCTCGAGGAGGAGCACATCCTCGAACGGGGACGCGTCCTCGAGGGAGAGCTGCTGGCTCGCCTCGAGCCGCTGGCGGCCTCGGAGCTCGTCGCCGAGGTGCGCGGTGGCCTCGGGCTGCTAGGCGCCGTCGAGCTGACGGAGGAGGTGCGCTCGTCGCACCCGGGCGCGCTCGATCGGCTCGCCGCGCTTGCCCGCGAGCGCGGGGTGCTGCTCCGGGTGCTCGGCAAGGCGGTGGCGATCTCGCCACCGCTGATCGTCGAGCCGGAGGAGCTCGACTTGATCCACGACGTGGTCGGTGATTCGCTTGAGGCACTCGCGAAGGAGCTCTAGGGCGTCTCGTCGCCGGGAGCGTCGGAGAGCTGGCGCAGCTCGACCTCCACGGCTTCGATGCGCCGCTGGCACTCGGCGAGGATCGCCTGGGCTCGACGCACCGCGACGGCGAGCTCGTCGACGCCGATGGCGTCGTTGGTGACCTGGTCGGCGATGGCCTCCACGGTGTCGCGCAGCTGCTCGAAGCTACGGCGTCGAAGTCCCTCGGCGAAGGCGTCTTCGTCGGCGGTGAGGGCCCAGGTGAGGGACTCGTCGGCGCGGTCGTGATCCATCGTTCCTCCTGACGGCGGGCCTGTGCGGTCGTCGCCGAGCAGATGCTAGGAGCGGGGTGCGAGGGTGAGCGCGCCGTCGACGAAGAGGGCAAGGACCTCGTCGTGGCCCTGTACCTCCAGCGCGCGTCGGAGCCAGCGACGCTCCGGGGTCGCAAGCATGGCAAAGCCGGCTTCCAGGGCCGATGCGAAGGACGCGAGGCCAGTTCCGCAGTGCGTCACGGTGCGCTCCTCGCTGCGCAGTCGAGCGCCGGTGCGGGTGAGCAGCTGCCAACGGAGGACCTCGAGGCAGCGAGTGTGGCGGCCGAGCACGTCGGTGCCCTGGCGTGCGAGCGCATCACCCAACGGTGCGAGATCTGCGCGCTCGCGGCGGACTCGGCGTCCGACGGCGGCGAGGAGGCGACGCTCGTCGGTGGCGAGGACTGCCCGGTCGCGCTCGAGACGGCGCCCAGCGGCGACGCGATGGGCTTGGGCGGCCACGAGGCGCTCACGAGCCCTGAGCAGACGTCGGACGGCAGCGCGCTCGAGCTCTGCAGGGTCGTAGAGGCGCGCTCGGTGGTAGCGGAGCTGGCCGAGGGCGAGGGCGCGCAGGCTCCTCGCGCGGGCTAAGGCCTCGCGCTGCTCGGCAAGGGTGCCGAGCGCGCTGGCAACGAGGGTAGCGCCGATGTCGTGGACGGCGAGCCGCAGGACGCCGAGGCGTGCCTCGGTGCGCGTGCGTACGGTCTCGACGCTTACGGCGAGACCCGTCAGGAAAGCGCGCACCTGCTCGACGAGGTAGGCGCCGGCGCTCTGAGGGACATCGATGGCCCGGTAGGCGACGAGCGCTACCAGCGGTTCGTCGACGGCGTGGCCGATCGCCGCGATGACGGGGACGGGAGCGCGCGCGACGTCACGGGCGAGCTCGAGGTCGTCGAAGGCATCGAGATCCTCGCTGGAGCCGCCGCCACGTGCGACGATGATGACGTCGGGCCGTGTCCCAAGCGCCTCGGCGAGCGCCCGGCGCAGCGCGGGGGCCGCCTCGCGACCGGTGACGGGGGAGTGGTGGACGCTCGTGCGAAAGCGATACCCCGAGGCGTCCAGCACCCGCTGGATGTCGAGGTGGACCACGCCAGCGCTGGAGGTGACGATGGCGACCCTGAGCGGTACCGCAGGGAGCTTGCGCTGGCGGTTCGCCTCGGCGAGGCCCGCTGCGACGAGGAGGCGGAGGTTGCGCGCCCGTCGCGCGGCCCGTGCGTCCCGCATCGCCTCGACGTCGACGTCCGTGACGACGAGACGAAGTTCCCCGGTCGGTGGGTAGACGTCGAGGGAGCCTCGAACGACGACGAGCGCGCCTTCAGCGAGGGCCGGGAGTCCCGCGGCGTGCAGGGCCGCATCGACACGCGCGCCGGTGCCCGCGAACAGGACGGCGTGCAGGAGGGCTCCCTCTTCCTCATCGTCGGCGAGGGTCAGGTAGCGGTGGCCTCGAGCCGAACGGCGAACCTGGCTGACCTGCGCCCGCACCGCGACGGTGCCAAGGGCCCGCAGGCGCTCGTTGACGAGCTCGAGGAGCTCCGGTACGCGCAGAGGGTGCTCCACGCCCCGAGCCTAGCCCACGAGCGTGAGCGGCTCCTTGCCCGGACCGGGGTGTCGTCGAACGACCTCGATGCGCGCCGGCCGAAGGTCCTCGATGAACTCGATGGCAAGGTAGCCGCCGGTCGGGATGTGCAGCGCCTCCTCGTCAAGGGCGATCCCTTGCTGCTCCAGCAGGAGCGCTACCAGCTCGCGCAGCTGGGGGGCGTGCGTCACCGTGATGGTGGTGCCCTCGAGAGCGACGAAGTAGGCCAGTGCCTCAGCGAGCTGGGCGGGCTTGGCGCTGGGTCCAAGGTGCTCGTCGAGCTCGAGCCCAAGTCCAAGGAGCGCAGCGAGCGGTTCGAGCGTCTGGGCGCAGCGCAACGCTGGGCTTGCGACGAGGTGGTCGGGCCCGAGGCGAGCCCACTCGGCGGCCAGGGCGCGTGCAACCTCGCGGCCCTGGGATGTGAGCGGCCGGGCGTGATCCTCGCCGCCGGGGACGGGCGCAGCGGCGGGGGCATGACGGGCGATGATGAGCATCCTGCTCCTCTCGGACTACCACGGGGAGCATACCAGCGGCGGTAACCCCGGGGAGAGGAACTTCACACGAGTTCTTGCCTATGCGGATGGAGCGATACCGAGGCGGTGCCAACTCCAGAGCGTGTCGTGGTGCGGACCGAGGGTGAGCCGGGTCGCCGCGATGGTCGAGGGGGCAAAGGGTGTTGGTGTCACGACCGTGAGTATGGGCAGGTTGGCCCCGTGCCAGAGGCTCTCGACGGTAACGCCCGTCGTTGAGGTGACGGTGAGCTCAACCAGCGCGTGTCGAGGCAGGCCTGATGCCGTCACCATGATGGCTGAACCCTAGGCCTTGCGATAGACGGCGAGCGAGCCCGACAGGTGTTGGCCGCGGAGCGGAAGCACCATCGAAGGCGCTTGCGTCGAAGTCTGGGCGCGAGCGAGTGCGACGCCAAGTACTGTGCCGAGCAGGAGGCCGGGTGCGACACCCACCAGGAGGAGTGCCCCTCGGCGGCGCCGTGGCGCAGGTTGGTTCGCGTTCGCTGCAGCAAGGCCCCGCAGGAGCTCCTGGGTCGGCTCGACGCGCACCAGGCACAGCGGGCAGCTGGCAAGATGGCGCTCGAAGCGCCGAGCAACCTCAGCGTCGAGATCGTCGAGGAGGTAGCTCGGCAGCAGCTCACAGAGCTGGTCAGGATCGGTCATTAGGTGTCTCGATCAAGCGTCGCAGGGTCAGCAGTCCGTAGTGGAGACGGGAGCGTACCGTGCCCACGGGCACCTGGTGGTCCTCGGCGACCTGGGCCGCGGAGCGGCCGTGAACGCAGACGTCAAGAATGACTGAGCGCTGGTGCTCGGGTAGGAGGGCCAAGGCCGCCTCGAGCAGCACTCGGTCGACCACGCGATGCGCATGGTCGCCGTCGCGGTCGAGTGCGAGGAGCCGGGGGTCTGGGCGGCGACCGCGCTGGCGGAGCCAGTCGATCGCACGGTGGCGGCCAACCACCAGCAGCCACGCGAGCAACCTGCCCTCGTTCTCCTCGAGCACATCCTTGTTCGCGAGAGCGGTCGCGATCGTGCTCTGAACCACGTCGTCAACGGCGTCGGGAGGTACCAGACGGCGCAACCGCGAGCGGAGCACGGGTACCAGCCGCACGAGATGCTCCTCGATGGCGCTCGATGAGACAGCTTTCACCACGTCCCCTCTACCCTCTACCCCTACCAAGGGCAGGAGGCCGCTGGCTATTCCCGGGGGGTTCGCACACACAGGAGCCAGCTACGATGGCCCTTGTTGGCGCAGCTCGACAACTTGGCCCCCGTAGCTCAGGGGATAGAGCAGTGGTTTCCTAAACCATGTGCGCAGGTTCGAATCCTGCCGGGGGCACCTCTCCCGGCCTCGTCGGGATGGCGACCCCGTAGGCTGCGCGCATGAGCGCCGATCACCGTGATGTTGAGCTCATCGAGCTGCTCGAGCGCGCGCGTGAGCGTGGCGAACCGGTCGTGGTCGATCCAGGACTCGTGCCGACCCTCGCCGATGGCTATCGGGTTCAGGCCGAGCTTGCCGCCCGGCGCGTTCGTCGCGGCGAGCACCCCGCCGGGTGGAAGGTAGGCCTCACGGACGCAGGTTCCCGTCGTCGCTTCGGGGTCACTGCACCCGTTCGTGGACCGCTCTTCGAGGAGGATCGGGTGGACGCGGGGGACACGCTCTCGCTCGGTTCGCTCTGCGCACCGCGGGTGGAGGTCGAGCTTGCGGTGCGCATCGGTGTGCCCATCCAGGGCTTGGTGGAGCCCGACGACGTGCGCGACGTGCTGGATGCGGTGAGCGTCGCGATCGAGCTCGCGGACTCGCGGGTTGCGGGTTGGCCCAGCTCGGGATCGCTGCTCGTTGCTGACCAGGCGGGCCAGGGCCGTTGGGTCATCGCCGAGCCAGTGGCGCCTCCCGCGGGTCTCGACACCGCGGCACTGGTGGCGACGGTCTCGTGCGACGGCGTGGAGGTGAGTCGCGGCGGCTCCGCCTCGGTGCTCGGCGACCCGCTGCGCTCGGTCGCGTGGTTGGCTGGTGACCTCGGGCACGAGGGACGAGGGCTCGGCCGAGGCGAGTGGGTGCTCACCGGCACGCTGACCCCGATGCGCGAGCTTTCGGCGGGTCGCTGGGTTGCCCGTATCGATGGGCTCGGCGAGCTTATCCTCGACGTCGAGCCCTAGTCGTCGGCACCTTCGGGCACGAAGGCGACGAAGCGCAGCGCGCGCCTGCGCGTCGCGACGACGAAGAGCACGCCGAGAGCGAGGAGTGCCGCGACCACCTGGTCGATGCCGTTGCCGATGGCCTTTGGGCCGAAGATGAAGAAGGCCACCATGAGCCCGGCCATGAGCAGGGCCGAGAGGATCGCGAGGCCGAGCAGCACCGGGTGCTGGTGGTCCTCGCCCGATCGGTGGGCACGGACAAGAAAGACGATGGCCGTGACCGTGTCGGAGAAGAACTCAGCGAGTAGGAAGAACCCCGCAGCCGAGAGCACGAGGCCGAAGAACGACGAGAGGGAGGATACGAAGGTCTGGAGGGCGACCACGATGAGGGTGAGCCCGAGGACGACGACCGTGGCGACGTGGGGGACGCGGCGGGAGCTGGTCCGGCCGAAGCTGGCCGGGATGAGGTTCTCCCGACCCATGGCGTAGAGTGCGCGGGTAAGGATGTAGGTGGTGAGCCACAGCCCTCCTGCGGTCGAACCAAGGATGGGGATGAGCACGGTCCAGTGCAGGGCGGTCGGCAGCACCCGCTGGGCCCAGAGCGCGATTGGATCCGAGTCGTTGGCCGACGCGAGGAGGCGCATCGGCGTCTCGGCGTAGATGAGCGGGTAGAGGATCGCGTAGAAGAGGAGCGCGAGGAACGCCCCGATGATCCCGCTCATGCCAGGGTCCGTGCGCGGCCGCCGCGACTCCTCGGCAGCGTAGGAGTCGATCTCCCAGCCATCTAGCACCGTGGCCGCGATCACCGCGACGATGAGCATGCCTCCGACAGGAGGAGGCCCGAAGTGGATCGGGACGTGGGTGGCGTTGAAGCGGGCGATGCCCACCACGGCGATCGCTGCGAGGGAGACCATCTCGATCACCATGAACACCTTCGTGATCTGCGCCGTGGGCCGTGCGCCGAGCAGCAAGGGGACAGCAGCGAAGATGATCCAGGCGAGCGTCGTGGCCACGAGTGCGACGTTGGAAGGCGTGTGCCCCGGGTCGAGGAGAGCCAGCGTGTAGGAGCCCGCTGGAATCGCGATCGGGGGGATCGAGAGGAAGTAGGCGAGGATCAAAATCCAGGCCTGGTAGCGCGAGAACGTGCGCCCCAGGATCCGTGCCGACCAGTGGTAAGACGCGCCAGCGTGAGGGAAGTGACGGTTGAGAAGTCGAAAGACGAAGGAGGCTACGACGAAGGGCGCGGCGAGCACTCCGATCGCGGGGATCGCCCACCAGCCAGCGTAGGCCGCCATGACCCCGCCGGTGGCGGCGACGGAGAAAACCGGACCCACGCTCGAGACCGAGAGGGGGAACAGGTCGACGAAGTGGAAGACTGGTGCGAGTCGGTGATGCGAGGGCGTCGTGTCGAGGTCGGGCATGGGTTCCTCCAGCGTGGCGACTCGATCGGTATGCGCAAGCTTAGTGCGAAGAGATCGCGACAATGCGCTTAGTGCGACCATATCGCAGCGCGAGCGATCGCTCCGGTCGGCGTCCTCGGGGCGAGCCTGGGGTTCAGGTAGGGTCCAAGGCGTGCGGGTAACGACCTCGACGCGCGCGGCGCTTGGCTGGCTCTACGTCGGCGTCGTGCTCGGCTCCCTCGGCAGCGGCCTGGCGTTTCCGTACCTAGTGCCCTACCTCCACTTCGCGCGGCATCGGCCACTCGTTGAGGTCGGGGTGGTGCTCGGGCTGGGTTCGCTGTGCGCTCTTGGTACCTCGGCCCTGGTTGGGGTACTGGCCAGGCGGCTGTGGCTCCCTGGCGTGCTCGCAGGTTCGCTTGCCGCCTCAGGGGTCGGCCTTGCCGTGCTCTCGGTCGCGACCACGTTACCGCGCGCCGCGCTCGCGCTGGTTGCGATCGACATGGGTCAGGCAGCGTTCTGGGTGTCCCAGCAAACCATCGTGGGCTCGCTCGTGGAGGGCCGCAAGCTCGATCACGTCTTCGCGCGTGTCTTCCTTGCGATCAATGTCGGCGTCGGCGCCGCCGCGGCCCTCGGCGGCCTCGTGGTGGGGCGGGGGAGCCTGCTGCGCTACCAGGAACTGCAGTGGGTGGGCGCTGTCGTGGAGATCCTCGGTGCAGTCGTGGTCGTAACCGGGGTGCGTACGGCGCGTGCCCCCCACGTGTCGCGCTCGGGAGGCGTCGGCTACGTGGCACTGCTCCGGACGAATCGTCCGCTGCGATGGTTCATCCTGCTGAGCTGGGGGTTGCTGTTGGCTGGCTACGCCCAGCTCGAGGGCGGGTGGAACGCGTTTAGCGTGGTGGAGGTCGGAGTGCACCCGAACATTCTCGGCTTTGCGCTCGCGCTCAACACGCTCGTGATCGTGGTGCTGCAGGTGCCGGTGAGCAGGCTCGCGGCGTCCTGGCGACGATCGAGCACCCTCGTCGGTGCGACGGTGGCGTGGTTGGCTGCGTGGTGCTGCTCCGCGGCCGCGCTCGCGTTCCGCGAGCAGCGCACCGTCGCGGATGGACTCCTGCTCGCGACGATGGGAATCTTCGCGCTGGGGGAGACGCTGTACTCGCCGGTGGAGCCTGCGGTGGTCAACGCGCTCGTATCCGACGAGGAGCGAGGGCGCGCGAATGCGCTCTCGAGCTCACTGTGGTCGCTGACGACCATCGTCGCCTCACCCCTCGCGGCCTGGGCCATCGCGGTCGGCCCGCGCTGGGGCTGGATCGGCGGCGTGCTGGTGGCCACGGCGCTGCTCGTGGTTGTCCAGCGTCGCTTGCTGCCGCGGCTGCTGCCGCCCGAGGTGGACGCTCCAGCGCCCCTCCGCCGGGCGAGCGCTCCGGACGGGTCCTAGGCGCGGGCTCGCGGCTGCTGGGAGCTGGTGGCCCGCCAGAGCACGACGTAGGCGCCGACGGCGACGAGGAAGGCTGCCGCCATCGCCACCGAGAGGATCTGGTGGTGCGCACCGGTGTTGACGAAGGCGATCCCGGCGGCGATGGCCGCCACGATCGCAAGGACCCCCACCACGCTGGATCCGAGGGCTCGTGGTACCTGCGAGTCGATCGCAGTGTTGACTACCATCGCACCGTTGACGAGCATCGCGAAGCCGATGGCCGCATGGACGTAGAGCACCCAGCCCGGGTGGGCACCGCCCCAGGGGTCGTTCGCCGGGATGTGGACGAGCGCGTTCGTGGCCACGCCGAAGACCAGCTCCACGACGAGGGCGCCGAGGGAGGCCACCGCGAAGCGGCGCAGGCGCGCGCGCGGACTGCGATCCGACACGGTTGCAGCCTAGTGCCGTGGGCTGGCGTGGCGTCACAACCCTGTGATGCCACGGCCCTCCCGGCGTCACAGGTGCATCACAGATCCCGCTACGACGATCCGCGCGCTAACGACCTCGACGAAGCTGGGCCTGCCGTCGAGTCGAAGGAGAACCGGTGAGCTTCGTCGTTGAGGTCGTCGTGCTCGTGGCGCTCCTCGCCCTGACGTGGCGGGTCCTCGGGGCCTACATGGCGGGCGTCTACGAAGGGCGCTACGCCGTGCTGCGCCGACTCGAGCGCCCCCTGTTCGCGCTGGTCGGGGTCCGCTCGGGCGAGGAGCAGAGCTGGCGGCGCTACGCGCGCTCGCTCGGCGTGTTCTCCCTGGTGTCGGTGCTGATCACCTACCTCATCCTGGTCCAGCAGGCGCACCTGCCGCTCAACCCCGAGCATCTCGCCGGCATGCCGCCGGCGCTGGCGTTCAACACCGCCGTGTCGTTCGTGACCAACACGAACTGGCAGAACTACGCCGGCGGCGTCACGGTGTCCTACCTGTCGCAGATGGCGGCACTCGCGGTGCAGAACTTCGTGTCGGCCGCGGTTGGCATGGCGGTAGCGATCGCGCTGGTGCGTGGCTTCGCCCGGCGGGGGAGCACCACCATCGGCAACTTCTGGATCGACACCATCCGCGGGGTGGTCTGGATCCTGCTGCCGATGTCGGTGGTACTCACCCTGGTCTTCGTCTGGCAGGGCAGCGTGGAGACGCTGGCGGGGCCGGTACACCTCGTCGATCCGCTCACCGGCTTCCACCAGACGATCCTGCGCGGCCCGGTCGCCAGCCAGGAGGTGATCAAGGAGCTCGGCACCAACGGCGGTGGGTTCTTCAACGCCAACGGCGCCCACCCCTTCGAGAACCCGACCGGGCTGACGAACCTGCTCTCGATCTGGCTGGTGCTCGCCATCCCGGTCGCGCTCACCTACACCTTCGGGCGCATGGTCGGCTCCGTGCGCGAGGGCGTGGCGATCCTTGCCGCCATGGTCATCATCTTCGCCGCTTCGCTGGCGGTGGCGCTCTGGCCGAGCACCAGCCGAACCCCGCCGTTGCCCACGCCGCCGGGTCGATCGCGCGGGCTGGCAACCTGGTGGGCAAGGATGCGCGCTTCGGTATCAACAACTCCGTCCTCTACAACGTGGCCTCCACGCAGACGTCGACGGGCTCGGTGAACTCGTCGATGGACTCCTACACACCCATTGGCGGGCTCGTGATGATGGCGGGCATGGCGCTCGGGGAGATCTCGCCCGGCGGGGTCGGCAGCGGGCTCTATACGATCCTGATCTTCGCCGTCCTCACCGTCTTCATCGCTGGCCTCATGGTGGGGCGCACGCCCGAGTACCTGGGCAAGAAGATCCAGCGCACCGAGATCGTCTGGGCCTCGATCGGGGCGCTCGTCATGCCGATCACGGTGGTGGTGGCGACAGCAGTCGCGGTGGCTGTCCCGACGGCGCGTAGCGCCATCGGCAACGGCGGTCCGCACGGCTTCTCGGAGATCTTCTACGCGATGCTCTCCCAGGGCAACAACAACGGCTCCGCATTCGCAGGCCTCTCCTCGAACACGGACTTCTACAACGTGGTCGGAGCGGTGGTGATGCTGCTCGGGCGCTTCGGGGTCATCGTGCCGGTACTCGCGCTCGCCGGTGCACTGGCTGCCAAGGAGCCGGTGCCGAAGACCGCAGGCACCTTCGAGACGGCCACGCCGATGTTCACCGGCCTGCTCATCGGTGTGGTTGTGCTGGTCGGGGCGCTCAACTTCTTCCCAGCGGTTGCGCTGGGACCGCTTGCAGAGGCTGTCAGCCACGGGAGGTTCTACCTATGACCGTCTCGACGCCGCAGGCTCCGCGCCGGTCGGCCCGCGGGGTCGCCCACCGCCGCTCGCTCACGGACCCCACGATCCTCCGTGTCGCCATTCGAGGTTCCTTCACGAAGCTGGAACCACGCGTCCAGGTTCGTAATCCGGTGATGTTCGTGGTCTACCTCGGCACCATCGTGACGACGGTGGCCTCGATCGTGCACCCATCGCTGTTCTCGTGGCTGGTTACCCTCTGGCTTGCCTTCACGGTGCTGTTCGCGAACTTTGCGGAGGCGATGGCGGAGGGTCGTGGCAAGGCGCAGGCGGACGCGCTGCGGCGTACCCGAACCGAGACGGAGGCGCGGCGGCTGTGCCCCGACAGTACCGAGGAACGGGTGCCGGCATCCGCGCTGGCTGCTGGGGACGTGGTGGTGTGCGAGGCCGGGGATGTCATTCCTGCCGACGGCGAGATCATCGAGGGCGTCGCCTCCGTCGACGAGTCGGCGATCACCGGCGAATCCGCTCCCGTGATCCGAGAGGCGGGCGGTGATCGATCCTCTGTCACCGGCGGCACCAGGGTGCTCTCCGACCGCATCGTGGTGCGAGTGACCGCGTCCCCGGGTGAGAGTTTCCTCGACCGCATGATCGCCCTCGTGGAGGGCGCGGATCGGCGGCGAACCCCCAACGAGATCGCGCTCTCCATCCTGTTGGTCGCGCTGACCGTGATCTTCCTGCCGGTCGTGGTGACACTCGAGCCCTTCGCCCACTACGCCCACGTCGGAGTGCCGGTGGTGGACCTCGTGGCGCTGCTGGTCTGCCTGATCCCTACCACCATCGGTGCCCTGCTCTCGGCCATCGGGATCGCAGGGATGGACCGCATGGTGCAGCGCAACGTGCTCGCGATGTCGGGCAGGGCGGTGGAGGCAGCAGGGGACGTCTCGACGCTCCTGCTCGACAAGACCGGCACCATCACCTTCGGCAACCGGATGGCCTCGCGCTTCATCGGCATCGGTGGCGCGAGCGACCGTGAGGTCGCCGTGGCAGCCCGTCTCGCGTCGCTCGCCGACGAGACCCCTGAGGGGCGCTCGATCGTCAAGCTTGCCAAGGATGCCTACAACCTGCGCGAGACGGTGCACGCCGAGGCGATGAGCTTCGTACCCTTCAGTGCGTCGACTCGCATGTCCGGCGTGGATAGCGAGGGGCGCTCCATTCGCAAGGGCGCGACCGAGGCCGTCGCGGCCTGGGTGCGCGAGCAGGGCGGTTCCGTGCCCGAGGAGCTCCTGGAGCGCTCCGTGGCGATCGCGCGCGAGGGGGCGACGCCACTGGCGGTCGCGCAGGGCACGAGAGTGCTCGGCCTCGTAGAGCTGCGCGACGTCGTCAAGCCGGGGATTCGCGAACGCTTCCAGGAGCTGCGGCGCATGGGGATCCGCACCATCATGATCACCGGCGACAACCCGCTGACGGCCGCGGCCATCGCCGCCGAGGCGGGCGTGGACGGCTATCTCGCCGAGGCCACCCCCGAGCGCAAGCTTGAGCTCATCCGCCAGGAGCAAGCCGACGGCAAGCTCGTGGCGATGACCGGAGACGGTACCAACGACGCACCGGCACTGGCCCAGGCCGACGTCGGCGTGGCGATGAACTCGGGCACCGTGGCTGCCAAGGAAGCGGCCAACATGGTCGATCTCGACTCGAGCCCGACCAAGCTCATTGACATCGTCGAGGTCGGCAAGCAGATCCTCATCACTCGGGGCGCGCTCACAACCTTCTCGATCGCCAACGACCTCGCCAAATACTTCGCGATCATCCCGGCCATCTTCGTGACCGCCTACCCGGGGCTCTCGGTGCTCAACATCATGCGGCTGCACTCACCTCAGAGCGCGATCCTCTCGGCAGTTATCTTCAACGCGCTCGTCATCATCGCACTCATCCCGCTGGCGCTGCGTGGTGTGCGGTTCCGTCCCACGACGGCGCGCAGCATCATCCGCCGCAACGTCTTCATCTACGGCGTCGGCGGCGTGATCGTGCCGTTCGTGGGGATCAAGCTCATCGACCTCATCCTGGTTGCCCTGGGGGTGCACTGACATGGTCCACAGCTTCGTTCGCGCGGTGCGCGCTGCCCTCGTCTTCCTCGTGATCTGTGGTCTCCTCTACCCACTCGTCGAGGTGCAACTGGCCCAGGGCCTCTTTCCCCACCAGGCCGACGGTTCGCTGACCCGCTACGGCTCCACGCTCATCGGGCAGCGCTTCGAGGGCCCGGCGTGGTTCCACGGCCGTCCCGACGCCGACAACGACACCCAGACAGGTGGGACGAACCTCGGTCCCCGCTACCTCGTGCTCGTGCGCGAGACCCGCGCGCTGCTTGCCCAGTGGCGCTCGCTCCGCGTGGTGCCGACCGAGGAGCTCATCACGACCTCAGGCAGCGGGGTGGACCCTGACATCTCCGTTGCGAGTGCGTTGGTTCAGGTGCCGATGGTCGCGTGGGCGACCGGTCTGCCAGCGGCGACGCTGCGCGCGCTCGTCCGGCATGTTGCGACGGGGCCGGAGTACGGGTTTCTCGGCGAACGCGTGGTTAACGTGCTCGAGCTCAACATTGCCCTCCACGAGCTCAAGGTCGAGCACGGCCTCAGGTGAGCACGTCCTCGGGGTCGGGGTCCCAGCTGCGCGTCCCGATGACGTGGACATCGATCCCGAGTGGCCCCGCCAGGCGCAGGAGGCGGTTGAGCACCGAGCCGCGTAGCAGCTCCTCGAGGCGGGTGCGGTGGCTGGCGCCGACCACGATCTGGGTGATCTCGTGGCGCCGTGCCTCCTCGACGAGGATGGCCGCCACGTTGGAGCCGTGGCGCTCCAACACGATGGCCCCGAGGTCGGTGGCGAGCTCGCGCAGCTTGGCGACCTGGTCGCGTGCGCGTCGCTCGTCCTCCTCGTCGGCGTGAACGATGAGGGCGTAGAGATCGGCGTGGCTGCGAAAGGCCATGCGGGCCGCACGGCGCAGGATGCGGGCGCTGTCGGGGTTGAGGGAGAGCCCCGCCAGGTAGCGCTCCTTGGTCTCCAGGATCGTGCGCCAGCGAGAGCGCACGGGCAGGGTGCTCGCAGGGGATGCGTCGGCGACGAAGCGCAGCGCGAGCTCGCGCAGCACGGTGAGGTTGCGGGTGGTGAAGTAGTGCTCGAGCGCCCAGGGCACACGGTCGGGGGGGTAGACGTGGCCGTGGAGCAGACGACGGCGCAGCGCCTGGGGCGAGGAGTCGATGAGCTCGAGCTGGTCCGCCTGTCGGACCACCACGTCGGGAACGCGTTCGCGCACGGGGATCCCGAGCAGCTCTTCCACCAGGCCAGCGACGCTCTCGACGTGCTGGATGTTGAGGGTTGTAATCACCGAGATGCCGGCGTCGAGGAGCTCGAGCACATCTTGGTAGCGCTTCGGGTTGCGCGAGAGCCCAGGGATGTTCGTGTGGGCGAGCTCGTCGACGAGGATGACCTCTGGGTGGCGCTCCAGCGCAGCATCGAGGTCGAACTCCTCGACCGGCCTGCCCTGGTAGGTGCCCTGGCGCCGGGGAAGCAGCGGCAGGTCACGAAGCAGGGAGGCCGTGTAGGCCCGGCCGTGGGTCTCCACGAACCCAACCACCACGTCCGTGCCTCGGTGGAAGCGACGGTAGCCCTCGTCGAGCATGGCGTAGGTCTTGCCGACGCCGGGCATGGCGCCGATGTAGATGCGAAAGCGTCCCGTCGGCTCGACGCCCACCACGTCGGCGCGTGGTGGGGACGCTGTCTCCGCGTCGTCGTTCGCAGGCGTAGTCGTTGCCAAGGGGAGCTCTGCTACGGCGTGGGCAGCTGGTGCCTCGTCGCGTGCGGCGTCCTTAGGCCCAGGGCCGGCCATCGCTAGGATCGTAGCGTGAGGCTTCGGGCCAAGATCGCTGTCACCGGCGATGGGCTGCGCGGTGCTGGCGTCGCGGTGGTGTTGGTGGCTGCAGCGGTCGCGTTGCTGCTTCCGGTGCGCAGCACCGTGCCGCCCGCGTCCGTGGCGCTCGTACTCGTCGTGCCAGTGGTTGCGTCGATTGCCATCGGCGGGGTGGTGCCGGGCGTCGTCGCGATCGCGGCGGGCTTCCTTGCCTACGATGTGTACTTCATCCCGCCGTTCGGCACGCTGGCGGTAGGTCGAGGCATCAACTGGCTCCCGCTCGGGATCTACGTCGTCGTCGGTGGGATCGCGATCGTGCTCGAGGAGCGCTTCCGTCGCCAGCGCCTCTTCGCGCTGCGGCAGGCACGTGTGCTCGGCGAACTCGCCGAGCTGCCGGGCCGCCTCTTCGCTGCCCCGACGCGTCGGGCTCTCTACGCTGCGACGGTCGAGGTGCTGGCCAAGCTCACCGAGGCAGGAGGCGCCGCGGTGTTCGACGTCGCCTCGCCGCTCGACGACGTGGTGAGCGATGCGAGCGACCCTCATGTCGGGGTGCTACGCGAGGCCTTCGTCCCCGCGAGAGCGAGCGGTGGCACCATCTTCTTCGAGCTGCCAAGGCTTAGCGCCCGTGGGTTCCCGCTCGCCACCCTGCAGGGGCTCGTCGGCATGCTGGTGGTGTGGTCGGAGCGCCTCGACGACGCAGTGGTGGGTGCGGTGGACGTGGTGGCCCACCAGCTCTCCTCCGCGCTGGAGCGAGAGCGCCTGCGGGAGGTCGAGGTGCGGGTGCGCACGCTCGAGCAGGCTGATCGTTGGCGCGTCTCGCTGCTGCGCACAGTTTCGCACGATCTGCTCACGCCGCTTGCGAGCATCGAGACGGCGCTCAGCACCATCGAGGCCTACGGTCACCAGCTCAGCGACGACGATCGGACGGAGCTGGTGGCCACCGCCCTCGCCCAGTCGCGCCGATCCAGCGCTCTCGTCAAGGACCTCCTTGATGTCAATCGGATCGAGGCCGGGGTCCGTCACCTGGAGGCAGAGCCCTGCGAACTCGTTGAGCTGGCCAAGGACGTAGCGGCGTCCATGGCTGCGGTGGGAGTGCCCGAGAGCGTGCGGGTGTGCGCAGAGCCTCCGGTGGTTGCCCAGGTTGACCGAGCCCTCGTGCGCCAGGTGCTCTGGAACCTCGTCGACAACGCGGTGCGTCACAACCGTCTTGGAGCGGAGGTGGTCGTCGACGTGCGACAGGAGGCCGACGAGGTGGTCCTCGAGGTGCACGACCAAGGTAGCTTGCCGGAGGAGGCCAAGGCAGAGGCGGTGTTCGACTGGTTCCACGCAGCTGGCGCGTCGGGGCGTACGGGGCTCGGACTCGCCATCGCGCGCAGCTTCGTCGAGGCCCACGGCGGCGAGGTTACGATGAGCTCCACGGACGAGGGCACGACGGTTCGGGTGAGACTTCCGCGATGCCAGCGCGTCAACTGCTGATCATCGACGACGACCCCGCGCTTTCCCGTGTGCTGACGATCGGCCTCAGCGCAGTAGGCTACGAGGTCCACGCTGCGCTCCGAGGCATCGAGGGCCTCGAGCGTGCCGCTGCCGAGCCGGCTGATCTCGTGGTGGTCGACCTCGGCTTGCCCGACATTGACGGTGTTCGGCTGGTGCGCGAGCTGCGAGGGTTTCACGCGCAAGGCATCATTGTCCTCTCCGCCGCGCACGAAGAGCGCACGAAGGTAGCTGCTCTGGATGCCGGCGCGGACGACTACGTCACGAAGCCCTTTGGCATCCTCGAGTTCCAGGCCCGACTGCGCGCCCTAGAGCGCCGCCTCGAGGCCCCGGTCGAGCTCCCCGCGATGCAGCGCGTCAGCCCACGACTCGTGCTCGATCGAGTGCGAGGTGTGGTCGTCGACGACGTCAGCGGGGAGATCCCACTCTCCCGGCGGGAGTTCGCACTGCTTGCGTACCTCATCGATGCGCAGGGCCGCGTCGTGACCCACCGCATGGCGCTCGAAGCGGTGTGGGGACCGGGCTACGACGATCCCCACCACCTGCGTGTGGTGGTCTCGCGGATCCGCGCCAAGCTCGGCGCAGCAAGCGGTCCGCTGCGCTCGGTGCCGGGGATCGGCTACGAGTGGCGGCCCTAGGAGTCCCCTGCACAACTCCCTCAACCCCCCTCGCCGACGACCAGCATCTCGGCAGTCTGCCCTGCACCATGTGCCCAGCTCAGCTAGACGTTCTGCATGCTTAGGCACCGAAGCTGACCAGGCACACCTCACCGCCACCGAAGCTTGCTGCTCCTCGCTCATCGAGCCAGGCTCCATCTATGCCTTCCTCGCAGCGCATCGCCGAGAGCTCTTGCCCGATGAGCGCTTTTGCCACCTGTATCCCTCGACGACCGGCCGGCCTTCCATCCCCGCCTCCCGGGTGCTCACGCACATGGTGCTCCAGGTCTTGGAGGGACGCTTGGACACCGAAGCGACAGCGCAGGTCCCTCCAACCTGCGCTGGCAACTGGCGCTTGGCC
>Ga0080006_1202554_pt1 | contig 82792 bp, 81 predicted proteins | sample RS3BMetagenome_FD_69209 | JGI IMG/M metagenome (GOLD analysis project Ga0080006, IMG submission 69209) | Ferric oxide microbial mat and aquatic microbial communities from Rainbow Spring, Yellowstone National Park, USA - RS3B (SPADES... ... | reverse complement strand
CTGTCATCGAGCAGGCGCTGCCCGGGCTTGCGGCGAGGGGCGGGGAGCCGCCGGCGCGCGCGCTGCTGGCAATGCTGGAAGCCGCCGCGGGCTGGAGCGATGCCGAGCGCGGCGATCAGGATCTCGCCGCTTACGCCGCCCGTGCCGTGGCCGGGGTGCTCGCCATGGCCGCCCCCCCGCCCGAGGACGGCTCCGGCAAGCCCCGCGACCAAGACTCGGAGCCCTCTCCAGAACCCCCGCCCGGCCCGGAACCCGCCGGCGCACCGGCAGCCGAAACGCCGCCCCGCGCTCGCCGTTTCTTCCTCCCGGCTGTTCGGCTCTTCTCTACTCCAACGGAAGGCCGACGTAATTCTCGGCCAATGTCGTGGATGCGGCGCGCGAGCTTACCACATAGTCAAGCTCCGCCAACTGAATCCGTCGTTCAAACGCGCTGTGCGTTTCAAAACGATGCAACAGCGAGGTCATCCACCACGAAAAGCGTTCCACTTTCCAAATACGGCGCAGACATGTGTTGGAGTATTCGCCAAGCCTTGTCGCATCGTGCTTATGATAATAGCTGTCCAGCGCCTGGGCGAAGACACGCACGTCCGCGAGTGCCAGATTCAACCCTTTCGCTCCGGTCGGCGGCACGATGTGCGCGGCATCGCCAAGCAGGAACAAGCGCCCGTATTGCATCGGTTCGGCTACGAAACTTCGCATCGGGGTTACGCTCTTCTGCGTAATCGGGCCTGTCTGTAAGTGCCAATCCTCCCCCGTAACGGCGAAACGCCGGGAAAGTTCCTCCCAAATGCGCGCATCGGACCAGGCTTCCGGATCTTCATCGGGCGCGCATTGCAAATAAAGGCGGCTGCGTTCGCGGCCGCGCATACTCAGCAGAGCAAAGCCGCGCTCGTGGTTTGCGTAAATGAGCTCCTCCGAAGAAGGCGGAACATCCGCCAAAATGCCGAGCCAGCCGAAAGGATAGGTGCGTTCGTAGATCGAAAGTTCTGCTTTCGGGATGGAATCGCGGCACACGCCGTGAAACCCGTCGCACCCGGCGATAAAGTCACACTCCAGAACCTGCTCCTGGCCGTTATGGCGGAAACGGATGAAAGGATGCTCGCCCTCGAAATCGCAGGGCCGCACATCAGAGGCTTCGAAAAGGATGGCGCCGCCCGCGGCCAGCCTTGCGGCGATGAGATCGCGAACCACGTCATGCTGGCTGTAAACCATCACGAATTTGCCGGTTAAATCGGCGAAGTCGATGCGATGGGTGCGCCCGCGAAAGCGCAGATTCACACCGAAATGCTTCAGCCCCTCGGCGTTCATGCGCGCGCCCACGCCAGCGTCTTCCAGCGTGCGGACGGCATCGTATTCCAACACGCCGGCGCGGATGCGGTTCTCCACATACGTGCGCGAACGCGCTTCCAGCACCACGTTTTCGATCCCGTGCAAATGCAAAAGCTGGGAAAGCAACAGCCCGGCCGGCCCGGCCCCGATGATGCCTATTTGGGTACGCATCCCTCCCCGCTCCTTATCATTCGATGTCGAATCATCGAGGCATGTTAATGCGCTTGGCCCGGCGCGTCCATGCGGCGCCGTCGGTCGGTCTAGCCGGTTTCCGGAGGCGGATCGTAGCAAAGCCCCCAGCGCGGCGCATAGAGCCAAAGCCTTTGTGTGTCCGGCGCAGGCGAGAGGATCAAACTGCCGATATGCTCAATCCCGCCGCGGGTGAAAGCGCGCAGCAAGGCCAGGCGCGTCGCCTCGTCTTGCGCCAGCACCCCTTCCGCACAATCGAAATGCGCCATACCCAGAAAACGGGCGGCAAACCCTCCTGCGCGGCGCTCCACGAGGATCACCCCGGCGCGTTCGGCGCGCCGGGCCGCTTCCGCCCCGTCCGCCCTGGAATAGCCGAACGGAAAGACCAGCCTGCCGCCTTCCGGCAGGCGTTCAAGCCAGCGCGGCGCGGGATAGAGCACCGTGCAGGTGACATAAATCCGGCTTACGTCCTCGTGCGGCCAGTCGGCGCCGTCGCCGCAGACGACCGCGACATTGGCCCAAGGCGCCAGACATTTCCGCGCCGCCACGGCAAGCTCCGGATCCCGTTCCACGGCAGTCACGCGGCCGCTCGCGCCCACGAGCTCGGCCAAAATCGCCGTATAATATCCCGTCCCCGCGCCGATATGGAGGACATGCTCGCCCGGCTGCGGGGAAAGGGCGTGCAACAGCGGGGCGTGCAGCGTCGGATTGCCGTTGAAAAGACCCCGCTCCGGGCGAAGCCCCACTTGCACGTCTTGATAAATGCAAACCGGATCGTTCTCGGACAAACGGTGCGCCGGACCGCCCGGCCGGGCAATGGTCCAGGGCTCGTTCTCGGGAAGAAAATTCTCCCACGGCACGGCCGAGATGGCTCGCTCCAGCGCAGGGTCGGCCACATTCGTTGCGGCCATGATCTGGCGTGCATAGGCGGTCCGCACCACGCCGAGATTCAGCATGGCGCGTTGCCCGCCCCCTTCTGCTTCGTAGGTGTTTGGCATTACAGCGTCGTTCTCGTAAGTCATTATGGCATAACAAAAGGAGGGCAAGAGATGAAGTTGTTTGATCTTTCCGGCCGGGTTGCCGTCATCACCGGCGGCAATGGAGGCATCGGCCTGGCGATTGCGCAAGGCTTTGCCGAGGCGGGCGGCCACATCGCGCTGATCGGGCGTAACGAAAGCAAAGGCGCGGAAGCCCTCGCCTCGCTGGCCACTCCGGAAAAGCTGTTTCTTTCCGCCGACCTCAGCCGTGCCGATGCGTGCCGGCGCATGGTCAGCGCTGTCCTGAAGCGGTTCGGGCGGATCGATATCCTGGTGAACAACGCCGGCATCGCCATTCGGAAAGCGCCGCAGGACTATAGCGAACAGGAATGGCATGATGTGATCGAGACGAACCTCTCCAGCGCATTTTTTTGCTCCCAAGCCGCGTATCCGGCCATGAAGCAGCAAGGTGGGGGAAAAATCATCAACATCGGCTCGATGATGTCGCTGTTCGGCGCGCCTTTTGCCGTGGCCTATGCGGCGAGCAAAGGCGGCATAGTGCAACTGACGAAGGCATTGGCGACCGCCTGGGCCGTGGACAATATCCAGGTGAACGCGATCCTGCCCGGATGGATCGACACCGACCTCACCGCGCGCGCACGCGCCGAGGTGCCGGGGCTGAACGAGCAGGTGCTCGCACGCACGCCGGCCGGGCGTTGGGGCAAACCCCGAGATCTTGCCGGGGCGGCGATATTTTTGGCCTCCGCCGCATCGGATTTTGTCACCGGCGCGGCGTTTCCGGTCGATGGCGGCTATTCCGCCCGCGCTTGAAGCCGCCTCAGAAGAGAGGCTCCGCGCGGAGCCGGGCGGCGAAATTTTTGCGGAACTTGGCCAATTTCGGCGCAATCACCACGCGGCAATAGCCGGCATCGGGGTGATGGGCGAAGTAGTTTTGGTGGTACGCTTCTGCGGGATAGAAGGCTTGCAGCGGCACCACGTCGGTGACGATGCTTCCGTCCCAAATGCCGGCGGCCGCAATCTCGGCGATGACGGACTCGGCAATCCGGCGCTGCTCCTCGGAATGGGTGAGAATGATCGAGCGATATTGGGGGCCGATATCGTTGCCCTGGCGGTTCGGCGTGGTCGGATCATGCACCGCGAAGAAAACCCGCAACACATCGGCATAGGGGAGGATTTTGGGATCGAACCGGATCTGCACCACCTCCGCATGGCCGGTGCGGCCGGAGCAGACTTGCTCATAAGTCGGGTTCGGAACGTGGCCGCCCGCATAGCCCGAGACCACGCTGCCCACCCCTTGCAGCTGCCGAAACACCGCATCCAGGCACCAGAAGCAGCCGCCGCCCAACGTGGCGAGCTCCCGGGCCGGTTCCTTGCTTTCGCTCATTGCCTGTTCTCCTGGGTTCTTTCCATTGCGCTTCAACTCGGTTGCCGCACGGCATGCGCCGCCTCTTTGGCGCGTTCGCCTTCGGCGCGGGGAAGCGCGGCGGCGATCTCGCGGAACAGCCGGGCCGGCAGGCTGCCGCCCGTCACGCCGCGCATCGGCGTGCCGTCGTCATTGCCGAGCCAAATGCCGATCAGCAAACCGTCCGTTGCGCCGATAAACCAGGCGTCGCGGAAATCCTGCGTGGTGCCGGTCTTGCCGGCCACCCAACGCCCGCGAATGGCCGCCGCGCGCCCGGTGCCCTCCTCCACGACGGCGGCCAGCATGCGCGCCATCATGGCCGCGTGCTCGCGGGAAATGACCTGCCGCGGAGGTTTCTGCGGCAGCGGCGTCGCCTTTCCGTCAATCTCCAAGGCGGCCAAACCCGTGGGCGTGACCCGCCGCCCGCCGTTGAAAAACGGAGCATACGCGGCCGTCATCTCCAAAACACTGACGTCGCCGGTGCCCAATGCCAGCGAGGCATCCTCGGGCAGGGTGCTCTCGATGCCCAGCCGATGCGCCACGCGCGCCACCGCCTCCGGCCCGCCCGACTGCAGCAAAAGCCGCACTGCGGCCGTGTTGGCCGATTGCGCCAGCGCGTCCTGCAAACTGACGTGCCCGAGATAATGTTTTTCGAAATTCTCGGGTTGCCAATTGCCGATGCGAAGCGGCGCGTCGAGCACCGGGTCCTCCGGTCGTGCGCCGTGCTCCAGCGCGGTCAGCCAGACGAAGGGCTTGAATGTGGAGCCGGGTTGCCGATGCGCCAAGGTGGCGCGATTGAACGGGCTTTGCCGATAATTGCGCCCCCCTGCCATGGCGCGCACCGCGCCGGAGGCAGCCTCCAAAACCACGACCGCGCCCTGCCCCGCTCCCGCCTCTGCGCCCGGCCCCTGCAACAGCCCGGTGAGAGAATGTTCGACCACGCGCTGCATGCGCAAATCCAGCGTGGTGCGGACCAAGGCGTCCTTTCCCGGCGGCAGCACCGGCTGCAGCTCTTCGGCCACCCAATCCGCGAACCAACCGGCCTGGGCATTCCCCGCTGCGGGCAGGCCCATCGCCCCCGCCGCCTGTTTGGCAGCCTCGGGGCGGATTGCGCCGACCGCGACCATCGCGGCCAACACCTGCCGCGCCCGCGCTTTGGCCGCTTCGGGATTGGCCAGCGGGTTGAACCGCGAGGGGGCGCGGGGCAAACCGGCCAGCATGGCGGCCTGCCAGAGCGCAAGCCGGCGCGCGGAAATGCCGAAATAAAGCCGCGCGGCCGCATCCACGCCAAAGGCGCCGGCGCCGAAATAGACGCGATTGAGCCAGATTTCCAGAATTTCGCGCTTGGTGAAATGCTCTTCCAGCCAAAGCGTCAGCAGCAATTCCTGCGCCTTGCGGCGCCACGTGCGTGCCCCGCTCAAGAACAGGGTTTTGGCGACTTGTTGGGTCAGCGTCGAGCCGCCCTGCACCACATGCCCGGCCGAAAGGTCGGTCCAGGCGGCGCGCGCCACGCCGAGGAGATCGATGCCGTGATGCTGGTAAAACCGCCGGTCCTCGATCGCCACCACCGCGGCCGGCAGGAACGGCGGCATTTCCGCAAGATGCAGCGGCTCGCCCACGACATCGCCGAAGCTTGCGAACAGATGGCCGGAGCGGTCCACCAGGCGGAGGCTTGGGCGGCGGACCGCCTCAAAAGCCTGCTCGGGCCGCGGCAAATCATAAATCAGCCAGAGAAACCCAAGCCCGCCCGCAAAGGCAGCCCATACCAGTCCGATGACCATCCAACGCAGCCAGGCCAGCCAGCGCCGGCGCCGGCGCGCGGGCGGTGCTGCGGCGCCCTCGGCCGCTTGCGGCGCGGGGTCGGGGTCACGGAGAAAGAGCGCGCGCATGGCCCGGCCGCCCTACGCCCGCCCCGGCGCGGGGGGTGCATTGCGCGGTGTTTTGCGGATGGGCAAAATCCGGCGCAGGGAAAGGAGCGTGGCATGCGCGGGGTGTTTTTGGATGCGGATGAGGAGATGGCGCGAATTTTTGTTGAGGTGCGCAAACCCGACGACCCGCCGATTTGGGTGAATCGGCAGCCGCGGGTGCCGCCTGAGGATTTGCCCCGACTGCTCTCCGGCTATGAGTTCGCGCTGGTGGACCACTCCGCCCTTCCGCTGGCTATGCTCGTCTCCTGCCCGAGGCTGCAGCATATCATTTTTCTCGGCACCGGCGCGCGCAGTTACATGGACCCCGAAGCCCTCGCTGCGCACGGGATTCGTGTGCATACCATCAAAGGCTATGGCGATACAGCGGTGGCCGAACACACCATTGCCCTGATGTGGGCCGCCGCGCGGGGAATTGCGCGCATGGACCAGGCCGTGCGCGGCGGGGAATGGCTGCGCGTGCCCGGCATGCAGTTGACGGGCAAGACGCTGGGCTTGATCGGCTTCGGCGGCATTGCCGCGGAGGTGGCGCGCCTGGCTTTGGGCAGCGGCATGCGGGTTCTGGCCTGGAACCGCAGCCCCAAATCCTTTGCAGGGGTGGCGTTCGTGCCGCTGGACGTGCTGCTTGCCGAAAGCCACGTGGTTTCCTTGCATTTGTTGCTGACCGAGGAAACGCGCGGGTTTTTGAACGCAGCGCGGATCCGCGCCATGCGCCCGGGCGCGATTTTGGTCAACACTGCGCGCGGCGCGTTGGTGGATGAGGCGGCGATGCTGCGCGCTTTGCAAGACGGCCATTTGCGCCATGCCGCTTTGGATGTTTATGCGCACGAGCCCTTGCCGCAGGATCATCCTTTGGTTCGGATGGAGAATGTTACACTTTCCGCACATAGCGGTTTTCTCACGCCGGAAGCGAATGCGACATTGCTTCGCCGCGCCCTGGACATCGCGCGCACGCTCACGGTGCATAAGGGCCTCGGCTAAGGCTTGCCGGCGCGGCGCCGGCGCGCATGCGGTCCAGAAGCGCCTCGGCCGAGGCGGCTTCGAGCTCGCCCCCAAAGTCATATGCCCGCTCTTCGGCGTTTTTGCGCAGCGCTTCCTCCCCCTGGGGTGTTCCAGCCTCCGGCATTTGAGGGCCGCCTCGTCTGGCTCACACATCCATCGGAATGAGAGGATCGTCGCGGGCGGAGCCCCATTTTTTGATGCACGGCAAAGACGATCTCAGTTGCTGCTGATAATCGAACGAGGTTGACAAGGTGCGGATCAATCGGCTGACATTCGGAGGTCCCGGCGGCTGACGGAATTCCGCACGCGTGGAAAAGCCCCAAGCGACGCCACAACCGACTGAGGCCGATGGATACTGCTCAACCGATCGCGCTGACGAGAGAGGGCTTGGAGGCGCTGCTCGACGCGCTGCGGCGACGCGGCTACCGTGTGGTCGGCCCGACGGTTCGCGATCGGGCGATTGTGTATGACGATATCGCCTCGATTGCCGATCTGCCGCGGGGCTGGACTGACGAGCAGGAGGGTGGGCGCTACCGGCTGGCGCACCGTGACGACGACGCCCTGTTCGGGTATGCGGTCGGGCCACATTCCTGGAAGAAGTTCCTCCACCCGCCGGTCTTGAACCTCTGGCGCGCCCGGCGCGACGGGACCAACGTGCATGTCGTGCCGGAGCCTGATCCCGAGGAGCGCTTCGCCTTCATCGGCGTCCGATCCTGCGAGCTGCATGCCATCGCGATTCAGGACCGGGTCTTTCTCGGCGGCCCGCATATCGATCCTCATTACCGTGCACGGCGCGAGGGCGCCTTCATCGTCGCGGTCAATTGCGGCACGGCCGGCGGCACCTGTTTTTGTGTATCCATGAACACCGGCCCCAAGGCGACGGCCGGCTTCGATCTCGCGCTGACGGAGATTGCGGGCGAAGCCGAGCATCTCTTTCTGCTTGAAGCCGGGACCGAAGTCGGGCGCGCCGTCCTCGCCGAGCTGCCGCATCGCGCGGCGACGCAGGACGAAATATCGGCCGCGGGGTCCGTCATTGCTCATACGGCCGCCAGCATGGGCCGAAAGATGCGCTCGGATGACGTCCATGCGCTGCTTCTGCGCAACCTTCAGCATCCGCGCTGGGACGAGGTGGCGGAACGCTGCCTCTCCTGTGGCAACTGCACCATGGTTTGCCCCACGTGCTTCTGCACCTCGGTCGAGGAGTCCAGCGATCTGACGGGCGCCGAGACGTCGCGTTCGCGGCGCTGGGATTCCTGCTTCACCATGGATTTCTCCTACATTCACGGCGGCAGCGTGCGTTCGAGCGCGCGCTCGCGCTATCGCCAGTGGATGACCCACAAGCTCGCGACCTGGTACGACCAGTTCGGCAGCTCCGGCTGCGTCGGCTGCGGGCGCTGCATCACCTGGTGCCCGGTGGGCATCGACATCACTGAAGAAGTGCGTGCCATTCGCGACAGCGAACCACATTGAGTGGAGAAGCGAGGCTATGGAAGGGCTCGAACGCATCGTCAAGGAGCACCCGTTCTTCACCGGGCTGGAGGAGAGGTTCTGCAAGCTGATTTGCGGTTGCGCCAAGAACGTGCGCTTCGAGGCCGGCCAGTACTTGTTCCATGAAGGCGAGCCGGCCGACCAATTCTACCTGCTCCGGCAGGGCCGCGTCGCGCTCCAGCTGATGGCGCCGGGGCGCGGGGCCGTGACCTTCCAAACGCTTGGGCCGGGCGAGATCGTCGGCGTATCGTGGCTGGTGCCGCCCTATCGCTGGGCCTACGACGCCAAGGCGCTCGACCTCAACCGCGCGATCGCCTTCGATGCGACCTGCCTACGCCAGAAATGCGAGGCCGATCACGATCTCGGCTATGACCTGATGAAACGCTTCATGTCTGTGCTGATTCAGCGTTTGCAGGCAACGCGGTTGCAGATTCTCAATGTCTATGGCGCCCATGCTTGACACCCCGATCGGCGACGTGCGCGCCGCGGACCCGATGGCGCCCCGGATCGCGCGGGTGCGCCGTCGGCGACGCGAAGGCCCGGATGTGTGGACGCTCGAAATCGAGCCGGAAAACACGGAGGCCGCTGTGTTCGTGCCGGGGCAGTTCAACATGCTCACCATGTTCGGCGTTGGCGAGGCGCCGATCAGCATGAGCGGCGATCCCGCCGAGGTTGGGCGGCTCGTCCACACGATCCGCGCCGTGGGACCGGTCTCGACGGCGCTTGCGCGCTTGGGCCCCGGCGAGCCAGTCGGGCTGCGCGGACCGTTCGGTGCCGGTTGGCCGATGCACGAGGCTGCCGGGCGCGACGTCGTGGTCGTGGCCGGTGGGCTCGGTCTGGCGCCCCTGCGCCCGGCGCTTTACCGCTTGCTTGCCGAGCGCAAGCGTTACGGCCAGATCGTGCTCCTGTACGGCGCGCGGGGTCCGGACGAGATCCTGTTCCGCCGCGAGCTCGAGGCATGGCGGCGCCGGCTCGACATCGACATTGAGGTGACGGTTGACCATGCGGTTGGCGATTGGCATGGTCATGTCGGTGTGGTAACGAACTTGATCGCGCGCGCGGTCTTCGACCCATTGCACGCGATCGCGCTGGTCTGTGGCCCGGAGGTCATGATGCGCTTTGCGATTACCGCGTTACGTGACGCGGGCCTTGCGGAAGACGCGATCTATCTCTCCATGGAGCGCAACATGAAGTGCGCCATCGGGCTCTGCGGCCATTGTCAGTTCGGACCGGTATTCGTCTGCCGCGACGGTCCGGTCTTTCGTTTGGACCGGTTGCGCGCCCTGCTGATGCTGAAGGAGATCTGAAACCCGCGGAGTTTCTCCGAAAGATGATGCGACTGAGCCTCCGTCGAGATGCTGAGGAGACGGGGCGCCGGTAGCGAAACGAGGTATGCAACATGAATACCACACACGCTGTAGAGATCCCGCCGGCTGAGATCAGCATCGGTCTCATTGTCCGGAACGTCATCGTCGCCGCAGGCGTTGCGCTTGCCGGCCTGCTCAGCAGCACAATCAAGGCCTAGCGGGATGGCCGCGGAGAAGCACAAGCCACGGCTGGCGGTCTGGAAGTTCGCCTCTTGCGATGGCTGCCAGCTCAGCCTGCTCGACTGCGAGGACGAGTTGCTCGCCCTGGCCGGAGCGATGGAGATCGCCTACTTCCCGGAGGCGACGCGCGGAGAGATCAAGGGCCGCTACGACGTCTCGCTGGTCGAAGGCTCGATCACCACGGCGCATGATGCCGAGCGCATCGGCGAGGTCCGCCGGCGCTCGCGCACGCTCGTGACAATCGGCGCCTGCGCGACGGCCGGCGGCATCCAGGCGTTGCGCAACTTCGCCGATGTGCGGGAATACGCATCCATCGTCTACGCCCATCCCGAGTACATCAGGACGCTCGCAACCTCGACGCCGATCGCCGATCACGTGCGGGTGGATTTCGAGCTGCGCGGCTGCCCGATCAACAAGCGCCAGGTCCTCGAGGTCATCTCGGCTTTCCTCGCCGGCCGCCGGCCGGTCACGCCGGCGCACAGCGTCTGCATGGAGTGTAAGCTCAAGGGCAATGTCTGCGTGATGGTCGCGCACGGGACGCCTTGTTTGGGGCCGGTCACGCATGCGGGCTGCGGCGCGCTGTGCCCGTCCTACGATCGCGGCTGCTACGGCTGCTACGGGCCGAAGGAGACGCCGAATGCGGCCTCCCTCAGCCGCTGGCTCGGCGAGCTCGGCATGGATGAGCGCACACTCCAACGCGTCTATCGCACCTTCAACGCCAATGCCGAGCCGTTCCGCAAGGAGAGCGAGCGCCATGGCGCGTAAGACCATCAAAGTCGACTATCTCGCCCGCGTCGAAGGCGAAGGCGGGCTCAAGGTGGTGGTGCGCGACGGGAAGGTCGAAAGCGCCAAGCTCAGCATCTTCGAGCCGCCGCGCTTCTTCGAGGCCTTCCTGCGCGGTCGCGCCTTCACCGAAGCGCCGGACATCACCGCGCGCATCTGCGGCATCTGCCCGGTTGCCTACCAGATGAGCGCGGTGCACGCGATGGAGAACGCGCTCGGCGTCACCGTCACCGGGCCGCTGCGCGATCTGCGGCGGCTGCTCTACTGCGGCGAATGGATCGAGAGCCATACGCTCCACATTTACATGCTCCATGCGCCCGATTTCCTCGGCTACGCCGGCGCGATCGAGATGGCGCGCGACCACGGCGATGTGGTGCGCCGCGGGCTCGCGCTGAAGAAGGCCGGCAACGAAATCATGACCCTTCTCGGCGGGCGCGAGATCCATCCGATCAATGTGCGCGTCGGCGGGTTCTACCGCGTGCCCCGCAAAGGCGAGCTCGAGCCGCTTGCCGAGCGGCTCAAATGGGCGCGCGATGCGGCGCTTGAGACCGTCCGCTGGACCGCCGGCTTCGAGTTTCCCGAGCGCGAACGCGATTATACGTTCGTGGCGCTGCGCCATGAAGACGAATACCCGTTCAACGAAGGTCGCATCGTCTCAAACCGAGGGCTCGACATCGCGGCTTCGGCGTATGACGAACATTTCGAGGAAAGCCACGTGGCGCGTTCGACCGCACTCCACTCGCGCCTCCGTGACGGCGGTTCGTACCTCGTCGGGCCACTCGCCCGCTACAGCCTCAACTTCGACCGCCTGTCGCCGCTTGCGCAGCAGGCCGCGCACGAAGCGAGACTTGGTCCGACTTGCACGAACCCCTACCGCAGCATCGTGGTTCGCGCGATCGAGGTGCTCCATGCTTGCGACGAGGCGCTGCGCATTATTGCGGCCTATGATGAACCGGAACAGCCCAGCGTCGCGGTTGAGCCGCGCGCCGGCACGGGCTTCGCCGCCACGGAAGCGCCGCGTGGCCTGCTCTATCATCGCTATCGGCTGGAAGCAGACGGCACCATCGCGCAAGCGCGCATCGTGCCGCCCACCTCGCAGAATCAGGCCAGCATCGAGGAGGATCTCGCAAACTTTATCGGCGGCTTCCTCGACCTGCCTGACGAGGCGCTGCGCCAGCGCTGCGAGCAGACGGTGCGAAACTACGATCCCTGCATCTCCTGCTCTACCCACTTCCTCCGCCTCGAAATTGATCGGGGGTGACACATGCCGAGCGCCCGCCTCCGCTGTATCGTGCTTGGCATCGGCAATCTCGACCGGGGGGACGACGCGGCCGGCCGGCAAGTCGCCCGGCGTCTGCGCGAGATGCTTCCAGAGGACATCGAGGTCGCCGAGCTCGATGGCGAAGCGACGTCGCTGCTGACCCGGCTCGAAGGCGCCGCGGCGGCCTATCTGGTTGATGCTTGCGCCTCGGGCGCGATAGCTGGGACGGTGCACCGCTTCGACGTCACCACGACGCCGCTGCCGCAGGCCGCGTTTGGTCTGTCGACGCACGGTTTCGGCCTGCCCGAGGCAATCGAGCTTGCTCGCGCGCTCGGCCAGCTCCCAAGACGCTGCGTCGTCTACGCGATCGAGGGTGAATGCTTCGAGGTTGGCGCTCGCCTGTCGTTGCCAGTGGCGGCGGCGGTTGCCGACGTCGCTCGGCGCTTGCGGGCCGAGATCGCCGACAACAACACGGGCACGGAGGATCGAGCCCATGCATGAAGCCTCGCTGATGGCGAATCTGATGCGCCGGATCGACGAAATCGCGACGGCCGAGCGCGCGCGGCGCGTTGTCGGCCTCTCGGTCTGGCTCGGCGCGCTGAGCCACCTCTCGGCTGACCACTTCGCCGAGCATTTCGAACAAGCCGCGGCGGGCACGATCGCCGAGGGCGCGCGGCTGGACGTGACGGTCTCGGACGATCCGCAGGACCCGAATGCTGAGGAGATTGTGCTCAAGAGCATCGAAGTGGAGACGTGACGCGTCATGGCTTTGCCGGCTACCCCCATCGACACCCCGACGACCGCACGGACGCGGCTTCGTGTCCTCGTGCGCGGCGCGGTGCAGGGGGTGGGCTTCCGCCCGTTCGTCTACCGGCAAGCAACCACCCTCGGGCTTACGGGCTGGGTCGGAAATTCCGCCGAGGGCGTGACCGTGGAGGCCGAGGGCGACCCCGGCCTCATCGCCGCGCTGATCCGGATGATCCGTGAAATGCCGCCACCGAATGCCTCGGTGGTCTCCATCGACACGCACGAGATCGAACCGCGTAACGAAGAGGCTTTTGAAATCCGGGTGAGCGATGCCGCCGGCGCGCGAACAGCCCAGGTGCTGCCCGATCTTGCGACCTGCGACGACTGCCTGCGTGAGCTTTTCGATCCACGCGATCGTCGTTATCTCTACCCCTTCATCAACTGCACGCATTGCGGGCCGCGCTACAGCATCATCGAGGATATCCCCTACGACCGCGCCCGCACCTCCATGTGGCACTTCCCGATGTGTCCTGCCTGCCGTGCGGAATACGAGAACCCCGCGAACCGCCGCTTTCACGCCGAGCCCAATGCCTGCCCGGATTGCGGGCCGCGCCTTGTACTCTGGGACGAGGCAGGAAACAAACTCGCGGACGAGCATGAAGCGCTCGTCGCTGCCGTCAGGGCCGTGCGAAAGGGGGGGATTGTTGCGATGAAGGGCATCGGCGGCTTCCACCTGCTGGTTGACGCCCGCGACGAGGATGCGGTGCGCCGGCTTCGCCTCCGTAAGCGCCGCCCGGAGAAGCCCTTTGCCGTGATGTTCCCCTCGCTCACGGCTATCTCCGAGAGCTGCCGCGTCTCTCCGGTTGAGGAAACATTGCTCACCGGGCCAGCACGGCCGATCGTGCTCTTGCGCCGGACGGGGGGTCCGATCGCGCGGTCGGTCGCGCCGGATAATCCTTGGCTTGGCGCGCTCTTGCCTTATGCGCCGTTGCACCATCTGCTGATGCGCGAGCTCGGCTTTCCGGTGGTCGCGACGAGCGGCAATGTCGCCGACGAGCCGATTGTGACCGACGAGCGTGAGGCGCTGCGCCGGCTGGCCGGAATTGCTGACCTGTTCCTGATCCATGATCGGCCGATCGCGCGGCCGGTCGATGACTCCGTGGCGCGCGTCGTCTGCGGGCGCGAACTCATCTTGCGCCGCGCCCGCGGCTATGCGCCCGCATCGATCGCCGTGCAGGGTATGTCTGCCGGCATCCTCGCCCTGGGCAGCCATCTCAAGACGACCGTCGCGCTCACGCAAGCCGGCGGCGTGGTGCTGAGCCAGCATATCGGGGATCTCGACACACTTCAGGCCCGCCAAGCGCACGCGCGGACGGTGAGCGATGCCATTGCCCTGCATCGGGTGCAACCGCGCCTGGTCGTGCGCGACCTCCATCCCGACTACGCCTCGAGCCGCGTGGCTGAGGCGATGGGCATTTCCGTCATCGCCGTGCAACATCATGTCGCTCATGTCGCAGCCTGCATGGCCGAGCATGCGATTGCGCCGCCGGTGCTCGGCGTTGCCTGGGATGGCACGGGATACGGGCTGGACGGCACGATCTGGGGCGGAGAGTTCCTGCTGGTCACCGCCACCGATTGGCGGCGCGTCGCGTATTTCCGCCCGTTTCGCCTGCCCGGCGGCGAGGCTGCCATGCGGGAGCCACGCCGGGCGGCGCTGGGGCTGCTTTACGAAGCCTTCGGCGAGGATGCCTTCGCCATGACCGATCTTGCACCCGTTGCCGCCTTTTCCGCGGCTGAGCGTAGGATATTGCTGACCATGCTCGCGCGCGGGGTCAACGCCCCGCTCACGTCGAGTGCCGGGCGGATGTTCGACGCCTTTGCCGCCCTTTGCGGGGTGCGCCAGCGCGCAAGCTACGAGGGGCAAGCGGCGGCGGCGCTGGAAGGGGCGGCGGAGGGACATGCCAGCGAGCGGCGTTACGAGTTCCTGGTGCGGCAGACGCGGGAACACAGATCCCTGCGCATTGACTGGCAGCCTGTGCTGGAGGCAGTGCTGGCCGATTTGCGCGCCGGCGCTGCGCCGGGCGTCGTGTCCGCGGCACTGCATGCCGGCCTTGCCGCCGTGATCGCCAGGGTCGCCGGGCGCATCGGAGAGCGCCGCGTGATCTTGACGGGCGGCTGTTTCCAGAACGCGCGCCTTACCGAGGCGACGGTCGCGGCGCTGCGCGAAGCAGGGCATGAACCTGTCTGGCATCAACATGTCCCGCCCAATGATGGCGGGATTTCCCTCGGCCAGGCGATGTGGGCCGCATGGGCCGAGCAGTAGGGAGAGACACCATGTGCCTAGCGGTTCCGGGACGGATCCTGAGCCTATCAGGCGATGATCCCATCATGCGGGTCGGCCGGGTCGATTTCGGCGGGGTGGTCAAGGAGATCAACCTCGCCTACGTGCCCGAAGCGCGGGTCGACGACTACGTCCTCGTCCATGTCGGCTTCGCGCTGACGATCATCGACGAGGCGGAGGCCGCGCGCGTGCTCGCGTGCTTGCGCGAGATCGCTGCGCTCGAGGCCGTGCCGGTGGAGGCTGCGTCATGAAACATGTCGACGAATACCGTGACGGCCGCCTCGCGCAGGTGCTGGCGGCCCGTATCGCCCGCGAGGCCGATCCCCTCGCCAGCTATCGCTTTATGGAGTTCTGCGGCGGGCATACTCATGCGATCTCCCGCTACGGGATCGAGGATCTGCTGCCGGCGAATGTGCGCCTGATTCACGGGCCCGGCTGTCCGGTCTGCGTGCTGCCGGTCGCGCGCATCGATGCCGCAATCCGGCTGGCCGGTCGTCCCGAAATTACGCTGTGCACTTACGGAGACCTGATGCGCGTACCGGGCTCGGACGGCATGTCGCTGCTCCGCGCCAAGGCTGCAGGTGCGGACATCCGCATGGTGTACTCCACGCTCGATGCCCTGCGCATCGCTGCGGCCGCCCCCGAGCGCGAGGTCGTGTTCCTCGCCATCGGCTTCGAGACCACCACGCCGCCGACGGCGCTCGCGGTCCGGCTGGCCGTCGCGAAGAAGCTTGCGAACTTCACCGTGTTCTGCAATCACGTGCTCACCCCCCCGGCGATGCAGAGCATCCTCGACAGCCCCGATAGGCGCGGGCTCGGCCGCGTGCGCATCGACGGCTTTATCGGCCCGGCCCATGTCAGCACAGTGATCGGCACCGAGCCCTACGAGTTCTTCGCCAAGGAGTTCGAGAAGCCGATCGTGGTCGCCGGCTTCGAGCCGCTCGACGTGATGCAGGCGATCCTGATGCTGATCCGCCAGGTCAACGACGGGCGGCACGAGGTGGAGAACCAGTATGGCCGTGCGGTCCGGCGCGAGGGGAACACGCGGGCCAAGGCCGAGGTCGCCGAAATCTTCGAGCTGCGCGAGAGCTTCGAATGGCGCGGCCTCGGCGTCGTGCCTTACAGCGGGCTGCGCCTCAAGGAAAAGTATTCTTCCTTCGATGCCGAACGCCGCTTCCACGTTGTGGACATGCCGGCGCGGGACAACCCGGCTTGCGAGTGCGGCGCCATTCTGCGCGGCGTCAAGAAGCCGGTCGACTGCAAGCTGTTCGGCACAGTCTGTACGCCCGAGACGCCGATGGGCTCCTGCATGGTGTCGGCGGAAGGCGCCTGCGCCGCGCATTGGACCTATGGCCGGTTTCGCGATCACGCCCGGAAGGTATCATGAGCCCCAGGGCCTACCGGCGCAAACTCGACCTCGAGAACGGCCGCGTCGATCTCTCGCACGGCTCGGGTGGACGGGCGATGTCGCAGCTCATCACAGACATCTTCCACAAGGCGCTGGACAACGCATGGCTCCGGCGCGGCAACGACCAGGCGGCCTTCGACGTCGCCGGCGGCCGCATGGTGATGACGACCGATGCCTATGTCGTCTCACCTCTCTTTTTCCCGGGCGGTGATATCGGCTCGCTCGCGGTGCACGGCACCATCAACGACATCGCCATGGCCGGCGCACAGCCGCTTTATCTCTCCGCCAGCTTCATCCTTGAGGAAGGATTTGCGCTCAGGGACCTGAAGCGCATCGCCGACAGCATGGGCGCCGCCGCGCGCGCCGCCGGCGTCGCTGTCATCACCGGCGACACCAAGGTCGTGGAGCGCGGGAAGGCCGACGGCGTGTTCATTGCGACCACCGGCATCGGTGTCGTTCCACCGGGTCTTGATCTCTCGGCCGAGAAGGTACAGCCGGGCGATTGCGTGATCCTGTCGGGCACCATCGGCGATCACGGCGTCGCCGTCATGTCGAAGCGCCAGAATCTCAGCTTCGAGACTGACATTATATCGGATTCGGCGGCGCTGCACGGCCTCGTTGCCGCGATGGTCGAGGCCGGCGGTCGCGGCCTTCGCGTGATGCGCGATCCGACGCGTGGCGGACTCGCCTCAACGCTCAACGAGCTCGCTCAGCAATCGGGCGTCGGCTTCCGAATCATGGAGGAGGCGCTGCCTGTGAGGCCCGAGGTCGCCGCGGCGTGCGAGCTGCTTGGGCTCGACCCGCTCTACGTCGCCAATGAGGGCAAACTCGTCGCCGTCGTCGCACCAGAATCGGCCGAGCCCGTGCTCGCAGCCATGCGCAACCATTCGCTCGGACGTGACGCGGCAATCATCGGCGACGTCGTGGCGGATGATCATCGCTTCGTGCAGATGATGACGGGATTCGGCGGCGTGCGCATTGTCGATTGGCTGTCGGGCGAGCAACTGCCCCGGATCTGTTGAGGGCGCGATGCGTGCAAGCCAGCCGCTCACCCGCTTGCAACAGCGCCGCATACCACTCGTCGAGATCAAAGAACCCAGGCTGCGACATCATCCCACCCTCCACCGCTTCACGCACCCCAGAGACTCATCAAACCGCTCCACGCACCAGGGAGTCTTCGAGGTGTCCAGGTGAATAAGACGGGTTAGCGGTCCGTCCGTTTTTCAAAGAACTGCAAGCAAATCGCCAAGCCGTAGCCCCCTCCAGCCATGCGGACGCCACCCTCGTCGCGGACCACCGCCGAGGGGATGGCCACACACGGGCAGCCGTGCCCTTGCAACGCCTCAACGCGGCCGGTCTCCGGCGAGCGTGATGCGGTGCATTTCGCGCCGGTAGCCGTGATAGTCGTTGATCGGGTTGTGCAGCACGCGGCGGTTGTCCCACAGCGCGAGTGATCCCACCTGCCAGCGAAACCGGCAGGTAAACTCGGGCCGCACCTGATGCTCGAACAGCCAGTTGAGGAGCGGCGCGCTTTCCGCTTCCGTCATGTCGGCGAAAGCCTGCGTGTGCGCGCGGTTGATATAGAGCGACTTGCGCCCGGTTTCGGGATGCGTGCGCACCACCGGGTGTATGGCCACGTATTCCTTGCGCGCATCAGCACGCGCACCGTCGCGCATCCGGTCCTCGCGCGTGCGGGTCACGTCGGCGCGCGCCGAAGTGTTGACAGCGAACAGACCTCCGAGCAGGCGCTTCATACCATCCGACAGTGCCTCATAGGCCGCATTTTGGCAGGCGAACAGCGTATCGCCGCCATACGGGGGCACCTCCCGCGCGAGCAGCAGTGTCGCCATCGGCGGATGGTCGAGATAGGCCGTATCGGAGTGCCAGACACCGCCGAAATTTACCCGCTCGTGCGGCAGCTTCACCACCGGAATGATTTCAGGGTAGTCGGGCAGGCCCCGCAGGAACGGATACTCGATGACGGTGCCGAAGCGTCGTGCCACAGCGAGGAACTCGGCCGACGAAAGCTCCTGATCGCGGAAGAAGACAACGCCATATTCGAGCCAGATGCGGCGCAGCGCTGCTGTCGTCTCGTCATCCAGGCCGCGCGCAAGATCGATACCCCTGACCTCGGCGCCGAGTGCGCCGGCCAGAGGGTGAACACTGATTTCCTGGCTGGTCTGAAGCATCATGACCTCCCTTCCGTTCAGATAACGGCGCGCGCCCGCAGCGCACGGATCTCGGCAGCGGATAATCCCGCTTCATGGAGCACTGCGTCGGTGTCAGCGCCAAGCGCCGGCGCGGCGCGGTGCGGCAGCTCGTCGGCCAAGCCGGCACGGACTGGCGTCGTCACCATGCGCAGGCCGCCGCCGCTCTCGTCGGCATAGTCACAGGTCAAGCCGCGCGCGGCGACGAAGGGGTTGTCCAATGCTGCGCGCAGGTCGTTCACCGGGGCGGCCGGCACGCTGCCGGCGAAGCTGGCAAGCCAGTGCGCCGTGGTCTGAGTTGCAAGCACCGATTCAAGATACGCGTTGACCAGCGTCCGGTTTGCCAGCCGGTCACGGAACGTCCGGAAACGTACATCTTCCGCCCAGTCCGGACGGCCGAGCTTGGCACACAACACCGGCCAGAATTTCTCTTTGTTGCACATGATGAAGATGAAGCCGTCAGCGGTGCGATAGAGCTGGCTCGGCACCAGCGATGGATGGGCGGACCGTGGCTCGCGCCCCTGTACATGCCCGGCATTCAGATACCAGGTCGCCAGATAGCCGAGATTCTGCAGGGCGGTATCGAACAGGCTCACGTCAAGGTCGCGTCCGCGTCCGCTCGCGCGCGCCGCCAGCACGCCGGCGAGTAAGGCGAAAGCGGCGAACAGGCCGGTCATCAGATCGACTACCGACAGCCCGAACCGGGACGGCGGTCCGTCCGGCTCACCGGTCAGGGACAGGTAGCCGGCCTCCGCCTGCATGAGATAATCATAGCCCGGCCATGCGGCACGGGCGCCGTCGCGGCCGTAGGCGGACAGATGCGTGCAGACGATGCGCGGATTGACCGGTGCCAGCGCCGCATAGGTCAGGCCGAGCCGTGCTGGCAGGTCACCGCGCAGATTGTTCATCACTGCATCGGCACGGGCGACGAGCGCGTGCAACACCTCCTGTGCGCCCGGCTTCTTGAGATCGAGCGTGACGCTCCGCTTGTTGCGGTTGAAGCTTTGGAAAAAATAGCTATCGTCGGGGCCACGGAAATACGGGCCGACGCGGCGTGCCATGTCGCCGCCATCGGCCGGATTCTCGATCTTGATGACCTCGGCGCCGAGATCAGCCAGCTGCATGGAGCCGTACGGACCCGCCCCGTACTGCTCGATTGCGATCACCCGCAGACCGGACAGCAGCGCCATCGACGTCAGACCGGATGACGCGCGATAAGTTGGCGCGCGATGATCATGCGTTGGATCTCGTTGGTGCCCTCGCCGATCACGAGCAGCGGCGCGTCGCGATACAGCCGCTCCACCGTGAACTCCTTTGAATAGCCGTAGCCGCCGTGAATCCGCATGGATTCGAGGGAGACGTCCACCGCCGTTTCGGTCGCGAACAGCTTGGCCATGCCGGCTTCCATGTCACAGCGTTCGCCGCGATCATAGGCGGCGGCGGCATGTTCGACCAGGAGCCGCGCCGCCTGCACCTTGGTTGCCATGTCGCCAAGCTTGAGCTGGATCGCCTGGTGCTGGCAGATCGGCCGGCCAAAGGTTTTCCGGACCTGGCTGTAGCGTATCGCCTCATCGAGCGCCGCCTGCGCGACACCGACACCGCGCGCGGCAACGTTAATGCGGCCGAGCTCCAGCCCGCTGAGCGCATGCTGCAGCCCGTGCCCAGGTTCACCGCCGATCAACCGGTCGGCCGGGATGCGGTAATCGGTAAACACGAGCTCGGCGCTATCGATGCCCTTGTAGCCGAGTTTTTCCAACTTGCGGCTAACAGTGAAGCCTGGCCCCTTCTCGGCAAGGAAAAGGCTCATGCCGCGATGACGCGGCTCTGCCGCGGGATCGGTCTTGACCAGCAGCGCGAAGCACTGTCCATGGATGCCGTTGGAGATCCAGGTCTTGGTGCCATTCACCACGTACTCGTCGCCGTCGCGCCGCGCGGTGGTGCGGATCGCCTGCAGGTCGGTGCCGCAATCCGGCTCGGTCAACGCGATACCGCCGCGCAGCGCGCCGGAGGCAAAGCGCGGCAAGAATTCCCGCCGCTGCGCCTCGGTGCCGAACCGCTGCACGACCGCCGCCATGATCAGGTGGGAGTTGAATATGCCGCTGAGCGACATCCAGACCGTCGAGACCAGCTCGACGATCTTCGCGTAGGTCGCGGCAGAGAGACCAAGGCCGCCGTACTCAGTCGGGATGGTCGCGCCGAACAGGCCAAGCGCCTTCATCTTCTCGACTATCTCGGCCGGATAGACGTCATGATGCTCCAGCTGGTGAACATGAGGGCGCACGTCGCGGTCAAGAAAGCGTGCGACGGCATCAAGGATCATCACCTCCTCGCTGGTGGCCCCCGGAACGGTTGCCTGCATGCTCAGGCACCTCCGAGCAGCACGGCCAAGCTGCCGACACGGGTGTCGTCAAAATCGAAGCCACGGCCGGCGAGGTTGCGGCGGGCGGCGAGGTTGCGGCGTGCGGCGGCATCGGTGGCAAGGGGACCTGGGGATGCCTTCATGACGTTTTCACTTCCCTGTGTCTGCGCCTTTACTTGCCACCGACGGACTGGCGGGTGCCGGCTTGTGAGAATTTGGTACGGACAAGTTACGCCCAGTCACTGTCCCCGTCAAATCACCGCGGCGCAATGTCATCGTGTAAACGAAACGATCAGCCGGGTGGAGGTTGAAGGCGACCTCGATCAACCGGCCCGCGGCGGTGCGGTAGGCACGGGCGATCTCCAGGCCCATGCTGCCCGGCTCGGCGCTGAGCCCTCTGGCCACGGCCATCGGCAGGGCGGTGGCGCGCAGCGTCTGCTGCACCTCGGCGACGCGCTCGCCGTACAGCGCCTCGATCAGCGTATAGACAGGGCCGGGCTGATGGAAAATCAGGTCGCCGACGCGGTCGTATTCGGCGCGCACGAACACCTCTGTCCAGCAGATCGGCAGCGCGGCATCCCCCGCGTAGCGGAATCCTTCGACACGCAGCCAGCGCGTGCCGACCGCACAGCCCAGGCGGGCAGCGAGCAGGGCGTCAACCGTGACGAAACCGGCACCATCCGGCCGGTAGCGGGTCTCGGTCGCATAGTGCAGCAACTCATCGACCGAGGCGACCGCGTGGACATAGAGCGGCGGCGTGCCGTCGGCGACAACCGTGGTCCCGGCTCCCTGGCGGGAGGTGACCAGCCCTTCGGCGCGCAGCGCCCGTAGCGCCTCACGCACGGTATGACGGCTGACGCCGAAGCGGGCGCGCAGCGCGCGCTCGGTCGGCAGTCGCGCCCCCGGCGGCAGCACACCAGCGGCAATTTCGGCCCGCAGATCGGCGACGATCCGCTGATAGAGCGGCGCTGCTGCGTCTTCTGCGGGTGTCACGCGCTCCTCCAGCATGGTCGGGCTGCCCCTTTGCGGTTGCGCCTTGACGGTCAATTCAGAGCACGACTAGCATGCTTGTCCGAACAAGTCCAGGATAAGTCCAGTATAACAGGATAATAGGCAACGTCCGATGGTCAGCATCGCCCGCGAGATCGCTCCCCGCCGCTTCCGTGAAAGTTATGGTCGCTACTACGAGGATTTCACGGTCGGCGACGTCTATGAGCACCGGCCCGGCCGTACCGTCAGCGAGGCCGACAATACCTGGTTCACTCTGCTGACTATGAATGGTCATCCCTTGCATTTCGACGCCGCCTATGCGGCACAGTCGGAATTCGGCCGCGTGGTGGTGAATTCCTGCCTCACGCTCGCCATTGTCACCGGAATGAGTGTCGCCGACATTAGCCAGAAGGCCATCGGCAATCTCGGCTGGAACAACATCCGCTTGCTCGCGCCGGTGTTTGTGGGCGATACGCTGTATGCCGAATCGGAAGTCCTGGCAAAGCGGGAATCGGCGACACGGCCGACGCAGGGCATCGTCACCGTGCGTACCACCGGGCGCAAGGCCGAAGGCACGGTGTTCATGACCTATGAGCGCACCGTGCTCGTGCCCAAGCGGGGCCACGCCGTGGACGATCGCGCCGGCTACTGAGACGCACACGGGCGGCCAGAGGGACCGGGGCGCAACCCGGCGGGGAGAAATAGGATGAAAGCAGTCAACGCGGGCGCACGGCTCGATCGGCTCACGGTCTCAGGGTTTCACGGACGCATGCTGGGCATGATCGGCGCCGGCACGTTCCTCGATGCCTTTGACATCTATCTGCAAGGCGCAGTGCTGGGCACATTGGTCAGCCTGCACTGGTCCACGCCGCAGCTAAACGCCACGTTCATCTCCGTAACCTTTGCCGGCATGGTGCTGGGCGCTTGGCTTGCCGGCATCTTGGGCGACCGGTTCGGCCGCCGCTTCTCTTACCAGACCAACCTGCTGATCTTTGGCCTCGCTTCCCTGGCCGGTGCCCTTGCCCCCTCGATTTCCTGGCTGATCGCTGCCCGCTTTGTCATGGGTATCGGCCTCGGTGCGGAAATCGTCGTTGGTTACGTGCTGTTGATGGAGTTCATGCCGCCGGCCAGCCGCGGGCGTTGGGGTACCGGCCTCGCCGTGATTACCAATTCCGCGCTGTTCGTCTCGGCCCTGGTCGGCCGCTTCGTAATCCCGAATTTCGGCTGGCGCTGGATGTTCGTGATCGTCGGCGTGGGGGCCATGATCGTCTGGCAGTTGCGCAAGTCGATGCCAGAATCACCGCGGTGGTTGGAAAGCAAAGGTCGGCTCGAGGAGGCGGAGCAGATCACGGCGGCAATCGAGCGCACGGTTGCCGCCGGCCGCACCTTGCCGCCGCCACGCCCCGGCGCGGTGCCCGTACTTGCGCGCCCGTCGCTGGCAACGCTGTTTGCCCCTGGCCTCGTCTCGCGCACGCTGATCGGCGCCTTCGTGCTGGTAACACTGAACACCGCCATTTATGGCTTCATCGCCTTCTTGCCCACCTTCATGGTGCAGCAGGGCATCGGCATCGTGAAGTCGCTCACCTACACCACGCTGATGTCGTTCGGCGCCCCCGTGGGTGCGATCCTTGGTATGCTCCTCGGGGAGCGGCTGGGGCGGCGTGGCACCATCGTGTGGTTCTCGCTCGCAGCGGTGGTGTTCGGGGCGCTTTATCCGCTGACCGCAGATCCGCGCCTCCTGATGCTGATCGGCTTTCTGATGGTCGGCTCGATCTATGTTCTGGTGGCGATCGCTTGGGGCGTCTACGTGCCCGAACTGTTCCCCACCGAGGTGCGCATGCGCGGCAACGGGTTCTGCAACACCGCCGGGCGGCTGATGACGATCGTGACCCCGCAGCTCGTGGTGCTGCTGTTCGCCACCTTCGGCATCGCCGGTGTGATCGCCGCAGTGGCGTTGTTGCTTGTGATCCAGGCGGGGTTGGTTGCCCACCTCGGCATCGAAACACGGGGGCAGCCTTTGGAGGCACTGGTACCGCAGGCAGTGGTGTCGCTCGCGGTGGCGCCGGGCGGCTTGCCACCTGGGGCAAAAGTCCTTGGCAAGGAGGAGGCCTGAGAGCGGAACGGTGGGCTGGTGCAAAAGTTCGGGGAGGCCCATCGGATCAGCGGCAGCGGCGGTTGCCCCACAGCGCGAGTGATCCCACCTGCCAGCGAAACCGGCAGCTAAACTCAGGCCGCACCTGATGCTCGAACAGCCAGTTGAGGAGCGGCGCGCGCACATCGCGGACAGGATGAAGGAGATCAGGCGGCGATCCGGCTCTCGGCGTCGCCCGCGTTGAACGCGGCCATGTAGCCGAGGATGAGCTCGCGCGAGCGGAAGCGCCCGAAGCGCCTCTCCTCCTCCTCGCGCACGATCGGGAAGGTGCCGAGGATGTGGTCGGCGGCGTCGCGGTCGAGGCCGTAGAGGAGGAAGAACAGGGCGTCGAGGCGGGCGCGGAGATGCAGGCGCTCCTCGGCGTCCCAGGCGAAGGGCGGGCCATGGTGGCCGAGATCCTCGGCGAAGGGTGCGAGGTCGTGCGCGGTGTAGGAGAGGCGGAGGACGTGGTCGCGGATCATCGCCTCGGCGGTGGTCGCGCCGATGGGTCGGGCGAAGGCGTCAAGCGGCAGGATCGGCAACTGCTCGACAATGTAGAAGTTGAGGTTCGTGCCCTGCACCTTCTGACGGGCGATGTAATCGAGCGGCAGCGCGTTGAGGTTTGCCAGCAGCAGCGGCGCGCCGCGCTGGCGGATCCGCTCCTCGGCCTGATGCACGAATTCGCCGAACAGGCTATCGCCGGTGCGGAGGTGGTGGTCGAGGAAGGAGAGCGGCGCGCCGACCGTGAAGGAGTGGAGCCAGAGCGAGAGTTTCGCGAGCTCCACCGCCATCGGGTTCAGGTCGGTGCCGTAGATGACGCGCTTCAACACGATCCGCCGCACGAGGTGGCGGTCGTCGAGGTGGTCCTCGCGCAGGTTCCAGCCATGCGCCCGCGCCTGCTCCCGGATGTGGCTGCGGATGGCCTCGATCTTGGCCGAGAGCGGCGAGGCATACTCGGCCCAAGGGACCAGCGCCGCGGCCTCCTGCAGGCCGAGCGAGGCGTCGCCCGCGTCGATGGCGCGGCAGAGGGCGGTGAGATCGTCCCACCACCGGGTCAGCGTGGCCGAGAGCGGGCGCGCCTGATCCCGCGCCTCCGCCGCCTGGCTGCGAAGGCGCCGCAGCGCGTAATCCGCATATCCCGCGTGCCGAACCGGCAGGAGGTCGCGATCCTCGGCGTAGAGGATGAAGAGCAGGCGATAGAGCAGGATGAGCGCGGCCTGCCGCACCTCGGCCCGCCAGCGCGGATCCGCGGGCCTGGCCTTCGTGTCGGCCTGCCCCAGCGCCGAGACGAGGCGGGGGAAGACGCGGTCGAAGACCGCCTCAGAGAGGGCGGCGGTGATCCGCTGCTCGTAGCGGCGGCCCTCAGCGAGGGCGGCGTCGAGGAAGGAGAGGCCGCCGGGGCCGGTGCGGTCGTGGGCGTCGCGGCGGAAGAGCAGCAGGAAGGCGCGGAAGAGGTCGAGCGCGCCCGCCTCGCCCTGCACGGCGCCATCCAGCAGCGCGGGCAGGTCGAAGCCGATGAAGCCCTCCGCCCGGCTGCGGGCGCCGTGGTAGTACAGGCGCCAAATGCGGCCGTTGGTCAGCAGCCCCCAGCGCACGGCGCCGCCCGAGGCGGGCTCGGCCAAGGCGAGGTAGCGGAGGATCTGCGAGGCGGGCGTCCCGCCCTTGCCGCTGCCGCGGTCGAGCGGGGTATCGCGGGCCTCGTTCTCCACCACCACGGCGGCGAGGCGGTAGCGGTCGCGCCGCGCCGGGATCGCGGCGGCCTGGTCGCGGCTGGCGCCGGAGGTGAAGAGCAGGGCGTCGGGGATGTCGCGGCGCCCCCCGCCTGCGGCCTGCTGCGGCAGGTGGTGCCAGCCCAGCCGGTCGAACACGCGGAAGATGAAGGCCTGCTCCGTGGTGGCCTCGTTGGGCTTCGCCATCGCCGCAAGAACCTGCCAGAGGGAGCGGAGGTATTGGGCCTCCTGCGCCACCTGGGCGGCGTCCAGCGCCCGCCATTCCGGCGTCTCGCGCAGCCCCTCGCGGAGGTAGAACTGGGTCAGCAGGCTTCCGGCGATCACGACTCGGCCCCAGCGGTTGAAATGCTCTCCTGGCACCGTACCGGGCTGGTGAGCGGTCGCGCAAGGCGGACCGTGGGAGGTGGCCCGCCTCGGGCGTGCCGCTGCGCGGCGCGCATCCCAAGCCCTCGCCGCTTGCCCGCCGGGTCGGTCAAGGCGGCGCCCGAACGGGCGCCCCGCCGGCGGCGGCTTGGCTTTGAGGGGCACCCATCGCGGCGTGCCGCGATGGGACCCCGAACGGGACCGCCGGGCGGAGCAGGTGTTCGCGCTCGCCGCGCGCGATGATGGCGCGGAACATCTCGCGCAGGATCTCCATCAGCTCGGCGTCTGTGGGCTGCTGGGGCTCCTGGGCGGTCATCGCGATGGTGGCGGCAAGGCTTTCTACGGCGGCGGTGTCGCTCGCGGCGGCGGCGCCGGGCAAGCGCCCGGTCGCTCGTTCTGAGCGCGATCCCCCAATGCGTGCGCCCGAGGCGCCGGGCCAGCACCAGCGGCAGGCGCGCCCGCCAGTAGAACCGCCCGCGCCTTGACAGGAGATGAACCCGGCCGCCCATGCCTGCGCCCCCAGCACATGGCGGCGCGAGGTGTCGGACTGAGGTGCGCCAATCCGTGCGCCGCAGGATCGGCACGCCGAAACCCTTGGAAAACCTGCGGCATTTCAGAAAATGGCGGAGAGGGTGGGATTCGAACCCACGGTACCCCTTACGGAGTACAACGGTTTTCGAGACCGTCACCTTCAGCCACTCGGTCACCTCTCCGCAGCCCGCGTTCCTTTAGCGCCCCCTCTCTGCCTTGCCAATGCGCATTGTCGTCACCCCGGCAGCCGGCAGGCCGGCCCTCGCGGCCAGCGGGGTTCGCCCAGGGTTCGTCTAGGCCTTGCTTAACGCGCGCAGCTTGAAGCGCTGAATTTTCCCCGTCGCCGTCTTGGGCAGGCTTTCCGCAATTTCAATCCAGCGCGGATATTTCCATGCCCCGATGCGTTCCTTGACATACTCTTTCAAGGATTCCGTCAGTTCGCGCGGATCCCGCTCCCGGCCGGCATCCGTGAGCACGACAAAGGCCTTCGGCTTGATCAGCCCCTCCGCATCCGCCACGCCCACCACTGCGGCTTCCAGCACGGCCGGATGCGACATGAGCGCCGCTTCCACCTCAAACGGAGAGACCCAAATGCCGCTGACTTTCATCATATCATCCGAGCGGCCGCGATAATGATAATACCCCTCGGCATCGCGCACAAACGTATCGCCCGTGGCAACCCATTCGCCGCGGAATGTCTGACGCGTCTTGCCAAGCTGCAGCCAATAGCCTTCGGCCGCCGAGGGGCCTTGCACCAGCAGCTCGCCCTCGGTTCCGTCCGCCACCTCGTTGCCGGATTCGTCAACGATTTTTGCGCGATAGCCGGGAACGAGCTTGCCGGTGGCGCCGTAGCGGACATCATCCGGCCGGTTGCTGATGAAGATATGCAGCATTTCCGTGGAGCCGATCCCATCCAGAATATCCACCCCGACGATCTCGCGCCAACGCCGCCCCACCGCTTCGGGCAGGGCCTCGCCCGCCGAATTGCACCGGCGCAGCCGGGCCGAGCCGGCGCCGGGCCCGATCTCGGGATGCGCCAGCAAGGCCGCATACAAAGTGGGCACGCCGCTGAAGATGCTCGGTTGGAAGCGGCGCATGCATTCCAGCACCAAGCCCGGGCTCGGGCGTTCCGACACCAAAACGGTTTGGGCGCCGACCGCCATGGGAAATGTCATGGCATTGCCGAGGCCATAGGCAAAGAAGAGTTTCGCTGCCGAAAAAACCACGTCTTCCGCGGTAATGCCGAGCACCTGCAGCCCGTAGGTCTCGGCAGTGGCGCGCAAGTTGCGGTGCACGTGCTTCACCCCTTTCGGCACGCCCGTGGAGCCCGAGGAGTAAAGCCAAAATGCCACCTCGTCATCGACCGCGCGAACGGGCGCGAAATCAGGCCTGCCTCGCGCAAGAAATTCCTGCCAACCGAGCAAGCGCGGCACGGTCTTTTTGGCTTCTTCCACGGAGCGGGGAAGGCCGCCGTCGGGCGCAACCGCCACAATCAGGCGAAGCTCGGGCAATTCCGGCAACAGCGGCAAAAGCGGTGCGAGCAGAGGTTCGGAGACAAACAGCGCCTCGGCCCGCGCATCGGCAAGAATATAGCCGATCTGTTCCACCGGCAGCCAGGTATTGATGGGAATCGGAACAATGCCGGCGCGCATGGCGCCCCAGAAGATGTTTGGAAAATCGACCGTGTCCAGCAGCAGAAGGCCGACGCGGCGCTCGCGACCCAGCCCGCTTTGGCACAAGGCGCTTGCCACCAGAGATGTCTCCTTCGCAAGCTCACCATAGGTGCGTTGCCGCCAGAAATCGACAAACGCAACGCGGTTCTCGTGGCCGAGTTCCAAGTGCCGATCAACGAAAAAGCAGACCGCATTGCCTTGCGGGTTCATGCGTGCAGCTCCTTGCTTTCACAAGCCGTGGCCTTGGCCTTCCCTGCAGCGCTTTCGGGGGCAAACCCGGAAAGCCTATAATTGCGCATTTGAAATATTTCGAGCGGCGTATTTTCGGGCATCGCCCTCATGCCGCCTGCTCCAATGTCGGGGCGACATCTTGCAAAGTCACGCGCCGCAGATCGCGTTGATAGGTTTTGTCGTCAAACGGCCGCGCCCGGTGCATGGTGCAGCGATTATCCCACATCACCAGGTCATGCCGCGCCCAGACATGCCGATAGACGAATTCCCGTTGCGTGGCATGTTCCATCAAATCGCGGATCAGCGCCAGCGCCTCCGGGACGGGCCAGCCGCGGATGGCGCCGATATGCGAGGAAAGATAAAGCGAAAGCCGCCCCGAACCGGGGTGCCGCCGCACCAAGCGTTGCGGAACGGGGGCGAACTGGCGGCGCTCTTCCTCGGTGAAGTCGGTGAAGCCGAGCTGCCCGCGTGAGTAGAGCAGCGAGTGCTCGCACACGAGATCCCGAATTTCCGCCTTGGTTTTTTCATCCAACGCATCCCATGCCGCGCGCATATCGGCAAATTCCGTCTCTCCGCCTGCGGGCGGCACCACGCGCGCGTGCAAAATGGAATACATCGCGGGGGTTTTCTTGAAGCTTGAGTCGCTGTGCCAGAGCCGATTGCCGAGATTGAACAGGCGGCGCCGATCCGCGGCCCCGAGGATGTTGCCGTCGACATCGAGATTGGAGATATCGACCAGCTCGTTGTAGCGCAGCCGATGCCGCTCCGCCGCCACGGTGGCGCGGGTGGGCTCGATCGTGCCCAGGGCGCGGCCGAAGGCAAGCTGTTGTTCATCGCTGAGGTCCTGGCCGCGGAACACCAACACCGCATAGGTATCCATGGCACGGTGGATGTCCGCGGCCTGCTCCGCCGTGAGGGGTTGACGGAGATCGATGCCGGAGGCTTCCGCAACAAACAACGGATGCAGCGGGCGAAAGGCAATGGCCATGCGTTCCCTCCCATAGGGTATGCGGGTTTTGCGCTTTGGCGGTATTTTATCTTGGCTTGGGGCGAAGGCGCAACCGAAGCCCCCACTTTGGCGGCGGGCGCCGGGCCGCGGGGGTGTCGCGGCGCTTGTGCCTGAGTTTTTCGCATCGGATGGCGTCCCGTACGGGATTCGAACCCGTGTTGCCAGCTTGAAAGACTGGAGTCCTGGGCCTCTAGACGAACGGGACCGATAGGCTCGCGGCTTGCTAGCGAAGCCCCGTCGCCGGGTCAAGCGCAAGGCGCTTGCTGCGCGAAAAAAGCAACCCCCAAGCCGAACCGCCGGAACCGACGGGCAGCCTCAGCGAGGCCGCAGCATCAGCGCTTGCAGCGCCTGCGCCTCGGCCCGCGCCAGCGCGCGACGCATATCTTCCTCTCGCCGGGCGATCAGCGTCTCGGTTGCTTCCAACGCGCGTTTCGCCTCCCGCAAGGCCTCTTGCGCCGAGGCCACCGCTTTTGCCGCCTCCGCCGCCGCCCGCTCCGCCGCCGCAACGCGTTCGCGCCCCTGCGGCAGCCAGGATTGCCAGGCCTGCAGCATGCCCGAGGCCACCATTTGCACCCCGAGCGCCTGCTCCGCCGCAAACCAGGCCCGAGCGGTTTCGACGGCGTTCCGCGCCGCCGCCTCTCTTTCCAGAGAGACGCCGAGCGCTTGGCGTGCCTCTTCCAGCCGAAAGTGCTGCAGCTTAGCCAAGCTGCGCAGAGGGGCGAGTCTGCGTGATGCGTTCATGGGTCGCTGTCATGGGTCGCTCCAAACCCGTTTGGCTTTCTCCGTGTCTTGGTCGGCAAAACCGCCAACCATGCCTTTTTATTTCGCATATGCACGCTTGTTTCTTCTGCATTTGCACGCATGTCGTGCAAACGCGGAAACCTAATCGCGGAAACCTAATCAAGGAGCGCTGAATTTTTTGCTAATCGCGCGCGCGGAGGGGCTTCCCAAGTTGCAAAACACCGATCAGATTGGGGCACAACGCTTTGAAGAAAGCCCCTTGGAAGGAGGAAGATACCATGCCGCTTTCGCGCCGCCAGACTTTGCGTACGCTCGGCCTTGGCGCTGCCACGCTCGCCGCGCCGGCCATTATGCGCCATGCCGCATTGGGTGCAGACCCCATTACCGTGGTCGGCATTCATGATGCTTCGGGCGGATTGGATATTTATGGTCTGCCGATGATTGCCTGCCTTTCGTTTGCCGTCGATGAAGTAAATGCCGCAGGCGGCTTGCTCGGACGCGAGATCAAGCTGATCAATTACGATCCGCAATCGAATATCCAGCTTTACACGCAGTTTGCCACGCAAGCGGCAACGTCGGATCATGCGGCCGTCGTGCACGGCGGCATCACCTCGGCATCACGCGAGGCGATTCGTCCCATTCTGCGGCGCTATCGCACGCTTTACTTTTATAACACCCAATACGAAGGGGGCGTGTGTGACCGCAATTGCTTCTGCACCGGATCCACCCCCGCGCAAAACGTGCAGAAGCTTGTTCCCTACGTGATGCAAAAATGGGGAAAGAAAATCTATATCGTTGCGGCTGATTATAATTATGGGCAAATCACCAGCAAATGGGTCACCAAATATTGCCGTGAAAACGGGGGCGAAGTCGTCGCCGCCGACTTTTTCCCTCTCAACGTCACGGATTTCGGCGCCACCATTCAGAAAATCCAGCAAGCCAAACCGGATATGGTGATGTCGGTGCTGGTGGGCGGTGCGCATGTGTCCTTCTACCGCCAATGGGCGGCGGCGGGGATGAAGAAGAAAATCCCGATGGCCTCGACCACTTTGGGCGGCGGCAACGAAACGCTTTTGCTGACCCCGGAAGAAGCCGACGGCATCGTGGTGGCCTATAGTTACTTTCAGGAAGTGGATAATCCTTCTAACAAGGCATTTTTGCAGAAATTCCATGCCAAGCTCGGCGATAAGGCGCCATATCTCGGCGGCGAGCTTGCCATGCGCACTTATGTCGGCTTCAATCTTTGGGCGGAAGGCGTGCGCCGGGCAAAAAGCACGGATCGCATGAAGGTGATCGAAGCGCTGGAAAACGGCATCGCGTTCGACGGCCCGCCGGGGCGCACCGTGATCGACGGCAAAACCAACCATGTTTCGCTCGATGTCTATCTCGCGGAAGTGGCCAATCGCGGCTTTAAGGTTCTGGAACATTTCCCCAACCAGCCGCCGGCGGATACCGCATCTGTCTGTGATCTGAAGGCGCACCCCAATACCGACAAGCAATTCGTGATCGATGTGAAAATCTAAGAGGGGGTTGGTTTGGATCTTTTGGTGGCGGTGGCGCTGCAGGTGATGACCGGCATCGCCACCTTGTTTCTGATCAGCCTCGGCCTTGCCGTGATTTTCGGCATGATGGGGGTGATCAATCTCGCGCATGGCGAGTTCCTGATGCTCGGCGGCTATGCCGCGATTCTTTCGGTGCGCCACGGCATCAATCTCTGGGTTGCCATGTTTGTCATCGCCCCGCTTGCGGTCGGGCTTTTCGGGCTGATTGTCGAGCGGTTGATGATTCGCCGCCTTTACGGGCAGATGGTGGAAACCATGCTTGCCACCTGGGGGCTTTCGCTGGCGCTGATCGGCATTGTGACCATGGTCTTCGGCAACACCGTAGGCGGTTTTTCCGCGCCGTTGGGCAGCGTGCAGGTTGGGAAGTTTCAGTTATCGGCGTATTCGCTGTTTCTGATCGGCGCGGCGGGCCTCTTGGCAATTTTGGTGTGGATCGTCTTGCGCGCAACGCCGTATGGCTTGCTCGCGCGGGGCACGATGCAAAATGCGGAAATGGCGGCCGCGCTTGGGGTGGCGACCGAGCGCGTCTACGCCGCGACCTTCGCTTTGGGTGCCGCGCTCACCGGCCTTGCGGGAGGCTTGCTGGCGCCGCTTTCCGGCGTGGTGCCCACCATGGGCACCGCGTATATCGCCAAGGCGTTTATCACCGTGATCACCGGCGGCGCGGCCATGCTGGTGGGCACGCTTTCCGCTTCCGTATTGCTCGGGGCGGCGGGCGTGCTCGGGACGTTTCTCACCACCCCGGTTTTGGGCGAGGCCGCGTTGCTGGCGCTGGCTATTGTCCTGGTGCGGCTGCTGCCGCGTGGCATTACCGGACGGTTTTTCCAGAGGGCGCTGTGAGCCGAAAGCTTTTTCTCGAAATCGCGGCCACGCTTGTGCTTGCGCTTGCCGCGGCGCTCGTGTTGCCGCGCGTGCTTGCGCTTTTTGCGTTGATCAACGCCACGGTGTTCATCGCCATGGCGGTGTTGGCATTAAGCCTTGGGTTGATTTGGGGCTTCGGCGGTATCTTAAGCTTCGGGCAGACCGCCTTCTTCGGCCTTGGCGGCTATGCTTATGCGGTTGCCGCCATCAATTTCAACGATTCCCTCTACGCCGTGCCGATCGCGCTTCTGGTTCCCACCCTGGCCGCCGCCGCCTTGGGCTATTTTATGTTTTACGGCCGCATCAGCGATGTTTATGTCGGCGCGATCACACTCACCGTTTCGCTGATTTTGTTCAATTTCGCCAATTCCACCGCAGGGGAGCAGTGGCGTATCGGCGAGGCGCCCTTGGGCGGTTTCAACGGCATTCCCTCCACGCCGCCGTTGAATGTTCCGGGCAATCCGGATGCGACACTCTCCCCGCAAGGCATTTTCATCGTTGCCGTCTTTACGCTCGCGCTTTGCTATGTCCTCGCCAAGCTTGTGCTTGCCGGCCGGTTCGGGCGCGTGGTGGTGGCCATTCGCGAGAATGAAACGCGTGCGGAGCTTTTGGGTTATGACGCCAGGCGCTACAAACTCGGCATTTTCAGCTTGGGCGGCGCGATTGCGGGGCTTGCGGGAATTCTCTTCGCGAACTCGGTTTTCGTCAGCCCGACGATGTTTTCGCTGTTCTATTCCGGACAGGTTATCATTTGGGTGATGGTGGGCGGACGCGGAACGCTGTTAGGCCCGATTTTGGGGGCGTTTCTCGTGCAGGCCATCACCACCTGGGCGGGCACGGAGCCACGCTTGAACCCGAATGCGATCTTGGGAATTTTGCTGATGCTTGCCGTGATGGGTATGCCGAGAGGCCTGCTGCCCACGCTGCGTCTGGCGTGGGGGCGGCGGCGGGGAGTGCAGTTGGCATGAGCGTGCTGCTCTCCGCACGCGGCGTGTGCATGCATTTCGGCGGCGTGGCCGCGGTGGACGAGGTGGATTTCTCGGTCGCCGAGGGCGAGCTCCGCGGCTTGATCGGCCCGAACGGCGCCGGCAAAAGCACGTTCTTCAAATGTCTGACCGGCCAATTGCGCCCCACCGCCGGCACCATCTTCTTCCGGGAACGCAATATTACCGGAATGCAGCGCTTTGCGATCGCGCGCATGGGGATCGGCATCAAGACGCAAGTGCCCTCTCTGTTTGATGGGCTGACGGTGCGGGAAAGCGTGATGATTGCGCTGCGCCGCTTCCTTGGCGAACGCCAGGCGCAAAAGCGTGCAGAAGCCATCCTGGAACGGCTTGGCCTTGCCGGCTTGGCGGAGACGGAAGTGGGCCGGCTCGCGCACGGCCAACGCCAGTGGGTGGAGCTTGCCATGGTGATCGCGCCGGAGCCCGCGCTGATTTTGCTGGACGAGCCCACCGCCGGCATGAGCGCCGAGGAAACCCGCCGTACCGCCGCGCTTATTCGCGAACTGAACGCACGGCACACATTGATCGTGGTCGAGCATGATATGGCGTTCATCCGAGCGATTGCCCATACCGTTACGGTCTTACATCAAGGGCGCGTGCTGGTCGAAGACGAAGTGGCGAAGGTGCTTGCGGATCCGCGCGTGCAGAATGTCTATCTCGGGCGGCAGGTACAGCCGGCATGATGGAAATCCGCGATCTCGAGGCCGGTTACGGGCGTATTCGTGTGCTGAACGGCGTTTCGCTCAGAATCGCCGAAGGCGAGTGCCTGGGCATTCTGGGGCATAACGGCATGGGCAAGACCACGCTGCTCCGCACCATTATGGGGCTGCTGCCCGCCACCGCCGGCTCCATCCGCTTCGCCGGCGCGGAGATCACGCATTGGCCTGCGCATCTTCGTGCCCGGCGCGGGATCGGTTATGTGCCGCAGGGGCGGCAGATTTTCCCGCAACTGAGCGTGATGGAAAATATCCGCTTCGGCGCATTGGCCAAGGGCGGGGTAGAACTTGATCGGATTCTTGCCGAAATTGCCGAGGAATTTCCCGAACTCACCCGGCTTGCCACGCGCATCGGCAGCACGCTTTCGGGCGGCGAACAGCAACTTCTTGCCATTGCCCGCGCGCTTGCCGGCAGACCCAAGCTGCTGCTTCTGGACGAACCGACGGAGGGCATTCAGCCTTCCATTGTGCAGGCCATCATGACACGGCTTTCCGAATTGCGACGGGCGCGCGGGCTTGCCGTGTTGTTGGTGGAACAGAACCTGGATTTCATTCACGGGCTTGCCGATCGGGCGGCGCTGATCCACCGCGGTCGTATTGTCCGGGAACTTTCCCGCGAGGAACTGACTGACCCCTCGCTGATGGACGAATTCATCGGTGCGGGCGGGTAAAGGAGAAGGACCAGATACACTTCGTATCGTGGCCGAACCGGCTAGCGTGCCGCGGTCCGGCGTGTAGAGAACGATTTGAGCGGCAATTTCGCAGGAATTTCACTTGTTTTCGTCGTGCTGTTGGCCGGCGACAAAACGCTCCAGCCAATGGATGTCGTAGTTGCCGGACTGAAATTCCGGGGCTTCCACGATGCGCTGGTGCAACGGCAAGGTGGTTTTGATCCCGGCAATGACGAATTCTTCCAACGCACGTCGGAGCCGCGCAATCGCCTGCGCGCGGCTTGGCGCATGGACAATAAGTTTCGCGACCAAACTGTCGTAATGGGGCGGCACACGATAGCCGGCATACAGCGCCGAATCGACGCGCACGCCAAGCCCGCCGGGGGGATGAAACGCAGTCACATGGCCGGGCGATGGGGCGAAGGTTTGCGGATCCTCGGCCGTCACCCGGCATTCGATGGCATGGCCGTAAAAGCTGATATCGCTTTGGCTGTAACCGAGCTCCTCGCCGGCGGCGATACGAATTTGCTCGCGCACCAGGTCAATCCCGCAAACCATTTCGGTGACAGGATGCTCGACCTGCAGGCGGGTGTTCATTTCGATAAACGCGAATTCCCCGTCCTGGTATAAAAATTCCAGCGTGCCGGCATTGCGATAACCGAGCTGCGCCATGGCCGCGCACACCCGTTCGCCCAATGCATTGCGCAGCTCGGGCGCGATCGCCGGCGATCCCGCCTCTTCCAGAAGCTTCTGATGGCGGCGCTGCAAGCTGCAGTCGCGCTCGCCGAAATGCACGACATGCCCGTGCGCATCCCCCAAAATTTGGATTTCGATGTGGCGCGGCCGAGCGAGATATTTTTCCAGATAAACGGCATCATTGCCGAATGCGGCGCGCGCCTCGGCACGTGCCAGCCGGAAGGCCTGTTCCAGCATCTCCGGGCCTTCCGCCACCTTCATCCCGCGCCCGCCGCCGCCGGCAGCGGCTTTCACCAACACCGGATAGCCGATGCGATCGGCCACCCGACGCGCCGCCTCGAGGCTGGAAACCGCCCCATCCGAGCCGGGCACCAGCGGAATGCCGAGGGTTGCGAGCGTAGCCTTCGCTTCGATTTTATCGCCCATCATGCGAATATGGGCGGACGAGGGACCAATGAAGGTCAGGCCATGCGCCTCGACCATTTCGGCAAAATCGGCGTTTTCCGAGAGAAACCCGTAACCCGGATGAATGGCATCGGCCGCCGTAATCGTCGCGGCGGAGAGAATCGCGGCCATGTTGAGGTAACTTTCCCGCGCTGGCGGCGGGCCGATGCACACGCTTTCATCGGCAAGGCGTACATGCATGGCATCGGCATCCGCCGTGGAGTGCACGGCAACGGTCTGGATGCCGAGCTCGCGACAGGCGCGCTGGATGCGGAGGGCAATTTCCCCTCGATTGGCAATCAAGACTTTCTGGAACACGGAGACCCTATTCCAAAATCAACAAAGGTTGTCCGTACTCCACCGGCGCGCCGGAAGCGACCAAAATCCGCACCACCTTGCCGGCGCGCGGCGCCTTGATCTGGTTGAAGGTCTTCATCGCCTCGATCAACAGCAAGGTCTGCCCTGCGCTGACCTCTTGCCCCACGGCCACAAAGGGGGGTGCTCCCGGCTCGGGAGAAAGATACACGACCCCGACCATCGGGCTGGTTACGGCGCCCGGATGGTTTTCCAAAGCCTTTTCCGAGGGTGGCGGGGCAGCGGGGGCGCTTGTCGTGGCAGCGGCGGGTGCGGCCTCTGCGGCCGGCGTCGCGGCCAAAGCGGCAAACGCCTGGGCGGGGGCGGGCGCGCGCACCACGCGGATGCGGCTGTCCTTTTGCGCGATCTCGATTTCCGTCAATCCTGTTTCTGTCAGAATGGCGGCAAGCGCGCGAATGGCCTCGGCATCGAACGGAAGGCCGGTCATTTCCCCTGCTCCTGAAGAATTTCCGCCAGCGCGCGCAAAGCCAGCACGTAGCCGCGCGCGCCGAGCCCGCAAATCACCCCGAGCGCCGCCTTGGAGACATAGGAATGTTGGCGGAATTCCTCACGTTTATGGATGTTGGTGAGATGGACCTCGATCACCGGCAGTTGCACGGCGAGCAGCGCATCCATCAGCGCGATCGAGGTTGTGGTATAGCCGGCCGGGTTGATCACAATGCCCTGCGCGCGCCCGCGGCACTCTTGCACCCAGGAGACGAGCTCGCCCTCACCGTTGGTCTGGCGAAAATCGATGGCAAGACCCAGCGCTTCCGCGGCCTCGGCGCAGAGCGCCTCGACATCATCAAGAGTTTGCTCGCCATAGAGCTCGGGCTCGCGCAGTCCGAGCAAGTTGAGATTGGGGCCGTTGAGAACGGCAATGAGCGGAGGTGTCATGGGTTGCGCCACTAGCACGGCCGGAGGCAACGGTCCACGTGGTTCGGCGGGTTGGAGCGGGTGAGGGGAATCGAACCCCCGTAACCAGCTTGGAAGGCTGGGGCTCTACCACTGAGCTACACCCGCACCCTGGTGGAGGGGGTTGGACACTCCAACAAAGCAAGAAAACCAAGCTAAATCAATAATCTATTCAAACGCATGCCGCCTGTTTGGTATCACCATGATGGACCATATGCAAGCCAGATTTGCTGCGCCCCACATGAGGCTTGCCTCTGTCGGCTCGGCGGGTTTGGAGGGTGATAGCAGTTCCATCCGCCATTGGCCCCGCAGGGGTTCGGGGCGGATGCAAAAATCAAGCAGACCGTGTGAAAACCCCTCTTTCTTATTTCGGAGACTGGCGGCGGGTGACGCGCGGCGGCGCATTTTGCGCGTTCTGGCCGGGGAAGCCGCCTGTCGTGACCCATGCGCCGTCCATGAGTGCCGTTCCGGCGCGTTGAATGCGCACGCCGCAGGGACGCGCATCTTGCGCCGAAGAGCTCAATGAGCCTCCCGGAGGCATGATACAGGCCGTCTCGGCTGCCTCCCACCACAAGGGAGCGGCGATGCGATCGGGCCTCTGACAGGCTTCCTGACGGATTTTGGCGCGTAGCCGGCAAACCTGTATTTCTCCTTTGCGCCGGTCACTGCGGCGTCTGCGCCTTTGGCTGCCACGCGGATGCGCGTTGCTGAGCCTGCGCCAAATCTTCCGGGCGTAGCAGCGTCGCCAACTCATCGCGGATTTTTTCGGCAGATTGCTGGACGGGGCCAGGGGGCAGGCGCGCAGCGGCAAGATCGAACCAGAAATATGCTTCCGCGTAGTTCTGCGGCACGCCATAGCCTGCAACGTAGAGGCCGCCAAGTTTGAACTGCGCCAGCGCATTCCCCTGGTTCGCAGCAAGCCGATACCACTTGGCGGCCTCGGCGTCATCCTGCGGCACGCCTCGGCCTTCATGGTAGAGGACGCAAAGGTTGAATTGGGCCCTCGCGTCTCCCGCTTCGGCGAGCGGGAGAATTTTTTCAAAGGCCGTCGCGTAATCGCCCCGTTCATAGGCGGCGGTTGCATCTTCAAACTGCCCAGCCCGTGCCGAGGCGGCGAAAGTCAACGGCAGCGCCACCAGCAAAGCGGCTAGGCGGCCGATTCTGCTGCAGCGTTCCAAGGACCCCCCTACCGCACGCGCCCTGCGTCCGAGCGCTCGCGAAACCATGATTATCACGCGAACGTCTCGGCTGCAATGTGCCGGTAGTGCGGGCCGTCCGGGCGATCTTGCTTGACATCCTCGCGGACGGCTTGGACCAGTTCACCAAGGCGCGCGCCGGTGAAGCAGGCGAGCCATGGGAACCACCGCAGCGGCGATGCGCGCGTTCCTTGCGGGCAGCACTCAGTATCCGCGCGGCTTCATCGTCGCGGTAGGGGCCACGTGGAGGCCGGGCGGCGCGCTTGTTTGGTCGGGGCGCAATGCCGCTGAACGGGTTTTCGGCGAAGGTGATCTTGTGGTTCTGCTTCCCCCAATTCCAGATCGGTCGCAATTCGCCGATGTCATTGGCGACCGTCTTGATCGAGCGACCGGAAGCAAGCCGGTGTGCTTTCCAGCGAACCACATCCTCCGCCGTCACCCGTTCGGCTTGGTTATGGCCGAGGAGATCCGATGGAACAGCATTTCGGCGACGCCAGTCTTTGGATGCTGATATGGGCGCATCATCTGAAGGACCATTGGACCACCTCTCTGTATCACCGAGGCGTCCATGACTGCTTGATTTCACATAGTTTTCTGTTTTGTCAGCCGGTTATCACAACCTTTGGTGGAGGGGGTTGGATTCGAACCAACGTAGGCGTGCGCCAACAGATTTACAGTCTGCCCCCTTTAGCCACTCGGGCACCCCTCCAACCGGGGCTCATGCCGTTCGTCTATGGCCAAGCCGGCTTACTTGTCAACGAAGCGCGCTTGCTGCGGGCTGAAAGAGAAGCCCAAGAAGCCCACTTCATAGACAGGTGTACCGCCGCTGTCGCTGATCAATACCGGAGTTGGCGGATTCGCTGGCGCGGAGAAGCGTTGCACAGGCTGATGCCGCCCGGAGCCGCGCTGCGCCACCCGAGGCTCCGACCTGGTCGGTGGCGAAACCGGCGGAGGCCCCTGCCCCTCGTCGCCCTCGCTGGCGCGCAGCGAAAGCAATAAAAACGTAATCTGATTGCGCCCGAGATCGATCGAGAGATCAAGCGGGGTTTGCCCGAGCACGTTGCGCGCCTCCAGCACGGCGCCGCGGGAAATCGCCTCTCGTGCCGCCGCCAGATCGCCGCGGTCGATGGCATCGAACAAGGCGTCGTTCGGCGAAAGCTCCGCAGGCGGCTTTTCCGGGGGTGCCACCGCCTCTTCCACCGAGGCTGCGCCCGGCAGCGCCGGCGCGGGCGGGAGTTTGGCATCGCCGCTATCGCCGGAGGACCCCCCATGCATCGGCCCGCCGCCGACCGGGCCGATACCGGGAAGCTGAGCAAAAGCCGGGGCCGCAAGAAACAAAAAGCCGGCCGCAGCTGCGAACCCTGCCGGGCGTGACAACCACCGGGCCATTTTTCGTCCACTCATGCCGCGTATCCCTTTTTGCTCTTTTCGCTCGGAAACTTCTGGCTAGCTATTTAGCCACCACAAGCCGAACGATAAATAGGCCAGATACCCGGCCCAGGCCAAGGAAGGCAGCAACAACAGCGCCGCGGTGTGACAATTTCGCCAAAACACCATCACCGTAGCGAATGAGAAAACGCATAGGATCAAAGTCAGAAGCCCACCTGCCGGAAGGCTCTGCAGCCCGAAAAACACCACCGGCCAGAGGGCGCCGAACAGCAGCAGCCAGCCCCAGATCCGCAATGGGGCGGAGGCGCCGATCCGCTGCCAGACCAACCATGCCGAAAGCCCCAAGGGGAAGGACAACGGGATGAAAGCCTGGCCAAGAAGAAGACCCGGGGCGGCGCCCGGCGGGTGGCGAAGCCCGAGATACCAGCCCTGCCCGCCCGGCCCGGCGGCGGCGCGGCCGACAATTCCAACCAACAGCGCAAGCCCGACAAAGCCGATCAGCGCCAGCGCCGATGAGCCTTTCCCCGGCGCTCCGGGCGAAGCACCCCATTCCGGCGGCTCGGACTTCAGGAAGACACGGCCCTCCTTACCACACATTGCCGCTCTTGCCCCTTGCGGCAGTTCTCCATGCTCAGCGCCCCTCCCGGCGCCAGGCCAGCAAGATCACCCCAAGCATCAGCGGCAGCGCCGCCCATCCGGGCAAAAGCGGCAATACGGCAACGCCCGTGACCACGTAACCGTTGGTGCGCGGAAGCCCGATCCAGTTCGCCCCGCTCCGGGTCCCGATCCGGTCCACCATGCGAAGTTGCGGGGCCCCGGCCGGATCAAGCCAATGCACCGAGCCGTCGGTGGCCTGCACCACGGGGGCAAGCTTTGAAGCCGTGGCGCGGAGGTCTTGAAGCTCCAACGGGTTTGCCGCGCCCACGGCGGCAAATGCCGAGCGGGTGCCGTCGCTGACCTGCCAAACGCCCGGAACGGTTGCCGGAACGGAGGCCTCGCTCTCGCCCGGACCCACCGGGGTTAGCGTCTGCTGCCGGCGCACCCCGTTCGGATCCGTAATGGTGACCGCGGCGGGCGGTTGCTCCGCGAGCGTCCGCTCCGTGATCACCAGCCGCTCGCCCTGGATGCGGGCGGTGAGCGTGTTTTCTTCCAATTCCGGTTCTTTCATCAGCCAGTGGATCAGGCGGCGCAACAATTCGCCCTGCGGGCCCCCGCCTTGATGGCCGCGCGACCAAAGCCAAATTTGATCGGACAGCAGAAGCGCGATGCGCCCCTTGCCCACCCGGTTCAGGATCAGCAGGGGCTGGCCATCCTCGGCCTGCATCACCACTTCGCCATGCACATCGGTGACCGCTTCGTGCCGATACCATGGCCCCCAACGCGGCGCGCCGTCCTTCTGCCAACCGGGCAGGTTGGCGGTGACGGGATGACGCAACCCCAGCGGGGTGACCAGAGGGCGGAACGGCCCGACCACCGTGCCGTCTTCGAGATCCGTCGGATTGGCCGGCAGAATTTCCCCCAGCGAGGTGGCGGCGAGGCTCGCTATGCTGGCGAATTCCGGCCCGGCGCTGATCAGCAACGCGCCGCCGCCGCGCACATAGTCGGCGATATTGTGCAAATACGCGGCTGGCAGGATGCCGCGATTTTGGAACCGATCGAGAATGATCAAATCAAATTGGCGGATTTTCAGCTGAAACAGCTCGTTGACCGGAAAAGCGATCAAGGCCAGCTCATTCAGGGGGGTGAGATCGTCCTTCTCCGGCGGGCGCAAGATCGTGAAATGCACCAGATCCACCGACGGGTCCGCTTTCATCAACCGTCGCCAGGTGCGCTCGCCGGGATAGGGCTCTCCGGAAACCAGCAGCACGCGCAACCGATCGCGCACGCCGTTGATGGTCGCAATCGCGCGGTTGTTCAGGCTGGCGGCCTGGCCGGGGAGCGGCTCGACCTGCAATTCGACAAAGCTCGGACCCGCATGGGTGAGGGGAAGCTCCATCGCTTGCATCTGCCCCACGGGGACGCTTTCCGTCATCGGCGGCTCCCCATCGCGGCGGATGGTGACGCGCGCGGTCGCCGCATGATGGGCTGCGCCCAGATCCTCCACCACGTAACGCAAGCTGACCGAGTGGCCGACCACCCCGAAACCGGGCGCTTCGACAATGCGGATACGCCGCTCCATTTCCTCCCCCTTTGCGGGAATGAGCACATGCAGCGGGGCATCGCCCCAAGGGGCGCCGTGGGCGGTGGCCTTCGGCACATCGTGCACCTCGCCGTCGGTAATCGCAATGACGGCGGAAAGCCGGGCGTGCGGCACATCCGCCAAAGCCCGGTTGATGGCGGCAAAAAGCTCGGTTCCGTGGCCGGGATTATCGGGCACCTCCACCGTGCGCAGCTCGAGCCCGCCGAGGCGGCTAGCCGCTTGCTGAACGGCTTGCCGGGCGCGCTCGGCGAGCTCCATGCGGTTGCCGATCCGCATGGAGGCAGTGCGATCGACCACCAAAAGGGCGATATCGGGCAAGCCTTGGCGCGTTTCCTCCACCAAGGAAGGACCGGCCAGCCAGAACAGCAGAACGGCGAAGGCAAGCAACCTGAGCCATGCCCCTCTGGCCCGGCGCAAGAGCGCCAGCGCAACGCCGAGCACGGCCAATAATACCAGGGCAATCAGGAGCCAGGCCGGGATCAGCGGCTGGAACCGAAGCGAAGCGATGGCATGGTGCAGAGGCATCCGTTCCCCCTACTGGCCGAGCCGCTCGAGAATTGCGGGGATGTGCACCTGATCGCCCTTATAGTTTCCGGTCAAGGCATACATCACCAAGTTCACGCCGAACCGATAGGCAAGCAGCCGTTGCCGCGCACCGCCCGGGATCACCGCATAGACATTCCGGCCCTCGCTATCGACGGCCCAGGCGGCCGCCCAATCGTTGGCGCCGATAATCACCGGGCTGACACTGTCATTGGCGCGATCCTGATCGCGCTGCACCCAGACCGGAGAGCCGGTGTAACGGCCCGGAAACTCCCGCAGGAGATAAAAGGCGCGGGCGAGAACGTGATCCGTGGTCAACGGCACCAGCGGCGGAATGTTCAGGACTTTGCCGATGGACACCAGCAGGGCATTGGCGCCCGGGTTGAAATCTTCGCCGGAGCCGCCGCCGCGCGTATCGATGAGAATAATGCCGCCGCGGGCCATATAGTCGTTCAGCGCCGCCAAAGCGCGGGTGCTCAGCGGCGGAGCCTCGGTGCTGATCGGCCAATAGAGCAACGGGTAGAAGCTCAGATCATCCTGCGCCGGCGTAACGGCCACCGGCTCGGCAAGTTCTGCCGCCGTGCGCTGATTGACATATTCCGAAAGCCCCTGCAGCCCCATGCGGGAGATCTGATCCACCTGCGGATCACCCGTGATCACGTAGGCAAGGTGAATGCCAAGCGAGGGATATTTGTCTGCCGCAACATCGGCTGCGCGGGCCGAGAATGACGAGAATGAACAGATCGCGAGCAAGGCGGCCAGCGTCGCTGGCCGCAGCACCCGCAGAAGGCCGCGCAAGCCGAGCGAAACGAAAAGATCGAGCGCCAACACTATCACCGCAGCGGCAAGCAAGGCGGGCGCCAAAGCCCGCTCGGGCAAAACCTTGCCCAAAGGCTCGATGCGCGCGCCGGGCACCGGGGCCGAGGCCGCCAGCGCCGCAATACTGCTTCCCAGGTTGAGCGCTTGGCGGTTGTTCTCCGGCCCGTAGAGCCCTGGGGGATGTTGCGCAGAAACCGGCGTGCGGCCGAACGCATCCGCGGCAAGCGCGGTTGCGGTCGGCGGCGGCGCGCCCAATTGTCCAAACCCGTCCAACATTTGCGCGGGAGCCAACATCGCATTGCCTTGTGCCGCAGGAATTCCTGCAGAAAGTGCAACCAATCGGCGCAACATGTCCACAAACAATCCCGAGAGCGGAAGGTTAGACCAATCCGCATTGGCGGTGACATGAAACAGCACGATCTTGCCGGCCCCGCGGGCGGCGAAGGTGACCAACGGCGTGCCATCGGCAAGACTTGCCCAAACGTGTTGGGCGATATCAGGCGCGGGATCGGCGAGAACTTGCCGGTTCACCAAGACCTCCTCGGGCACGGGGAGCCCGAAGAAAGGCGAGTTGGCCGGGAACGGAGCCATATGCGCAGGCTTGCTCCAGGAGAGCGCCCCGCCCAAAGCGCGATCACCCTCCAACAGCGCGACCGGCAGGAAACGATCCGGATGCGCCGCGAAACGCGGTCCGGCAAAGCGGATCAAAACGCCGCCGGCCCCCAGCCACTGTTCCAGCCGCTCCGCCTCGGCGCCCGGATTGACCACCCGATCCGTCAGCACCAACACCGAGAGCGGCCGCTCCAGCAAGCTTTCCAGCGTGCCCTGGCGCAATTCGGCATAAGGGGCGAGTGCACGATGGACATAATAAAGCTCCCCGAGCAGCGGGGCTTCGGCTCCGGTCGGGTCGCCGGCAAGCAAGCCCACCGGGCGACGGCGCCACCGCTCGTCCAAAAGCCAATGCGCGCCGGCCGAGGCGGCGGGCTTCAGCACCAGTTGGCTCAAGTTGTTGCGAAGTTCCGGAGGCAGGGGCAAAACCGCCCGCGCCTCGCCGCCGCCCCGGGGAAAGACGGCGGAAACCTCGGCCAGGCTTCGGCCGTCGGCGGTTTCGGCAAGCACTTGCGCCGGCAGCGACGTGCCCGCCTGCGGCACCTGGGCAACGCGGACGACCAACTGGCCCTTCTCCTCCGCCGGAGGCAGAAGCACGCGCACCTTCGGCGGATCCGGGCGGATCTCCACCACCGGCCCCAAATCCGTGAGCGCTTTGGCAAAGGCCTGCGCGTTCGGTGCATGAAGCCCGTCGGAGAGATAAACGGCGGCGCCGACCTTGCCTTTCCAGGCGCCGAGGGCTTCCGCCGCAGCGCTGCGATCGACCGGCCAAGGCTTCGGGGTCAGCCCCGCCAGGCGGGAGCGAAGCTCGGATGCGGGGAGCAGCGGGCTCGCCGAAGGCGCGCCGGGCTCCGCCGCGGGGGCGGTCAGGAACAAAGCGGCATTGCGGCCGGATCGTGCAAGCTCCGCAAGCACGGAGTTTGCCGTCTCGATCTCGCGCGGCCACTCGCTTGCCGCCGCCCAGCCGTCATCGATCACCAACAGCACCGGGCCCGTTCCAGGGATGCCGTTCGAGGCATTCAGCACCGGTTGCGCGAGCCCGAGAATAATCAACGCCGCGGCAAGGATGCGAAGCGCCAAAAGCCACCAAGGCGTGCGCGCGGCGGTTTCTTCCTCGCTGGCCAACCCGGCAAGCAAGCGAATAGCGGGAAAACTCTCCCGCCGCGGCGGCGGGGGGGTGATTCGGAGCAGCCACCACAGCACCGGCAGCGCGGCAAGCGCGAGAAGCACCCAAGGCGCGACAAATGTAACGGGAAGGAAAAAGAGCGCGCTCAATGTCCGACCAATGCCATATAAAGCCCAAGCAGTGCCGCTTGCGGCGGTTCACTCGTACGATGCACGGAGACCGTCATCTGCGCTGCTGCGCAAAGCTCAAAGAGCCCGTCGATTTGGGCGCGAAGCCGCCGCCCATACGCCTCTCGCAGGTGTTCCGCGCGCGACACAAGTATTTCGCCCTCCTTTTCCAGCCCGACGAATTGCACGCGCCCTTCATAGGGAAGCAGCATCTCAGCCGGATCCAACACTTGCAAGACATGCCCGGTGACCGGAATTCCGGCCAGCCGCGTCAATATGGTTTTGATGTCTTCCAGCGGCGCCAGAAAATCGCCGATCAGCACCACGCGGGCATGCCTTGGCAGGGGCGCCGAGAGCAGAACGTCATCCTCACCGGCCACGCCTTCGGCAAGCAATTCGGCGAGCCACTCAAGCGAGCTCGCGGCCGGGGCCTGCTTTTGCCGAGTGCCGCCGAGCAGCTGCACACGCTCACCCCCGCGGCGCAAGAGGGCGGCGAGCGCCAGCAGCAGGAGCTCGGCGCGCGTTCGTTTCTCTTCCTGCGCAAGCGACGAGCGCCAACGCATCGAGGCCGAGGCATCCCGCCAGAGAAAGACCGTCTGTGCGGCGGCCCATTCGCGTTCACGCACATAGGCGCGGTCGGATTTCGCGGATTGCCGCCAATCGATCCGGGAGGTGAGGTCCCCCGGTACGAACGGCCGGAATTGCCAGAATGCATCTCCGGAGCCGGGACGCCTGCGTCCGTGCACTCCCTGGAGAACGGTCGCGGCCACCCGCTGGGCTGCCACCAAAAGCGGCGGAAAGGTGCCGGCGAGCGCTTCGGCGCGTCGCGCAGCCTGAAAAGAGGTCATGCCAGGCGCTCTACCATCCTTGCGATCACCGCATCGATTGTCACCCCATCCGCACGCGCCTGAAACGTCAGCGCCATGCGGTGGCGCAGCACGGGCGGGGCGAGCGCGGCCACATCATCGATACTCGGGGCAAATCGGCCGTCGAGCAGGGCCCGCGCCCGGGTTGCCAACATCAAGGCTTGGGCGGCGCGCGGCCCGGGGCCCCACGCGACATGCCTTTGCACCATTTCATCCGTCGTGGTTTCCGGCCGACCGCCGCGCACTAAGGTGAGGATGGCTTCCAGCACTTTCTCGCCCACCGGGACGTGGCGGATCAGGGCCTGCGCCGCCAACAGCTGTTCCGCCGAGAGGATCCGCCGCGGCGCAACGCTCTCCGCGCCGGTGGTTGCCAAAAGCATGGTGCGCTCGGCGGTGAGATCGGGGTAAGGGACGTCGATTTGCAAAAGGAAGCGGTCGAGCTGTGCTTCCGGCAGCGGATACGTGCCTTCCTGTTCGATCGGGTTTTGCGTCGCCAGCACATGAAAAGGCTGCGGCAAGGCATGATCGACCCCGCCGACCGCGACGCGGCGCTCCTGCATGGCTTGCAAAAGCGCCGATTGCGTGCGCGGGCTGGCGCGATTGATTTCATCCGTCATCAGCAGTTCGCAAAAGACGGGACCTGGAACAAAGCGAAAGCTGCGTCGCCCGTCGGCGCTTTCCTCCAACACTTCGCTTCCCAAAATATCCGCCGGCATGAGATCGGGGGTGAACTGCACTCGCTTGGTGCTAAGGCCGAGCACCGTGCCGAGCGTTTCCACAAGTTTGCTTTTGCCGAGGCCCGGCACGCCCACCAAAAGCGCATGCCCGCCGCTTAATAGGGTGATCAGGGTCTGATCGATAACCGCCTGTTGGCCGAAAATGATGCGTTCGGCTTCGCTTCGGACCGCTGCGATTTGGGCACCGAGCGCTTCAATTGCCGCGAGCAGTGCTTCACCATCATTTTGTCGGGGAAGGGCGGCGCTGGCCGACATGCCGTTGCTCCATTCGGTTCGGGTCAATCATCCTCGTTCTCAAGATAGGACTTATCGGGCCGCTCTGCACCTGAGACCGCATGCCCCACCATCACATGCATCACACCTCGCATGCACCAGAAATCGCATATGTGCCGCTCAGCCCGCGCATTCGCGCCCTGTGCATACCTGCATCATTTTGCGCAGTTCGTGATCCCTCTCCAAGATGAAAAGAGAAAACCGCCGAGAAATTCTATTCGCCGCTTCAAACCCGCCCTGTTGCTTCCTACTTCTGGTTTGCAAGGATCTCGCACAGGAACAAGAGAGAAGCTGGAGGAAAATAGAAAAAGATTTTACTGAAGGGACAGAACGGGCAGCCATTGCTCCAAGCGGGAGCCGGCGCTTTCGCTTTGTGATGGAAACCCTGCCTGCTTGACTTGAGCGGATGTTCCGAGAACCGAGAGACGGTTCCCTTTGTTTTGAGAGGCGGCAGTGAGTGTGCAACAAAGAAGATAACGCCATGACGGAAACCCTCTCGCGCAAACTGATGCTTCCCGCTTTGCTTCCCGATGCCGCCGATCCGGGAAACCCCGTGGCCTCCGAGCCTTCCACGCCATGCAGCCCCCATGAGTATGGGGACTTGCCTTTTGCCATCCGCCGCGACGGCACCTGGATGTATCGCGGCTGTCCGATCAAACGCAAAGAATTGGTCTGCCTGCTCGTAAGCCTGCTCAAGCGCGACGAGGATGGGCATTTCTGGTTGGAAACGCCTTCGGGCCGCGGGCGGATCCTGGTGGAGGATGCGCCGTTCGTGGCGGTGGAGCTGATCTGGGGCGGGTGCGGGCGGAGCCAGCAGCTGAGTTTTCGCACCAATGTCGATTTGATCGTCACGGCAGGGCCGGAGCATCCCATCCGCCTGTCTCACGATTTGCTGACCTGTGAGCCCACGCCTTATATTCAGATCCGGCCCGGGGCCGGACGCTGGCCCATCGAAGCACGCATTGCGCGGCCTTTGTATTATGAGCTGCTCGCCTTGGCCGAGCCGCACGTGGTGGATGATGGTCGCAAGCTTTCCGGTGTGTGGAGTTGCGGGCGGTTCTTCGCGCTGGGCGAAATATCGAACGATTGATGCCGAAGAGTTGAGGACTGGAGCCATTTCGCTTGATCTGAGCGCGCTTGTCGAACAAATTCAGACCCTGGCGCGTGACCCCCCCTCCTCTGATGAGAACCTCGCCTGGCTCGAGACCGATCCGACTCCGGCCGCCGTGCTCGTGCCCATTGTGCAGGCGAGAGAGCCGGCCGTTCTGCTGACCAAGCGGACTCCGCACCTGAATGCGCATGCCGGCCAGGTCAGTTTTCCGGGCGGGCGGATCGATGCGAGCGATGCCGACCCCGAGGCGGCGGCGCTGCGCGAAGCGGAGGAGGAGATCGGCCTGCCGCCGTCTGCGGTGTGCCTGCTCGGCCGGTTGCGCAAGCACATCACCAGCACCGGGTTTTGCATCACGCCCGTGGTCGGGGTCATTCCCCCCGGGCTTCCGCTCCGCCCCTCGCCGGAGGAAGTGGAAGCGCTTTTTACCCTGCCGCTGGCGGTCTTGCTCGATCCGAGCTGCCCCAAGCGCGAGAAGGCATTTCTCCGCGGGCGCTGGCGTGAATATTGGGTCTGGCCGCATCCAGAGTTCCACATCTGGGGTGCCACGGCGGCGATCTTGCTCCAGCTTGCCGCTTTGCTGCGTCAGCAGGCGCACAAGTGAACGATTCGCCTGCGCGCGTGATCCCGCCGCCTGCTTTTCTGCATGATCCGGCGCTGCGTGCCGTGCTGGCCGCATTGCCGGAAGCGCGCATCGTGGGTGGTGCGGTGCGCGATGCGCTGGCCGGGGTTGAACATGATGCGGCCGATATCGATCTCGCCACCCCGCGTTTGCCGGAGCAGGTGACGCAAGCGCTCGCGGCGGCCGGGTTGAAGGCAGTGCCCACCGGGCTTTCGCACGGCACCGTGACCGCCGTGGTCGACGGGCGGGGCTTTGAGATCACGACCTTAAGGCGGGATGTGAAAACCGACGGGCGTCATGCCGTTGTCGCCTTCACTGATGATTGGCGCGAAGATGCAGCCCGGCGCGACTTCACCATCAATGCAATGTCGATGACCCCTGCCGGAGAGGTTTACGACTATTTCGGAGGAATCGAGGATCTGGCCGCAGGGCGCTTGCGCTTCGTGGGCGAGGCGCGCCGGCGCCTTGCCGAGGATTGGCTGCGTGCGCTTCGGTTTTTCCGCTTTTATGCCCGCTACGGGCAGACGCCGCCCGATGCCGAAACGGCCGCCGCGCTGCGGGACGCCGCGCCGCATCTCGATACGCTCTCGGCCGAGCGGGTTTGGAGCGAACTCAAACGTATTCTGGCAACGCCTGACCCGCGCGCGGCGCTGCGGTTGATGGCCGAGCTCGGCTTGCTCGAAGCCGTGTTGAAAGCGCCTTTCGATTTGAAAAAACTGGAGCGGCTGGTGGAGATCGGCGCCCCGGCCGAGCCGCTGCTCCGGCTTGCCGCCCTGTTGCAGAACGATGGGAGAGAGCTTGCCGAGCGGCTGCGCTTCTCGAATGCCGAGCAGGCGCGATTGCTTGCCCTTCTCGCCGGCCCCCGGCCGACGCCGGAGGCGACGGAGGCGGATTTGCGTCGGTTGCTGGCCGACGAACCCGCGGAAATCCTGTCTGATCGAACGTGGCTTGCGCAAGCGGAACAGGGTGGTGATCCGGCGCTCTGGGCAAGCTTGCGCAAACGGCTTGCGGAAATGCCGAAGCCCGAGTTTCCGCTGCGGGGAAGCGATGCGTTGGCGCTCGGCTTCACGCCGGGACCCGCATTGGGCGAGACGCTGCAAGCCGTGCGCAACTGGTGGCGCGAGGGCGGCTGCCGTGCCGACTACGCCGCCTGCCTTGCAGAACTGGCGCGCCGCCGCCCGAGCTGATAAAGCAGCCTCGTTATGGACGCCGGTCTCGCTGCCCCGCAGCACAAGCAAGCCCTGGCCGCTTCAAGCCGTGTTTTGATGCTGCGTTTGTGGCGCGAGCATCTCCGCCATTATCGCGCCCGCCTGGTATGGCTTTTGGCGCTGACGGCTGTGATGTCCGGGGCCACCGCGCTTTATCCGGTGGTGATTCAACGGGCCTTTGCACTGTTCACCGCCAAAGATCCGCGCATTCTTTACCAAGTGCCGCTGATTGTGATCGCGGTGACCGGGCTCAAGGCGGTTGCGCAGTATTTCCAAAACTATGAAGTGCACCGGCTCGTGCTGCTCGTGATTCGCGACTTGCAGCAGCGCCTGTTTGCGCATTTGACCATGGCGGACCTCGAACAGGTGGAGAGGGAGGCGCCGGCCCAACTCACCGCGCGGTTTACCACCGATGCCGTGGCTATGCGGGAATCGCTTGTCCGTTCGATCAACGGGCTGGCCGATGCGCTAACTGTCATCGGCTTGATCGCGTCCATGTTTTATCTGGACTGGGTCATGAGTTTGATTGCCGCGGCGCTCTACCCTCTGGCGGCGGTGCCGATCGAGCGGATCGGCCGGCGGATTCGCCATGCTTCCGGCAGCATGCAGGCGTTGATGGGCGAGACGGTGGCTTTCTTGCACGAAAGCTTTGCGCAAGCGCGCACCGTGCGTGCCTATCGGCTGGAAGCGAAAGAGCTGGCGCGGGCGGAGAGCGCCTTCACCAATCTTTACCGGGCCCTGCTCCGTATGACCCGGGGGCGCGTGAGGGTTGAGCCGGTGCTGGAAGTGCTGGGCGGCGCAGCGGTTGCCGCCGTGATCGGTTTCGCCGGTTGGCGCGTCGCAACCGGAACGGAAAGCGTGGGCAATTTCACCGGCTTCGTTGCGGCGCTTTTGATCGCGGCCAGGCCGCTGCGCGCGCTCGGCTCGTTCAATGCGGCGCTGCAAGAGGGGCTCGCCGGCCTTGCCCGAATCTTTCATTTGTTGGATGAACCGCCGCGCGTGGTGGATCCGCCGGCCCCGCGCCCGATGCCGGAAGGCGGCGGCCGTGTCGTCTTCGATCATGTGCATTTTGTCTACCCGGACGGCCGGGTCGGGCTGAACGGGCTGAGCTTCGTGGCCGAGCCGGGACGGATGCTCGCCATTGTCGGCCCATCGGGGGCAGGCAAGTCCACCGCACTCGCGCTGATCCCCCGTTTGCAAGACGTCGCCTCGGGTGTCGTGCGGATTGACGGGGTGGATGTGCGGGAACTCAGGCTTGCAGACCTGCGCGAGGCCATCGCCTATGTCGGCCAAGATGCGGCGTTGTTCGACGACACCATCGCCGCCAATATCCGGCTCGGCCGCGCCGATGCCAGCGAAGCGGAGGTGATCGCGGCCGCCCGCGCCGCCGCGGCGGAAGCCTTCATTGCGGGATTGCCGGACGGATTCGCCACCCGGGTCGGCCCCGGCGGCAGCTTTCTCTCCGGCGGGGAACGGCAACGGGTGCTGCTGGCTCGCGCGTTTCTTCGCAATCCGCGTATCCTGCTTTTGGATGAGGCCACGAGCGCGCTCGATGCGGAAAGCGAAGCTGCGGTGCAGAAAGCGCTGGCCCAATTGCGCCGCGGCCGCACCACGATTGTGGTCGCCCATCGTTTGGCCACCGTTCGGGATGCCGATTGGGTCGTGGTCATGGTGGACGGCCGGGTTGCGGAACAGGGCACGCACGCCGAATTGATGACCCGCAACGGCTTGTTTGCCCGGCTTGTCCGCACCCAGGCCTTAGTGCATTAGCCGCGGAATTTTCCCTCGGCTTGATGACCGAACCGTTCGGTTCTATATCTGCACCCTGTGCCACCTCACGAAAGGCGAAGGGAGAACGCCGCGCATGGCCGGTTATGAAGAAGACCTCTCCGGGACGCTACCCAAAGAGATGCCCCGAGAGAGGGCTGATGCAGAGACAGCCGGCTCGGGGGGCAGAGTTCGCCCGGCCACGGTCACATTGGAGGCGGAGACGCCGCTCCAGGCCCCCGCGCAACCGGTCACGCGCGAGCGCCCGGCCGAACAGACCGGCGCGGAACGCAGGAAACGGCGCCGCGGTGTTCTGGGCCGTATGGTGATTCTGCTGGCGATTTTGGGGCTGATCGCCGGCGGCACTTATTATTGGTATCTCACCAAAGACGAGGAAACCACCGACGACGCCTACACCGACGGCCGCGCCGTGATGATTGCCCCTCAGGTCAGCGGCTACGTCGTCAGCCTTGCGGTGAACGATAACCAGTTCGTCCGTCGCGGGCAGCTCTTGGTCAAGATCGACCCGAGGCTTTATTCGGCCGCAAAGGAACAAGCGGAAGCGCAGCTCTCGTTGGCAGAGGCGCAATTGCGAGCGGCGCGGGCAAACCTCGATCTGGCACGTGTGACATATCCGGCGCGCCTCGCGGCTGCGGATGCAGCGCTGGAAGTGGCCAAAGCCCAGCAATGGAAGGCCAATGCGGATTATCAGCGCCAGCACCACATCAATCGGGCGGCCACGACGCAAGAAGTGATCGATGCGGTGACAGCGGCCTTACGCCAAGCCTCGGCGCAGGTCCAGCAAGCCGAGGCGCAGCGCCAGGAGGCCGCGACGGTTCCGCAGCAGATTGCCGTGGCGGAAGCCCAAGTTCATCAAGCCGAAGCGCAGGTTGTTGCGGCGCGGGCACAGCTGGATCAGGCCATCCTGAATCTGGGCTATACCAACGTGGTGGCGCCACAAGACGGTTGGGTGACCAAGCGCAATGTCGAACAGGGCAATTTTGTCGCCGCCGGCACGCAAATCATGGCGTTGGTGACGCCGGAGGTCTGGATCACCGCCAACTTCAAGGAATCACAGCTTGAGCGCATGCGGCCCGGACAAAAGGTCGCCATCCACGTGGACGCCTATCCGTTCCTGAAACTTCAAGGCCATGTGGATAGCGTCCAGCTTGGCTCCGGCTCGAAATTCACCGCTTTTCCGCCGGAAAACGCGACCGGTAACTTCGTGAAAATCGTCCAACGTGTGCCGGTGAAAATCGTGATCGACAAGGGGCTGGACCCGAAGCTGCCGCTGCCGCTCGGCATATCCGTGGAACCGACGGTCCGGCTGAAATGAACGACAGCGCCGGAGAGGGCGCGTGGCGGCCACGGGCAAACCCATGGGCCATTGCGCTTGTGGTCACGCTGGCCACGTTCATGGAAGTGTTGGATACGACCATCGTCAATGTCTCGCTGCCCTATATCGCCGGCAGCATGTCCTCCAGCAACGACGAAAGCACTTGGACGTTGACCTCGTACCTGGTCGCGAACGGGATTGTGCTGCCGATTTCGGGGTGGCTTTCCAATCTGTTTGGCCGGAAACGCTATTTTCTGATTTGTGTCGCTGCCTTCACGGTGTTTTCGCTTGCGTGCGGCCTTGCCACCAACCTTTCCGAGTTGATCGTCTTCCGGCTTCTGCAAGGATTTTTCGGCGGCGGCCTGCAACCTTCCCAGCAGGCGATCGTGCTGGATACGTTTCCGCGCGAGCAGCGCAGCCGCGCTTTCGGCGTGGTGATGATGGCGGTGGTGGTGGCGCCCGTCATCGGCCCGACGCTGGGCGGCTGGCTCACCGATAACTTCAACTGGCGCTGGGTATTCCTGATCAACGTCCCGGTGGGCATCGTCACCTTCATTGCCGTTGCCCAATTGGTGGAGGACCCGCCCTGGCTGAACGCGTTGCGGGCCAAGCAACGGGCGGCGGGCATTGACTATGTGGGGCTCTCGCTCATCGCGCTCGGATTGGGTGCTTTGCAAGTGGTAATGGACCGAGGCGAAGACGAAGACTGGTTCGGTTCTCGCTTTATCATCACCTTCGCCGTCCTGGCCTGCATCGGCATTGTCGGGGCGAGCCTTTGGCTCTGGTCCGCAAAGAACCCGGTGGTGAATTTGCGGCTCTTGAAAGACCGGAATTTCGCGGTAGGGTGTCTCTTGATGTTTTGCCTGGGCGGAATTTCGTATTCCAGCGCCGTCATCATCCCCGAGCTTGCCCAGGTTGTGCTGGGTTATACCTCGTTTCTTGCCGGATTGTTGCTCTCCCCCGGCGCGGTTTTGGTGATCTTCACGGTGCCGATTGTGGTGAATCTGATGCCGCATGTGCAGACCCGATGGATTGTGGCATTCGGATTTGCCGCCCTCGGTTTGGCCTTGGTCTATTCGTACCGGATCACGCCGAATGTGGACTTTCTCACGCTGCTTTTGATGCGGACGGCACAATCCTTCGGGCTGGCGTTTCTGTTCGTGCCCATCAGTACCATTGCCTTTGCAACGCTACCGCAGGAGGTGAACAACGATGCCACCGCCTTGTTCACCATGTTTCGCAATGTGGCGGGATCCATCGGGATTTCCGCCGCAACCTCGTTTGTGACCGAGCGCACCCAGGTGCGCATGGCGCATATGGTTCCGCACCTGACCCCGCTTGATCCGGGCTTCACGGCGCTGCTTGCCCAGCGCATGGAAACACTGCGCGCCATGGGCACGGCGCCGGCAGCGCTGGAGAAAACCGCGCTCGGCTCCATCGAGCAGACGCTGCTCACGCAGGCCTCGATCACCGCGTATATGGATGTTTTCGCCTATACTGCGCTGATCTGCTTTGCGGTGATGTGGCTTGCGTTCCTGTTCAGCCCGGTGAAGGGAAGCGCCATGCCCGCAGGGCATTAAGGGTGCGGCTGGACGCGGGGGAGCGGTTTCGCTTATGCCGGTCGGGCACGAGGGATGGAAAGATGATCAACAAAATCGTCCGCAGCATGGCCGAGGCGATGGCAGGCATCAAAGACGGCTCCACCGTCTTCATCGGCGGTTTCGGTGCCGTCGGCCAGCCCAACGCGCTGATTGACGGGCTGATCGAACAAGGCGCGAAAGATCTCACGGTGGTGGCGAACAATGCCGGAACCGGACGGGTCGGGCTGGCGCGCTTGATGGAACTGGGCCGGGTACGGCGGATTATTTGTTCCTATCCGCGCAGCTCGGGTTCGGTGGTGTTTGAGGAGCTTTTCCGCGCCGGGAAAATCGAGCTCGAGTTGGTTCCGCAAGGCACGCTTGCCGAGCGCATGCGCGCGGCTGCTGCCGGCATCGGCGCTTTTTTTACACCGACGGGCTTCGGCACCAAGCTTGCGGCCGGCAAGGAAACGCGCGAAATCCAAGGACGCATGCAAGTCTTGGAATATGCCCTGAAAGGGGATGTGGCATTGGTCGAGGCATGGCAGGCCGATCGCTGGGGCAACCTGACGTATCGGCTTTCGGGACGCAACTTCAATCCGGTCATGGCGATGGCGGCGGAATTGACCATAGCTCAGGCGCAGCACATTGTCGAACTGGGTGAGATCGACCCCGAGGCGGTGATAACGCCCGGGATATTTGTCGATCGCGTCCTCCACGTCCCTTACGGGGATCCGCCGATTTAGGGGAGGAGAAGCAAGATGGAGCAAGCAACGCCAGTGCGGCCATTGGGACGCAGCGAGATGGCGGCCCGGGTGGCGGCGGACATTCCGGAAGGATGGTATGTGAACCTCGGCATCGGTATTCCCACCTTGGTAGCCGACCATGTGCCGCTGGAGCGCGAGGTCGTTTTCCATTCCGAAAACGGCGTGCTGGGGATGGGCCCGGCGCCGGCGCGGGATGCGATCAACCCTTGGCTGATCAACGCCGGCAAGCAGCATGTCACGCTGCGCAAAGGCGGCGCGATCGTGCACCATGCCGACAGCTTTGCCATTATCCGCGGCGGGCATCTGGACCTTTGCGTGCTGGGGGCGTTCGAGGTTGCGGAAAACGGCGATATGGCGAACTGGGCCACCAGCGAAAACGATACCGCCCCGGCGGTGGGCGGGGCCATGGATCTCGCCGTCGGCGCCAAGCGGGTCTGGGTGGTGATGGAACACACGACCAAGGACGGCAAACCGAGGCTCGTGCGCCGCTGCAGCTATCCGCTGACCGCGCTTGGCGTCGTCTCCCGCGTTTATACCAATCTTGCCGTGCTGGACGTGACACCGGCAGGCTTCATGGTGCGTGAAATGATCCCCGGCCTCACGCTGGAAGCGCTGCAGGCGCGCACCGAGGCCAAATTATCGCTTCCGGCTTAACCGTCATGCGGCTTTCCGACGCCGAGCCGCTGGTGCAGGCGCGGCTGGATGCGCGTGCTTTTCTCTTGATGACGGTGCTTTGCCTCTGCTGGGGGCTGCAGCAACCTGTGATCAAGCTTGCCGCGCTGGATGGCCTGCCCACCCTGCTGCAAGCGGGGCTGCGCTCGTTCATTGCCGCGGCCGCCGTCTGCCTTTGGGTAGCCTGGCGAGAGGGCGGCGCCGGCGTGAAGGCCCTGTTCGCGCCCGATGCCACGGGCAGAGCAGGCGTGCTGATCGGCTTGGCGTTCGCCATCGAATTCGTGTTTTTGTATCTCGGCTTGCAGCATACCACGGCCTCGCGCGGCGTTTTGTTTCTCTACACTGCGCCGTTTTTCGTTGCGATCGGCGTGCATCTTTGGGTCCCGGCCGAGCGGCTTGGCTTTTGGCAAATGCTCGGGCTGCTGAGCGCCTTCGTCGGCGTTGCCCTGGCGCTGAGCGACCGGCTGGAGGGCGGAGGAACCCTGCTCGGCGACGGTTTGGAGATGCTTGCCGCTGTCTTTTGGGCGATCACCATCGTGATGACCAAGGCCATCCGCGCGCTGCGCCTGGCGCAGTCCGCCCGCGTGGTGTTTCTGCAGCTTGCCGTCTCTACCCCGTTTTTGCTCGGCCTCGCCTTCGCATCAGGCGCTTGGGCCGAGGCGCGGCCGAGCTTGCCGGCATTCGGGCTGCTGCTGTATCAATCCTTGTTGGTTGCTTTTGTCACCTATCTCGCATGGTATTGGCTGATCGTGCACTACCCGGCAGGGCGGCTTTCGGCGTTTTCTTTCCTCACGCCCTTATTCGGCATTCTCGCGGGGGCGCTGTTGCTGCACGAACCGGTTTCCCCGTCGCTTCTCTTGGCACTCGTCTTCGTCGCGGTCGGTCTTTATTTGGTGAACGGCCGCAACTCCGGCCCCCGCCCAAGCCTGACGGATTGACGGATGCGGAGCATCTGAGAGATGGAACGGGTTCCTCTCTTGACGCAACGGCGTATCGAAGCGGCCTTTGCGAAAGGCATTTATGACGAGATGGTGGCAGCCTTCGGCGAAGAAGCGGCCCGGCGTGTGTTGGCCAATGCCGTGCTCCGCATGGCGCGCGCCTCCGGGGCCGAATTGGCGCGCAAGGCGCCGGGGGGTGCGCCCGATTTGAACAGTTTCCGCGAGATTCTCGGGCTTTGGACGGAAGAGGACGCGCTCTCGATGGAGGTGCTGACATCGACCGAGGAGGAATTGCACTTCAACGTGACCCGTTGCCGCTACGCCGAGATGTATCGCGCCATGGGGCTTGCAGAACTCGGCAGCATTCTCTCTTGCAACCGTGATGGCGCTCTCTGCGAGGGGTATGATCCCAAGCTGAAACTCACCCGCACGCAAACCCTTATGCAAGGGGCGCCCTATTGCGATTTCCGTTATCGGCGCAGGCCCTGAACGGGCCACGGCGGGCAGAGGGTTCGTGGCCAAACAGAGCGCCGGTTTGTTGCTGTTTCATCGCAAGGGCGGCCGGCTGGAAGTATTTTTGGTGCACCCCGGCGGGCCGATCTGGGCACGGCGGGATGCGCATGCCTGGTCGATCCCGAAAGGGGAATTCGGCCCCGACGAAGATGCCCTGACGGCGGCCAAGCGCGAGTTTTACGAGGAAACCGGTTTTCAGATCGAGGGGGTGTTTCTGCAACTCCCGCCGCTGAAGCAGCCCGGCGGCAAAATCGTGCATGCGTTTGCCGTCGAAGCGGATTGCGACCCCGCCGCGATCCGAAGCAACAGTTTCACAATGGAGTGGCCGCCCAAATCCGGGAAATTGCGGGAATTTCCCGAGGTCGACCGCGCCGCATGGTTCGATATCGAAACGGCGCGCGCCAAGCTGCATCGCGGTCAGGTTGCGCTGCTGGACGCTCTGCAGGAGCGCCTGCGCGAGCGCGCATCACGCATCAAGCCGTCCGATTAAAGATATCTTGAACCTTGGGGCGCAAAAGCGCATGTTTTTGGCATGTCGGCCTTTGTTCGCCGCATTCCGGAAGGCGACACGCGCGAGCGCCTGGTTTGCGCCGTATGTGGCCACATTGCCTACGACAACCCCAAAGTGGTGGTGGGCTCGGTGATCCGGCATGACGGCAAAGTCCTGCTCTGCCGCCGCGCGATTCCGCCAAGGATCGGCTTTTGGACCTTGCCTGCCGGGTTCCTGGAACTTGGGGAGACCATTGAAGAAGGTGCCATGCGCGAGGCGCTGGAAGAAGCCTGCGCAAAGATCGTTTTGGATGGGATTCTTGCGGTTTATTCAATCAGCCGCATCGGCCAGGTGCAGGTGATTTTCCGCGCGCGCTTTGCGGGCGATGCCCTCTTTGCGGCCGGGGCGGAAACCGCGGAAGTCGCCTTGTTTGCCTGGCACGACATTCCGTGGGACGCTATTGCCTTTCCTTCGGTGCGCTGGGCGCTCGAGGCCTGGCATGCCCACGGGGAAAGCGCGTTGGGCGCGCCCGCCCATAACCCGCCGGAAGACCTTCGCGGTGTGCGCCACCTTCCTGCCGAGGGGCCGCCTCATCCATGAACACTTGGCAGACGGGTTACGTGGTGTTGTTGATGGCCGGACTGGTCGCCGCCGGGCCACCGCCGGAAACCGAGACTTTTGTTCCAGCGCCGGTGCCGGATAGCAATACAACGGTGCCGAGCCAACCGAATGCGCCCACACGCTCGGCACCATCACTTTCACCCAAGCTTTGGGCCCCAATCCCGACGGTCGGAGGGGCAGCTGCGAACAGCGGCCCACCCATGCCTGGCCTGACCAATGAAGGCGCCAAGGAGCGATACAATCTGCCGGCCCCTGGGGTAACCCTGACCGTGCCGCTGAAATAGCCGGCTGGGACCAAACCCGCGCGCGCTCGGGCCGCGCGACGGGCACAAGGCCCACCGCCTCACACCTTCTGCTTGAGGTTTAAATCCCGAAGCCGGGGTCGCGAGAGCGGGCGCGGGGTTGCCTCCGGGGCGCGCGCTTTGATCTCCGCTTGGATCGCCGCCCGCTTTTCGTGGATGGAGGCAATCACCGGGCCCATGGGAATTCCCACATCCACCAAAACGGCCTCGGCCAATTGCAGGCTCGCTTCAATGGTTTCCGGCACCGCGTCAAAAGCGCCAAGTCGATAGAGGTGCGCGGCGTGAGCGGCATCTCGCGCGCGGGCCACGATACACATGTCCGGCCGTAGGCGGAGCGCGGAGACGATGAGTTGATCCGCAACGCGGGGATTATCCAGCGTGACCACCAACGCCAATGCCGCGGACAGCTGCAGCTGCCGGAGCAGTTCCGGATCCGTGAGATCGCCGAAATAGGCGTTGCAGCCCTCCGCCCGAGCGCGCGCGACGAGATCTGCATCCCGATCGATCGCGACGTAGGGAATGCGGTGGACGCTCAGCAAATCCGCCACAATCCGGCCGACACGACCGAACCCGGCGATGATGACCTTCGGAACATCGCCCAATGACGGGGCAAAAAGCGCCGCATCCGCCGGCTGATGCTTTTTGGTCCGCCTTTCCACTTGCAGCCCGAGCGCATGCAAGGGCGGCACCAGCGCCATGCTCAATGCCACAAGCAACAGCGCGACCCCGGCCAGCGAGGGATCGATCATGCCGTGGCTGGCGCCGGTGCTCACGATCACGAAGCCGAATTCTCCGCCGGGACCGAGCAGCATGCCGGCTTGCAAGCCGATGGCCCAAGGAATCCCGACGACGCGCGCCAATATTGCGGTCAGTGCTGCCTTAAGCGTGATGAGTCCGACCAGCCCGCTCAGCACCGTCAGTGGTTCTGCAAACAGCAGGCGGAGATCAAGGCTCATCCCGACCGCAACCAAGAACACCCCGAGCAAGAGGCCTTTGAAGGGGGCAATCATCACCGCCACTTGATGGCGATACTCCGTTTCGGAGAGAAGCAAGCCAGCGATCAATGCACCCAGCGCCATGGAAAGCTGGGCCGCAGCCATGGCGAGCCCGGTGGCCAACACCACCAGAAACACTGCGGCCATGAGCAATTCCGGGCTTTTGGTGCGCGCCACCGAGCGAAACAGCGGCCGCAACCCAATGCGGCCAAGCAGGATCGTGCCCAAAACCGTGCCCACGGCTTGCGCGAGCACCACCGCAAACGCGGCCAGCCCCGCTGTGCCAAAACCGGAGAGGCTGAAATGCGGCGTGCCCAGCACAAACAAAATAGGAACAACCGCCAGGTCTTGCAGCAGCAGCACGGCGAAGCACAGCCGACCGACGGGCGAGAGCAGGCGTTCGGCCTCGGCCAGCACGCCGATGACCACCGCGGTGGAAGACATGCCGAGCGACAGGCCCAAAATGGCGCTGGCTGCGGGCGGAGCCCCCAGCACGGCCGCGATGGCCGCGACCCCCGCCGCCGCGAGGATAAACACAACAAGCCCGAGGCCGAAGACGAAGCGCGCCAAAGACCGCAGCCGCGCAAAGGAGAGCTCAAGCCCGATCATGAACAGCAGCAACACCACGCCGAACTCGGCAAAGGGGGCAATCCGCTCTCGATCCGAAAGGCTGATGTAGGAAAGCCAAGGTAGCTGTTGTGTCCATCCGCCCAAGCCGAACGGGCCGAGGGCCATGCCGACCACGATAAAGCCCAAAAGCGGGCTGGCACGCAGGCGGTGAAACAGCGGGATGACAAAGGCGGTCGCGGCGAGAATGATCAGCGCTTCACGAAAGGCGGTAGGATCGAACGTGCTGTGCATAGAGCAAGAACTTCGGCTTCAGAGGGAGGCGTTGATACGAAGCGCACTCTCAAGCTTCTTGCCCGATTCGACAAGTGCTTCATGAAAATCACTCATGCGGCAAGCTATTCTTGCTCAATCCATCCTTGCTCGGCGCGGCGGCATTCTGGTCGATGACGATGACGGCCGCTTCGGCAGAAGCAGAAAGCGAGGTTGTTTTTACAAACATCACATTTGTTGAGGAGGAAACCAAAATCCACGCCGAGCGGCGGATGCCATAACATATGCCGGAATATATGCTGGTGCCGCAGATAACATAACGATATCGCAACATGAAATGACGCAGTTGCGGATCTTGGCGTAGAAGCAAGGGGCCTAAAAGTTCATTTGCAGCTCGAGGCCCACCAGATCCTCGGAAAGCCCGATCTTGTCCACTCCGCCACCGGGCAAAAGCGGGCTTGTGGCTCCGGCAAGCGTGTTGCGGAATGCATGCATGTAAGCGGCGTTGAGCTCGTAACCCGGAGCAAACTCGTAGGTGAAGCCGAGCGAAACGTGGTCCTGCACCAGTCCCGGCGCCAAGATGTTGAACGTCACATCCCGCGCTTGAATGGGATTGTTGTTATGGTTGTAACCCGCGCGCACAATCCACTGCGGGGCAAGCCGGTACTCGGCACCGAGTTCGAAGACGGACACATCACTCCAGCCGAAACCGGGACCGTGGTTGGAACCAAGCGACGCCAAGTTGGTACTCGGATTGCCCACGGCGGCGATGCTTGCGTAATCGATCCAGCGATAGTCGAAAGCCAGAAGCAGCTTGGGCAAAGGCCGCCAGGCGATGCCGGCACCGACGCTTTGAGGAATGTCGAATTCGCCGTGCTCGGCAAACAGGCCTTCATAGGCTTGAAACCGGCTCATGCTGATGCGGGAGGCATATGTCGCGCCGAGGCTTAAGGTCTCGGTGATCTTTCCCATCCAGCCGATACGCACCCCAACACCTGCGGAATTGGAAAACCCCCGATTGGTCACGTTGCCGGGAGCGGAGGAGAGCCCGGAAAAGGCCTGCAAGCCTTCGGCGGAAAACCGCTGATAGGCGACGACGGGCGAGATCCCGAACGCGTTGTTCGGCGTGACCTTATACGTTAGAGTCGGGGCGAAGAAGAACTGCTCGAGATTGACGCCAAGGCGCCCTTCCCCGCACAGCAAATTGGCGGCCGGCGCACCGGGGCCACAATGAAACGGCGCTATTTGCCCGCCGGGATAATCGGTATCCATTCCGCCATTGGCATAAACCGAGATGCCGAGGCTGATGGTATCGGTCAGGGTATGAACATAGCCGAATGCGGGGAAGAAGAAAGCATCATCGCCGCTGTTCGCAGAGCCGTTGAGGCCGAACGCATTGCCGGAACGGCTTGCGTTGCGCGAGGGCGCGAACAGATAGGCATCGATATCCAGCACATCACCGACGAAACCCATGGTGGCAGGGTTGTTTGCCCCGCCGAAGGCATCATCCGGGATGGCGATGGAAGTCCCGCCGCGGCCCAACTCTTTCACGCCGTACGCGGCTTGAAAATAACCATCGGTGGCCAGCGCCGCCCCTGGCATCGCCGCAAAAATGACGGCAAGAGCCCCCGCGCGTTTCCTCCCCCTCATAACCCCGCCCCCTTTTTTCTTTCGGACAGCGTTTTCTTTTCGGCTTTACGCCATATTACTCATATATCATACACAATGATTGTTTTGCAATGGTGAAATGAATTTCGGGCGCTAGCAGGCAAAAGGCCCTGCGCGTGATGCGCAGAGCCTTTTGCCGGACAGAAAGCTTTGAACGTTAGCCGATGCGAATCAATGTTTTACGGCAACGATGGCCGGGGAACGGATATCCAAATGATCGCCGATATCGATCGTTTCAATCGCATCATATCCTGATTCCGTGAGCCAGGCACGGTATTCCGAAAGGGTGAAGGTATCACCCGCTTCGGTGTTCACTAACATATTGAGGGCGAAGAACAGCGCGGGCGGCGGTCCGCTGCGATCCTCCGCGGGCAGGAAATCGATAATCACGAGCCGCCCGCCGGGCCGCAGCGCGGCGTGCAGGCGGCGGAAAAGCGCTTTGGAGGAAGTTTCGCCTTCCGAATGAACGATATTGCCGAGCAGCGCAAGATCGAATTTCTCCCGCCCGAAATCCACCTCTCGCAAATTGCCGGGAAGATAATCAAACTGCTCCGCAACGCCGCTGGCTTCGGCAAACTTCCGCGTGTGTTCCAATACGCCGGGAAAATCCTGCGCACTCACCCGGGTTTTGCGATCCGCCTCGGCAAAGGGGATGCTCCAGACGGCCGAGCCCGCCCCAACATCGAGGACGCGAAGCCCATCAGGGTTTGCCCCGCGGCTCAGCAGCGCGGCCGCAAGGCGGCGGGCCGCATCGCGGTTGATCACGTGCAAGCTCCGGATCAAAACGGGGAAAAACGCCTCGGCCTCTTCCTGTCGTTCTACCGCCCGCACCGGCCGGCCGGTTTGCACCGCCTCGGCAAGCTTGCTCCATGATTCCCAAAGCCGCTCGTTCTCAAAGACCGCGCCGATATACTCGGCGCTGCTCGGGACAAGATAACGGCGCACCTCCGGGAGGGCCGCATAGCGGGCGCCATGCTTTTCCAGCAAGCCGAGAGCGGTGAGCGCATCCAGCAACATGCGCGTTCCACGCGTGCTTGTATTGCCGGCTCTGGCGACTTCCTCGGCCGTTTTTTCTCCGTCCGCAAAATGGGAGAAAAGATTAAGCTGCACCGCAGCAGACAGCACACGCGAGGGTGCCATTGACCAGAACATCTGCATCAAAGCTTGGGGAGTGAGCGGATTACGGGGCGGTTCGGCCATGGTTTGCTCCTTCTCTTCGCTTTTTCGCCTGTTTTTTTACGACTTGACCCTGTAACGGTTACCGCAATAAGCTTGGTATTCTAAACAAGATCCGAAAGTCTTTTCGAACGAACAAACGAGGGCTGGACTGGTCCTTTCGTCGTTCGACCGGTCTTCCCCTCATTATAAACAGGGGGAAAGCGAATGGGTATCTATCTCAGCGAACGCGAGCTCGCGCAATTGCAACCGGCGGAAAAGGCGGCTTTTCCATCTCCGGTGCCGACGCAGGTGGTCTCCAACGGCGAGTTCAACCCTTGGCCGCAGACGCCGCAACAACGCAAGGTGGAAGCGCGCATCAAAGACCTTGCCGAGACGTTCGGACGCAAGCTTGGCATGGATCGGCGAAGCTTCCTTCGCTCAAGCTGTGGTATGGCAGCCGCATTTCTTGCCATGAACGACGTGTTCGGCGAAGTTTTTCAGGTGAAGCCTGCAGAAGCGGCAAACCCAGATGTGGCCGCGGCGCGGGCGCAAGATCTTTCCAAACAATTCATTTTTGACGATCAGCTGCACTTTGTGCGCGACGACTATAATTTTGAAGGGTTGCTCGGTCTTGCAAAATACGCCGCCGACTATTGGAACCCAGCGCTGAAGACGGACAAGGCCGGCATGACGCTTGAGCGTTACAAATTTGCCAACTTCCTCAAGGAAATTTATCTTGATTCCGATACGATCATCGGGCTGCTCAGCGGTGCGCCGTTCGACGACCCATCCCATTGGCTGCTGACGAACGATGAAATCAAACAAGCGGCGGATACGGTGAACGGAATCGCCGGCACGAAACGGCTGTTCTTTCATTCCGTCATTACGCCGAAGCAGCCCGGCTGGATGGAGGAAGTCGATCGCTGCATCAGCCAAATTCGCCCGACAAGCTGGAAAGGCTATACCATCGGAGATCCACTCAGCCCGCAAACGACGAAATATCCGTGGCGGCTGGATGATGAAGCACTGATGTATCCCTTCTATGAGAAGATCGTGAAGGCCGGCATTACCACGGTTTGCATCCATAAAGGGTTGTTGCCCAAAGACTATGAATCCTCCATTCCGGGCGGAGCTTGGAAATACGCCACGGTTGATGATCTGCCCAAGGCGGCGAAAGACTGGCCTCAGATTAACTTTGTGATTTACCATTCCGCACTGAGGCCGTTTCTGGAATCCCCAGACGAGGATCTCGCCGAATTCGAAAAAACCGGCTATATCCGGTGGGTTTCCGATCTTGCGGCGATCCCGGAAAAATATGGCGTTCATAACGTTTACGCCGATGTCGGAACGAGTTTTGCCAATTCGGCCGTTACCAATCCGCGTTTCTGCGCGGCGATGATGGCCACGTTGATCAAGGGATTGGGCTACGATCACGTGTTTTGGGGAACGGATTCGGTTTGGTACGGATCCCCGCAATGGCAGATCGAGGCGTTCCGCAGGCTTGAAGTTCCGGAAGATATGCAAAAGAAGTTCGGCTTTGCGCCGCTCGGCCCCGCCGACGGGCCCGTGAAATCCGCGATCCTCGGGTTTAACGCGGCACGGTTCTATGGGGTTCAACTGCACACCGAGCTGGAACCGTGGCGCGAGGATGGGCTTGCGAAAATCAAAGCGGCTTATCTCTCTGCCGGTCCCGAGCGCAGCAATGCCGCGTACGGCTTCGTGGTGCCGGCCGGCTGAGCAAGCAAAGCCAAGCAGACGGACTGAAGGAGGATCATACCGAAAGGGCTTAGGCGGCATCCCCGCCTAAGCCCGAAACTTTTTCGGCGAAAGAACCGTTACGGAAAACACCCGCTTACTCGCGCGGCACTCCGCCCGTGCGATCGCGCTTACCCCATATAGCCGGCGAGTTCGTTTTCCGCCCAGGCGATAGCCGCTTCAATGGACATCCCCGCTTGCGTGACTTTGGCAACCATATTGCATGGCAGCGCCTGGTTGTAGATTTGCACGGCGATTTGCGGTGGCGCGGGATAGCCGGTAATCGAGCGCTTGGCGTTATGGGAGGGCCGCAACGGATAATTGTAAACCGTTCCCACCGGCGGACCGGCCCTTTCCCAAATATCGAAATCCAGCATGGAATCAAACGGCGGGATGTCAAACCCCTCCACCACGTTGCAGCGTTCGTGCACTTGTTCGCGCTCGGAGAGATAGACCAACAGCTCTTTGGCAGCCGTCTTGTTGCGGCTGAATGACCAAAGCCCCCAGAACGTCGGATCAAACGGGGAAAAACGCCCCGCCGGGCCCGCTGGTGCAGGGAAGGTCCAACATTTCTCCGCCACTTGTGGCGCATCGCGCAATGCCACCGCCCACGCCGAAGGCGGGTTGTAGATCAGCGCCGTCTGATCCGAGATCAGCATGCGATTATCTGTTGCGTTATCAAAACTATAGGTATTCGGCGGATAGAACGGCACGAGCTTCTTCATGTATTCCAGCATCCGCCTGGTGTTGTCGGAGCGGACGACGATCTCGCCTTTTGCGTTGACAAACTCAACGCCGTAGGCAAGGCAGAACGAGCCGGTGATATCGACCGAATCTTGGGTTGTGCTCAAACCGATGCCGAAAGGCTTGCCGGCTTTCGCGCAAAGCTCCGCACAGCGGAGATATGTCTCATAGGTCCATTCATCGGCCAGCGCCGTGTGAACGGGTTTGGCCGGATACGTCGCTTGCAGATCAACGCCGCAATATTGTTTGAAGTAATCAATACGCCCGCACGGCACCTGATAGACCGATTGCGGGCTGGAGGGCACGGCCATCCAGTGCCCGTTGACTTGGCCGATATAGTAAAAAAGCGAATCAAGCTTGCCGTACTTTCCTTCCAGAGTCGTGACGACATCATCTACCGGCTCAAGCTTGCGCGCGTGGTTTTGCGTCTCCCAAAGCGGCAGCGCCAGTACATCATGGCCCGCTCCGGCCTCATCCTCGGTCGCTGCGGTCAGCACAAGTTTGTTGCCTTGGATGGTGATGAAATCCACCAAGACATCAACCTTATGTTTCTCGGCCCAGCGCCCCACCTGTTGGCGCAAGACTTCATTGCCGCGTGGCACCCAATGATCATAGAAGCCGAGCGTGAGCTTGCCGGCCGCCCCGGCGGTGCGCATGTGCACCAGCGGCAATACGCCCGCCGCCGTCGCCAGCCGCAAAGCCTGGCGCCGCGAGAATTTGCGCGAATTTGTCATGACGTTTCTCCCTCTGCGGGCCGGCTTTCCCGGCCATTCTTCGTCGCTTGCTGCTTGTTCCGCCCCCACCCGATGCCAGGGCACAAAAGCGGGATTTTCCTAATAAGATGATCGACAAGCCCGCCGGTCCGCAGTCGGAGGCAGATAAAATCCGGCTATAGATTAGCCCTCCTCGCCTTGGCCCGCAAGCATCGGCAGAAATTTGCCCGGCAAGGTTTCAAGCTTAACCGATCTTGCGTAGCATGCCGCGCGAGGCGTGGGCGTTGCCTTCCAGCTCCAATTTTGTCGCCAACAGCTCCAGCATATCACGCAGCGAGAGCACGCCCACCAGCCGGCCGCCTTCAACCACCCACAAGCGGCTGCGCCCGGTGCGTCGCATTTGTGCCAGTGCCGCCATTGCGTCTTTGCCCGGGGTGATCATGTCCTCGGGCTGACAGGATTGCATGATCCAGGCGATCAATGTCCTCGGCCAGGCCTCCCGCTCGATGGTTGCCGCCTGCTCGGTGCCGACGCAGCCCAAAAAGACGCCGTCCTGGGTCACCGGAAAGACGCGGTGGTGGTAGCGATAGACAAAATCCTCGATGAAGCTCTCCACGGATATGTCCGGCGTAACGGAGATCGGATCGCGCGTCATCACTTGCGCAACCAGCACCCCTTCCAGAGCGGTTCGGGCGATGACTTCCCGGTAGCTCGCATCGGCAGCGCCTTTCAGAAAAAGGCCGATGAGAAAGCGCCACATGCCGCCGACGAAGTCACCGGTAACCACACCGAAGACGCCGAAGACCATCAGCAAAATGCCAAAGAAATTCCCGGCTTCTGCGGCAATCCGCGTGGCTGCGACCAGATCACCCCGCCAGAGCCACAATGCCGCGCGCAAAACGCGCCCGCCATCCAGCGGGAATGCCGGAACGAGGTTAAAGATCGCAAGCACGGCGTTGATGAACCACATATACCAAAGCGTGCCCTGCACGGCGGGCGGCGCATCGAACGCTCCGCCCACAAGCAGCAGCAGAAAAAAGACCCCGGCCAGCACAAAGCTGGCCAGCGGCCCGGCAATGGCCATCAGCAGCTCGCTTTTCGGGCTTGGCGGCTCCTGCTCCATTTCGGCGACGCCGCCAAAGATGAACAGTGTGATCCCCCGCACCGGCATGCCATAATGCCGTGCCACCAGCGCGTGGGCCATTTCATGAAAAACGATGGAGAACAGCAAACCGATGGTTGCCGCCGCCGCCATCCACCAATACGCCGCCCGCGCAAGATGCGGCACGACGCCGGGAAAGACGGCCTCGGCCAAGCTCCAAATGATCAGTGCGGCGAGCAGCAGCCAGGAGGCGTCGACCCAGACATCGAAGCCGAAGAGCGAGAACAGCCTGATACGATGCGCGAAAATGCCAAGTCTCCCGGTTCAGGATGATGCTGCCGCACCGTTCGCATCGCGTTCCGCGCGAACCGTGCCGAATTCGCCTGGCTCAGCGGCGGCGGACCCCGGCTTTCATTTCCACCTTCTCTTCCGCAGCGCCCTGGGAGCAACTATGCAGGCTTTTTCGCCGCCGATAAAGACATTTTCGCGTTCTTGGCAAACCGCCGGGCCCTTCCCAGATAGCTGCCACGCGTCAGGAGTTGCGAGGGAGCCGATGGCCGAAGCTGTGCAAAGAAAAGGACGAGGGTGGGCAAGCGTGGCGCCTTCATGGGCAACGGTCGTGCTCCTGATCCTTTCCTTGGTGGTGTCGGCGCCGCGCGCACTCTTTGCCCAAGAGATGCAGTTTTCCGAATCAAAGCTGATCAAAAGCCTGCTGCCGAAAGTGGTGAACGTGACCGCTTTCGTGCTTGCGGACGTGCCGCAACCGAACATGGCGGGAGCGGCGGCAGATATCGAACAGGACAGTCAAGCAACCCAGCAAAGAAAGCAATTGGGCTCGGGCTTCGTGATCGACCGGGACGGCGTTATTGTGACAAACTTCCACGTCATTCAGGGCGCATTTCGCATTCTGATCACGTTCTTCGACGGCGCCCAGACCGAAGCGACACTGATGGCAGCGGATCGGATGAGCGATATCGCCCTGCTGAAGATAGAGCCGACCAAGCCCGTGGAAGCGGTCAAATGGGGCGATAGCAGCACGGTCGAGGTGGGAGATCCGGTGATTGCGATCGGTAATCCGTTCGGGGTCGGGCTCTCCGTAACCGGCGGTATCGTCAGCGCCCTCAACCGCGATATCATGCGAACGCCCGTCGATGACTATATTCAGACGGATGCTTCGATCAACCACGGAAATTCCGGCGGCCCGCTGTTCAACATTCGGGGCGAGGTGATCGGCATCAATGAGGCGATCCTGACGCCGAACGGCGGCTCAACCGGATTGGCCTTTGCCCTCCCCTCCAACGATGCGCGCTTTGTGATCGATCAGCTGCGCCATTACGGGATGTTGCGCCCGGGCTGGCTCGGCGTGAAATTGCAGCAGCTCAACCCGGAGATGACCGAAGCGCTTGGCATCCCGGCGGTTGAGGATCCCACCGAAGACTGGCACCCCCCGGGCGCTATCGTGGCGGCGGTCCATCCGGATGGCCCAGCGGCCAAGGCGGGGATTACGGTCGGCGATGTCATCGAGCAAATCAACGGCTATTCTCCGCCGGATGCGCGGGCGCTGCTCCGGCGTATCGCGGAATGCGAGCCCGGAACCAAAGTGAGCATTCGCATTTGGAGAGACGGCACGGAGAAGGATGTCTCCACAGTGATCGCACAATGGCCGCGTGCATTGTGGGAACGTAACGACCCGCCGGTTTCCACCACGCGTGTCACGCTGAAATTTACTCCCGATCTTGGGCTTTCGTTGCGCCCCCTGACCGCAGCGGACCGCCAGGCCCTCGGCCTGAAGCCCGAGGTGGCGGCGGTTGTGGTGCACGCGGTGGCCCCCAACACGCCGGCCGCGCAGCTTGGCTTGCGGCCCGGGGATGCCGTGCTCCGACTGCAGCAAACCCCGCTTGCGCAGCCCTCGGATTATCTGGCTGCGCTCAAAGCGGCCCGGGAACGCCACCATCGGTATGCTCTGTTGCTTGTGGTGCCGCGCAACGCGAGCCAGAACTGGCCGGAATGGCGCGCGATTCAAATCACTCCGTAGGGATGCGGGGCGCTATGCAGGCCAATCGACCGGGAAACGGACCCCAAAGCGTTCGCTCCTTTTTGCCAAAGCAACTCTTTCCGGTTGCGGCAAAATGAGGGGCCTGGCCCTCGGCACGATCAGCGTATCTCGCCGAAAGATTGTGTTATAAGAATGTGTTATAAGAAAGATGCGGCCATTTCGGGAAACCCGGCGATGTTGCGCTCACCAAAAGCGATGATTTTGCCCTCTTTGTTGTGGCTCTTGCTTGTCTTTGCCGGAGCCGGCGGTTGCGCCGTTTCCCGCGGAGATTTCGGCCTACCCTTCAACGACGCCGATGTTTCCTCCATCAAAAAGGGAGAGACCACGCAATCCGACATCGTGCGTATGTTTGGCGCGCCGGATACCATCCTCGAGCTCGATAACCGCGAAGTCTTTCATTACTATCGCTACGCGTTGAAGCATGCCACGTTTCTGATCTTCTCGCGTATCAATATCGCCGGCGATGAGCTTTACGTCTTCTTCGACCCAAACGGGCGCGTCGAACAAGTGCTGTTCAGCAAGAAAGCGGATAAGCTCAAATTCCAATTCTGGCCGTTCCGTGCCTGAAAGGATGCCGGGAGAGGAAAGAAAAAGAAAAACCGCCGCGCAGCGGCCGATTTGCGTGGTTTTTGCACTCAGCCTCGTGCTTTTCGGCTGCACGCCGATCGGATGGGTGCGTGTGAGTGTCAATGAACCGCTGACCCCGGATAAGGTGGATTTTATCGTCCCCGGCAAAACCAGATGGGAGGATGTGATCCGCCGGCTTGGCGCGCCGGACGAGATCGATGAAGTGCAGAGGAAGATTATCGCCGATTATTTCTTTTACGACGGCAGGGATTTCTGGGTGGATCTCGGCCAGCCGCTGAACTATTTTGTCCAGACGCAAAATATTCCTCATAATTTCACGCTCGGTGGGCGAGAAATCGGCGTCAACACGTTTGAAGTGGCGTTCGATTCAAGCAAAATCGTGCAATACGCCTGCTTTGTCCGCGGCAAGGAAGCGGCACGCTACGTGTTTTGGCCGCTGCATGCGCCAGACGCCGAAAACCGGCCAAGCCTGTGCCGCTAGAACGGCCTTTGCGCCGCGTCCCGCCCCGGAGGGGGCTTCCCATCCGGGCGATGAGAGATTATTTAATATCGAACGAATTGCAACCATCACGTCGACGGCCGCCACAGTTTGCGGCCTGAGGGGGGACAGCCATGAAGCTTTATATGCATCTTGCCTCAACCACGAGCCGAGCCGTGGCGTTTTTCGTCAGCGACAACAATTTGCCGGTCACGTTTCAGACAGTCGATATTTTCAGCGGCGAGCATGTGCGCGAGCCGTTCATCTCGCTCAATCCGAACCAGCTCATTCCGGTGCTCGACGATGACGGATTCATCCTCACCGAAAGCTCGGCGATTCTGAAATATCTGGCGGAGAAAACCGGCTCGCCAGCCTATCCGCAAGAGCTGCAGAAGCGCGCGCGCGTAAATGAAACCATGGATTGGTTCAATTCCAACCTCTATCGCGATTCCGGCTATGGCCTGATTTACCCGCAGGTCTTCCCCAGCCACAAGCGCCCTTCGGAGGAAAGCCAAAGGGTAACGGTTGCGTGGGGCAAGGAAAAAAGCGAGTTTTGGCTGAAGGTTCTGAACGATCACATCATCGGGTCCAAGCGGCATTTCCTCTGCGGCGATTCTATTACCATAGCGGATTATTTTGGATTCGCGATCATTCAGGTGGGCGAGGTGATCGGCTGCAAGTTTTCTTCCTATCCCAACATCGACCGCTGGCTTCGCACGATGGAGGCGCGCCCGGCCTATGCGAAAACCTTCGAAGTGATCAAAGGCTTTGCCAAATCGCTGGAAGGCCAGAAGTTTGTTGCCATTAGCTGAGCAGAAAGGAGCGGGTGAAATGCCCAAGATCAAGGGACTGCACCATAACGCCTATCGCTGCCGCGACTCCGAGGAAACCCGGCAATTTTACGAGGACTTCTTGGGGCTAAGGCTGGCCGGCGCGCTGCGCATCTCCGAAACGATGACCGGCCGGAAGACCGACGTTCTTCATACCTTCTACGAGATGGGCGACGGCTCCTATCTCGCCTTCTTTGAAGCGCCGGACCGCCCGTTTGAGTTCAAGCCGCAGCACGATTACGATTTGCATATCGCGCTGGAGGTGGACCCCCCGACGCTTCAGGAATATTTCCAGCGCGCCAAGGCGGAAGGCCGCGAAGTGCGCGGTGTTTCCGATCATCGCATGATCCATTCGATTTATCTTCGGGATCCGAACGGCTATGTGATCGAGCTTACGGCAAAACAGCCCGGCCATGACGAGCTGATGGACCCGAATCGCAATAACGCGCGCCGCATTCTGGATGAGTGGCAAGCCGCAAAGCGTTAGCGCGGCGCACATCCGGCAAGAATGCAAACGCGCGAAGGCCGTATCCTCACCACCCATACCGGCAGCTTGCCGCGTCCGGCGTCGTTACGGCGGCTTTTGGTGCAACGGGCGCGTGGTGAAAGCGTGGACAAGGCAGCGCTGGAAGCCGAAATCCGCGCGGCGAAACAAGCGGTGGTGCAAGCGCAGCGCGCCGCCGGCATCGATATCGGCAACGATGGCGAACAAGGGCGTGAGAGCTTTTTCCTCTCCGTGCGCCACCGCTTAAGTGGTTTCGGCGGAAGTTGGCAGCGGCCTCCACGCAGCGATATCGAACGATACCCTGCCTTCCGCCAAGCATTCACGGCATGGCTTGCCGCTCAAGACGCCGTGAGCAATTTCTCACCGCCGAAAGCCATTGCCGAGGTGCGTTACTGCGGCCTTTCCGCGTTGGAGGAAGAATGCCGGGAATTTCGGGCTATTCTCGACGCATGCGGCCAACCTTTCGTGACGCCGTTTTTCACTGCGCCCTCGCCCGGCATGATATTCTGCGCCATACGCAACGAATACTATGAGACCGCGGATGCGTATCTTGCCGCCCTCGGCGCAGCGCTGAAAGTGGAATATGAGACGATCACCAAAGCGGGATTCCTCTTGCAGATCGATAGTCCCGATCTCGCGCTGGAACGGCATGTTTCCTATCAAGACCGACCGCTTGGCGCATTTTTGGAGTTCGTCGAGAAGGCGGTCGCCACCCTCAACGCGGCGGTTGCCGAGATTCCCCCCGAACGGATTCGTTTGCATGTGTGCTGGGGAAATTATGAAGCACCGCACGATTGCGACGTGCCGCTGAAAGAAATCCTGCCCATTTTGCAAAAAGCGCGCGTCGACGCGTTGGTTTTGCCCTTTGCCAATCCGCGGCACGCGCATGAGATTGGCTGCCTGGCCGCCGTTCCGCCCGCGGAAGGGCAACGGATCGTTGCCGGGGTGATTGATACGCTAACAAATTTTGTCGAGCACCCCGAGCTGGTGGCTGAGCGCATTGAACGCGTGGCCCGCGCGGTGGGCGGGCCGGAGCGCGTGATGGCCGGCACGGATTGCGGCTTCGACACCTCGGCCGGCATGGGCCGGGTGGCGCCCGATGTGGCATGGGCGAAGCTTGCCGCGCTCTCCGAGGGCGCGCGGCTTGCCTCGCACAGGCTTTTCGGCGCCGGCTGAGCATACCGGCACCTTCGCGCGAGGCGTTAGCTATCGGCGCGGGGAACCCAGGGAATGCGCGCGACTTCAATCCCCTCCTCGGAGAGCAACTCCACCTCCTCGGCGCTGGCTTCGCCGTAAATCCCCCGGGCAGGAGCCTCTTGCCGATGAATCCGTCGCGCCTCCTCGGCAAAGCGCGGGCCCACATAGTCGCAGGTGCGCTCGATTTCTGCCCGCATGCGTTGCAGCATGGCCAAAACCTGGGCCGGGATCGCCTTGCCAGGCGGGACGGAAGCGCCTGCGGGCGGCGCCGGGGCCTCCGCCCGAGGAGGCATGAGAAGTTTCTCGCCGCGCTCCCGACTACTCGCAACCGCCGGCGCCATCAACGCCCGCGCCACCGACTGATCGCCGCATTGCGGGCAATCCACAAGCTTTGCCGCCACTTGGCTTTCAAAAGCCGCGCTGTCTTTGAACCAGCCATCGAACTCATGGCCGCGGCTGCATCGAAGCTGGTAATGGATCATGGTTTGCTCACACGTTGCGTTGAAGACCGACCGTTGCGGATTTTCGAGAGAGCAAGCACATCGCAATTCCCCCTCACCCCGATACGGGGCGGGCAAGCCTAGGCCGCCGCCGCCAGCAGCGGATCAAGCTCTCCGGCTTCGTCGAGGGCAAACAAGTCATCGCACCCGCCGATGTGCCGGCCGTTGATGAAAATCTGCGGCACTGTGGTGCGGCCTCCTGAGCGCGCGATTGCGTCTGCCCGTTCCGGCGTGCCATGGGGTGCCGAAATTTCCCTATACGGAATCCCCTTCTTCTCCAATAGCCGCTTCGCCCGCGCGCAATACGGACACCACGGTTGTGTATAGATTTCAACATCAACCATAAAACGCTCCTTTTTTGTGTTAAATGCGATAGGAGACGCGCTCTCGCAAGACCCGCATTGCTGCGCCGCTCAGCCGAGCCGCGGGTCTGGCACGCGGGCGGCCGCGATCACGTCAACCGCGCTTGCCCCGGCTTCCAAGAGCGCCTTGGCACATGCATTGGCGGTGGCGCCGGACGTCATCACATCATCCACAACCAGCACCCGCTTGCCGCGGAGTTCTGCAACCCGCCGCGGCTTGACGCCGATGGCCTGCTCCAAGATGGCAGCGCGCGCGGCGGCGGAATGTGCGCCGAGGGTTTCCGTGGGGCGCAAGCGGACCAGCGCATCCAGCACAGCCGGCCGACAGGCAATCCGCTCCAGGGCACGTGCCAGCAGCGCCGCCTGATTGTAGCGGCGGGCGATGCGCCGCCGCCAATGCAAGGGCACCGGCACCAGAACGTCCGCCTCTTGCAACAGAGCTGCCCCCGCGCGCGCCATGAACGGGGCAAGAGCGCCGGCAATTTCCGTGCGATCGGCGTATTTCAGCGGCAAGATCAGGGCGCGCGCCTGGGCATCATAGCGGAGCGCCGCGCGGGCACGCTGAAAGAGCGGCGGATGCGCGATGCAGCCCGGGCATAACGGCTCGCCCTCGCCTTTCAGAGAAAAACCGAAGGGCACGCCGCAACGCGGGCACATGGGCTCGGTGATGAAGCTCGTGCGGCGGAAGCAATCGGCGCAAAGCTGGCCCATGCGTTCGGTCGGCATGTCGCAGGTGAGGCAACTCGGAGGCAGCAGCTTATCCATCACCGCCTGGGCCGCAGTCTTCGCGTAAGCCAAGGATTTGCGCCAGAACGCGCCGGAGGCGGGGGAAAGCGAAGCGGAGAGGCCCATGGCTGCCTCTGTAGCGCCGATCGGCTTGATCGGTCAAAATCTTGGCGGAACGCGCGGAAAGGCGCAGATGATCGCTGATGGCAGAACCCAGAGAGATTTTTGATCGCCGTGCCGTGCGGTTGCATCGAAGCCGCGCAAGCCGCATGGTTGAGAGCGTCATGCCGATCCTCACCGAGGCCGCCGAACGGCTGTTGGAGCGGTTAGACCCGGTACGCCGCAGCTTCCAGCAGGGGCTTGACATCGGCGGACGGGGCGTGGTGGCACCCATGCTGCAGGCGCGAGGCATTGCGGTGTTTGGCTGCGATCCTTCACCCGAAATGGCGCGGCGGGCGGGCGCTCCTGCGGTCGCCGCCGATGAGGAGTGGTTTCCCTTTGCACCGGCGAGCTTCGACCTGATCGTCGCCAACCTTTCCCTGCATTGGGTGAACGACTTGCCCGGCGCGCTGTTGCAAATCCGCCGCGCGCTGCGGCCCGACGGCTTGTTTCTGGCAAGCCTGCCGATGGCCGGCACGCTTGCGGAACTGCGCCATGCGCTGATGGAGGCGGAGGCGGCGCTCTCAGGCCGCGTCTCGCCCCGGATTTCGCCGCTGCCGACATTGCGAGACTGCGCCGGCCTCTTGCAGCGTGCGGGCTTTGCCATGCCGGTTGCCGACCAAGAGGAGATCCGCCTGCTCTACGCAAACCCCATGCGTTTGCTGGAGGATTTGCGCGCCGGCGGCGAAACCAACGCGCTCTTGGAACGGGCACGCGCGATTCCCCCGCGCGCATTGTTTCCGCTTGCTCTTTCGCGATTGCAACAACAAGACGGGCGCATCCCCGTTACGCTGCGGTTAGCTATGCTAACTGGGTGGAGTTCCTAGGTTCTACGCTTGCACTTGCAAACGAACACGACCGAAGCAAAAGGCCGCAGATGTGCCAAGACTTTCCGCCCCTGTTTTCGGCAAATCACCTTCCGCATTCCATAGGTTTGCGCAGGTCCGCCGGGTTGCAGAAGATTGCAAAAATTACCAACTTTTCCGCCGGAATTGTGCTATTTTTCCCATCATACGGATGCAAGAGAGGGTTTTGCGAGCGGGAAAGGGACAGGCCCTGAGAAAAATTGTGTTCATCGGTAACTGCCAAGCGGGCGCTCTCGCCGATGTCTACCGCAGTTGCATCGCACCGTGCACAGAAGACTTCGTCAGCCAGATCTTTGCTTATGGCGAAGAGCAGATCGATACGGCCGCGCGTGCCTTGCTCGATGCGGCGGATGTGATTGTCGGCCAAGTGTTCGATTACGAGCAAGTTCCCGACCCCGAAAACATCGGCCCCCATGTGCTGTTGATACGCTTTCCCTGGGTTGCTGCGCATTTTCTTTGGCCTTCTTACAATGAAGCGCACCCGCGGAACCAAGCCTACTGGTATCTGCCCTCCGGTCCTTGGCCGGCCCAACTCGGCGATAGCTTTCTCAATCGGATGATTGCCGAAGGTGTGGGGGCAGCGGAAGCGGCGGAGCGATATCTTCGCCTGGATATTGCCTCCGCTGCCCGCCTTGAGCGGCGCTACGAGCTGATTATGGACGCGCAACGCCTCCGCGACGAACGCAGCGGCACGGAAACCGCCGATTTCATCGAACGGCACTTTCGCGATGAGCCGCTTTTTGTATCGCCGGACCATCCGGGGCTTTCGCTGTTTCTGCATCTGGCGCGGCAGGTTTATGCCAAGCTTGGGGCTACGGCGGCCGATCTCGCGCGGGTGGAAACCATGGTGAGGAAGACGCCTTTCCCGGCAGACGAGCTGCCGATTCACCCGGGTGTGGCGCGCCATTTCGGTCTTCGTTTCTGGCGCGAAGATGCGCGCTATCGGCATTTGCGGTCCGGCAGATTTACCGCCGAGGAATATTACCGGCGCTACATGGTGTATGAGTGGGATGAAATGATCCATGAAGGGCTGGCGCTGCTCGATGCCGGGCGCAAGGCGGAAGGCTATGACATGCTTGGCAAGGGCCTCGGCCGCGCGCCGCATCATGTTCTCGGCTTGGCCAGATTTGGCTATTTGTTGATCGAGCGCGGGCAACTGGTGGAGGCCGAGGCCGTTGCCTGGCGCGCGGCGGCGATCGATGCTTCCGAGCCGGATTCCCACGCGGCGCTCGGGCATTTGTTTGCCGCCCTCAAACGGCACCAAGAAGCGGCAGCCGCCTTCCGCAAAGCGCTTGCGCTGGAGGCCGGCGATGCATCCGTATGGATGGCGTTGAGCGTTGTGCTCGATCGTCTCGGCCGGACGGAAGAGGCGCTTGCCGCAGCGCGCGAGGCGATTCGGCTGAATCCGTTCGAGCCGGGCTGGGGCGAGCATGTGGAGAGGCTCGGCCGGCGCATCGGCAGCCCGGCGCTTGCGCCGGCGGGGTGAAACGGGGGCGAGAAAGCCGCAGACGCGGGCGCAGTTGTCAACCCTTTCTTCTCGACCTAAAGAGGTGGCCTGCCAGCGCATGGGCGGAAACAGCGTGGCTTGGGCCGACGTAGCTCAGCGGTAGAGCAACTGATTCGTAATCAGTAGGTCCTCGGTTCAAATCCGAGCGTCGGCACCAAATCGGCACCAAATAAGACAAGCGCTGAGAGAGATTTCTCGGGCACCCTTACTTTTACTTTTCCGGGGCGGCGACGTGGCACCCCCCCCTGCAGCATGCTGATCGCAACCGATGGCGAGGCGGAAACCCGTCCCCCGCACAATGACTGCCTGCGGGTATGCCAAGCCAGCGCCGTCAGCCGGTCGGCGCCGTCCTGACACACGGCGGAGCCGATGAAGATCAGGCATACAAAGGCGAGCCCAGTGTGGCCAACGATCCGCCATGTGCTCAAGATGCCCTGCGCGCGATTGGCGGGCATGCGGAGAGCCTTTCACTGTCGTTGGCACTGGTCTTGCCCGCGCCTTTGGCGAAGGGTGTGCTCAGGCAACCGGGCAAGCCGGCTCGCCTTTGGGAGAGCGTTCGGCCGCCCTTGCTGAGGCAGAGGTCTGTCAGTTGCCGATGCGACGTGCGAGGCGGATCAGGCACCGCTGCGCCTCGGCTTGGCGGGAAAAGTCTGTCGCATCCGGGGCCACTGCGGGGACCGCGGCCCGGATCAGCGGGCGGGCGTCGTCGCCGTGCTCGATCAGGCAGTCTTCAATGTCGCGCCGGACTTGCCAATCGACGGCGGGCAGCATGTCGAGCAGCCGTCGAATGGCAGCGCAGCGTTCTGCGGGAGCGCCGCATGCCAGGGCAAGCCGGCACCCTGCCAGCGCGATCCAGGGATCGTCGTCGAGACACCACGCATCGCGCTGCTGCCGGGATAAGCCTGCCGCACCGCCGATCTCCAACAGCAGCCCCAACGCAGCCCGGCGACGGCGGCGGCTTGATTCGGTCTCGGCACCATCTTGCATGATGCGTTCCGTCGCGCCCGCCAACAGGGCCGTCTCTGCCGCCCGACCATATTGCCGGATCGCGTCCTCGGCAGCCATCCGGGCCAGGTCGTCAGCCAACGCGGCGATGAGGCAGCTCAATGCTTCCGGGCGTCGGAATGTGCCGAGCAGCTCAATCGCTCCCGCGAGCCGCCGGGTGCTGGCAAGCTCGAGCAGCCGCTGGAAGAATGCCTCGTCATCCTCGCCGCGCAAGGCGCGCACCGCCGTGTTGAGCACGGCCTCCTCGCCGGCCCGTTCGACGGGATCGTTGATCTCGCGGTCGGTATCGACGAACGCGCGCAGCACGTCCTGCGCGCCGAGGGCGGCAAGGGCTTCCACGACGCGGCAACGGGGCTGGTAAAGCCCGCTCGGCTCACGCCGGAACAGCAGGTGTCGCAGCCGCGGTATTGCTTCCTGTCCGCAGGCCACCACGTCCAGCACGCCCTGGTCGCCATCCTGCAGGGACATGATCCGCTCCAGTGCACGCTCCAGCGCTGCGCCGCCATCCCGCGGCGCAGTGGTACCAGCGGCCAGCCGCGGGTGCCGCGCCGCCATCGGCGTCATGTGCCGGCCGGCTGAGCGAACTGCGCGCGCAGATCCGCCAGTCGCTTCGCCAACCGGCTGAGATGCTGCAATTCGCCCGTCGCCTGCCCCTCTTCGGCCCGCCGCCGGGCAAGCGCCTTGTCGATCACGCCCTCGGTGGCGGCCAGAACCTCCGCGAGACGTTCATCGAGCTGCGCTGAGAACCTCCGGAACGTATCGTTGACGCCTTGCAGCGTTGCCCAGCGGAGATTCTCGACATTCTGCTGCACAAGCGCGTCAACCTGCATTGCCGCCTGCCGGCGCAAATGCTCCTGCCGCAGCTTGCCGGGCAGCATGCGCGCCAGCAGGGAAGCGGGCGAGGGCATCAGCAGCTTGCTCCACCCCTGCGTCACCCAGTACGGCTCCGGCCCCAGCCGGAACAGCTCGGTGGGTGCCTCGGGGCTTGCGGGCAGGTCAAAGATCGTGGAGGCGGTTTGGCGAATGGAAGCCACCAGTGCATCGGCGCGCTCCTGATGGCGCGCCAGCATCCCTTCGACGGAGCGGCGGAAAGCGGCCGCCATCTCGGCAAGCCTGTTTTCAAAGAAGACAGGGATTTCGGCCTCAAGGGCCTGCTGGAGGGCGGCGGGATCAAGGAATCCGCTGCTCTCCGCGACGGCGCGTGCCACCACGCCGCTCAGGTGCTGGTTCGCGTCCCGGCGGAGCTGTTCGGCCTGGCTTTCCAGTTCGGCAATCGCGCGACGACGATCGCCTTCCAGAAGGTCGCGGACAACCTGGCGCTCGCTCTCAATGGCACGCAACGCGTCCTGCAACATCCGCGATCTTTGCTCGAGATCTTCAAGCGGCAGTTCGAGGGTGCGGATCCGCAGCGTGAGATCGGCCAGCGCCTGTTCCAGGATCACGAGCGTCTTGGAACGTATCGAGGCACGCAGCGCCGCGACTTTCTCGCGCGCCAGCGGCGCCAGCACCTCCCTCTCGATCCGCCCGAGCCCGCTGGTTTCACGCGCAGCATCGTCCTGGCGCGTCGCGGCAGCAAGCGCCTGGCGGGCCGAAACGGGGAAAATGGGCGGCAAGGTCCCGGTGTCCCCCTTGCTCCGCAGCACCGATTGCAGGAAGGCGATCACCTGGGCCTGCTCCGGCTGGCTGAGGTAGTCGGTCTTGTTCAGAATGAAGAACAACCGGACGGCGTGCTGCCGTACCCTGGCAAGATACGCAAGCTCCGCCTCCGTGATGGGCGGATCCGCCGAGAGCACGAACAGGGCCGCATCGCATTCGGGCAGTGCCTGCAGGGCCGCATCCGTATTATGCAGGAGTGTCGATCCGATGCCCGGCGTATCGATCAACACCATCCCGTCGCGCAGGATAGCCGCGGGAAGAAACACATCGACACGCGCAACGCCGCGCCGGTTTTCCGGATTCCCCTCCTCGGTGACCCATTGCTTCAAGGCCTCCTGCGCCTCGGACGGCGTGGCAGGATAAACTTCGTCGGCAGGCCGGTTGCCCAGATACGTGACACGGATCAGAAGCACTGGCCCCCACGCGATGAAGGTCGGGATCGCGGTCAGCGGCACGACCGCCGACGGCAGCAGCGAACTGCCCAGCAGCGCGTTGATGAAGGTGCTCTTGCCGCGCTTGAATTGTCCCAGCACCGCGACCTGAAGGCGGCTCATCCGGAGCCGTTCCTCCAGACGCTTGAGCGCGTTGAGCGCAGGGCTCCCTTCGGGCCATGCCTCCTGCAAACAGGAGCGGATTTCCTCCAGACCCGTCCTCAGGTCATCTTCGCCGATTGCGTGTTGGTGGGCGCCCAACATGTCAGGCCGCGCATCCAACCGACGCGGCGGACAGGGCGTGCAGTCTCCGCCGTCCAACCGCTTCGGGCATTCTGGGGTTGCACTCTGCCAAGAAGATCACCGCCATCGCGAATTCAGCCATCCCTCCGGCGTGTCTCCTGCCGTACTCATGCGATCCGAATATCCTGGAACTGCTGGAGCACCTCGAGATAGAGTTGCCGCTTGAACATCACGATAAGCTCCGGCAGGTGTGTGGGAGATACCCACCGCCAGGCTGAGAACTCCGGATGCTCGGTCGCGATGTTGATGTCCGCGTCCGTCCCCAGGAAGCGCATCGCGAACCACTTCTGCTGCTGCCCTCGCCAACGGCCGCCCCAGGCTTTGCCAACGAAATTGTCCGGCAGATCGTAGCGAAGCCATCCCCGGCTTTCCGCCAGCACCTCGACGTCATCCGTCCCGATCTCCTCGCGCAGTTCGCGCAAGGCCGCAGCGCGCGGTTCTTCGCCCTCGTCAATGCCGCCCTGCGGCATCTGCCACGCCTCGTCGGGTACGTCGATCCGCCGGCCGACGAACACTTCGCCCCGCTGATTGAGCAACATAATGCCCACGCCCATCCGGTAGCCCGCCGTTTTGACTGGGAAGATGGCCATCTCGCCCTCCTGTGCGGAGTTCTGCTCCACATTCAGGCTTCGCTGCAAGCTGAGGTTGCGACAGAGTTGCCGGATTTGCGCTGCGTCGACCTTATCGGCCTGCATGACCATCTGCACCAGCGGGTCGGCCAGCAGGTCTTCCAGATTGATGTGGGATCCAGGGTGAGATTTACCGCGCATCCTACCATACTCCTTCGGACGACACTGGCGTCCGTGATTTATGGTAGGGGTCATCAACCATCGCTGGCAGTCACGGGGAACCCCATCCCCAGTAATTTCAAGGTATTCCCCGCGGAATTTCTTGTCAACGCCCGATCTGCGCCGGTTGTCATGCGATGCGTCCGGGATGTCGGGCGGAAACTGGCGAGTACCGCCGCGCAGAGCCGCATGTCCGCGGCCGCCAGTCGTTCTCCCGGCCCCTCACAGCCGCGCAGGAAGGCAAAAGATTCGACCGGTCCCGGCCGCGGGAACAGTGGGTTCGGCACCGCGCGCTCTTCTCGGTCATCGGCAACACCTTCGGCCTTCCCGCCGCAATCGCCGCGATCGGCGGGGTGATCTTCGTCTCAGGCCTCGTGGTGGCGCTGGCCATGCCCCCGCGGCGGCC